>Ga0157375_10000820_pt1 | contig 27191 bp, 24 predicted proteins | sample M35metaG_FD_115311 | JGI IMG/M metagenome (GOLD analysis project Ga0157375, IMG submission 115311) | Miscanthus rhizosphere microbial communities from Kellogg Biological Station, Michigan, USA - M3-5 metaG | ecosystem: Host-associated > Plants > Roots > Rhizosphere > Soil | place: USA: Michigan... | reverse complement strand
TGCGACATGATCGTCGACCAGCTGTTCGACAAGCCCGAGCGGCGCCAGGTGATCGACATCGTCAACTACATGTACTCCAGCCAGTCGGTGGTGGTGCCCAAGGGCAACCCCAAGGGCATCAAGACGCTGGATGACCTGTCCGGGCACAAGGTCGCAGTGCTCAACGGCTCCACCATCAAGACCTTGCTGGACACACAAAACGAAAGCCTGTCCAAGGCCGGCAAGCCACCGATGAAGCTGGTGGTCTACAACACCGACACCGACGCCTTCCAGGCCCTGCGCATCAACCAAGTCGATGCCTACGGCACCACCGTGGAAACCGCTGGCTACTACGCCGCCATGGCGCCCGACCTGTTCCAGGAAGGCGTACCCGCCTTCAGCCGCATCCTCACGGGCCTCGGCATGCGCAAGGACGATCCGCAACTCGCCGCCGCCGTACAGCAAGTGATCAGCGATATGCGCAGCGACGGCAGCTACGTGGCGTTGCTGAATAAATGGCATGTCAGCAGCGACACTCTCGACTGAGGTTTCCAGCCATGAACTTCAATTGGGATGTGTTCTGGCAGTACCTGCTGCAGCCCAGCGGGGTGTACCTCACCGGGCTCTGGCTGACGTGCCTGATCGCGGTGTCGGCGATGCTGCTGGGCTGCGTGCTGGGCTTGGCGGCGGCGCTGTTGCGCCTGTCGAAGAACCCGCTGCTGCACCTGCCGGTACGCTTTTATGTGTGGTTGATGCGCGGCACGCCACTGCTGGTGCAAATCGTGTTCCTGTACACGGCGCTGGCGGCGGGCGGGATTTTCCGCTTCGAGGACATCGAACTCTTCGGCCTGATCGTGCCGGGCAATATCCAGGCGGCCATCATCGCCCTGGGCCTCAATGAAGGCGCGTACATGGCCGAAATCATCCGCGCCGGCATCGGTGCCGTGGACAAAGGCCAGTACGAAGCCGGGCGTTCCCTGGGCATGGGCTTTGCCAAGTTGATGCGCCGCATCGTGCTGCCCCAGGCGTTCCGCGTGATCGTGCCGCCCCTGGGCAACGAGTTCAACGTGATGCTCAAGAACACCACCCTGGTCAGCGTGATCGGCGTGCAGGAGTTGCTGCTCAGCACCCAGATGGTCACCTCGGCGACGTTCCGCGTGTTCGAGTTGTACCTGGTGGTCGCGATCTATTTCTTGATGCTCACCACGCTCTGGGGCTTCTTCCAGCGTTGGCTGGAGGCGCGTTTCGGCCAGTCCGACCGGCCTTCCGCACCGCCTCCCGCGTCCAGCCGCATGTTCGGGCGCAGCACCTTGAAACTGCTGAGAGGACGCTGACCATGGCGCACCAAAGTGAAGAACTGATCATCGAGGCCCTCGACCTGCACAAGTCGTTTGGCGACCTGCAGATTCTCAAGGGCATCTCCTTGCAAGTGCGACGTGGCGAAGTGGTGGTGCTGATCGGCGCCTCCGGTTCGGGCAAGACCACTTTCATTCGCTGCATCAACCTGCTCGAAGACATCCAGGGCGGGCGCATCCGCGTCAACGGCCGCGCCATGGGCTATCGCGAGCGCAGCGACGGCAGCCTGGTGCGCGATTCGGAGCGCAACATCGCCCGTCAGCGCCGTGACATCGGTATGGTGTTCCAACGTTTCAACCTGTTCCCCCACATGACGGCGCTGGAAAACATCATCGAAGCACCGATTCACGTGCTCGGCACGCCACGCGCCGAAGCCTTGGAACAGGCCCGTGGCTTGCTGGCGCGGGTGGGCCTGGCGGACAAGGCCAGCCATTACCCGTCGATGCTCTCCGGCGGCCAGCAGCAGCGGGTGGCGATTGCCCGTGCCTTGGCGATGAAACCCCAGGCCATGCTGTTCGATGAACCTACCAGCGCCCTCGACCCGGAAACCGTCGGCGAGGTGCTGCACGTGATGAAGGAGCTGGCCGAGGAGGGCATGACCATGGTGGTCGTCACCCACGAAATGGGCTTTGCCCGTGAAGTGGCCGACCGCGTGGTGGTGCTCGACCAGGGCGAGCTCATCGAACAAGGGCCGCCGGAACAGATCTTCAGCCGCCCCCGCCATCCCCGTACCCGGGCCTTTCTCAGTCGCGTGCTGTGACCCTCATAAGGAACTGTGCCATGCGTTTATCGAGTGTGTTAGCGGCGCTGTGCTGCGCCGTCGCTGTGCCCATGGGCCAGGCTGCCGACTCGGTGGTCAAGGTCTACAACTGGTCCGACTACATCGGCCCCGATACCTTGAAGAACTTCGAGCAAGACAGCGGCATCAAGGTGCAATACGACATTTTCGACACCAACGAAATGCTCGAAGCCAAGCTGCTCTCCGGTCACTCGGGCTATGACGTGGTGGTGCCGTCCAGCCAGTTCCTGTCCAAGCAGATCCGCGCCGGCGCCTACCAGCCGCTGCAACGTAACTTGCTGGATAACTGGAAGCACCTCGACCCACGCCTGATGCAACGCCTGGAAGCCGCCGACCCCGGCAACCGCTACGCCGTGCCGTACATGTGGGGCACCGTGGGCATCGGCTACAACGCAGAGAAAGTGCGTGCCGTGCTGGGCAAGGATGCTGTGCTGGATTCGTGGTCGATGGTCTTCGAGCCGGCCAACCTGGCCAAGCTCAAAAGCTGCGGCGTGGCCTTCCTCGATGCGCCGGTGAAGATCATCCCCCAGGTCATGCTCTACCTCGGCCTGGACCCCAACAGCACCCGGCCCGATGACTACAAGCAGGCCTCGACGCGGCTGATGGCGCTGCGCCCGTCGGTGACCTACTTCAACTCCTCGAAATACACCGCCGACCTGGCCAACGGTGACATCTGCGTGGCGGTGGGTTATTCCGGCGACGTGATGCAGGCCCAGAGCCGCGCCAAGGAAGCCGGTAAAAATATCGACATCCGCTACCTGATCCCCAAAGAGGGCGTGAACCTGTGGTTCGACATGCTCGCCATTCCCAAGGACGCCGCCAACCCCGCCAACGCCCACGCCTTGATCAACTACCTGTTGCGCCCCGAGGTGATCGCGCCCGTCAGCGACTACGTGGGCTACGCCAACCCGAACAAAGACGCCACGCCCCTGATGGACCCCAAAGTCAGTGGCAACCCGGGCATCTACCCCGGTGATGATGTGATCAACCACACCTTTGTCTCCGCCGACCTGCCGGAAAACATCCAGCGCCTGATGACCCGGGAATGGAACCGCATCAAGTCCGGCCAATGAATCGAAGAGTCCCTGCCATGTTGAAATTTTCTGCTCACGAGTATCCCTATCCATCGCAACGCCAGAGCGTGTTCGCCAGGCGCGGCATGGTCGCGGCTTCCCAACCTTTGGCCGCCCAGGCCGGTATCGAGATCATGCAACGGGGCGGCAACGCCATCGATGCGGCCATCGCCACGGCGGCCGCGTTGACCGTGGTGGAGCCCACCGGCTGCGGCCTGGGGGGCGATGCGTTCGCCTTGGTCTGGTGTAAAGGCCAACTGCACGGCTTGAATGGCAACGGCCACGCGCCGGCCGCCTTGAGCATCGAGGCGGTGAAAGCGGCGGGGCACGACCAGATGCCGCTGTATGGCTGGACGCCCGTCACGGTGCCGGGCTGCCCATCGGCCTGGGCCGAGCTGTCCGAGCGCTTCGGCCAGTTGCCGTTTGCCGAGTTGCTGCAACCGGCCATCCGCCTGGCGCGCGACGGTTTCCCACTGTCGCCGGTGATCGCCCAGCTGTGGCAGGCCGCGCTGGATGAGTTCAGCCCCCATCGCGACCCGGTACTGGACGCCTGGTTCGACACCTTCCTGATGGACGGCCGTGCGCCCCGCGCCGGGGAGATATTCCGCAACCCGGCCCAGGCCCGCACCCTCGAAGAACTCGCCGCCACCCGTTGCGAAAGCCTGTATCGCGGCGCCCTGGCCGAACGCCTGGACGCCCATTCGCGTGCCAGCGGTGGCTACCTGCGGGCCAGCGACCTCAAGGACTACCGCGCCCAGTGGGTGGACCCGATCCACATCAATTACCGGGGCGTGGACGTGTGGGAAATCCCCCCGAGCGGCCAAGGCCTGGTGGCGTTGATGGCGCTGAAGATCCTCGAAGGGTTCAGCTTCGATCACCGCGATAGCCAGCAGACCTGGCACCGTCAGTTGGAGGCCATGAAGCTCGCCTACAGCGATGGCCTGCATTACATCACCGACCCGCTGCACATGCGCGTGGCCGTGGCGGATTTGCTCAGCGATGCTTACAGCAGCCGGCGCCGCGCTCAGATCGACGAGCAGGCCCAGCCGCCCAAACCTGGCGATCCCCATGCCAGTGGTACGGTGTACCTGGCCACGGCCGACGCCGAGGGCAACATGGTTTCGTTCATCCAGAGCAACTACCACGGCTTTGGCTCCGGCGTGGTGCTGCCTGACAGCGGCATTGCCCTGCAAAACCGCGGGCAGGAATTCAGCCTCGACCCGGCCCATGCCAACTGCCTGGCGCCGGGCAAGAAAACCTTCCACACCATCATCCCTGGCTTCCTCACCAAGGACGGCCAGGCCCTCGGTCCGTTCGGCGTGATGGGCGGCTACATGCAGCCCCAGGGCCATGTGCAGATGGTGATGAACCTGGTGGACTTCGGCCTCAACCCCCAAGCGGCTCTGGATGCACCGCGCTGGCAATGGCTGGGCGACATGAAAGTCGGCATTGAACAGGGCGCCTCCCGCGACCTGGCCAACGCCCTGGCGCGGCGCGGCCACAAGGTGCAGATCGACAGTGACCTCACTGACTATGGGCGAGGGCAGATCATCCTGCGCGACCCGGTCAGCGGCGTGCTGTGCGGCGGCAGCGAGCCCCGCACAGATTCCCACATCGCGGTGTGGTAACCCGGCTTCAACCTTTGCGCTGCGGTCTACCCTGACACACCGCAGCGCGGGGCAAGCCCGCCCATCTCCAACCTCACCCACATCCCTGTAGTGAGCGGGCTAGCCCCGCGCCGCGTTCTACCCGACACCCTATCCTTACCTGACATACTGCGGCGCGGGGCAAGCCCGCTCACTACAGGTTTTGGGTGGTTCATAGATTTCGGGGTGGCGTATAGAGGCTCGGGGGGCCACCCAGATTTCGGAGGAGGCGTTGATAAAATAATTGAACAAGCCTGTCCCTTTTTTTGCCGTCACCGGTCATTCCAGGTAAGTGAACAAAATCGAGAGCTTCCTCCAATGCCCGTTGTCCGTCCCTTGCTCAAGTTGAGCCTGCTGCTGAGCCTCAGCGCCAGCCCGTTCTTCGCCGCCGTCAGCTATGCCGAAGACACCACCACCCGCCGCAGCTACCAGGTGCCGGCCGGCAGCCTGAGCGCGGCGCTCACCCGTTTTGCCGGTTTGGCGGGGGTCAACCTGTCGGTAGACCCTGCATTGGTCAGCGGGCGCACCAGCGGCGGGCTGTCGGGCGAGTTCGGTGTGGAGGAGGGCTTTGCCCGCTTGCTGCAAGGCTCCGGCCTGCAACTGCAGTCGATGGGTGAACAGGCCTACATGCTGGTGCCGGTGCCGGACGGCAGTACGTTGGAACTGGCGCCGACGGCGATCCTCGGCACCACCGGCCTGTACGACGGCGACACCTACGCCGGCGGCCAGGTGGCGCGCCGCACTGCGCAGGGCATGCTCGGTACGCGGGACTTCATGGAGACCCCGTTCAGCATCACCACCTACACCGCCGAGGCGGTGAAGAACCAGCAGGCCCGCACCCTGGGCGACCTGATCGCCGCCGACCCGTCGGTGCGCGCCACCAACCCGGCCGGTGGGCGTTACGAGCAGTTCACCATTCGCGGCTTCAGCCTGTTCAACAGTGACGTGGCCTACAACGGTCTCTACGGCGTGCTGCCCACCTACACCATCGACATGGAAATGGCCGACCGCGTCGACATCCTCAAAGGCCCCAGCCAGTTGATCAACGGCATCTCGCCACGGGGCAGCGTGGGCGGCGGGATCAACGTGGTGCCCAAGCGTGCCACCGACAAAGACATCAACTCGTTCACCGGCACCTGGGCCTCCGAAAGCCAGGCGGGTGGGGCGGTGGACGTGGGCCGGCGCTTTGGTGAAGACAATAAGTTCGGTATTCGCTTCAACGGCGTGAAACAGGCTGGCGATACCGACTGGGACCACCAGAGCGTCGACCGCGAAATGGCCGTATTGGGCCTGGATTTCCGTGGCGAGCGCCTGCGCCTTTCCACCGATATCGGTCACACCGAACGCAACACCGACGCCCCCCAGGAGCGTGTCCAGGTCGCGGCTGCCGCTCCGGTGCCCAGCGCCAACGACGTGCGCCGCAACTATGCGCAAGCCTGGAGCAAGGCGCGCACCAAGGACACCTTTGGTACGTTCAACGCTGAATATGATGTGAGCGATGACGTGATGCTGTACGGCGGTGTCGGCTTACGCAAAAGCAACCACGACTTCCTGCGCCATGCGGTGTCCGTCACCAATGCGGCCGGTGATTTCAGCGTGCTGCCGCGCGACTTCACCCGTGATGAAAACGTACGCACCTACACGGCTGGCGTACGCAACTGGTTCCACACCGGGCCGGTCAGCCACGAGGTCAACCTGGCCGCCAGCTACTTCGACATGGACTTCACCAACGGAGGTGCGCGTTATGCCGCCGCGCCGAGCAACCTCTACAACCCCGTGCAAACCCCGACACCGTCCACGGCGACGCGTCAGGACGCCAAGGTCTACACCGAGAACAAATTCAGTGGCGTGGCCTTGTCCGACACCCTGGGCTTTTTCGATGACCGTCTGCTGTTGACCCTTGGTGCCCGCTGGCAGCGGGTCAAGGTGGATGACTGGAGCGATGGCATCAAGGGCGACACCGCCTACGACGAAGAAAAAGTCTCACCGTCGGGCGGGCTGCTGTTCAAGGCCACCGATAAGCTGTCGCTGTACGCCAACTACATGGAAGGCTTGAGCCAGGGCAAGATCGCGCCGTCCACCTCGATCAACGAAGACCAGATCTTCCCGCCGTTTATCAGCCGCCAAGTGGAAGTGGGCGCCAAGTACGACGCCGGCACGTTCGCCGTGACCGCCGCCGTGTTCCGCATCAAGCAGCCGGCCTATGAAACCAACGCCACCTCGCGGGTGTTTGGCCCGAATGGCAAGCGCCAGAACACCGGGGCGGAACTGAGCGTGTTCGGCGAGCCGCTCAAGGGCGTGCGCTTGCTCGGCGGTGTGATGTACATCGACAGCAAACTCAAGGACACCACCAACGGCACCTGGGACGACAATCGCGCCCCGGCCACGCCCAAATACAACGTCAACCTCGGCGCGGAGTGGGATGTACCGGGCCTGCAAGGCCTGACCCTGACCAGCCGTGGCATCTACTCCAGTTCACAATACCTGGACCAGTCCAACGTCAAGGAAATCGACGCCTGGAACCGCCTCGACGTGGGGGCGCGCTACGCCTTCAACGTCGACGACAAACACGTGACCCTGCGCGCGAACGTGGAGAACGTCGCCGATAAACGCTACTGGAGTTCGGCCGGTGCCTCGGATGACAGCGAACCGGGGCTCACCTTGTCCACCCCGCGCACCTACCTGCTTTCCGCCACGGTCGACTTCTAACCGCAGGACAAAATGTGGGAGCGGGCTTGCTCGCGAAAGCGGTAGTTCAGACAACTCTTTGGGTGACTGACACACCGCTTTCGCGAGCAAGCCCGCTCCCACAGTTGATCAATGGCGCCAAGGTGATTTCATGACTTTAATGAGAATGTTTTTTGATTGCGCCGCCACGATATGGAATAGTACCCGCCGTTTTCCCCGGCCCGTCTAGCCGGGGTGTTTTAACGCCGAGGTACTTGCCATGCGACTGTTGCGCTCCATCCCGACCCTTGCCGCCTGCCTCCTGGCGTTGTCTTCCAGCGTACTCAGCGCTGCCCCCATCGACCTCAATGACGGCCAGCACACCGTGCATCTGCCCGATGCTCCCAAGCGTGTGGTGGTGCTGGAGTTCTCCTTTCTCGACAGCCTCGCCGCCGTTGACGTGACTCCGGTAGGCGCCGCCGATGATGGCGATGCCAACCGGGTGCTGCCCCGTGTGCGCCAGGCCATCGGCCAATGGAAGTCCGTGGGCTTGCGCTCGCAACCGAGCATCGAGGAAATTGCCCGGCTCAAGCCGGACCTGATCGTCGCCGACCTCAACCGCCACCAGGCGTTGTACAGCGACCTGTCGAGCATCGCGCCCACCCTGTTGCTGCCGTCGCGCGGGGAAGATTACGAGGGCAGCCTCAAGTCCGCCGAGCTGATCGGCAAGGCCCTGGGCAAGCGCCCGCAGATGGAAGCGCGAATCCAGCAGAACCGTGCAAACCTCAAGGCCATCGCCCAGCAGATTCCCGCCGGCGCCAGCGTGTTGTTCGGCGTTGCCCGTGAAGACAGCTTCTCCGTGCACGGCCCGGACTCCTACGCCGGCAGCGTGCTGCAAGCCATCGGCCTGAACGTGCCGTCGGTCCGTGCCAACGCCGCGCCCACCGAGTTTGTCAGCCTGGAACAACTGCTTGCACTGGACCCGGGCTGGCTGCTGGTCGGCCATTACCGCCGTCCCAGCATCGTTGATACCTGGAGCAAACAGCCGTTGTGGCAAGTGCTCGGCGCGGTTCGCAACAAGCACGTAGCCGAAGTGGACGGCGACAGCTGGGCGCGCAACCGTGGTGTGCTGGCCTCGGAGCAGATCGCTGAAGATGCGCTGGCGATTCTCAAGGGCGGCAACGCCGTACTGAGCCAATAGCCGTGCAGCGCAGTCTCGCCGCCCTCGGCATTGGGCTGCTGGGGGCCCTGTTGTTCTGGTACTCGCTGTACAGCTGGTCGCCGTTCGTGATCACCCCGGCAGATGCCTGGAATGGCCTGGTGCACCAGGGCAGCGTGGGCGGCAACATGGCCTACATCGTTGCGCAGCTGCGGGTGCCGCGCGCGGTGTGCGCGGCGTTGGTCGGCGCCTGCCTGGGCCTAGCTGGCGCGCTGATGCAGGGCATTACCCGCAACCGCCTGGCCTCGCCATCGTTGTTTGGCGTGACGGCCGGCGCGGCGCTCGGCTTGGCGTTGTTTTCCACCGGGCTGGTGGCGTTGCCGTTTGCCGGTGGCGCGCTGTTGATGACCTGCGTGGGCGGGGCGCTGGCCTGGATCACCGTGTTCAGCCTGGGCGGCGCGTGGTCGCCGGCCACGGCGCAAGGGCGACTGGTATTGGCCGGCGTCGCCGTCGCCGCGTTGTGCGCGGCATTGACCCGCCTCACGGTGATCCTGGTCGAGGCCCAGGCGCAAAGCGTGCTCAACTGGCTGGCCGGTTCCCTGGCCAATGTGGGCGCCGCGCAAGTTCAACTGCTGTGGCCGTGCACCCTGATCGGCGGCCTGTGGGCGCTGTGGTGCGCGCCGCGCTTGAACCTGATCAACCTCGGCGAAGACGCCGCCCGCTCCCTGGGCGTCGGCATCACCAGCCTGCGCCTGCAGGTGTTTGTCGCCAGCCTGTTGCTGGTGGGCGCGAGTGTCTGCGCGGTGGGGCCTATCGGCTTTGTCGGGTTGATTGCACCGAACATCCTTCGCCAGTTCCTGGGCAACGACTACCGCTGGCTGATCCCCCTGAGTGCCGCCTTGGGCGCGGTGATCGTACTGGGCGCCGACCTGCTCAGCCGCGCGGTGGCGTTCCCGGTGGAGACCCCGGCCGGCGTGGTCACTGCGTTGATCGGTGCACCGTTCTTCCTGTTTCTTGCCAGGCGCGCCCTATGAGCCGCCCACGATTGCGCCTGTGGGTGCTGCTCGCCTTGTTGTTGCTGGCGACCTTTATCAGCCTCAGCGCCGGCACCTTGTGGCTCAAGCCCGCGACCGTGCTGGAGCGCCTGCTGGCCCACGATGCCCTCGACTTCGAAGTGTGGAACCACCGCCTGCCGCGCAGCCTCATTGCGATCCTCGCCGGTGCCGCCTTCGGCCTGGCCGGGGCGATTGTGCAGGGCGTGATCCGCAACCCGCTGGCCTCGCCGGAAATCCTCGGCGTGACCCAGGGTGCAGGGCTCGCGCTGACCGTGGCGATCATCAGTTGGCCGCATTTGCCAATTGCCTGGCTGCCGCTGGTGGCATGCCTGGGCGGTGCCGGTGGCGCGTTGCTGTTGGCGCTGTACAACACCGGTGTGAGTTTTTCCGGCGTGCGTTTTGCGCTGTCCGGGGTGGCGATTGCGGTGACCTTGTCCAGCGTCACCGAGTTTCTGATCCTGTCCCATCCGCTGGACATCAACACCGCCTTGCTCGCACTCACCGGCAGCCTGTGGAGCCGCAACTGGCACCATGTGGCGCTGGTACTGCCGTTCCTGCTGCTGATCCCGTTGGGCCTGTGCCTGGCCAAGCCGCTGAACCTGATCGCCCTGGGCGATGAAGCGGCCCACAGCCTGGGCACGGCGTTACGCCGTACGCGCTGGCTGGCGATGACGTGCGCGGTGCTGCTCACCAGCCTCGGCGTCGGCGTGATCGGGCCGATCGGCTTTATCGGCCTGGTCGCGCCGCATATGGCGCGGCGCCTGGTGGGCGGGCATCACCAATGGCTGTTGCCCGCCGCGATGCTGATCGGCGCGCTGCTGCTGGTGCTGGCCGACACGCTGGGGCGCACGTTGATCGCGCCCAGTGAAATCCCCGCCGGGGTGCTCACGGCGGTGATTGGCGCGCCGTATTTTCTTTGGTTGCTGGCACGGTTCAAGGGCTGATCCCATGAGTATTCTTCAAGCACGACAGCTCGATATCGGCTACGGCGACACCCGTATTGTGCAAGGTCTGTCGTTCACGCCGCCGGCCGGAAAAGTCACCGCGCTGATCGGCCCCAATGGCTGTGGCAAGTCCACTTTGCTCAAGACGTTCGCACGCATCCTCAAACCGAGCGCGGGCGAACTGAGCCTGGACGGCCAGGCCTACGCCAGCCTGTCCTCCCGTCAGTTGGCGCAGCAGATCGCCTTTTTGCCGCAAGTGCTGCCGGTGCCCGAAGGGGTCAGCGTGCGCCAGCTGGTCGCCTACGGCCGCAGCCCGCATAACTCATTGTGGGGGCGTTTGAGCGGTAGCGATCAATCCCATGTTTCGCGCGCCATGCAGCGCCTGGAACTGGAGGTTTTGGCCGACCGCGCGCTGGCGGACCTCTCCGGTGGCCAGCGCCAACGTGCCTGGTTGGCCATGGTGCTGGCGCAGAACGCGCCGGTGGTGTTGCTGGATGAACCCACCACCTACCTCGATATCAGTCATCAGGTTGAGCTGTTGGACTTGATGGGGGAGTTGGCCGCCGAGGGCAAGACGGTGATCACGGTGTTGCACGACATCAACCAGGCCTGCCGTTATGCCGATCACTTGGCGGTGATGCGCAGCGGCAAGTTGGTGGCGGACGGTGCGCCGGGGGCAGTGATCAGTGCCGAGTTGATGCGCCAGGTGTTTGATGTGCAGGTGCAGGTCATCAATGAGCCGGTGTCTGGCACCCCCATGTGCATTGTCGAGAAAAGCACCCGTAATCACGTCTGACTCGGTTCAAAAGTGGGAGCTGGCTTGATCTCAGTGGGATTCAGATCTCCATACGGCCTTGCTGACGTCAATGGCTCTAGGCAGCAAGCGGTTCTGGTAAAACAAATCCGCCGTCGCCTGCTGCGCCTGGATGATCTTCTCGTCAATCGGCAAGATCGGCGACGGCGGGCGGTTATCCATGTACCGCGCAACCACCTCGGCAGGCAGCCCCATAAAGCGGGTCAGCACGCTCAAGCTGTCCTCGCGGCTGCTGCGCGTCAGCGCTTCAGCCGCCGTCAGTTCACCCAGCAGGTCCTGTACAAACGCGCCATTGGCCTGCGCATAGTCGCGCCGCGCGGTGTACACCGGGCCCGACAACCCCAACCCTTCGCCATTGGCCAGCACGTGGCGGGGGCTCTGGCTCAACGCCAGGGACGAGTAGGGTTCCCAGATCGCCCAGGCATCCACGCTGCCTTGCTCGAACGCCGCGCGCGCATCGGCAGGTGGCAGGTACACCGGCTGAATCTCCTTGTAGCTCAGCCCGGCTTTGTTCAGGGCGCGCAGGATCAAATTGTGGGAGCTGGAGCCTTTCTGGAATGCAACCTTCTTGCCCTTCAAGTCGGCCACCGAATGCAGCGGGCTGTCGTTGCGCACCAGGATGGTTTCCGCGCTGGGCTTGGGCGGCTCGGCGCCGATGTAGACCAGGTCGGCGCCTGCGGCCTGGGCGAACAAGGGCGGGATATCCCCGGTAGAACCCACGTCCAGCGCGCCGACATTGAGTGCTTCCAGCATCTGCGGGCCGGCGGGGAACTCGACCCATTTGACCTGCGTATGGGGGAAGCGCTTTTCCAGCAGCCCGTGTTCCTTGGCCAGCACCAGGGCGATAGAGCCTTTCTGGTAGCCGATGCGCAGGGTGGCGGGGTCGGCCGCCAGTGCGGTGTGCGTAACGGCCAACAGGGCGAGTAACAGCGCCGGAATTTTCATGCATCGTCCTTTTTGAAGCGGTTTTCGGGGCGCGCCAAACCGAGGTTTTCACGCAAGGTCGTGCCGCTGTATTCAGTGCGGAACAGCCCGCGCCGTTGCAGTTCGGGCACTACCCACTGGGCGAAGTCCTCCAGCCCACCGGGCAGGTGCGGTACCAGGATATTGAAACCATCGGCGGCGCCCTGTTCGAACCAGTGTTGCAGCTCGTCGGCGATCTGCGCAGGCGTGCCGATCAGGCTGTAGTGCCCGCGACCACCGGCAATTCGCCGCCCCAACTGCGCCAGCGTCAGCTGCTCGCGGTTGGCCAGGTCACTGAGCAACTGCTGGCGGCTGCGCTGCCCGCTGTCGGTCAAGGGCAGCTCCGGCAATGGCCCGTCCAGCGGGTAGCCCGACAGGTCGAAGTTACCCAGCATGCGCCCCAACAAGGCGACACCCACCTCGGGCTCGACCAGGTCCTGGAACGCTTCGAACTTGGCCTGTGCCTCGGCCTCGGTCGGCCCGACCACCACAAACACGCCGGGCATGATTTTCAGCGAATCGGGTTCACGTGCGTATCGCTGGAGGCGACCCTTGAGGTCCGCATAAAACGCCTGGGCATTCGCCAGCGACGTCTGTGCGGTAAACACCACCTCGGCCGTCTGCGCCGCCAGTTCGCGGCCCGCCTCGGACGAGCCCGCCTGCACGATCACCGGCTGGCCCTGGGGCGAGCGCGCGACGTTGAGCGGGCCCTTGACGCGAAAATGTTCGCCGACATGCTCCAGCACATGCCGTTTCGCCGGGTCGTAGTAGGTGCCGCTGGCCTTGTCGCGCACAAAGGCGTCGTCTTCCCAGCTGTCCCACAGCCCGGTCACCACCTGATGAAATTCCCGCGCGCGGCTGTAGCGCTCGGCGTGGCCCAGGTGTTCATCGCGGCCGAAATTCTGCGCCTCGGCGGCGTTGTCCGAGGTCACCAGGTTCCAGCCCGCACGCCCACCGGACAGGTGATCCAGCGAGGCGAATTTACGCGCCACGTGGTAGGGCTCGTTGTAGCTGGTGGTGGCGGTGGCGATCAGGCCGATGTGCTCCGTCACCGCACTGAGCGCCGAGAGCAAGGTCAGCGGCTCAAAATGATCCGAGCGCGCCATATGGCTGGCGATTTCGCCGGTGGCCGCCGCAATGCTGTCGGCCACGAACAGCGTATCGAACTTGGCCGCTTCGGCCACCCGCGCCAGGTGCGTGTAGTGCTTGAAATCCAGCCCGGCGTTCGCCGGCACATCGGCGTGGCGCCAGGCGGCCACGTGGTGCCCGGTGGCCATGAGGAAAGCGCCGAGTTTCAGCTGACGGCTCATGCTTAGAAATCCTTGCGCAGTTGCACGCCGAAGTAACGCTCATCGTCACGGGGCACGGCGCGGTAGATGTAGTTGCCGCCGCTGGCCAGCAGCGGGGAATAGGATTTGTCGGCGAGGTTCTTCGCCAGCAGCGCGACACGCCATCCGTTGCTGTAGTCGGCCAGGGCCACGCTGGCGTTCCAGATGCCGTAGGCGCCCTGCTTGGTGTCGACGTTCTGGCTGATGTCGTACTGCACTTCGCTCTGCCAGCTGTAGTCGGTGCCCAGTTCGATATCCAGGCCGTTATCCAGCGGGATCGTGTAGTCGGCGCGCACGTAGCTTTTCCAGTCGGGGCTGTACGGCAGCGGCTTGCCGTTCACGTTGCAGGTGGCCGCGGCACCCGCTGGGCAGGCGAACTCGTCGATGCGCGCACGGGTGTAGGCCAGGGCGCCGGACAGCTTGAGTTGTTGGGTGGCTTGCAACGCGTAGTCCAACTCGACACCTTCGGTGCTGACGCTGCCGGCATTGATCAGGCGGGTCACCACCTGGCCGGCGACGGTGTCGAAAAAGTTGGCTTGATAGTTGTCGTAATCGCTGTGGAACACCGCGAGGTTGGTGGTCAGGCGGTTGTTCCAGGCGGTGGCCTTGATCCCGGCCTCCCAGGTGTTGGAGGTTTCCGGCTTGAGCGCGTCGGTGTCACGCGGCTGCATGTTGAAGAACACGTTGTACGCCGGGCCTTTGTAGCCACGCGAGTACGTCAGGTAGCTGGTGATGCTGTCGGTGAGGTCGTACTGCACACCGAGGCGGCCGGACCAACCGTCTTCATCCACCGAGCCCGAGCTGGAGGTGGCCGGTTGAATCCCGCTGACCGTGGTGGCCGAGGTCGAGACGCGGCGGTGATCGTATTTGAGGTCGTCATGGGTGTAGCGCAGGCCGGCGATCCCACGAAAGCGCGAGGTGAAGTTCAGCGTGGTCTCGCCGAACACCGCGTAGCTGTCGTTGGTGGTGCTGTAGTCGGCGATGCCACGGTCGGTGCGTGTGGTGGTGGTGAGTGTGCGTTGGTAGGTTTCTTCGTCCTTGCCATGCATGTAGTACAGGCCGCCGACGTATTCCAGGAACTCACCCTTGGGCGAGGCCAGGCGCAGCTCCTGGGAGTATTGGTTGAAGGCCAGTTGGCCTTTGTCGGCGGTGCCGGGGAACGCAGCGGTCACGGTGCCGAGGCGGTCGCCGTCCTGGTACTGGGTGTTGTCCCAACCCCGCCAGGCGGTGATCGAGGTCAGGGTGTAGTCACCCAGGTTCCAGTCCAGTTGCGCCGACACGCCCTTGTTGGTGTCGTCGACGTAAGTGCGGGTGTCGGTGTTGATGTCGCGGTTGTCACCGGTGGCGCGCACCGGGCTCAAGGCGTTGGTAAACGCAGGTGACAGGGACTTGCTCACCACCCCATTCGGCGCGTCGTCGTGGGACTGCATGTAGTCGGCGATCAGGGTCAGTTTCACGTCGTCGTTGGGGGTGAACTCCAGCTTGCCGCGAATACCCTTGTGGTTATAGCCGTTGACCTCCTGGCCGTTGTGCTGGTTATCCACGTTACCGTCGTAGCTGCCGAACAGCGTGCTGATCGAGCCTTTGAGCACGTCCGGCACCAGGCTGCCGCCGATGCCGAACCGAGTGCGGCTTTCATTGCCGCTGTAGTAGGACTGGTCGATGTAGCCGTGGGTCTCGGCAGTCGGGGCCTTGCTGGTGATGTTCAGCACACCGGCCGAGGCGTTCTTGCCGAACAGCGTGCCTTGGGGGCCGCGCAGCACTTCGATGCGCTCCAGGTCCAGCAGGTCAAGCGTCGCCTGGCCGGGGCGGGCGTAGACCACGCCGTCGATCACCGTGGCCACGGTCGGCTCAACGCCAGGGGAGGTGGAGATGGTGCCCACGCCGCGCACGAACAACGAGGTGTCCTTGTTGGACGCCCCCGTGCGAAAGTTCAGCGACGGCACCTGCTGCGCGATGCTTGCCACGCCGTTGCGGTTGTCGCGCTCCAGCTGTTCGCCGTCGAGTACCGAAACCGCCACGGGCACTTTTTGCAGTGACTCTTCACGGCGGGTGGCGGTGACCGTCACGGGTTTGAGGGTCGGCTCCGGCTCATCGGCCGCGAAGGCGCCGGAGACGGGCAGGGCGGTCAGCCCGGCCAGGACCAGCAGGTGTGCTCTGGCGTATTGGAAGTTGTGCATGGTGTGCCCGCTCGAAAAAAATGCCCTGAACCGTTGCCGTTCTGCGACGACAACGCCTGTAAATGTGTCTTTGGCATTCGCGTGAGCGAGTAGCAGACAGAACGCTTTGTTAGCGCTAACATCGGCATAGTGGTGGGTCTGATTTAGAGCGTCAAATACTAAAAAATTAGTCCTATATTCTTTTTGGTTTTTAACAGGATCGTCCCTTGAGCGAAGAAAAACCGCGCAAACGCCGTGGCGCCGGGCGTGTCACCTTAAACACCGTGGCGCGTCAGGCGGGCGTGTCGGCGATCACGGTGTCGCGTTATTTCAACCAGCCGGAGCAAGTGTCGCCCGAGCGGCGTGAGCGGATTGCCGAGGTGGTGGCCGAGCTGGGCTATGTGCCCAACCTGGTCGCGGGCGGCTTGGCGTCGGCGCGTGGACGGATCGTGGCGATGGTGATCCCAAACATCTCGGGGCCGATCTTTGCCAATACCATCCAGGGCTTCAGCGACACCCTCAGCCGCCACGGTTACCAACTGCTGTTGGCGTCGAGCTACTTCAGCGCCGAACAGGAAGAAAGCGCGGTGCGTGCCTTCCTCGGCTGGTCGCCCGCAGCGCTGGTGCTCACCAGCCGATTCCACAGCGCGGGCACCGAAAAAATGATCGCCGACGCGGATATCCCGGTGGTCGAAACCTGGGACTACGTGCCCGAGCGCGAGCCCTTGCAGATCGGTTTTTCCCATTACGAGGTGGGCGTCACGGCGGCGCGCTACCTGCACGGCAAGGGCTACCGGCGTATTGCGTTTGTCCAGAACAGTGCGGCGGGCGACTTCAGCGCGTTGGAGCGGCGCGATGGGTTTACCGCCACCCTGGTTGAACTCGGTATGCAGCCCTGGGTGTTCGCCCCGGACGCCGATCGCGCGCCCTTCGAGGCGGGCAAGCAGGCAATGGACGTGCTGATGGGCCACGCCAACCCGCCTGACGCGATCTTCTTCGCCAATGACAACCTCGCCGCAGGTGGCTTGCTTGCCGGGCAGCGTGCCGGGCTCAAGATCCCGCACGACTGCGCCGTGCTGGGTTTCGGTGATTACCCGTTCGCCGAAATGTTGCTGCCGAGCCTGAGCACAATCAAACCGCCAGCCCTGGAGATCGGCGTATTAGCGGCCACGCGCGTACTTGAAAGTTTGGGTGTTTTGCCCTGTGATGACCAAGTTAAGCGCTTGAATCTATTAGCCTGCCATTTGATTGAACGCGAGAGCGCTTAATCAACTAACCCGACCTGTAGTGAGCGGGCTTGCCCCGCGCCGCGGTGTGTCAGGAAAAGTTGAGGCGTCACGTCCCCGTAGCACAGCCCAAGCCCAACAACCACAAGGCCTGCGCCAGGGCTGTCAGGGAAATCCGGGACAGATGATGGCCATTCATTTCAGTTTGTTTCCCCATCTCAGGAACTAGCGTTGCAACTTCCAGTCGATTAACCCGGCCAACTTTGTCTCCGGGCGTGGCTAACTAATGGCACTTATCAGTAGTTCCAAATAGCCATACTTTCTCGCAACCAGACAACCAACATTATGTCGTCAGCCCTTATCGATACCTGCCACCTGCAGATACCGCACACCGATCAAGTGTGCGCGTGGCTGAGGCAGCACGCCGGGTTGAAAACCGTCGACCTGGAGCGTGCCCAGCGCCTGTCCACAGACGCCAGCGACCTGCTGGGCCTGCTGACACGCCTGGGCCTGGTGTCCGAGATCGAACTGGCCAGCGCCTGGGCCCACCTGCTGGACGCGCCGCTGTTGTTGGCGGATACCGCGCCCCCGGTGCTCGACCCATTGCCCCCACTCACCGAACGCTTCATGCGCCACTACCAAGTGGTGCCCATGGGCTGGAGTGCAGCCGGCCTGCACGTACTGGCCGCTCACCCGGCCCAGCATTATGCCTTCCAGGCGTTGGCCTACGCCTGCCAGGTGCCGGTGTGGCTGGCCGTCGGCCCGCGCACCGAAGTCGACACGCTGATCGAACGCTATTACGGCCAGGGCCGTTCGGCCATGGGCACCCTGATTGAGAACCTCGATGAGCGCAGCGGTGCGCTGGAAGACATCGAACACCTCAAGGACATGGCCTCCGAAGCCCCGGTGATTCGCCTGGTCAACCTGATCCTCCAGCGCGCCGTGGAACAACGCGCCTCAGACATCCACATCGAACCCTTCGAAAACCAGCTCAAGGTGCGCTACCGCATCGACGGCGTGCTGCATGAGGCGGAGGCGCCACCGGCCAGCTCGTCGGCGGCGGTGATCTCGCGGGTGAAGATCATGGCGCGCTTGGACATTGCCGAACGCCGGCTGCCCCAGGACGGGCGCATCATGCTGCGCATCCAGGGCAAGGCGCTGGACTTGCGGGTGTCCACCGTGCCCACCAGTTTTGGCGAGTCGGTGGTGATGCGCCTGCTTGATCGCCAGACCGTGCAGTTCGATTTCCAGCACCTGGGTTTCGACGGCCAGCGCCTGGCGGCCTTCCTCGACTTGCTGGAACGGCCCCACGGCATCCTGCTGGTGACCGGCCCCACCGGCTCGGGCAAGACCACCACGCTGTACACCGCGTTGTCGCGGCTCAACACCGCCGAGCGCAAGATCATCACCGTGGAAGACCCGGTGGAATACCAGCTCGAAGGCATCAACCAGATCCACGTCAAGCCCGCCATCGGCCTGGATTTCGCCGGGGCGTTGCGCTCCATCGTGCGCCAGGACCCGGACGTGATCATGATCGGCGAAATCCGCGACCTGGAAACCTGCCGCATCGCCATCCAGTCGTCCCTCACCGGTCACCTTGTGCTCTCCACCCTGCACACCAACAGCGCCGCCGCCAGCATTACCCGCCTGCTCGACATGGGCGTGGAAAGCTACCTGATCGCATCGACCGTCAGCGGTATCCTCGCGCAACGCCTGGTGCGACGCCTGGACCCGGCCACGCGCACGGCGTTCGAAGCGCCCCCGGAACTGATCGCAGAACACGGCCTGGACCGCCTGACCGACACCCGCCCGATCCTGCTTTACCGGGGCCGTTATGAAGGTCGCAGCGCCCTCACCGAATTGTTGGTGATGAACGACGAATTGCGCAGCCTGCTGATGCGTCATGCCGACGCCGCCACCCTGGAGCAGGCTGCACGTCGCGCCGGTTTGCGCACCTTGCATGAAGAAGGTTTGCGCCAGGCGCTGGCGGGCGTCACGTCACTGGAAGAAGTGTTGCGCGTCACCCGGGGAGAGGGCGCGTGAGCCTGTTCAAGTTCCGTGCCCTGGATAGCCAAGGGGCTGCTCACAACGGCACGCTTGAAGCCAAGGACCAGACTGCCGCTGTTGCCCTCTTGCACAAACGCGGCCTGCTGTTGCTACAGATCGAGTCGGCGGGCGGCCTCAGGTCGAACGCCACGCGCGGGCAGTTGAAGGGCGCCGCCCTGGTGAGTTTCACCCAGCAATTGGCGACGCTGCTGGGCGCCGGCCAGCCCCTTGAGCGCTCGCTGGGCCTGCTGCTCAAGCAGCCCGGCCCGCCTCAGGTGCGGGCATTGGTCGAGCGCATCCGCGATCAGGTCAAGGCCGGCCAGCCGTTGTCTGCGGCACTGGAGGCGGAGGGCGGCTTCTCGCCGCTGTACGTGAGCATGGTGCGCGCCGGTGAAGCCGGTGGTGCGTTGGAAGGCACCTTGCGCCAGCTCAGCGACTACCTGGAACGCAGCCAGTTGCTGCGCGGCGAGGTCATCAATGCGCTGATCTACCCGGCCTTTCTGGTGGTCGGCGTGCTGGGGTCCCTGGCGCTGTTGCTGGCGTATGTGGTGCCGCAGTTCGTGCCGATTTTCGAGGACCTCGGCGTGCCGATTCCCCTGATCACCGAGGCGATCCTTACGCTCGGCGAGTTCCTCAGCCGCTATGGCTGGGCGGTGCTGGCCGGGTTGCTGGTGATTGCCTGGGGGCTCGCCGCTCGCCTGCGCGATCCCCGGCACCGGGAAGCGTTCGACCGGCGCCTGCTCGGTGTGCGCGTGATTGGCCCGCTGTTGCAACGGGTCGAAGCCGCCCGGTTGGCGCGCACCCTCGGCACCCTGCTGAGCAACGGGGTGGCGTTGCTGCAAGCCCTGGTGATTGCCCGGCAAGTCTGCAGCAACCGTGCGTTGCAGGCGCAAGTCGCGGTCGCGGCCGAGTCGGTCAAGGGCGGTGGCACCCTGGGTGCGGCCTTTGGCACTCAACCCCTGTTGCCCGACCTCGCCCTGCAAATGATTGACGTCGGCGAACAGGCCGGGGAACTGGACAGCATGCTGCTCAAGGTCGCTGACATTTTCGACGTCGAAGCCAAGCGCGGCATCGACCGCCTGCTCGCTGCCCTGGTGCCGTCGCTGACCGTGGTCATGGCCGTGCTGGTGGCGGTGATCATGCTGGCGATCATGCTGCCGCTGATGAGCCTCACCAGCCATTTATGAAGGAGCAGACCCCATGAAGACTTCACGCCGCCAAGGCGGTTTTACCTTGCTCGAAATGCTCGCGGTGATCGTGCTGCTGGGCATCGTCGCGACCATTGTGGTGCGCCAGGTCGGCGGCAATGTGGACAAGGGCAAGTACGGTGCCGGCAAGGCCCAGCTCGCCAGCCTGAGCATGAAGATCGACAGCTATGCGCTGGACGTCGGCTCGCCGCCCGGCACCCTGCAACAGCTGGTGGACAAGCCCGGTGGCTACGCCAAGCCTTCGGACCTCAAGGACCCCTTCGGGCACGCCTTCGGCTATCGCTTCCCGGGTGAACACGGGCCTTTCGACCTGATCTTCTACGGCCGCGACGGTCAACCCGGTGGCGAAGGCTACGACGCCGACCTGGGCAACTGGGAATAACCGGGCCATGGCCCAGCGCGGCTTTACCTTGCTGGAGATGCTGGTGGTCATCCTGTTGATCAGCCTCGCCGCCAGCTTGCTCGGCCTGGGTGTGCGTCAGGGACTGCAGGTCGCCAAGGAGCGCCGGGCCGTCGGGCAGATGGTGGAAGCGTTGCGTGCCACCCGGGCCGGAGCAATTATCGGCGGCCAGGCGGCGCGCACCGAGTTTGACCTGCCCGCCAGGACGTTCCAGGCACCGGGACGTGCGCGGCAGCAATGGCCCGAGCCATTGCAGGTGACCTTGCACACGGCCGAGCAGGTGGGGCCGGCTGTCGAGTTCTACCCCGACCGCAGCTCCACCGGGGGCAACCTCCTGCTGGCCAGCGGCACCCGGCGTTGGCGCATCGACATCGGCTGGCTCACCGGCAGCGTGCAGTCAAAGGCCCTGCCATGAAGCGCCAGGCCGGTTTCACCCTGCTGGAAATGCTCGCCGCACTGACGCTGATGGCGGTGTGCAGCAGTGTGTTGCTGGTGGCGTTCGGGCAGAGCGCGCGTTCGCTTTCCCAGGTGGCCCACAGTGATCGGCTCACGCACGCCGCGCTGTCGATTTTCGATCAGGAGGCGGCGGGGCCGTTGAGTGTCGGCGTGCGCCAGGGTGAGCTGGATGGCATTCACTGGCAACTGAACTGCACCCGCCAGCAACCCCAGGTGTTTCGCCTCGACCTGAGCCTCAGTGAGGGCCCGCACCAGGCCCGTTTCAGCACCCTGAAGGCGCGCCTGTGAAGCGCCGCGAGCAAGGCTTCACGCTGCTGGAGATCCTGGTGGTGCTCAGTCTGCTCGCCGTGTTGCTGGTGCTGGTGGGTGGGGCATTGCTGGGGGCTAATCGTGCGGTGTCCAAGGCCCAGCGCTACACGGTGAGCCTGGACGAAGTGCGCGCCGCCCAGCAGTTCCTGCGCACGGCAATCGGCGAAGCGCTGCCGTTGAGTGGGGTGGACGAGGCGGCTGTAACGGAAGGTTTTTTTGTTGGTGCGCCCGAGCATGTGCAGTTTGTCTCGACCTTGCCTGGGGTACTGGGTGGCGGGATTCAGCGCTTCACCCTGCAACGGGTCGAGCAGACGTTGCAGGTGGCGTTTCCTGGCCGCGAACCCCAGGTGTTGCTGCATGACCTCGACAGCCTGCAAATGAGTTATCGCGGCGTCTCCCCGTTGGGCCAGGCCACCGGCTGGCTCGATGCGTGGCCGTGGCCCAGGCGCTTGCCCTACGCGGTGCGCATCGCGGCCCAGCTCAACGGGCCGGTGCCCTGGGTGACCCAAGTGATTGCCCTGCGCTTGGACCTGGCCAGCGGGGCGGCGGGAGAATGAAGCGTCAGCGCGGTGCGGCCCTGCTGCTGGTGCTGTGGGTGCTGGCGTTGCTCAGTGTGTTGCTGGGCGGGCTGGTGGGTTGGGTGCAGTTGGAGAGTCGCCAGGCCCTGTGGTTTCGTCAACATACCCAGACCGTCCTGGCCGCCGAAGCCGGCATCGCCCTGGCCATGACTGACCCGCGCCGGGTGGCCGATGGCCGTGAGATCGGCCTGACGTTCGACGACGCCCACCTGCACGTCAGCCTGCGCAGCGAGCGCGGCAAGTTGTACCTGGTCAACGCCGAGGCGGATGACTTCATGCGCCTGGCCCTGGCGTGCGGGGCCAGCCAGGCCCAGGCGAGCGCGTTGGCCAAGGCCCTCGAAACCCGCCGCAACAGGGGCCTGGCGCCGTTTCGCGTACTGGAAGAAGTGCGCCAGCTGCCGGGCATGACGCAAGCGCTCTACAGCCAACTGCTGCCTGAAATCACCTTGTGGAGCGACCTGGATCGCCCCGACGCGGCCTTTGCCAGCCCGCTGATGCGCAAGGCCCTCAACCTGCCGCAACAGAAAGCCGAGGGCGCCGACCCTGGCCTGGTGCTGCAGGTCGACAGCCGCGCCGAGCGCCCGGGCGGGTATCAGGCGGGCGTGCAAGCCACCGTTTTATTGAGCCCATCGGAGGACAGCGCACAACCCTATCGGGTAGTGCGGTGGCAAGAATGAATCGACTGGAACCCATCGCCCGACATTGGCGCGGTAGCCTGTTGCAACAGGGCTGGCGCCTCTGGCTGGCTGAATTGCGCGGCTGTGTGCCGGGCTGGCTGGCCCTTCACGAGCCGCCCGAGCAACGTCATCACTGGCCGTTGAGCGAACCGGTTGCGCCGGGCAACACGCGCCAGGTGCTGGTGTTGGCCACCGACGCCGTGTTGCTGCAAACCGTGCAGTTGCCCCTGGCGGCGGCGCGCAACCTCACCGCCGTGGTGGGCTATGAGCTGGACCGCTACACCCCGTTCAACGCCGACCAACTGTACTTCGTCGCGCAGCCGCTGCGCCGCGCACCCGCCCACCTGGAGGTGCGGCTGGTGGCGATCCTGCGCGAGCACCTCGACCAGATCCTTGCTGACTGCACTGCCCTTGGCCTGCAGCCCCACCGCGTGGAAGTGGGCGACCTCGGTGTCGACTTGCTGCCCGCGCCGTTGCGACCGCGCCAGCACCCACCGGGCAAGGGCTTGCAGCGCAGCCTGCCGTGGCTGTGCGGGGCCTTGCTGATCGCGGCGATGCTGCTGTGGCTCAACGATCGCCAGCGCGTGCTCGACGTCATGCAGGCCAGCGTCCAGCAACAGAAAGCCCAGGTCGCCGAGGTGCACGCCCTGCGCCAGCAACTGCTCAACACCCGTGGCGCGGCGCAGTACCTCACCCGCCGCAAACTGGCGCAGCCCCCGCTGGCCGCGCTGCTCAATGACCTGACCACTTGCTTGCCGGCCGACACCTGGATCGACCAGTTGGACGTGAAAGACGGAGAAGTCTCGTTCTCTGGGCAAAGCGCCAAGGCCAGCGGCCTGATCACCCGGATCAAAGGCTGCCATCGCCTGGAAAACGCCCAGTTTGAAGGGGTGATTCAACCGGATGCGCGCACCGGCAAGGACCAGTTTGCCTTGCGCGCCCACCTGCGCCAGGAGGTGGCCGATGCGCCGATCCCTCACACCCCGTGAACGTCGTGGTTCGGCGTTGCTGATCCTGGCGCTCGTGGTGGGCGCCGCCTACTGGCTGTTGATCGACAGTTGGTTCGCCGGGCCATTGCGCGAGATGGGCGAGCGCGCCGATCAGATGCGCGAGCAGCAGCAACGCTATGCCGGCGTGCTGCGCCAGGGCGATGCGCTGCGCGCGCAATTGCAGCAGGCGCGCGAGGACCCGGCCAGCAGCACCAGCCTGTTGCCGGGGGACGATCCCGACGTGGTCGCCGCCGACCTGATGCAACGCCTCGCCGACCTGATCAACAGCTATGCCGACCTCGGCGGCGGCTGTCGCCTGACCCAGCGCAAACCCATCACCCCGGAGCAGGATGACGGCGAGCCGTACCGCCAGGTCAAGGTCAGCCTTACGCTGAACTGCGCCATCGAACCCTTGGAGGCGCTGTTGCATGAACTCGAATACCAGCCACCGTTTCTGTTCGTCGATGAGTTGCGTATCCGCCGCAGCCAGCAGGCCCCGGCCAGTGGCGGTGCGGGGCAACTGGTGGTGCACCTGCTGGTGCGCGGTTACCTGCAACCGGCGCGGGTGACGCCATGACGAGCGTACTGCGGCCCCTGGAATGGGGCCTGCTCGGCCTGGCCGGGTTGCTGGGTGTGTTGATGGCGGTAATCCTCAGCAGCATCGGCGACGAGCCGCAGTGGCTGCCGGAACCCAGCGCCCCGGCCCAGCCTTCGAGCCGTGTGCAAACAGCCCCGAGTATCGCGCTGCAAGACCTGGCCGCCACTTGGCAAACCCCGCTGTTCAGCCCTGATCGCAGCCCCGACCGTGTAGTGGGCAAGGCCCAGGTATCGAGCCTGGCCAACCTCACCCTCAGCGGGATCATGATCACCGGCAACCTGCAGATGGCGATGCTCAAACCGGCCAGTGGCGCGCCCCTCACGGTGCGTCTGGGCCAGACGCTGCCCAACGGCTGGCGCCTGGAACACCTCACCCCGCAATACGCCCGATTCAGCCTGGACGGCCGCACCCAGACCTTGAGCCTCTACGCCAAGCGTTTGCCACCGCCGTCCAGCCGCCCCCCGATGACTTTGCCCCGCGAGCCTCTCCCTTGATTGATATGCGCACCTCAACGTTTTGCCTGGCCACCGCTCTTGCCTTGGGCGGCTGCGGCTCCTTTCCAGACCGCGCCGACCCGGATGAGGACCTGATGCACGAGGCCCTGCAGGGCACCGGCACACAACGCCCGCCGCTCGAGCAGTCGGCGGCCGAAAGCCCGCAGCCGTCGATAAAAACGCCAGCGCAGCGCCAACTGATTCGCGGCAGCCAACAGTTCGTGCGTGCACCCGGTGCGGCACCGAGCGCACAGGAGGAGGGCGGCGACATCGTGTTCAACTTTGCCGACCAGCCCATTGAAGCCGTGATCAACAGCGTGATGGGCGACCTGCTGCACGAGAACTACAGCATCGCCCAGGGCGTGAAGGGCAGCGTGAGTTTTTCCACCTCCAAGCCGGTGAGCAAGCAGCAGGCGCTGTCGATCCTCGAGACCCTGCTGTCCTGGACCGACAACGCCATGATCCGCCAGGGTTCGCGCTACGTGATCCTGCCGGCCAACGAGGCCGTGGCCGGCAAACTGGTGCCGCAGATGCGTGTGGCCCAACCGCCCAGCGGGCTCTCGGCACGGTTGTTCCCGCTGCGCTATATCTCGGCCACCGAGATGCAAAAACTGCTCAAGCCTTTCGCCCGCGAGAATGCATTCCTGCTGGTGGACCCGGCGCGCAATGTGCTGAGCCTGGCCGGTACGCCGGATGAACTGGCCAACTACCAGGACACCATCGACACCTTTGACGTGGACTGGCTCAAAGGCATGTCGGTGGGCGTGTTTGGCCTGCAACGCGCGTCGGTGGCCGAGTTGATGCCTGAGCTGCAACACCTGTTCGGCCCCGACAGCGGCATGCCCCTGGCGGGCATGTTGCGGTTCCTGCCGATCGAACGCACTAACTCGGTGGTAGCAATTTCGTCCCAGCCGCAGTACCTGAGCGAAGTGGGGGATTGGATTCGCACCATTGACGAAGGCGGCGGCAACGAGCCGCAGATGTATGTCTACGACGTGCGCAACATGAAGGCCGCCGACCTGGCCAAGTACCTGCGGCAGATCTACGGCACCGGTGCGATCAAGGACGACACGCCGGCCAAGGTGGCGCCGGGGTTGCGCACCACCACCCTGGCCTCGCCCGGCATGGGTGGCTTGCAGAACACACCCCCAGTGCCAGATGAGCCGGAACCTGCGCCCGAAGAAAAGACCGTCGCCCCCAGCAGCGACCTTGAAGCCGGCACACGGATCACCGCACAACAGAGCAGCAATCAACTGCTGGTGCGCACACGCCCGGCGCAATGGAAGGAGATCGAAGCGGCAATCAAACGGCTCGACAACCCGCCACTGCAGGTGCAGATCGAGACGCGCATCCTGGAGGTGAAACTGAGCGGTGAACTGGACCTGGGCGTGCAGTGGTACCTGGGGCGCCTTGCGGGTAATTCGGCCAGCACCACGGTGGCCAACGCCTCCGGCAGCCAGGGCGCACTGGGCGGTGGCGGGGCAGGGTTGGGCGCGACGGACTCGTTGTTCTATTCGTTTGTCAGCTCCAACCTGCAAGTGGCGCTGCATGCCCTGGAAAAGAACGGGCGCACCCAGGTGCTGTCGGCGCCGTCGCTGGTGGTGATGAACAACCAGCCGGCGCAGATCCAGGTGGGGGACAACATTCCCATCAGCCAGACCACTGTGAATACCGGTGTGTCGGACACCACGTTGAGCAGTGTGGAGTATGTGCAGACGGGGGTGATCCTGGACGTGGTGCCACGGATCAACCCGGGTGGGTTGGTGTACATGGACATTCAGCAGCAGGTCAGCGATGCGCAGGATACGGCGGCTAACAGCGATACGCCGGTGAACCCGCGGATCTCGACGCGCTCGGTGTCGACCCAGGTGGCGGTGCAGAGTGGGCAGACGGTGTTGCTGGGGGGGTTGATCAAGCAGGACAACGCCGAGGGGGTGAGTGCGGTGCCCTATTTGGGGAAGATCCCGGGGTTGCGCTGGTTGTTTGGGAGTACCAGCAAGTCCAAGGCGCGCACGGAGTTGATTGTGTTGATTACGCCTCGGGTGGTGACCAACAGTGGGCAGGCGCGGCAGGTGACGGATGATTATCGGGAGCAGATGCGGTTGTTGCGGCCCTCTTTGGACCGGTAGATCGGGGGGCATATCCGTTATTTGGGTGATGACTGATGTTGGTTCCGCCCTTACGGCGGGTCACTTTTGGAAAGAGCCCAAAAGTAACCAAAAGGCTCTTGCCCCAACACTCGGCACCTCGCTTAGGCTCGGTGTGCCC
>Ga0157375_10000819_pt1 | contig 27196 bp, 27 predicted proteins | sample M35metaG_FD_115311 | JGI IMG/M metagenome (GOLD analysis project Ga0157375, IMG submission 115311) | Miscanthus rhizosphere microbial communities from Kellogg Biological Station, Michigan, USA - M3-5 metaG | ecosystem: Host-associated > Plants > Roots > Rhizosphere > Soil | place: USA: Michigan... | reverse complement strand
TCCCAGGGCAACATCGCCCAGCAGATCTTCTGGTACACCGCGTTTACCGCCGACATGACCAAGCCCGGCCTGCCGGTGGTGAACGCCGACGGCACGCCGAAATGGCGCATGGCGCCGTCGCCGGTCGGACCTTACTGGGAAAAAGGCATGAAGAAGGGCTATCAGGACGTAGGCTCCTGGACCTTCCTCAAATCGACGCCCGAGAAGCAGAAGCTCGCGGCCTGGCTCTACGCGCAGTTCGTGACCTCGAAAACCGTCTCGCTGAAGAAAACCATCGTCGGCCTGACGCCGATTCGTGAGTCGGACATCAACTCCCAGGCCATGACCGACCTGGCGCCGAAACTCGGTGGCCTGGTGGAGTTCTACCGCAGCCCGGCCCGTGTCGAATGGACCCCGACCGGCACCAACGTGCCGGACTACCCGCGCCTGGCGCAACTGTGGTGGAGCAACATCGCCGCAGCGGCCAGCGGCGAGAAAACCCCGCAGCAAGCACTGGACAACCTGGCCAAGGAGCAGGACGCCATCATGACGCGCCTGGAACGCTCCAAGGTGCAACCGGTGTGTGGCCCGAAAATGAACGAAGAACGTGACGCGCAATACTGGTTCGACCAGCCGGGCGCACCAAAACCGAAACTGGCCAACGAGAAGCCAAAAGGCGAGACCGTGGCCTACGGCGACCTGCTCAAGCAGTGGGAGGCTGCGCGTAAGTAACTACTTACGCTGATGGTCCACGCTGGCACCCACCCCTGTAGGAGCCGGCTCGCCGGCGATGCGGACTATCAGCCAGCCAATAGGCTGACTGACCCACCGCAATCGCCGGCAAGCCGGCGCCTACACTAATGCCCTCGGCTATCAGCCAGAATCCGCGCGGTATCCCGCGCCGGCGGCAACCCGAACACCCGCGCATAATCGCGGCTGAACTGGGTCGCGCTTTCATACCCTACCTCAAACGCCGCACGGGTCACGCTGCTCGCGCTGGCGACCATCAACGTCCGCGCCTGCAGCAACCGCACGCGTTTCTGATACTGCAACGGGCTCAAATTGGTCACCGCCTTGAAGTGCCGATGAAACGCCGAAACACTCATCGCGGCCTTCTGGGCCAAGGCCTCCACGCGGATCGGTTCGGCATAATCGCGACGAATCCACTGGATCGCCTGGCTGACCCGTGCCATCGCCGTGTCTGGCGCAGCAATCTCGCGCAGCATCCAGCCGTGAGGGCCTTGCAGTACGTGGTAGAGGATCTCCCGCTCATACGCAGGGGCCAGCGCGGCGATCGCCACCGGGTCACCCATCAGGCGCAGCATGCGTACCCAGGCGTCCATCAGGGCTGGGGTTACCGCTGCCACCGAGAACCCGGCTTCCTGTTCACATCGCCCGGTGGGCGCCGGCAGATCATTGAGCAGCGTGGTCAGCACGGTCGGATCCAAGGTCAGGCTGACCGCCAGGTAAGGCTCGCCGCTGCTCGCCGGGTTCACCACGCCCACGGCGGGCAACTCGATGGACATCACAAAATACGTCGCCGGGTCGTAATGCAACGTGCGGTCGCCCACGGTCATGCACTTACTGCCTTGCAGGATCAGGTTGATCATCGGGTCATACACGGCCGCGAGCAGGTGCTCAGGAATCGCCCCCTGGACCATCGCCACCCGTGGGATGCCGGTCTCGGTGCGGCGGTTTTCGGCCCTTGCGGCCAAGGCACGCAGTTCGATCAATTGAGTATTCATGCGGGTCATGCTGTTCCTTCCTGCAGAGCTTGCGCAAGCAAAAAGCAGAAACAGGCAGGATTGGAGTAGGAACGGCTGAGTGGCGGGGTAGGGCGATGACTACTGTGGGCACTCAACTTTTCAGCAGCGGAGCAGACCATGAGCGTCATCGTGATTACCGGAGGCAGCCGTGGAATAGGCGCCAGTACGGCCGAACTGTGTGCTCGCCAGGGGCATGGGGTGATCCTTACCTACAACCGCAACGGCGACGCAGCGCAAACCGTGGTGCAGCGTATTGAAGCCCAAGGCGGCAAGGCCGTTGCCCTGGAGCTGGATGTCGCGAATGTCAGTACGTTCGCCGCATTCGGCGAAGCCGTGGCGCAGGCCCTGCGGGCTAATTGGGGCGTCAACACCCTGAAAGGCCTGGTCAACAACGCCGGCTACGGCCTGTTCAACCCGCTGGAATCGGTGACCGAGGCGCAGTTCGACGGCCTGTTCAACGTGCACCTCAAAGGCCCGTTCTTTCTCACCCAGGCCTTGTTGCCGCTGCTGGAAGAGCACGCCAGCATCGTCAACCTCACCAGCGCCACCACCCGCGTCGCTACAGCAGGCGTCGCGCCTTACGCTGCCTTCAAGGGCGGCCTGGATGTGCTGACCCGCTACATGGCCAAGGAATTCGGCGAACGGCGTATCCGCGCCAATGCGGTGTCTCCAGGCGCCATTCGCACGGAGTTGGGCGGCGGCTTGAACGATGAGTTCGAAGCCCTGCTGGCCGGGCAAACCGCCCTCGGTCGTGTCGGCGAGCCGGAAGACGTCGCACGGGTTATTGCCATGCTGCTGTCGCAAGAAGGTCGTTGGATCAATGCCCAGACGATCGAAGTTGCAGGCGGCTACATCATCTGAATTGGAGGCCGCACCATGCTTGATCACCTGTTTCTCTCAGTCAGCGATATCCAACGCTCCATTCGTTTCTATGAAGCCACCCTCCAACCCCTTGGCATCACCGCGCGCCTGGACTACGACGGCAAGGACGGCCCGCCCGGTCATCCGGACTTGAAAGGCTTTGGCGCCAACGGGCGCATGTTTTTCTGGCTGCGCGAAGGCACCGTGGAAGGGCGAGCGGTGCATGTGGGCTTTGTCGCCAATAACCGCGCCGAAGTGGAAAAGGCCTACGCGGCAGCGCTGGCCAACGGTGCCACCGACAACGGCGCACCGGGCGCTCTCCTGCATTATGACCCCAACTACTACGCCGCCAATGTGCTGGACCCGGACGGCTACAGCCTCGAATTCGTCTACAAGAACTGGCAGCACACCTCATGAAGACCCTGATGATCTATGGCGCCACCGGCTACACCGGACGCATGGCAGCGCAACACGCAAAACAACTTGGCCTGAATCTGGTGCTGGCCGGTCGCAACGCCGAACGCCTGGCGTCCCTGGCCGCTGAGTTGGGCACGCCTTACCGGGTATTCACCCCGGATGCCGCCCAGTTGGACGGGATCGACGTCCTGCTCAATTTCGCCGGCCCCTTCGCCCAAACCGCCGAAGCCTTGATGCGCGCCTGTATCGCCAACGGTACCGACTACCTGGACATCACCGCCGAAATCAACGTGTACCGCCTGGCCGAGCGGCTCGGCGCTGAGTCGCAAGTGATGTTGCTGCCCGGCGTGGGCTGGGACGTGGTGCCCACCGACTGCCTGGCCATGCACGTCGCCAGCCGTGTGCAGCGGCCGCAGTCGATAAAAATCGCCCTGCATGTGCCCGGCGCGATGTCCCGTGGTTCGGCCATGAGTGTCAGCGAGATCCTCGGTGCCGGCGTGATGGCACGGCTCGACGGTCAGTTGGTCGCCACGCCGGGCGCGCAACCCCAATACCTGGATTTTGGCGACGGCCCAGTGCTGTGTGCCCCGTTGTCCTTTGGCGACCTGGTCACTGCGTGGCATTCCAGCGCCATCCCGAATATCGCCATGTTCGTTCACATCACTGGCGAAGCGTTCCCTGAGGGCGACCTGTCACTGCTGCCCGACGGCCCCTCTCAAGGCCAGCGCGACGCCCATCGTGCCCGTGCCGTGGCCGAAGTCACCGGCATCGACGGCTCGGTGGCGCGCTCGGTGATTGAGACCATCAACGGCTACAGCTACACCCCACTGGTCGCCGTGGAGACTGCGCGCCGCGTGCTCGACGGCGAACGCCGCCCCGGTTTTGAAACCCCCGCAAGGCTGTTTGGCGTGGGCTTTGCCCAGACCATTGCCGGAACGCATATCACCGATTACTAATCCCACAGGAATTACCCCCATGACCACCCTCGACCTACACACCGCTGCTGATAAGTTCGCGGTGATCGACACCCTGCATCGCTTCGCAGCAGGCATTGATCTGCAAGATCCGGCTTTGCTCGCTTCGGCGTTCACCGTCAACGCCGTATCGGATTTTGGCCCGGCCGCTGCCAAGGCAGGTTTTGAATACCCGGTGCTGGAAGGGCGCGACACCATCGTCACCGCACTGTCCGGCGCCCTCAGCCAACTCGACACCACTCATTCTGTGAGTAACGCGCGGGTAACCCTTGAGGGCAACAGTGCTCGGCTGGATGCATTGGTGGAAGCGCAGCACGTGCCCAAAAACGATCCTTCACGGCATTACCTGATGAAGAACCGGTATGACGTGGCGTTGGTGCGGGAAGAGGGCGTATGGCTGATCCAGCGCGTGACCGTGGATAACGTCTGGCGCTCAGGGGACCCGGCGGTGTTGGCGGGAGTTTAAGAACACCAAACGTACTGCAGGAGCCGGCAAGCCGGCGCCTACAGGTTATCAGGCGGCTTGGGGTTGGATCTGCAGCGCGCCATCCACGTCCTTGACCAACCCACTGGCCAGAAACAGCGGCGCCAGGCGCTTGTGCAGTTGTGGCTCGACAAATTCCTTCACCGTGTCCAGCACCAGCACGCCGCTCAACGGCAACTCGGCCTTGGTGTAGGACAACCACGCCTTCTTCAGCGCCATCAACACATCACTGCCCGCCGTGGAGGCGAAGCGGCGGTGGGTGGGTTTGCCGTCGAAAGTAAAGGTGTGCTGGAACGCGTAGCCGGTTTCATCGCCTCCGCTGGCGGTGCAGCGCACGCAGGTGCACGGGCCGTCGCCGAAGGCGCTGCGCAGGTAGGCGTTGAAGTCCACCACGGGCTTGAGTGACAGGCGCTTATCGACTTCGAACAGGTCCCCGGTCATTTTTTCGTCAGTGTTCAACGTCCATTTCCTCGCAGGTTCGACGGTTTTTCAAAGCGCGGCACAATAGCAGCCATGGGCAGGTTTGTGGGCCATTTTGCATAACAATAGATCCCGATATTCTTTTCCTGTCTTAAAAATCGTGGCTACCCTCGCTCACCTTCTCAAAAGCGCGGCAGACTCCCCCATGACCTTCAAGCGTTCCTCCCTGACCCTCCTGGCGGCCTCGTTGGCCGCCGCAACGGCCTTGCTCAGCCCCGGTGCTCAGGCCGAAGGCAAGATCAGCATCGCCCAGCAATTCGGCATCGGCTACCTGATCCTCGACGTGGTGCGCGACCAGAACCTGATTGAAAAGCACGGCAAGGAGCAGGGCTTGGACATCAAGGTGGACTGGAACAGCATTTCCGGCGCCACCGCGATGAACGAATCGCTGCTGGCCGGCGCCCTGGACGTGGTTTCGGCCGGCGTGCCGCCGATGCTCACGCTGTGGGATCGCACCAAGGGCAAGCAGAACGTCAAGGCCATCGCCTCGCTGGGCTCGATGCCCAACTACCTGCTCACCAACAACCCGAACGTGAAAACCCTCAAGGACTTCAGCGAGAAAGACCGCATTGCCGTGCCCGCCGCTGGCGTGGGCTTCCAGTCGCGCACCTTGCAGATCGAGACCGCCAAGCAGTTCGGCAATGACCAATACAAGAAATTCGACGACATCTCCATCAGCCTGGCTCACCCCGATGCCACGGCGGCGCTGATTGCCGGTGGTTCGGAGATCAATGCGCACTTCTCCAGCCCGCCGTTCCAGTACCAGGAGCTGCTCAACCCCAACGTGCACAAGGTGCTCAGTTCCTACGACATCCTGGGTGGGCAGGCGACGTTCAACGTGCTGTACACCACGCAGAAATTCCACGACGAAAACCCCAAGACCTACAAGGCGTTCTATGACGCGCTGGCCGAGGCTGAAAAAATCATCAAGGCCGACAAGCCAGCGGCCGCCAAGGCCTACATCCGCGTAGAGCAGTCGAAGCTGCCGTTGGACCTGGTGGAGAAAATCGTCCAAGACCCCGAGATCGACTTCACCATCGTGCCGCAGCGCACCTTCATCTATGCCGAGAAACTGCAGGAGCTGGGTGTGCTGAAAAACAAGGCCGCCAGCTGGAAGGACTACTTCTTCGAAGAGGCGCACGGCGGCAACGGCAGCTGATCCGCAACAAGGTCTTGATACCCAACGCGGTTAAAAATGTGGGAGCTGGCTTGCCTGCGATAGCGGTAGGCCTGCTAAAGAATTGATTGCAGATACACCGCAATCGCAGGCAAGCCAGCTCCCACCTTTTGAACTGCGGTCTATTGCGCAATCAAACTGCGCTTGATCCAGTCATACAAGTCATTCCCCTCGCTCGACAACTCACTGTTGGCCCGCCGGCACAGGTAGTACTGGCGGCCATCATTGACCTGCAGATCAAACAGCTTAACCAGCTCACCACTGGCCACATGGGGCGCCACCAGCGGCTCGCGCAGCAGCGCGCAACCGAGGCCGGTGAGGGTGGCGGTGAGTGCCAACTGGCCGTCTTCCAACAGCAAGCCATTGAGCGCCGTGGTGTCGACTTCGGCGGCCTCGAACCATTGGCCCCAGGTGCCGCGTTCTTCGTCGTGCAGCAACGGCAGTTCACTCAGCGCCTGGGGCGTGTCGATGGGCCCGTGCTGCGCCAGGAACGCGCGGCTGCAATAGGGTGTCACCGCGCCAGAGATCAACGGCTCGCTGTGGTACCCCGGCCAATGCCCGGTGCCAAAACGGATCGACAGGTCAGCCGCATCGCTGGGGTAGCTGCGGTGGTTGGCGTAGGTCACGTTGATGTCCAGCGCCGGGTGGTCCTTCAGGAAATTCGCCAGGCGCGGGATAAACAGGTTGATGCCAAACAGCGGGATCAGGCTGATCGTGACCTGGCGCGTCGCGCTCTTTTCGCGCACGTGTTCGGTGGCGCTGCGCAGTACCGCAAAGGCTGAGCGAATCGCCCGGTAGTACTCGCGACCTTCGTCGGTGAGCACCAGGTTGCGGCCCTGACGCAAGGTCAGCGGCTGCTGCAAAAAATCCTCCAGCAGATGCAACTGATGGCTGATGGCCGAGGCGGAGACGTCCAGCTCGCGGGCGGCGGCATTCACCCCGCCATGGCGCGCAAAGGCTTCGAAGGTGCGCACGGCGCGCAGAGGAGGGTCGTTGTCTAACTGTTCTGATTTATTCATGTGTTGAATTAAATACCAACTTTATCGCTGAATAAAGAGCCATAAGCGCCGTATTTACGGCATAAATAGCGTGTTATGCGTTGGGTATAACGATATGACTTTCTGATATTTGATAAAAACAGAATAGATGCTTAGTGTGCCGCCCCTGTACGCACTGAGGTCGATGGTCCTGATGGATGGGTTTATCCAACAACTGCTCAACGGTTTGATGACGGGCAGTCTCTACGCGCTGGTCGCCCTGGGTTACACCATGGTCTACGGCATTTTGCGCATCATCAACTTCGCCCATGGCGACGTGTTGATGATCGGTGCACTGGTGGGCTTGTCGGTGATCCGCCTGTTGCAGGCGACCTGGCCCGCCTTGCCGCCAGTGCTGGTGTTGCTCTGCGCCACCGTCGTCGCCATGGCCTTCTGCGCGGTGCTGGCGGTAGTGATCGAGCGTGTTGCCTATCGCCGCCTGCGCCATGCCCCGCGCCTGGCGCCGTTGATCAGTGGCATCGGTGTGTCGCTGCTACTGCAAACCCTCGCCATGCTGGTGTGGACCCGCAACCCGCAAATGTTCCCGCAATTGCTGCCCCTGGCGCCAATTGAAGTGCTGGCCGGCGCCTCCGCGCACCCGGCGATCACCAACGTGACGGCCCTCACCACCATCGCCATCGCCGTCTCGGTGATGGTCGCGCTGCTGGTGTTGGTGGAGCGCACGCGCTTCGGCCGGGCCATGCGCGCCGTGGCAGAAAACCCTCAGGTCGCCAGCCTGATGGGCATCAACCCCAACCGCATCATCGTCATCACCTTTGCCATTGGCGGCGCGCTTGCCGCGTTGGCGGGGATCATGATGGCCAGCAACTACGGCAGCGCGCATTTCTACATGGGCTTTTTGCCCGGCATCAAGGCCTTCACCGCAGCGGTGCTGGGCGGTATCGGCAACCTCAAAGGCGCCATGCTCGGCGGCCTGTTGCTGGGGCTGATCGAAGCCCTGGGCACTGGCTATTTGGGCTCGGCTACCAACGGCGTGTTCGGCAGCAATTACCAGGATGTGTTCGCCTTTATCGTGTTGATTGCGGTGCTGGTGTTCCGGCCTTCGGGGTTGTTGGGCGAACGTTTGGCGACCCGCGCATGATCCAGTCCCTGACTCCCAACAAACGTGCGAGCCTGGGCTTGCTGCTGCTCGCCGTGGCCCTGGTGCTGGCGCCGTGGATCGTCGGCCACGCCGGTGGCAACACCTGGGTGCGCACCCTGGACTTTGCCCTGCTGTACATCATGCTCGCCCTCGGCTTGAACATCGTGGTCGGCTATGCGGGGCTGCTGGACATGGGCTTTATCGCGTTCTATGCGGTGGGCGCTTATCTCGCGGCGTTGCTCTCGTCGCCGCATTTGCTGCAACAGTTCCCCGCGCTGGCGGCGTTGTTGCCGGCGGGCCTGCACACCTCGATCTGGCTGATCCTGCCACTCGGCGCCTTGCTGGCGGCCGGCTGCGGCGTAGTGCTCGGCGCGCCGACCCTGCGCCTGCGCGGCGACTACCTGGCCATCGTGACCTTGGGCTTTGGCGAGATCATCCGCATCCTGCTGCGCAACCTCGACCGCCCGGTGAACATCACCAACGGCCCCAAAGGCATCTCCCAGGTCGACCCGGTGAACCTGCTCGGCGTGAACCTGGGCCGCACCCAAGACCTGTTCGGCCTGCGCCTGCCGTCGGTTTACCTCTATTACTACCTGTTCGCCGCGCTGGTGGTGCTGATCCTGTTCGCCTGCATCCGCCTGGAGCGTTCGCGCATCGGCCGTGCGTGGGTGGCCATCCGCGAAGACGAAGACGCGGCGCAAGCCATGGGCATCAACACCGTGCGCCTCAAGCTGCTGGCGTTTGCCATTGGCGCGGCGTTCGGCGGCGTGAGCGGGGTGCTGTTCGCGTCGTTCCAGGGGTTTGTCTCGCCGGAATCCTTCACCCTCAACGAGTCCATTGCCGTGCTGGCGATGGTGGTGTTGGGCGGCATGGGCCACATCCCCGGGGTGATCCTGGGCTGCGTGTTGCTGGCGGCCTTGCCTGAAGCCCTGCGCGCCAGCATGGGCCCGCTGCAGCAGTCGCTGTTCGGCCAGGTGCTGGTGGACCCGGAGATCATCCGTCAACTGTTCTACGGCCTGGCGCTGATCCTGGCGATGCTCTACCGACCGGCCGGGCTGTGGCCCAAAGGAGTGGCACGATGAACGCACCGTTGTTGCAGATCGACAAGGTCAACAAACACTTCGGCGGCGTTGCGGCGCTGACCGACGTGAGCCTGAGTATCCAGCCCGGCGAGATCTACGGGTTGATCGGCCCCAACGGCGCGGGCAAGACCACCTTCTTCAACGTGATGACCGGCCTCTACACCCCGGACTCCGGGCGTTTCCAGCTCGATGGCCGAGACTACAAGCCCACCGGCGTGCACCAGGTGGCTGAAGCCGGCATTGCCCGAACCTTCCAGAATATCCGCCTGTTCAACGCCATGAGCGCCCTGGAAAACGTCATGGTCGGGCGCCATGTGCGTACCCGCAATGGCCTCTGGGCGGCGCTGAGTCAGCATCGCCGGGCGCGTGAGGAAGAAGCGCAAACCCGCGCCCATGCCCATCGTTTGCTGGCGTATGTGGGCCTGGCCGGGTTTGCCCATTACCGCGCCGACAGCCTCAGCTACGGCCATCAGCGCCGTCTGGAAATCGCCCGCGCCCTGGCCACCGAACCGCGCTTGCTGGCGCTGGATGAGCCGGCAGCCGGCATGAACGCCAGCGAAAAAGTGCAGCTACGCGGCCTGCTGGAAAAGATCCGCGACGACGGCCACACGCTGCTGCTGATCGAGCACGACGTGAAGCTGGTGATGGGCGTGTGCGACCGCATCAGCGTGCTCGATTACGGCCAGGTTATCGCTGTGGGCCCACCCGCCGATGTGCGCCAGCACCCGGCCGTGATCCAGGCCTACCTGGGAGCCAGTGCCCATGTCTGAAGCCCTGTTGAGTGTGGACGGTTTGCAAGTGCGCTACGGCGCCATCGAAGCCGTCAAATCCCTGGACCTGCATGTCCACGAAGGCGAGCGCGTCACGCTGATCGGTGCCAATGGCGCCGGCAAGACCTCCAGCCTCAAGGCCCTGACCGGGTTGCTGCCGGCGGCCAAGGGCGAGATCCGTTTTGCCGGGCGTTCGATCCGCGGCGCAGCGCCCGACCAACTGCTGCGCCAAGGCATTGCCATGGTTCCGGAAGGACGCGGGATCTTTGCGCGCATGAGTGTGCTGGAAAACCTGCAAGCCGGTGCCTTCCTGCGCCGTGACCACGCGCAGGTGCAGCGCGAAATGCGCCAGTTGTTCGACCACTTCCCGCGCCTGCAGGAACGCCTGCACCAGTCGGCCGGCCTGCTGTCGGGCGGCGAACAGCAGATGCTCGCGCTGGCTCGCGCGCTGTTGTCGCGCCCGCGCTTGCTGATCCTGGATGAGCCGTCCATGGGCCTGGCGCCGATCATGGTGGAGAAGATTTTCCAGGTGATCGACGACGTGTGCCGCCAAGGCATGACCCTGTTGCTGGTGGAGCAGAACGCTCGGCTGGCGCTGCACGTCACCGACCGTGCTTATGTGATGGACACCGGGCGTATCAGCCTAACGGGGCCGTCCCAGGATTTGCTTGAACACCCCGAGGTGCGCAGCGCGTACCTCGGCGAATAGATAACCCATGACGCTACCGGACGCCCGGCGTGTTCCGACCCGCCTGAAAACCAGCAGGAACCCCAGATGAACACATTGAAGAAAACCGCACTGATCGGCCTGGCCCTCAGCAGCCTCGCCAGCGCCGTGGCCCAGGCCGACCAGACTGTGCTGATCGGCTTGGCTGGCCCACTCACCGGCCCATCGGCACGGATCGGCAAGGACCTGGAAAACGGCGCGCAATTGGCCATCGACCAGGCCAACGCCAAGCATCCAAAAATCAACGGTGAAGCCGTGACGTTCAAGCTGGTCTCCGAAGACGACCAGTCTGACCCGCGCACCGCCGTGACGGTGGCCCAGCGCCTGGTGGATGAGGGCGTGGTCGGCGTAGTCGGCCACTGGAACACCGGCACCAGCATCCCGGCCGCACGGGTGTACCACGACGCCGGTATTGCCCAGGTCGCCCCGGTTGCCACCGGCCACGCCTATACCCAGCAGGGCTTCGACACCAGCTTTCGCATCATGGGCCATGACGACGATGGCGGCCGCGTGGCCGGCGACTATGCGTTGAATACCCTGAAAGCCAAGCGTATCGCCGTGATCGATGACCGCACCGCGTTCGGCCAGGGCCTGGCCGACCAGTTCGTCAAGGCCATCGAGGCGGGTGGTGCAACCGTGGTGAGCCGCGAATACGTGGACGACAAGACCATCGACTTCAGTGCCGTGCTCACCAATATCCGCAGCCAGAACCCGGACCTGATCTTCTTCGGCGGCGTGGATTCCCAGGCCGCACCGCTGGCCCGTCGCATCAAGCAACTGGGCATCAAGGCACCGCTGATGGGCGCGGGCGGGTTTGTCAGCCAGACCTTCCTGCAACTGGCGCAGAACGAAGGCGAGGGCGTGATCGCCCTGGAGCCGGGCCTGGCGGTTGCGCAGATGCCGGGCGGCAAGGCGTTCGAGCAGGCTTACAAGGAACGCTACAAAGCCAACATCGAGCTGCATGCACCGTTCGCCTACGACGGTGTCGGCGTGCTGGTGGCGGCGATTGAAAAGGCCGACTCGGTGGACCCGCAGAAGTACCTGCCGGTCTTGCGCGCCATCAGCTACCCCGGCGTAACCGGCACCATTGCGTTTGATGCCGAAGGCAATTTGAAGAAACCGTCGTTCACCGTTTACCAGGTCAAGGCCAACCAATGGCAGCCGGTGAGCGTGGCCGGCGGTCAATAAACAACCCGGCTGTAGGCGCCGGCTTGCCGGCGATGGCGGTATATCAGCCAAGGATGTACAGGCTGGCACACGGCTAACGCAGGCAAGCCAGCTCCCACATTGGTTTGGAGGAGAGATGAAATGAGCAAGCTGGAAGGTGAACTGGGCATTCTTGCCCGTCGGCGGATCGAGGCCGAAATCATCAAGCCGATCTACGAGATTCTCAAGCGCGAGCAGGGCCAGGCGTTTGCCGCGGCCGTGATTGGCGAAGCCGTGGGCAACGCGGCGATCCAGGCCGGCAAGCATTTTGCCGCGCTGGAAGAGCAGGGCGCCGACCTCAAGAGCTTTGTCGAACTGCAAGTGCTGTGGGAGAAGGACGACGCCCTCAAGGTCGAGATCATCGCCAGCGATGCCGAGCACTACGACTATGACGTCAAGCGTTGCCGCTACGCCGAGATGTACCACGAGATGGGCCTGGGCGAGATCGGTCACCTGCTGTCGTGCAACCGCGACGAGCTGTTTATCGTCGGCTACAACCCCGACATCGAACTGACCCGCACCCAGACCATCATGGGCGGCGCCCACCACTGTGACTTCCGCTACCGGGCCAAGCCTCATGACTGATCACGCGCGGGTAAACGGCGAGCGCCTGTGGGACTCGCTGATGGACATGGCAACGATCGGCGCCACCGAAAAGGGCGGCGTCTCGCGCCTGGCCCTCACCGATGAAGACCGCCGTGGCCGCGACCTGTTTGTGCAATGGTGCACGGCGGCCGGGTGCAGCATTCGCGTGGACGCGATGGGCAATATCTTCGCGCGCCGCGCCGGTCGCCACGACCACCTGGCCCCGGTGCTGACCGGGTCCCATGGCGACTCCCAACCCTTCGGCGGCAAGTACGACGGCATTTACGGCGTGCTCGCCGGGCTGGAAGTGCTGCGCACCTTGAACGACCTGGGCATTGAAACCGACCGACCCATCGAAGTTGTCAACTGGACCAACGAAGAAGGCTCACGCTTCGCCCCGGCGATGATTTCGTCGGGCGTCTACGCCGGTGTCTTTGACTTGGAATACGGGTTGTCCCGCGAGGACAGATCGGGGGTGACCATTGGCGAGGCGCTGAAAGAAATCGGCTATGCCGGCGCGCATCCGGTGGGCGGCCAAGCGATACATGCCGCGTTCGAGCTGCATATCGAGCAGGGCCCGATCCTCGAAGCCCAAGGCATCACCATCGGTGTCGTCACCGGCGCCCAGGGCCAGCGCTGGTATGAGGTGGAACTGAGCGGGCGCAGCGCCCACGCCGGTACCACGCCCATGGACCATCGCCTGGATGCCTTGCTCGGCTTTGCCCGTGTCGTCGAGGCAGTGAACGGCCTGGGGCTGGAACAAGGCGCCGAAGGGCGCGCCACGGTGGGCATGGCGAACATCTTCCCCAACTCACGCAACGTGGTGCCGGGCCGGGTGTTTTTCAGCGTGGAATTCCGTCACCCGGACGAAGCGGTACTGGCGCGCCAGGACGTCCAACTGCGCGACGCCGTGGCCCGCATCGCCGAGGGCATCGGCTTGCAGCACAGCGTGAAGCAGATCTTCCAGTACGCGCCGATTGCCTTCGATGGCGACTGTGTAGAGGTGGTACGTGCCTCGGCGCAAAAGCTCGGCTACAGCCATCGGCCGATGATCTCCGGTGCCGGGCATGACGCCTGCTATCTCAACCAGGTCGCGCCCACCGCGATGATCTTTGTGCCCTGTGTGGACGGGTTGAGCCATAACGAGGCCGAGGCCATCTCTCCCGAATGGTCGACAGCCGGCGCCGATGTGCTGTTGCAGGCGATCCTGGCCAAATCCCAGCGCTGACGAGCGGCGATCAAACAGCACGTACATCCAATTTTCATCACCCCCACCCACGACACACTCCCCTCATCGCTGATCTTTCAAGGCAGAGGGGAGCACCATGGACCCAGCACCAGAGACAGGGCCCGACGAAGTCGTCACCCTGGTCGTCAAACACCTCATCAAGCAAGGCCGCGAGGCCGACTACGAAGCCTGGCTGCGGCGCATCGTGCGCATCGCCGGTGAGCGCCCCGGCCACCTCGGCGTGGACGTGGTGCGCAGTCAACAGAACGGCCTGGCGCTGTTCACCTGTGTATTGCGCTACCGCTCCACCGACGCGCTGGAGCGCTGGCTCGACTCCCCCGAACGCAACGACCTGATCGCCGAAGCCGCACCCATGCTGGCCGACGGCGACAAGACCGAAGTCGGCGGCGTCAACGAGTTCTGGTTCTCACCCCTGGCCGACAGCGCCGCCAAGCCGCCACGCTGGAAGCAGGCGGTGGTCACCCTGTTCGTGATCCTGCCGCTGACCCTGCTGGTGCCGCTGGTGTGGGGCCCGGTCCTGCGCCTGCATCCCTTTCTCTCCAACTACGTGGTCGCCACCTTCCTGGTGACCCTGACCATCGTGTTGCTGGTGGTCTACCTGCTGATGCCGGCGGCCACCCGCCTGTTCGCTCCCTGGCTTGAAGCCTCTGTAAAGGAAACCCTATGAACGCCGATCTGATTCTGTTCAATGGCCAGTTCCACACCGTGGACCGTGAAAACCCGCGCGCCACCGCCGTCGCCATCAGCGGTGGGCGTTTCGTCGCCGTGGGCACCGACGGCGAGGCCATGGCCCTGCGCGGCAGCGGCACCCAGCTCATCGATCTCAAGGGCCGCACCGTGATCCCCGGCCTCAACGACTCCCACCTGCACCTGATCCGTGGCGGGCTGAACTACAACCTCGAACTGCGCTGGGAAGGCGTGCCATCCCTGGCCGATGCGCTGCGCATGCTCAAGGACCAGGCGGATCGCACGCCGACCCCGCAATGGGTGCGCGTGGTGGGCGGCTGGAACGAATTCCAGTTCGCCGAAAAGCGCATGCCCACCCTCGATGAACTGAACCAGGCCGCGCCCGACACCCCGGTGTTCGTGCTGCACCTATACGACCGCGCCTTGCTCAACCGCGCGGCCCTGCGCGTGGCCGGCTACACCAAGGACACGCCCAACCCACCGGGCGGCGAGATCGTGCGCGACAGCAACGGCAACCCCACCGGCATGCTGGTGGCGCGGCCCAACGCGATGATCCTGTATGCGACCCTGGCCAAGGGCCCGAAATTGCCGCTGGAATACCAGGTCAACTCGACCCGTCAGTTCATGCGTGAACTCAACCGCCTGGGCCTCACCAGTGCGATCGACGCCGGTGGCGGTTTCCAGAACTACCCTGACGACTACGCGGTGATCGAGCAGTTGGCCAAGGACGAGCAGTTGACGGTGCGCATCGCCTACAACCTGTTCACCCAAAAGCCCAAGGAAGAACTCAGCGACTTCAAGAACTGGACCGGCAGCGTCACCCTGCACCAGGGCGATGACTACCTGCGGCACAACGGCGCCGGCGAGATGCTGGTGTTCTCGGCCGCCGATTTCGAAGACTTCCTCGAACCCCGCCCGGACCTGCCGCTGACCATGGAGCAGGAACTGGAGCCGGTGGTGCGTCACTTGGTGGAACAGCGCTGGCCGTTCCGCCTGCACGCCACCTATGACGAGTCCATCTCGCGCATGCTCGACGTGTTCGAGAAGGTCAACCGCGACATCCCGTTCAACGGCCTGCCGTGGTTCTTCGACCACGCCGAAACCATCACTCCGAAAAACATCGAGCGCGTGCGTGCCCTCGGCGGCGGGATTGCGATCCAGGACCGCATGGCGTTTCAGGGTGAATACTTCGTCGAGCGCTACGGCGCCAAGGCCGCCGAAGCCACGCCACCGATCCAGCGCATGCTCGCCGAAGGCGTGCCGGTAGGGGCGGGCACCGATGCCACGCGGGTGTCGAGCTACAACCCGTGGACCTCGCTGTACTGGATGGTCAGCGGCCGCACGGTAGGCGGCCTGGCGCTGCACGCCGAGGGCTTGCCGCGCCTCACCGCGCTGGAACTGTTCACCCACGGCAGTGCCTGGTTCTCGTCCGAGCAAGGCAAGAAAGGCCAGATCAAGGTCGGCCAATTGGCGGACGTGGCCGCGCTGTCGGCGGACTTCTTCAGCGTCGATGAAGAGGCCATCAAATGGATCGAGTCGGTGCTCACCGTGGTCGGCGGCAAGGTGGTCTACGGCGCCGGCGACTTCGAAGAGTACGCACCGCCACGTGTGCCGGTGCTGCCGGACTGGTCGCCGGTGGTCAAGGTGCCCGGGCACTGGCGCCCGAGTTCGGCGTTGCAGGCGCAGGTCCACCAGTGCAGCGGCCCGTGTGGCGTGCACGTGCACAGCCATGAAAAAGCGCGTCTTTCCAGCGTGCCGGTCAGCGACTTCCAGGGCTTCTGGGGTGCGTTCGGCTGCTCGTGTTTTGCCTTCTGATTACCCAACCCCCCGTTAGGAGATAACCCACATGGCTTACAACCGTTTGAACAAAGATGACGCCGTCGTCCTGCTGGTCGATCACCAGACTGGCCTGATCTCCCTGGTGCAGGACTTCTCGCCTAACGAGTTCAAGAACAACGTGCTGGCCCTGGCGGACCTGGCCAAGTTCTTCAACTTGCCGACCATCCTCACCACCAGCTTTGAAAGCGGCCCCAATGGCCCGCTGGTGCCGGAACTCAAGGACATGTTCCCGGACGCGCCGTACATTCCGCGCCCTGGCCAGATCAACGCGTGGGACAACGAAGACTTCGTCAAGGCCGTCAAGGCGACCGGGCGCAAGCAGATCATCATCGCGGGCGTGGTGACAGACGTCTGCGTGGCGTTCCCGACCCTGTGCGCCCTGGCTGAAGGCTTTGAGGTGTTCGTGGTCACCGACGCGTCCGGCACCTTCAACGAAACCGTGCAGCAAGCCGCCTGGGCGCGCATGAGTGCGGCCGGCGCGCAACTGGTGAACTGGTTCTCGGTGGCCTGCGAGCTGCAGATCGACTGGCGCAACGACATGGAAGGCCTGGCCAACCTGTTGTCCCAGCGCATCCCGAACTACCGTAACCTGATGAACAGCTACTCGGCGTTTACCAAGTAACCGTTTCTAAAGAACTCTGCTGAACCCTGTGGGAGCCGGGCTTGCCCGCGATGGCGGAGTGTCAGTCGACAACAATGTCTCCTGACACACCGCCATCGCAGGCAAGCCCGCTCCCACATTTTGTTTTGTGGTGTGGCCACTGTCAGGCTATAAAGCCGCTAAATGTCCACCGAGAAGCGACAATGAACCCCTTCGAAGACATGCGCCTGTTCTGCCAGGTCATGGAATCCGGCAGTTTCACCGCCGCCGCCGAGCAACTGGGCCTGTCCAAGCAATTTGTCAGCCGCCGCCTGATCCAGCTGGAAGACCGCCTGGGCGTGCGCCTGCTCAACCGTTCCACACGCCGCTTGGACGTCACACCACTGGGCCAGAGTTACTACGAATCTGCCTTGCGCCTGCTCGGTGAAGTCGAGCAAGTGGAGCAGGGCATCGCTGGCCAGAACAGCGAGCCGCGCGGCACCCTGCGCCTGAGTGCGCCGCTGTCATTTGCCATGGCCCATTTGGGCTGCCTGTTGCCGCTGTTCCTGCAGCGCCATCCCCAGGTGTCGGTGGAAGTCGACCTCAGCGACCGTCCCGTCGACCTGATCGGCGAAGGCTATGACCTGGTGCTGCGCATCGGCACCCTGGAAGACTCCACCCTGATCGCCCGCCGCATCGCCAGCATCCCGCGGGTGTACTGCGCCAGCCCCGCTTACCTGGCCCTGCGCGGCACGCCGCAGAAACCCGAAGACCTCAGTGAACACGACTGCCTGCCTTACGGCCATGGCCGTCAGGTTCAGTGGCGTTTCAAGGGCAAGGTGCAGGCGTTGAACGTAAGTGGGCGCATGCGCGTGAACAACGGCGATTTGCTGCGCGACACGGCCATCGCTGGCCTGGGGGTGACGTACTTGCCCACCTTTATCGTCGGCGACGCGTTGAAGGATGGCCGCCTGGTCACGGTCCTGGACGACTATGCCCCCGAAGCTCTGACCCTGTCGGCGGTGTACCCCCAGCACCGGCAGAGTTCACGGCCGGTGCAGGCGTTGGTGGAGTTTTTGCGCGAACAACTGGCGCAGGGCTGCTGAGAGGCCGGCGTCAGCCGTTGGCGAGGTTGGCCAATTCGAGGCCCGCGACATACCGCTCCAGATTCGCCAAAAACGCATCGGCAATCTCATGGCGGCTGTGGGTCGAAATCGCTGATGTGTGGGGCGACAACCGCACCCTCGGGTGCGTGTACAACGGATGCCCATCCGGCAAGGGTTCCGGCTCGGTCACGTCCAGCGACGCCAGGCCGATCTGCCCATTGTCCAGCGCCTCCACCAATGCTTCCTGATCCACCAGACCGCCGCGTGCGATGTTGATCAGGTGCAGCCCTGGCTTCGCGCTGCCGAGTACATCACGGTCGATGAGATGCCGCGTCGCTTCGGTTAGCGGCGCCGCCAGCACCAGGTGATCGGCACGGGCGAACAGGTCGTGGATGTCCTTGGCCGCCTGCACACCGTCGACGCCAAATGGCGCTGCGCTCTGACGCAACGCCACGACGTTTATGCCCAAGGCCAGCGCCTTGTGCGCCAGGCGTTCGCCAATCGCACCAAAGCCGAGGATGCCCAGCGTGGTGCCTTTGAGCGGACGCAGCGGGGTGAAACTCCACTGTGCATTCTTCACCCAGATGTCCGGCAAATGCTTGGACGCCGCAAAGATCGCCGCTAAGGCGAACTCGGCGAGGTTGTCGGCGGCGCTGCCGCGTGAGGTGGTCACCGGCGGGCCGCTGAACAGCCACTGCGGGTAGAAGTCGATACCCGACGACACCAGGTGCACCCATTGCGCGCCATACGGCCAGCCCGGTGGCGGGGTGTCCGGGGCGGTGTAGCCGCGCACGTTGATCGGGCGCAGCAAGAGGATGTTGGCCTGGGGCGGCAGGTCGCTCGGCACGCCCACAGGTACACCGATCACCTGGGCCTGGGGCTGGTGCGCGGCGAGGCGCTGGCGGATCACGTCGTTGTAATCTTCGTCCAGCTGGCTGGCAATAATCACCTGGGTCATGGGCGTTCCTTCTCACGTTGGGCGAACACCGCTTTGCCGACGCCTTGCAACACGGCGTCGTTCTGCGGGGTGTGTACGCGACTGCACAGCACGTCGCGGTAATGCCGTTGCAGCGGGCTATGGCGCGACAGGCCGGGGTTGCCCGAGGCCTCGATGGCCAGTTCCACGGCACGGATGGCGTTATGGGTCACCAGGTACTTCAACTGCGCCGCGTTGGCGGCCGGGGTGTGGCCTTCGGCAGCGGCGTCGAGCAGGCTGCGGTTGGCAAACAGCAGGGTGTCGATATGGCCGACGGTCTCCTGGAAGCGCGGCAGGGTCGACAGGGCTGCACCGAGGTTGGACGGCTTGCGTTCTTCCAGCCAGTTCACCAGCCAGTCGCGTGCAGCCTGGGCCACGGCGTCATACACCGACGACAGCAGCACCGACATCCACAGGAAACCCTCGCCATCCAGCTCCGGCGACGGTGCGCTCCAGGGGCTGACGCCGACGGCGTGGTCCAGCGGCACCAGCACGTTGTCGAGCACCACTTCATGGCTGCAGGTGGCGCGCATGCCCAAGTGATCCCAGGTGTCGATGATGCTTACGCCGGGGCTGTCCTTGGGCACCAGCCAGGCGCCGACCAGCGGGTCCGGGTCATCGCTGCGCGCCCACACGCTGAACCAGCTCAGGCCGTGGCTGCCGGTGGAGTAGATTTTGCGCCCACTGATGCGCCAGCCTTCGGCCGTGCGTAGCGCCGTGGTCGCCGGCAGGCCGCCACGGGCCGGGGTGCCGAGGTCGGGCTCGACACGCAGGGCGTTGATCAGCGCGCCGTTGCGCACCGCGTCCTCGGCCACTTGCTGGCGCAGGTGCGCAGGCCAGGTCTTGCTGTCTTGCAGGCGGGTGTGTTGCAGGTACTGCATCACCAGGATCAGCGCGGTTGAGGGTTCACCCTTGGCAATCGCACTGACGGCCTTGCGCGCCTGGGGCAGGCTGGCACCGCCGCCGCCCAAGGCCTTGGGCACGGTAAGCGCGACGAGGCCGTGTTCGTGCAGCAACTTGAAGTTGGCGTGGGGAAAGGCGCCGCTCTCGTCATACAGGTGCGCGGTGCTCGCCAGCTCGGCGCTGAGGCGGTCGAGCAGGGCGTCGAAATTGGCGACTTCCACGGAGCGAAGAGACGGTTGAGACGATGAAGTCATGATGAATGTACTCGGTCAAAAAATGTGGGAGCTGGCTTGCCTGCGATAGCGGTCTTGCAGTTGGCACATTGGTTACTGATGCATTGCTATCGCAGGCAAGCCAGCTCCCACAGGGGAGGGCGAGGTTATTCAGATGGCCAGGCGCACGGGCTGTTGGCCCAGTAAGCGTTCCACCGCCTGCAACACCGGCTCGGCTTCCGTGCGCACCAGCCAGTCCGGGCTGACTTCCACGAACGCCACGGTGCCGTCCCGAGCGACCACCACCACGGTCGGTTGCGGCAATTCCCAAGTGCCGGTGCCGGTGGTGTCACCGATGTGATTGCCCTTGGCCAACGCCGCGTTTCGCGAGGCCTCGTCAAAGCTGTAGAGAATGCCCAGGCGCCGCCCGAGGTTGTTGTCCGGGTCGCTGGCCACCAGCAGTCGAAGGGTGTGCCGGGTCTTGATCTCCACCAGACGCTCCGGCACCTGCGGGCTGACCGCGACCAATGGCACGCCCAGCTCACGCAGGCGTGGATAGAGTTGGCGCTCGTAATAGGGCAGGGCGAGGTTGCACGCGGGGCAGCCGGCAAAGCGGAAAAAGATCAGCACCGCCGGGCCGTCGGCCAATAGCAGCTCACGGTTCAGTTCGCCGCCTTCCACGTTGAGCAGCACAAACGGGTCCAGCTCGTCGCCGACCTGCACATAGTCGTCAGGCTGCGCTTCGTTCACCAGGCGCTGGCGCTGGTCGATGTTGACCTGCAAGGCGGCCGGCGCCCAGGTGGCCAGGCGTTCGGCATGCAGGTCGGCCAACTGACGGTTCAGGGACTCGCTCATGCCAGCGCCTCCTGCTCTGTCTCCACTTCGCTGGCAATGCTGTAGCGGTTGACGGGCACGTCCAGGCCCAGGTTGTCGCGCAAGGTGTGGCCGCTGTACTCCGTACGGAACAGGCCGCGCTGTTGCAGCACCGGCACCACCAGTTCGGTGAAGTACTGCAAGCCATCGGGCAGTACCGAGTTGATGATGAAGCCATCGCTGGCACCGGTCTCGAACCAGGTTTGGATCGCATCGGCGACTTGCTCCGGCGTGCCGACAAAATCGCGCTTGGGCCGCGAGAACCGCAAGGCCACTTCGCGCAGGGTCAGGCCTTCGTCCCTGGCCAGTTGCTTGATGCGGTCGGAGCCGCCTTTCTGGCTGTTGGCGCCCAGGTCGCCGAGTTCCGGGAAGGGCGCGTCGAGCGGGTACTGGCTGAAATCGTGGTCATTGAACGGGCGGCCCAGGGCGACGATCGCATCCTCCACGGTCACCAGATCCACGGCCTGCTGATAACGGCTTTCCACCTCGGCTGCATCGCGTCCGACAATCGGGCGAATGCCCGGCAGGATCGACAGGCTGTCGGCGTCACGCCCGAAGCCCTGGGCGCGGCGCTTGAGGTCTTGGGTGTAGGCCAGGCCTTCTTCGATGCTCTCCACGTGTACAAAGATCGCGTCGGAGTGTTCGGCGGCAAAGTTGCGCCCGTCTTCGGAGGTGCCTGCCTGGAAGATCACCGGCTGGCCCTGGCGAGAGCGCGCGATATTCAGCGGGCCCTTGACCGAGAAAAACTCGCCCTTGTGTTTGAGCGCGTGCAACTTGGCGGGGGCGAAAAATTCGCCGCTGTGTTTATTGTAGGAGAAGGCGTCATCTTCCCAGGAATCCCACAGGCCCTTGACCACGTTCAGGTGTTCCTTGGCGATGCGGTAGCGCACCGCGTGCGGCGGGTGCTCGGCCTTGCCGAAGTTGTCGGCGGTGCCGCTGAGCCAGGAGGTGACCACGTTCCACCCGGCACGGCCGCCGCTGATGTGGTCCAGGGACGCGAACTGGCGCGCCACCTGGTAGGGCTCGGTGTAGCTGACGGTCACCGTGGCGACCAAGCCGATGTTGGTGGTCAACGCGGCCAGGGCCGACAGGATGGTCAGCGGCTCGAAACGGTTGAGGTAGTGCGGGCTGGACTTGGCGTGGATGTGCAGGCTGTCGGCGATGAACACGAAGTCGAACTTGGCGCTTTCGGCCAGCTCGGTCTGCTGCTTGTAGAAACCAAAGTGGGTGCTGGCATTCGGTAGTGCCTTCGGGTGGCGCCATTCGCCCCAGCCGTGACCGACGCCGTGGACCATGGCTCCGAGTTTGAGTTGACGTGGCTTGCTCATGTTCTGCTCCTTGTTTCAGCGCGAGGCTTGGGAAAGTGGGACACGCTTGGCGTTAAAGCTCTTGTCGAAACCCTGCGACACGTCGATGTGCTTGGGCAGCAGGCCTTCCTGTTGGTAGGTGTCAGCCGTGGCTTGCAGGCCGCTGATCACGCTGTCGTCAATCGCCACCGGGCTCAGGTGAGTGTCCTTGGCCACCTCCAGGTGCACGGCCAGGGGCAGGCCGGTGATCTTGGCCTGGGCGGCGGCGTACTCGTCGGGGTGCACGTTGGCCCAGGCATAGGCCCGGTCGACCCGCGCCACGAAGTCATCCAGTTGCACGCGCTTGTCGGCAATCGCCTGGCTGGTGGCCGCGAAGTACAAGTGGTTGCTCAACAGCTTGTTGCCGCTGATCAGTACACGGGCGTGGCTTTGGGAGGTGACGACGGTGGTGTAGGGGTCCCAGGTGGCCCAAGCGTCGACGGTGCCGTTGTCTAGCACCAGGCGTGACTCGCTGGGCAGCAGGAAGATGAATTGCACGTCCTTGGTGGTCAGGTCGGCGCTGGCCAGGGCCTTGATCGCCAGATAATGGCCGATGGAACCGCGCCCGGTGACGATCTTCTTGCCCTTGAGGTCGGCCACGGTCTTGATCGGCGAGTTTTCTGGCACCAGCAGGGCAGTGGTGTTGCGCCCTTCGGCGTGGATGATGCTGACCACCTTGAGCGAGGCGCCCGCGCCGAGTGCGAACACATAAGGCGCGTCGCCCAGGGCGCCGACATCTACGGCGCCGGCATTCAGGGCTTCACCCAAGGGCGAGGCGGAAGGGAACTCCGACCATTGGATGTCGTAAGGCACATTTTTCGTCTCGCCGGAGACTTCCAGCAGTGCCTTGATGGTGGATTTCTGATTGGCCACCCGCAGCGGTTGCAGGTCGGCGGCGTGTGCGGTGCTGATCAGGCCGAGGGCCAGGGCGGTGCCCAGGAGCAGGCGTTTGAAGGGGGTGGTAAAGACCATGGGATGCAGGCTCCAGGTAGCTCGAAAAAGGGTTTGGCTACCTCCGCCTGGAGAAGGGGTCGGTGAGGACTTAACGTTATTCCCATAAAAACTCCCTGTGAAGTTCTTTTTGGTTATAAGTTAATCATTAAAATATCTGATTATGATTTATTTAATTATTCCTGTTTTGCATGATATTGAGTGCGGCCTGTAGTGAGCGGGCTCGCCCCGCGCCGCGGTCTCCCAGGCACCTGATACACACCTGACACACCGCCGCGCGGGGCAAGCCCGCTCACTACAAGTTGACGGTCAGATCACGTAGAAACCGTGGGTGCCGTCGCGGGCCAGTTGCGCGACCAGGCCGAACTCCCAATCCAGGTACGCCTGCATGGCTTCCTTGGGGTTGTCGGTGCCTTCGTACGGGCGGCGGTAACGGTCGATGCGCGGTGAAGCCAGGCGGGTCTCGCCTTCTTCCAGCGGCAGCTTTTCGGCGATCCACTGGGTGGTGCCGCCTTGCAGCAGGAACACCGGCTTGCCGGTGAGGGCTTCGACGTCTGCCACGGCCAGGCGCGCCAGTTGGCTGCTGCCGCAGGTCAGCACATAACGCTCGGCGGGCGCCACCTTTGCCAGGGCTTGCGGCAACTGCGCGCGCAAGGCCCAGTAGGCCCCGGGGATATGGCGCTTGACGTAATTGACGCTGGGGGTGAAATCCAGCACGGCGGTGTCGCCATGGGCCAGCCAGTCCACCAGGGTGTGGGGGCTGATCACTTCAGCCTGGGCCGGCGCGGGCACTGGTGCGACCCATGCACCGGTCTCGCTGAAATGCTCAGGCTGCAGGTCATCCAGCACATGCACTTCCCAGCCCAGCTGGGCGAGCCACGAGGCCGACATATTGGCGCGCACGCCATCGTCATCCGCCAGGACCAGGCGTGCGCCGCGCACGCTGGCCACATGGTCGGTTTCCTGCACCAATTGGCCGCCCGGTGTCGAGCGTGAACCCGGCAGGTGGCCGGCTTCGAATTCTTCCGGGGTGCGCACATCGAACAGGTAGGTGGTGCGGGTCGCTTCCTGCTGCCAGCGTTGCAGGTCGGCCAGGGTGGCGCGGCCGACCCGGGCCTTGTCGGCCACGTGGCGTGCCTCCTTGGCGGCGATCTGGCGGTGTTCTTCCGAGGTCGGCGCAAAACGGCGCGACTGGCCGTGGGCGAGTTTCTGCCCGGCGAGGGTCCAGCCGATGGTGCCGTTGCGCAGGGCCGACACCGGGTTGGCCACGCCGGCGTTGATCAGCGACTGGGTGCCGATGATGCTGCGGGTGCGCCCGGCGCAGTTGACGATGATGCGGGTGGCCGGGTCGGGCGCCAGTTCACGGGCGCGCAGTACCAGTTCGGCACCGGGCACGCTGATGCCGGTGGGAATGCTCATGGTCTGGTATTCGTCGAAGCGGCGGGCGTCGAGCACCACCACGTCGGCCTGGCTGTCGAGCAGGGCTTGCACTTCTTCGGCGGCGAGGGAGGGCGTGTGGCGTTCGCTCTCAACCAATTCACCGAAGGCTTTGCTCGGCACGTTCACGTCGATGAACAGTTCGCCACCGGCGTTGCGCCAACCCTCCAGGCCACCTTCCAGCAGGCTGACCTGGGTGTAGCCCAGCGTAACCAGACGCTCGGCGGCACGAGCAGCCAAGCCTTCGCCATTGTCGTAGACGGTGACCTGGGTATCACGCCGTGGAATGCGCGAATACACCTCCAGCTCCAGCTTGGACAACGGGATGTTCGCGGCAAACAACGGGTGGGCTTCGGCAAACGGCGCTTCTTCGCGCACGTCCACCAGGGCGACTTCTTCATGGTCCAGCAGGGCCTGGCGAATCTGCGCGAAGCTGCGGGTCGATACGGTGGTCATAGGGCAGGGCTCTTTTCTTTGGACAAATCCCAGATGTTCGGGAGGAAGGCGTTGGAATAACCGGAGATAAACAGTTTCTCGCTGCCGTCGGGCTGGTACACCGCGCGGCGCACGGCACCGATATTGGCGCCGTAGACGTGGATGCTGATGGACACCTGGTCGCTGTGGGCATTGCTCACCTGGTGAATGTCGCCGACCTTGGGCGACACCGCTTCCACCTGGCCCGGCACCAACTGGATGGGCTTGCCTTCGGCAACCAGGCTGCCGTCGGGGGCGCGTTCAAAACCCTGGGAGAATTCAGCGCCGCGCAACATGCCGATCAGCCCCCACACCCGGTGATCATGAATCGGTGTGCTTTGCCCGGGCCCCCATACAAAGCTGACGATGCTGAAGCGCTGCCGTGAATCGGCGTGCAACAGAAATTGCTGGTAGCGCTCGGGGTCGGGTTGCGCGAATTCGTCGGGGAGCCAATCGTCATGGCTGACCAGCTGCGCCAGGAGCTTGCCGCCACGGTGCAACAGGTCGCCTTCGCGTGGGTTGCCGTCGATCAATTCAGCCAGGGCGCCTATGAAGGCTCTCAGTCTCTCGGGGTGCTTGGCCTGGGTCATGACAACTCCATCGTGTGGTCGGTGGTGATGGGTTTATCTAAGCATAATGTTTATAGTTAATATGCTATTTTTTAATGATTAGCTTATAGCTGTAGGTAATTTAGAACCGGTCTGAATAGTGTTAGACGTTATCGATAGGTCGGTGGGCTATCCAGACCGTGTTCCGACAACTATGCTTCGCACACATCTTAATGACTGTTCTCTATGTGCGGCCCAAATGAAAATTGACGATATCGATGCCTTTGTCGAAGTGATTCGTTGCCAGTCCATCAGCCACGCCGCCGAGTCGCTGCAACTGACCCAGCCGGCCATCACCCGCCGCGTGCAGAACTTCGAGCAGGCGCTGGGGGTGGAGCTGTTCGACCGCAACACCAAGCCCCTCAAGCCTACGCTGATAGGCACCCGGGTGTATGAACAATGCCGGCTGATCCTGCGCGAAATGGATGCCCTGCGGGAGTTGGTCGCGACTGACGCGCCGCCCACCGGCCTGCTGCGCCTGGGCGTGCCGCAGACCATCGGCGATGTGGTGCTGCTCGATGCGCTCAAGCACCTGCGCACCGAATACCCCGACCTGCGCGCCCAGGTCGCCACCGGCTGGGGCAGCCAGTTGGTGGGCAAGATCGAACGTGGCGAATTGGACGCAGCGGCGGCCTTGTTCCCGGCAGGCAAGATCTTCCCGGACAACATCGTCGGCGAGTCCATCGGCAAGATGGAACTGGTGGTGGTCTGCGCCAAATCCCAACTGCCGAAAAAGCCCTGCAAGCTGGCCGACGTGTACCAGAACGGCTGGATCCTCAACCCCGACGGCTGTGGTTTCCGTGCCGGTTTGCAGCGCACCTTGTCGGACCAGGGCCTGGCGTTGCGGGTCAACCTGGAAACCTTCGGCACCGAACTGCAATTGGGACTGGTGGCCGACGGCCTGGGCCTAGGTCTGGTACCGCGCCCGCTGCTGGAACGCAGTGCCCACCGCGAGCAACTGGCGGTGATGCCCCTCAAGGACTTCAAACCGGTGATGGACCTGTGGCTGATCTACCCGCACTTCCTCGGCAACCTGCAAGGGCCGGTGGACGCCTTCGGCAAGCTGGTGGCGGATTCGCTGCACAAGGTCCGCAATGCCGCCTGACCTCTCGCCATCCCTTGTAGGAGCCGGCAAGCCGGGCTCCTACAGGCTGCTTGACGCTGTTATGGTTATGAAAAAAAATAATAATTAGCTTAGATTAAAATGTGCTTTTTATTATTTTTTTGCACCCCGTAGGCTTGCCTGGAAGTCCTTAAGGCCATCCAGGAAGTTTTGCCATGAGCAGCGTCACCTCGATTTCCAGCGTT
>Ga0157375_10000817_pt1 | contig 27238 bp, 53 predicted proteins | sample M35metaG_FD_115311 | JGI IMG/M metagenome (GOLD analysis project Ga0157375, IMG submission 115311) | Miscanthus rhizosphere microbial communities from Kellogg Biological Station, Michigan, USA - M3-5 metaG | ecosystem: Host-associated > Plants > Roots > Rhizosphere > Soil | place: USA: Michigan... | reverse complement strand
GTGATTGATGCGTCATCAATCGTGCTGGCTGGCAGCAGCATCACGGTGTTGCCGAAAACAAGTCCCGCCAGTTACCAAAATTCGCCGTTCCGGTTTTTCAACACCGGCATTTCGGCGGATTGCGGCAACGGCGGATCGAGCGGATGCGGAAGCACACTGGCATTCGACATCGACAACTTCAGTGGCTTCCTGTTTGCGACTGAGCAGTTCAACGGCTTTAACATCATTGCGGCGGCAGACGTTCTGCTGACTAACTGCACTGGTGCATGTACTGGTGTCGTTGGATTGACCGGTGACCTGACGCCGACGCCGTTCGATGTCCCCGGCGAAACACCAATCCCCGGAGCGGTGTGGTTGTTCGGCTCTGGCCTTGCTGGCCTTGGCCTTCTGCAACGTCGCCGGAAACAGAAGCAACAGGTCACTGCCAAAATGGCGATGGCCTGAAGCGAGCCACCGGGGGCGCGTCTGACACCACAACGCCAGCCCCCGGTGGTTTTTCTTTCCCCCGGAGAACTGCCATGCGGATTATTTGCTCGATCACTCTCCTGTCCGGTGGACTGCTAACGACCGCGTGGGTCGCACTGCTCGCCTACGGCGGCTGGCTGCTAACCTACGGAGCCGGGACTGCCATCGCTGCCCTGCTATTCCCATGAAGGCGCACATTGAGGTGAAGGACCGTAAAGAGGCCAAGCTGTTGCGGCTTGGCCTTGAGCAAACGGATGTCCGCGCCTTCGTGCTCGTGATCGGCGCGCTATCGACGCTGTCATCAGACGAATTGAAAATCGCCACGTTGAGACTGGCGACATTGGCACTGGCCGAACGCGACCGGCTCGCCGCGCTTGACGCCGCTGCCGCGCGGCAGCAATGAGTGTCGTTCGGGGGCGTCTCGGCGGGAAAATCCTTTGAGGTTTTGCAAACAACCTGACCGTGCTTCCTCGATACCGCGCCGGGGGGTGCCAACCCCGGCGCGGCCATCCTGATACCGCAAAGCTGACCAGCCCCGGCAGGAAGCCCCCAGCGGGCCGCTATGGCGCGGGCCACAGCCAGCCGGATATGCGTCCGGCCACCCCTGATAGGGTCATTCCCCACCCCCTGATCCCCAAATGCGCCAGCGGCCTTCCTAGAGGCCCGGTCTGAACAGGTCTGGCGGGGGCTTCCCGCTATGTCTGCTCCCGCCCGAGCCATGCACAAAAAAAGCGAAGCATGGCTTTACATATCCCCGCTGCCGCTGGCACAGTCCGCATGTTGGCCCCGCAGAGGGTCCGACGCAAAAACGGAGCAAGCCAGATGAAGATCGCGCACGTCACAGTGTTCGTCTACCGCCGACAAAAGATCGCGGAAATTCGCGTGTTCTCGAATGCCCGCCTCTCCACGAGCGTCAAGCATGCCGAGGCTTTCATTCGCAAAACGCAGCGCCGTGTCGAGCACGATGCCTTCATCCACGAAATCAAACAGGAGCAAATCTGATGATCACGTTTTCGAAGATTGACGGCGAGTGGATGCTTCGCGTCCCAGCCAGTGTTGTGCCCTTCTGGTCCGGCCAGCCGGTTTCGGTGTCGCTGCGGAACGGCGCAACCAAACAGGTTACCCTCGGTGAGTGCCGGATGACCGCCTCTGACAACACGACTTTCTGGACCGTCGCGCGCGATGCCCAGCGCCCGACCGAGGTTGTCGGCGATCTGTCGCGCATCGTGACGATGTTTGACACCGCGCGCCAGAACCTGCGGCATCCCGCGATTGTCCTTGACGGCTTCCGCGTGAACATCGCCGGGGGTCGTGCGCGCGAGCCGGGGTCACTGACGGTGACCGGTGTCGAGCGCACCTCTCCCTCTCGCTTCGGTCGCGGCATGACCCGCCAGTATTTCGGTCGTGTCACCCGCGCGGGCGTGTGGGAGCCGTCGCGCGGCGCACCTGAAGGCTTGGGTGCCAAGCTGCGTGCCTTCGCGGCTGATCCCGCCGGTCAGGCTGCCGAGTACGGACGGCTGCACGGCTCGTGCTGCTTCTGTAACCGGACGCTGACTGACGAGCGCAGCACGGCTGTCGGCTACGGCCCTGACTGCGCCGAGAACTACGGATTGCCGTGGGGCGCACGTCCGGCCCCGGTGTCCGGTGCGCAGGTGCTGCGCAGCCTCGCCGCGTCACCGCAAGTGTGTGACGAGGATGATCTGGCGACGGCCTGAAGGTGATCATCGACGTGGGGCAGGTGCTGCCCCACCACGATGCAATCCTGCATCACAACGGAGAATGACAATGGCTAAGAAAACATCGCCCACGATTTTGAGGTGGGTAGACATCTGCCGAGCATGGCGCTTGGCGGGCATCATGAAGAACTACTCGAAAGGGGAATGCTTCCGGGTGCGCAAGCTGCTCGAAATCGCAATTGAGCAAGGCAAGATCAGACAGATTGCCCGAGGCAGATACGAACTGCTTGGCGCGTATAGGTGATCATCGAAGCACGGCGGTCTGACCCGCCGTGTCACGATGCGATCCCGCATCAGACTGAACCGGAGCAAGCCAATGAAGAAGCTGCTGATGACGACCGCTGCCGCGCTGACGTTGATGTCAGCGACAGCGAAGGCCAACGATATGTACGACGCGCTTACTGCGATCACCGTGATCTTGTACGAGACAAAATGTGGGACAGCACCCGCTGCTCTGCTTGCGGACGCGCAGCGCACTCTCGACAGGGTGCGCCTGTACGTCAAACCCGCGTTTGGCTCCGTGACAAACCAGTATCTCAGCGACCCTGCTCAGTGGTGCGCACTAACAAAATCTCAGCTTGAGCGAAAATTGCTCACTGAAAAAAAGTAAAGGAGACGGAGCGATGAGATTTTCTGATTGGCTTAACTGCGTTGACGCCCGCATTGGCTATGACAAGCGGTGTGCGCTCGCCCCGGTCGAAGGCTGGCTTTCGCTTCATGAGGATTGCTTCTCCGTGAAGCGGGCCATCCGCTTCTACGCTGAAAAGCGCAGCACTGATCGGAACGCCGACCATATTGACGGTTACGACCGGGATGATCTTGGCGAAAGTCCAGACTTTTAGGGTGATCATCGGCCAGCCGCTCGCGGGCGGTTGTGCGATGCAATCCCGCATCAAAAACGGAGCAAGTCGAATGCCTACTAAAGCTGAATTTGAGGAAATGCGAACGGGCATCAACACAATGCCACGTCCGATCCAAATGGTTGCTGGTCGCTTTCTGTTGGTGAACCACATCGGCCTTGAAGGCGTCCTCGATCAATGGACCGGCGAAATCTACAGCCCGCGCCGCTTTGGAGAATTGCTGGTGCATCAGGCCAACTATCCGAACAACGGCAGCGAAAACAGTGATCCGAAGCCGTTTTGTGGTGACATTAAAACTCACCTCTCAAACGGCGGGTGATCATCGGCCTGCCGTCCACGGACGGCAGTGCGATGCGATCCCGCATCATTTACGGAGCAAGCCATGCTGAAGTCGAAACTACTCGCCGCGACAGCGGCATTGATAATCTGCGCCTCGCCCGCTGTGGCTGGCGGCTACAATCTCAACTGCGGCGCGCCGCAAATCCTTGTTGGCGATCAGAACGATCCCAATCCGGTGACGCTCGCTGTCGTGCGCTACTCATGGGACAATCGCTCATGGGGTGTCGGCTACCAGTTTCGTGACGGCGGTGTCGTCGTGCGCAACAACCAGTACGCCATTGAGGACATGTCGAACGAACGCCGGACACAGTGGCAGGGCAAACTGCTGCGCCAGCCGTGGCTGGTCATGGTCGGTGAAATCAAAAAGGCCGTTGACGGCAGCTACTACACCTATAACGAATGGCTGTACGACACGAAGCAGGGCGGCAGACTGGTGATGCAGTCGATTGCCCGCTGCAACACGTTCCAGCCAAAGCAGGAGTTGCCAAGGCCGACAGCCGACAATGCGCCGTCACAATCCTACGCAGCCAACCCGCCGCAGAGCCAGCCGAACGCCCGCGCCGAGGTGACCGGGGAAACCCGCGTGAAGCTGCACCCGCGCAACGGCATGGTCATGGTTGACGTGCTGATCGGCGGGGTCAACACGCGGATGCTGCTCGACACCGGAGCCAACGTGACCACGATAACTGAGGCGGTGGCGTCACAGATTGTCGCCAACGGTCAGGGCTACATGACCGGCACCTCACGCGCGCAACTCGCTGACGGCAGCATGGTGACGCACCGCACCATGTTCGTTCGCGAACTGCGGATTGGCCCGCACACGATCCGTGACGTGAAGGCGGCAGTCACCTCGGGTGAGGATATGCTGCTGCCGTTCCCGATTGTCAGCGGCATCGGCCCGTTCACCATCGACACGCAGACCAGCGAATTGATCTGGCGAAAGAAAGGATGACGCGACGGATGGCGATGACGAACAAGCACGTGATCATCATCGTGGTGGTTGTCGTTGCCGTCATCGCCCTCGGCGTCGTCTATCGAAACGATGAGCGCGACAAGGAAGCCGCGCGCAAACTGAAGGCGGAATGGATCAGCGACTGCATGATGAAACCGTTTAACCTTGAAGGTGGAGCGCGACGATTGCGGGCATGTGAGTGCATCTACGATACGGCAATCCTGCCCGCGACAGTGCGGGCCAACCGCAAGGGCCTGAATAGCACGAGCGACGACCCGGACATTCATGCCAGCGTGCAGGACGCCGCACGGATTTGCATCATTGCCGAAAAACTATCTGGTGAGTATCGAAGGCGGCTGCGCGCCAGCCGCCCCACGATGCAATCCCGCATCAACTGAAGGAGCAAGCCAAATGCCTAAGCAACGGATTTTTAACAACGCCACGTTTGACACCATCCGCGCACTGGTCGCGCAGAACGTCGCCCCCGACGAAATTGCCGCACGTGTCGGCTGCAAGCCATCGTCACTGAAGGTCGTGTGCAGCCAGCAAAAGATCAGTCTGCGGCGACCAGAATGGAAACGGCTGCGCAGCAATGCACTGCCGAAGGCATCGCCACTGGTTGCGCTGCCGCTGCCGAAGCCGGTCATCCCGGTCGAGAAGCCGGTGCGGCAGTCGCTGGCGATGCAGTCATCGATCACCCTGAGCCGCGTGGCGCAGTCGCTGCTGCGTCAGCGCGCCGAACGGATGGGCGTCACGGAGGCGGTGCTTGCGACCACCCTCCTTGAACTGATCGCGCGGGACAACCTGTACGACGCCGTGCTCGACACCAAAAATGTCGCGGCGTAGCCCTGCAACCAGCGCAACGTGAACCGCTGCACCATGCGAAAGGAAAGCTAGACTTTCCTTTCGGACTGAGGCTAAATACTGAGGCTACGGGTTCGCGGCTCCCCGAATAGGGCCGCGTCAACAGGAGCAAATGCAATGTCAAAATTGGTTCTCGTTTCCAAGATCAACGGCGTGACCACCGATGAGGACGGGCTTGAGGTCGAGCACGTGTCCCCGGCAGTCATCAACGGCGACACCATCCGCGCCTTCTACGCGCGCCGTGGCGGCAAGCCGGGAAGCCGGATCACTTTCACCGATGGCGGCGGGTTCGCCGTTAAGGACAGCCCGCAGGAACTGCTTGCCGCCCTCGGCAGCGAGATTGTCCTGCCGGTCGCCCCGGTGGCGCAGATCGCCGACGCGACGGTTAACTAGTCCCCTGTCCCGCGCGCGTTGAGCGGCGGCGGCGCATTCCCCGATGCGCCGCCGCATTTTTCTTTTTTCAAACAGGAGCAAGTGTAATGAAACGCAGGAACAAAGCTGACGTGCTGACTGAGAAGCGCGTGGATGCTGCCTTCCGTCAGGCGAGTGCCGGACGGAGGATCAAGATCACTGACATAACTCTCGTGTTTCGCGAGGGCCGCAGACTGGTGGCCGATGGTGCGGATGATGCCGCGCTGCTGGCCGGACTGCGCAACCTGATCGCCGAACTTGAAGTGATGTCGATTGAGGGAGCGATGCAATGATACCGAGAACAGTTCACAACATGTCCGCGTTCGCATGTCTTTCGGCAATGCAGAAGTGCATTCGCCGGGGCATGGAGCGCGAGGCTTTCGAGTTCGCCGTCGAACTGATGCACACGTCGAAGGCTTTCAACTCGATGGTGTGCAAGCGGCTACAGGTCATCGCGCACGAGGATATTGACACGCAGAAGCGACCGGACATTGTCCCGTTCGTGAAGGCTGCGTGTGAGCAGGCGAAAGAATGGTACGAGCCGGACCTAGCCAAAATGGGCAAGTCGCGCATGGCTGTCGGCAACGCCATCAGACTGATGTGCCGCGCTCCCAAGTCGCGTGAGGGTGACCACTTTCACGCGGCTGTCGGCTGGCGTTCTATCCTTGAGGGTTACGCGCCACCGATCCCCGATTGGGCGCACGACCAGCACACCACCGAGGGACGGCGCATGGGTCGCGGCCTCGATTACTTCCGCGAGGAAAGCACCAAGCTGGTGCCGAAGCCGCGCAAGGATCGTTATGAGGACGAAGCGTATCGGCTGTGGGCGCTCAAGGCCGAGCGTGGCCGTGAGTACGCAGCGGCGACAAGGCCGGTCAAAGGTCTGGCGAAAGTCAAAACCGAAACCGGCGATATGTTTGACGACGAAGCGTCTGACTAACCACTGACCGGCACAGTCATCGCTGCGCGACCTTGTTGGTGCGAGGCACCGCAATCCGCAGCGATGCCTGCTGCCGGTTTTTCACATACCCCGGAGCCTTGAAGCTGACCGAGCGTCCCCACTTGCGGATCAGCGCCTTGGTGGCAGCGGCGTAGGCTTCCGGCGTCACCAGCCCGACATTGCCGCCACGCCCCGCGAAGATCGTCCCGCAGTCGAAAAAATAGCGCACGTCAGCCAGCACCGCCCTGTCCTCAAGCAGCGTCCGCATTGTCCAGTCCACGGCTGCACGACCCGAGAACGCCGGATCGTAGTGCCGCTTGCGCGCAGGACCCATGATGCCGAACGCCGAGCCGACCATCTGCGTTGGCACGATTGGCCTGATGTCGGGGTGGATCACGGTGGTGTTTGGCGTGCGCGACCAGCAGAACGTGCTCATCCCCAAGTCCTGACAGGCCCGCGCGCCGTTCTCGATCACTGCCAGAATTTCCTCGCTGTCGGTGAGGAAGCGTTTGCTGCCGACATTGACCTGCACACCCTGAAAGTCGTCATCGATCATGGTGAGGATGGCGTGCTTCACGTTGTCCATCATCCAGTTCATGACGGCTGGCAACCCGTCCAGCGGCGGGTGCGTCATCAGGTTTTGCTGCGGCACGAACTCGGCGTAGTCGTCTGCTTCGCGCTCATCGACGCACACAATTGCCGAGGGCAGCAGCAACCGGATGAGGCCCATGTTGTGTGTACGGCGGCGCGACGGCACCATGATTGCCATGTCGAGCGGCTTCATGCGGTGGCTTTTTTCTTTGCCGGTGCCGGTGTGATGCGCTCGATCAGCTTGCTCGCGCGGATCGCCCTGCATGTCCCCATGCTGCCGCGTCTGCGCTTCTCAGGCTCCAGTCCGATGCGCTCGCACAGCACGTTCCACTCCTGCGTCGTTGTCGCCAGCACCACGAGGTAGTCGTAGTGCTCGTGCGGTGTGAGCGCCATGCCATCGACCTCGTGCTCGCCCTCGCCGGATGCCTCTGCTTCCTCGATCACCTTCGTCTGCAAGTCGGCAATCATGCGGCGGATTTCGGCATTCTCATCCAGCACGATATTGTCGAGGATGTGCGACAGCTTGCTATCGTCAACCAGCGCCAGCGAACCGAGCGGATCAAAGGTCACCAGCATCTGCGCAGCCTCGGTGTCGTTCAAATCGAGGATCAGCACCGGCACTTCGCTGTCGTCTGCGATGTCGGCACGCAAGTGCCCGTCCAGCAATTCGACGTGGTCTTTCATCTGCCTGCCTGCCAGTGCCCCGACAAAGCCGATTGACTGCAACACGGCAGACAAAGCCGAGCGTTGCCCCTCCGGGTGCAAACGCCAGTTTTGCGGGTTTCGCCGCAGGTCCGACGCCTTCACGCGGCGCAATTCCACAATGCGATCACGGAAAGTCCCCATTTTCAGCCTCGTTTGCGGGTACTAAAATAGAAAATCATGCTTTTGTAATATCTAAATGGTGGGCGGTCGCGCGGTCCCCGCTGATTGCCCCTGCTCTCACAGTACCTTTTTTGCTTGCCTGCCCGTCTCTGCTGCTTGCTGCTGCGTGCGTGTGTGCTGCATGCGTGTCTGCGTGCGGAACGAAAGACAACGCACGGCTCCACAACAGGGACAGTGCTTGTCGTCTTTTCAGACAGGGCTGGCAGGGCATCTGGCTTTACGATCACACGACAAGGGGCATGCTGGTATGCTGCATCTGCATAGCACTCAGATCAAGCGCAGGACATCATCACCCACGGCCAAGCCTCATCGACGGCGCGTGCTCATTGCTCGCTGTATCGCTATCGGCAGGGCCACCATCAACTCACGTCGCATGCTGTTGGCGAAGTCCTCATAGAACGGCACACGCCGAGGGATAGGCGTCGCCGACTTCAGCACGTACAGCAAGCGCATGCGGCCCTTCTTATCCTTCACGTAGAGCGCATCACCCTTACGGAAGGCACGCGCGCCCAGCACCTTTGGCCGCAAGCGTCCGGGTACACCATGCGAGCCGCGCGGCACGTTGCTCGCCGGGATCGCCATCGCATTGCCTCTGGCCTGTCGCGTCCCACCTTTGGCCTGCATCTGCAAATTGCCGCGATCCAGCTTGTCGTAGATTTCGACTGCGGCAGAGCGTTTGTCTGCACGCGCACCTCTTGTCGTCAACGAGGCGTTCATGAAAGAGGCGTTGCGGGCATTCACGTGCTGCGGCCACGTCGCCCTTACCAGAAAGTTGCGGGTCACATCGGCTGCACGGTTGAGTGCGGTTGCGATGGCGAACGGTATCTGATCCTCCGCTGCGCCGAGCGCGAGCGACACTTCCTTGATCTGCGAGAAGTCGAACTCGACCTTGATCATGCGGTGTCCAATGAAATGGGGCGGCACACGGTTTTATGGATGTGCCGCCCCGGTGCCTACTTTTTCAACACAGGAGCAAGCCCAAGCTGAAAGGTGGCGGGGCAGCTTATAGCCCGTTCTGCTCGTCGTGTTCAATACCACCCCACTCGCCGTCCGCCCTGCGGAACAGGCTGTAGAGCAAACCGCTGTCATCCTCGATGTTGATGCGAACGGCACGTCCATCGGACATGTCCTCCACGTATTCGACGATGGCCTTGATTTCAAACTCGGCATCGGGCTGATACACAAGCTGCGCGGTGCGATCTGTGAAGTCGTAGCTGATCTTGATGAGGCGATCTTCGTCCATGTCAGCAACAATTCCATACGCCAGAGAGCATGACGCCGATTGCCGACATCACGACAATCAGCACGGCGACCGCGATTGCGAGAGCCATCGGCCTGTCGATCCACCAGCCGATCATTTGATAACTGCAATCGGCAACGGCAAACCGAGCAGAAGGGCAACCAGCATATAGAGCGCGATCAGTGCGACGATCACCAGATACACCTTCTGGATATTTTCGGGGATCGTGAAGCTGATGAAACTCAACAGCCAGACGACCAGCAACCCGATCAGTATGAGAAACGCGACCACGATTGCGATGTTGATGATGCCGAGTAAGATTGCTGCTAGTGACATGCGATGCCTCCGCTACGATCCCTCTGTGAGCATGATCCGTATCTGGCTTTCATACTTCTGAAGCCACTCAAGCGTCCGCAACACCGCTCGCATTCGCTCCATCTGAAAATCCGCGATGGACTGCCGCAGCTTACCAGTTGCCACCTGATGCGGATACACCTCATCGCGCTTTGACAGTTCGCGCTTCACTTCATCGATCTGCTGGTTCAGCGAGACTGTCACCTGTGCCCCCTGTGTGGTCGTGAACCGAGACGCTGTCGAACAATTTCGGCAGCTTGCGCGGGCTGTACTGTGCCTCGACCATGATGCGGCACGCCCTGATTTCCTCGCCCTCGCGCTTCTCGGCAACCGCCATCAGTTGTCCCCACACCACGCGACGCACGTGGAAGCCGACACCTGACGGCGTTCCTATCGCCCATGCGGCGTGATTTGTTGCCCTGCGGATTTCGCCCCTCATCCCTCCCTCTCCACTGCTGCTGCGTAGGCCACGTCCTGCAACGCCTTCGCGATTTCGACCACGTCCTTGATTGCGATCACCACGAACGCCTTCAGGTTACCTTCATCATCGGTCAATTCGACGTGAATGCCGTTGCAGCTTGGGCAGCGCGCCAGCCTGATACCGTCACACTCGATTGCCATTGCGTTACCCTCGCTGCGGGGGCTGGTGCATTGGAGATGATCCAATGACCACACTACAGCTTGTCGCACTCGCGATCATCGTGTTTTGCGTACCGAGCGCCGCGTTTGTTGCGCTGCGCCACTACACCACGCGCAACCGCTGATCACTCTGCTGCCGGAAGGGCGGCTTCGATACATTCGGTTCTGACTGCCCGACACAGTTCGGTTTGCAGACGCAACACCTCTTGGTTCGCCTCGGGCGTCCGCTCTCTCGCGCGATTGGACAATGCTTCGGCAAGGCTGCGGCCAATGCTGGCAACTTCGGTATCGCTCATGTGTGCGCTCCCTCTTTTGCGTTTGCCTTGGCGTAGGCGACCTGTTTTGCCTTGGCGTAGGCGATCTGGCGGCTCTTGACCCATGACAGCGTCTCAGGCGACGGGTCGTGCGGCATCGCATCGCGGTAGGCATTCGGCCAGACGCCAGTGCGCTCGCGAAACTTCATCGCAGCCCACCCGCTCTTGTAGCCGCGCCGTTCTGCGATGGCCTTCAGTTCGCCGTAGAAAATTTCCTTATCGAAGCTGCTCAACCGCTGCGCTTTCGGCTTCGGCTTCAGTTCGCGCAGTTCACCGTCGCCATGCTTGGTGCCGTTGACAGCCACGGCCACAAATCCACAGGCCGGACACTTTGCGGTGCGGGGTGGTTTCAGAAACGCGCACTGCGGACACTCCTTCGGCAGCGCAATCGCTTCGGTCCGGTTATCGGTCGCGGGCGTCTTGCCCACGTGCAGGCCCACGTAGCTTTCGTCGATGTCGGTCACGAACCCGAGCCGCTGGTGGTTATCGCTGTGGTCGAGGATCAGACAGTGATCCTTACCTTCTGCCGTGCGCAGCCCGCGCCCGATGATCTGCACAAACAGCATGTCCGATTTGGTCGGGCGGCAGAGCGAGATACAGCGCACGTCCCAATCGACGCCAGTGGTCAACGTCCCCACGTTGCAGACCACCTTCAGCGCGCCGCTATGAAAATCCCGCTTGAGCGCCTTGCGGTCGAGGTCACTGGTGAAGGCGTCCTGATAACCGCACGGCACACCGGCTTGCAGAAACTTCTGCTGCAAGTGCTTGGCATGGACGCGGTCCACGCCGTAGCACAGCGTCGGTCTGCCCTCTGCCAGCCGCAGCCACGTATCGACTGCATCGGCAATCAATCCGCCTTCCGACATGCGCGCCGACAACTGGCCCTCGTGATAGTCGCCAGCAACCGTGCTGATGCCGGACAGATCGGGATGCGATGGCGCGTAGACCTTGAACGGCGAGAGCAATCCGACCTCAATCAACTCCTGCGTGGTCGAGGCTTTTATGAAGTGCGAGAAGTAGCTGCCCAGCCCCTTCGTCCACGGCGTTGCCGACAATCCAATGATCGGCACGTCCTGCCATTTCGGCTGGCAAAACCATTTTGCGTAGAACTCAAACCAGCGGTGGATTTCATCGATGACGCATACATCGGCATCCGGCATCGGTCGCCGTTGCAGCGTCTGCACGCTTGCGATCTGGATCGGCTGCGACCAGTCCGTCATGTGGTGCGTTGCTTGGATCACCCCGACATCGCGGATGCCGTGCTCCCAAAACATTTCGACGGTCTGGTCGATCAATCCGATCAGCGGCACCGTGAACAAAACTTTTTTCTTTTTCGCCCGCGCGTTATTCACCAGCGCAGCCGACAGCACCGTTTTCCCAAAACCGGTCGGTGCCTGCATCACAATCCGGCGATGACCTGCGCCAACCGTCTTGCGCAAATTCTCCAACGCCTCGGTCTGATCAGTGCGTAGTTCGGGCATGGTTTTGCTCCTGTAAAATATCGTTCCAGTCTTTGCCTCTGCCTTCCGGCACCTTCACGTCAACGTCACGCGGGATGCCGCGCTTCTGCGCGTCCAACACCAGCTTATTCGCCAGCGCGAAAGCTGCGGCCTCACCGCAGAAGTTTGCATCGCTATCGGCAAACACCACGATGCGCGCCACGGTAAGCGGTGCTTGCCATTCACGCAGCATCAATGCGGAGGTCGTCGCCCACACCGGCATGTGGTAGAGCACCATTGCGCTCAACGCCGTTTCAATTCCTTCGGCCACGCCCATCGTGTGTCCCGGCAACCCGAAACGGATCGCGCCGCCCTTCGGCAAATCTCCCGGCATAAATTTCCGGTTTGGATCGAGGTCGGCCTTGTCGCCGTCCGCAGTCAGGTAGGTGCGATGGATTTGCTTGGCGTGACCGCTCGCATCGCTGAACTTGGCGATCATCCCCGGTCGCTCGATGTCTTTCGAGTATTTCAGGCGCGGCACGAAGCGCAGCGCCGTTGCCATGTCGCGCGTCACCATCAGGCCGCGCTTTGCCAGATAGCGGCCAGCCGGATCGTCCGGCTTCACCTGCTGCCCCGAATTCCACAGGGCGTTCATCTCGTGCGCGGTCGCCTTGTGCCTCAAGTCGAACCTCGGCTTCACCTTCGGCAGCTTGCCGATGACAGCATCCACCTCACTGGCCGCTTTCGCGAAGTCCCAATTCTTAAATTTCATCAGCAATTGCATGCCAGTACCGGCACCGCACTGGTTGCAGAAGTAGCTGCCTCTGCCGTCCAGATCGGTGAACCGCGCCCGGTCTTTGCCGCCACAGAGCAGGCACGGCTGATGCTTACCGCTTAGAAATTGCGATGGAATTCCGAGAGCCGGGAGAATTTCACGCCACCTGCCGTTGGCCGCGTCGATGGTTTTCATTCCCTGCCCTTCCAATTACTCAGTCTGCTTCTTTTGTCCTTACTTCCTCTTGACCCCGGAGCCACCTCAGTCCCCCTTACCCCCTGATCGCATTGAATAATCAGGTCAGCCGTCCGCCGTCGCGCGTGAAGCGCGGCTTGGCATCTGCTTGAAGGCAAGAGGGGCTGAGTGCCGTGATCATCGGCCCTCTGTCCGGTATTTTGCTGCCACGGCATCCGGACAGGGCAATGCCCTCAGTCCTGACGTGAAAACCGGAGCCTTGATTTCGGGAGGGCTTGATGCTACCTGCGAAAAACTGTATTTATTCGCAGGAACGTCGAGCCTTGCTCGTCACAAGGTTTCGATTTAGAGGGGCGAGCCGTCGCAACAACGGTTCGCCCTTCGCATTTTTCAACCTACGCCCGCGTCGGTGATTTGCGCAAGTGCAATGTCATCGGACCGACATAAATTTTTCAGTCAGCGATGCTGACGAATGTTTCACGTGTATGGCGAGGTGATGTTTGCGGCACAGCCATTCAACCTCAAGCGGTTTTGCATAATCCGGGTGGTGCATTTCTGATGCTGGCGATCCGCAGACGGCGCAATTCTCCTGCACAATCTTGCCTCTCGCTTTGTAGACGTTGGCGTATGATCGACAGGTGGCCTTCAAACGCTGGGGTGCAGTAAGCGGTGTGACCTTGCGCCACGCCCGCATGTAGGCGGCGTGGCAACGCTTGCAGTAGCGTTGCCCTTTCCGACCGTGTCGCTTTCCGCAGTGCGAGCAGGTTGTCATGCCACAACATCTAGCGGCGCATCGGGAACGCAGCCTCTATTGCCAGCACCGCCAGCAACAGGACGATCACACCGATGCTGATGATGACCGCCGCCGTCCAATCACTGATGGTGAAGTCGCTAAGTTCGCGCATCGAATAATTCCGTGGTGCGGTGCGCCAGATCGGGCCGGATGCAGCACACCTGATAATCCCACAGCGCGCAGGCATCGGCCTCGTTGTCGTTGCTCACCTTCCAGCCAAGCTGCAAGCATCGGTCGATTGTCATCTGCTTTGCAATCGCGCTTTTGAAATTTCCACCGATAAAGTGTGCGCGCACCTGCTGCACGGACGCTTCACGCAGTTCGAATTTCTCGTAGCACCATTCCTCAAGGTGTTCGCACAATCCGATCAGAAACTTGATGGTGCTGATGTTGGTGCGGCCCATCATCAACAGCGGTGCTGCCGGACTTTCGTACACGACAAGGTCAGGCTGCTCGTCGCGCACGTTCCAGTTTGTCTCAAGCCACTGGCGGAACAGCCGGTGTGTGTGGGCGCGCTCCCGGCCAGCGAAGCGGATAGTGCCGAACCTCGGGCGCTTCCCCGGCACGCCCCATGCAAACCCCGTTGTCGTTGCGAGGTCGAGCGCGAGGATCGTGCCGGTGAATTTGGTCATTCCGGCACGTAGACATTCGCAATCTCAAACGGACTGCTCATCGGATCGCCTTCAACCAGCGGCTCGAAACACCATTGCGAGAACGGAATGGTGCGGCCCTTTTTTCTACAATCGTCCTCCCACACTTCCTGCCAAGAGGCGATGACGGGATCGAGAACACTGTCCAGCCCATTTTGATAAGCTGCTTTTGTCTTTGCCTTTCCGGCACGTCTTTTACCAAGTGAGGTGTCGATGCTCACGGCTTCGCCATCACCCGCCGCGCCTCGACCCCTTGACGTTGCGCACCTTGCCGATGGCCTTCGCCGTTGTCCGGCGCACGCCCTTCGGTTTACTGGCTCGCGCCTCACGCAGTTCACGTGCGCGCTGCTCTTTCGGTCCGATCTTCACTGGCATCTATACCTCCCGGTTTGTGTTTGCCGCAAAACCATGTCCCCATCTTGCCCGCACGCATTCTCACTTCAAAGCCGTACAGGCCCCACTGACCGCAATGACAATAATGCAGAAACGCATGCTCTGGTATCACGCTCTCGACCGACTGCCCCTGTCGCTGCCGCAGCGTCTGCAACAACAGTGACGGCGGACGCATGAACGGTGCCGACTGCGGCACAAACCAAGCGTAACGATCCGCGCCGGTCGGATCGCACCAGAATTCATCCTGCATTGCTTCGTGCCCCCAGCACCAGCACAGCATCCGGTACTGCGGATGCTCGCTGCCATCGACCAGCAGGTATGCCCAATGCGGTCTGCCGTTCGGCTGCACGATCAGACGGTGCGTCGATTGCATGATGCCTTTCACATCGATCCAATCTTCAAGGTCGGCTGTGTCGTCAAGCCGACCCGTCTTGAAGGCATTCCATGTCACAGGATTTAGAAATAGTTTTGCTGCCGCTTCGGCACGGCACCCGTTGATTGAAATTCTCAAGTCGTCCTCACCGGGGATCAGATTATTTCCCGGTCGTCGGGCTTCCTCGATGGCGTTCTGCTGCCGCCGCCGTGCAACTCCCACGGCAAAGGTGTCATGCGATGCCTCAAGCGTGATGCACGTCACGCCTTACTCCGCTGCTGATGCGACCAGTTCCAGCTTCGGTGCCGTCTCTGGTTCGCGCTCTGGCTTTTTCTGCTTCGGCAGGTCGTTCCACAGCAACAACTGCTTCTTGTCCTGCTGGGCGCGTGCCAGCTTGCGCGCCATGTTCCTGTCGTCGGCCTCAAGGTCGGCCATCCACCCTTGGATGCGTGAAAGCGCACGCACGATCTTGATGTTCGCCTTCGCGGCCTTCTGCGACACACCCTGCGCCGCCATCTTTTCGAAGATGGTGACCATCGCATCACGCTCGCGCCGCGCCGCGTTCATGTACCTGCCACGCGCGCTCTCGATATTTTCGTAGCGTTGCAGGATGTCCTTCAAAAATTTCGACGCGATGCGATCAGTAATCTCAACCTCGCGCTGCTTTGCAGGCTTTGCCATCACCATCTCCCACTGGTTCTGCTCTGTGAAACGTAATTATAGGCGGCGTGGTGCGCGGCGCAGTACGAACTATCGCCGCCCTGTATGCGCTCCGTGCGCGGCAGACCGCAGCACATCGGCAGGCCGTCAGTGCCACGCTGATCGAGTATAGCCTTGCAGCCAAAATCGTTGTCCATGTAGTTGATGCCGCACCATTTCGCCGCTGACTTCGGCGGCTTCGGTGCGGCTGGCTTCGGTGTGGCTGGCTTCTGTGGCATCGCCCTCTCCGTCAACATGATGCGGTGCTTGCGACCGGCGATCATGCCGCGCGTCACGTTGTAGCCTTCCTCGGCCAACGCGGCGGCAATTTCCGTCATGCTACGGCCCGTTGCCAACAGCTTTCGGAGAAGGTTATCTGCCTGACCTGTCCAGTGCATCAGCGCGACTTGCGTCGGCGTCTCGGCTTGCGATGGCCGAACACGTCAGGACGGATTTGCTCCGGGGTCATGCCGATGATCGGCGCGACTTCCGGCACACGATGAATTGGCACGCGCTTCCACTGGTAGACTGCGGCACGCTCGATACCGCAGGCTTCGGCAATCCTGACCGACAGGCCACGGTTGCCCCTGATTTTTGCGCAGGCCGGATCGAGCCGGACCGCTGGTTGGTAGCCTGACATTACGGAACCCTCACTGACCTAAAATTCACCCACAATATCTAGTGGGTTAAGGTCAGAATGACAAGCAAACCTTGCCATTCCACGCAGGCCGGGGTAGCGTTTTCGGGCAGCATTCCGCTGCACATCTAGGAGCAAGCACCATGCTAAAAGGCATTGAACTGCCTGAACTTTCGCGCCGTATCCTTGCGGCAAAGGCAGGCAAACAAGACTACATCGCGCCCGCAAATCAACTGGCCGTCCACAGCACAGCCGCTGGCGCGATCCTGATGGACATTCCAGATAAGGGCAGCTTTCCACTGCAACCGCTGACCCACCGGCAACTGTCCACCTTCACCGGCATCCCGGCGCAATACTACGACCGCATGAAGGCCGACGCGCCCGACCTGCTGGCTGACAACGTCAATAACTGGCTGCATGGCATGACCGACCGCAAGCGCATGGTCCGCACCCTGAGCGGTGAGGCCCGCGCGTTGCTGTCGAATTCGTATCAGCGCGTGGAGCACGAGGAAATTGCCGAGGTCGCGCTGCCGGTGCTGCGCGAACTTCCGAACGTGCAGATCGTGTCGGCTGAAATCACATCCGCGCGGCTCTACATCCATTTCGTCGTGCCGACGATTGAAGGCGAGGTGAAGCGCGGCGATGTCGTACAAGCGGGCGGCATCATTTCCAACTCCGAGGTTGGACTTGGCTCCGTGCGTGTCGATGGTCTGGCGTGGCGTCTGATCTGTTTGAACGGTGCCAAGACCGGCGACACCTTCCGCCGCTCGCATATCGGTCGTGCGGTCGAGGACACCGAAACGCTGTGGGCTGACGACACGAAGGCGGCAGACGACAAAGTGATATTGCTCAAGGTGCGTGACATGGTCCGCGCCGTTGTCGATGAGACGCGCTTCCGTGCGCAGATCGAAAAGATGAAACTGCTTGCGGACCCATCAGCGCGGATCACCGGCACCATCACGCAGGCCGTCGAGGTGTTGACGCTCAAGACCGGACTGCCGGATGCGATGCGTCCATCGATCCTCACCTCGCTGGCCGAGGGCGGCGACCTGACTGCGTGGGGCATCGTCAACGCGGTGACGGCGCAAGCACACAAATCAACCGACTACGATCACGCCGTCGAAATCGAAGGCATTGGTGGTCAGTTGCTCAACCTTCCTGCAAATGACTGGAAGGAAATTCTGCAAGCGGCCTGACGCTTGTTGTGCGGCACCAGCCCGACAACCCCTACATCCCGGTGTCGCATGACCAGAGGGGAGGGCGCGGAAACTTGGTGAGCGTTCCGCGCCCTTTTCCAAACAATCAGATCAACAGGAGTATCGAACGTGAAATATCAGAGAGTGCTTGATGCGGTTGTCAGGCGTGCCGAACACCTGAGCCGCACGGAGAGTAAAGACCTGTGGGACATTGCCGACGAACTGCTGCGCGCCGTGCCCGAAAGGGACGTCCCTTTTACGGGCACGAAAGAGCAAGGGCGGCAACCGCTTAGCGATGCGGAAACGGAAGAAATCGAAGCTATTGCTCGCATGCTTGAGAAGCACGGCTATCCAGACTACCAGCCAAATACGCTGATGCAGATGCGTGACATAGCACTGACGTTCCCGACGAAGCGGCGTTATCCCGAATTGACGTTCTGGACGCACAGAGAAGCGCGCAATCCAGAATTTCTTGATTGGGCCATCCGCAAAAAGCGCGGGGTCGAGAACATCACCGTTGTCGGCCTGCGCGATCTTCGCAATTCGATGATCGAGGCCGAACGGGAAGCCCGCAAAGAGCGCGTTGAGGTTGCGAAAAAAACGCTGCGCTCGACCGCTGACCCCGCCGAACGTGCGAAAGCGCAGCGGCAGATTGATGAAAACATCGGCCCGCCGAAGTCGCGCACTTTCAAGGTTGCGAAGGAACACGAAAGTGATGTTGAGCGGCTGGCCGAGGTTATCGAACTCGGTCATGAGGTCGAAAACATCGCGGATGAAATGCGCGACCACCTCAAGCGCCTTCGCGCTTTGCGTGGCCGCATTAGCGAGGACCTGCTGGAGACGTTCGCTGACGACTACGGAACGATCAAGCAGGTGGCAGATCAGATCATAGCGTTCCTCGATGACACGAAACGCCAACGCTTCACAGTCGTGCAAGGAGGAAAAAAGCATGCCTGAACTTGTACTCGTAAGCGCAAACGGTGGTGGACCGGCAAGTCCACCACCGCAAGAGTTTCGAAAGCATCGATTGGCTGATGCTGTGTGGGATGCCGTCTGTCCTGACCATGCGCCGAGTATCAAGGCGATACTTGAGCGCATTCGTGAGGGCGGACAGCGGGCGAAATATAGTGAGGTGAATGCGGCAATCAACCACATTCGCCATCATGCCGAGGAATATGGCTGGACGCTGTCGCATGTCGGCGCGGACAAATCGTATTTCCCGATTTTGGTGGACCCGAACGACCCGCGCCATCGCGTCTACATGGTCGGCCCCGCAGCACTGCGAGCCGTTACCAGCGGTTCGCTTGCTGCCATCAAGCGCATCAGAACGCAAGCGCGGCATCAGGCGATGGCGGTCGATTTGTTCATCGACAATGCTGGCAGTCGGTTGTCGCGTCGGCAGCGCCAGCAATTGCGGTCTTGCGCAGCAATGATGGTCGCGTCGGCAGAACTTGCAACGCCGATCATTGAGCAGTTTGAGACGGAAGCTACGGCATAAAGCAATCGGCAGACCTTGGGCAATGGCTTGCTCCAAGCGTGGTCTGCCGTAGCGCGCTGTGCTCAGGGCGGGTTGCAGCGCGCGGCGGGGACAGGCACCGAAACCTGTCCCCGTTTTTCCAAAAGTCAAAATTGGAGGGAACGATGAAGCTGCCAAACAGTCTGTACGTGCGCGTTCGCTATGACGACAAACCGTGGCTGCATGCGGCAGAGGCAATGGCTGGCCTCGACCTCGATGTCGGCGAGCGCGGAAAAATCGGCCTGTATAAACTTGTCGGTGTGCATGAAGTGCAGGGCGTCATCAAAGCCAGCAAGCTGCTGCCTGTCGGCAACCGCAACTCTCGACCGCATCGACCGTAGGAGCACCGCATGAAACCGATCCAGTGGGATGGCAAGCAGATCAAAAAGCCGGGATGGTACTCAGGCATTCCTCTTGAAATGTATCACAGCGCAAAAATCTGCGACGGCTACGCGGTGTCATCGTCGGACCTGCGTACGTGCTGGAGCAAATCGGCGGCGCATATGTATGTGAAGTGGGCGGAAAATCCGAAACGTGAGGAACGCAAATCGACGCGCGGCATGATCCTTGGCGCAGCCGCGCATCATCTGCTGCTTGGCGAGGACAAATTCCGTTTCAAGTTTGCGGCGCAGCCGCTGACCTACCGCGACAAGACCACGGCGCGCGAGAAGCCGTGGCACAACGGCGCGGACTACTGCAAGGCGTGGAACGCCAAACAGGCGGGCGCTGGCAAGGTGCCGGTCACGCAGGACGAACTGCGGGCAATTGTCGAAATGGCGCGCAGCCTCGCGCTGGAGCCGCTGGTGCAGGAAGGGCTGCTGCGCGGCTACGTCGAAACGTCCGGCTTTGTGCGAGACGCGGAGACAGGATTGTGGATCAAGGTGCGCCCCGATGTCGTGCCGACGCTCACCGGGGACTATGTCGATCTGAAAACGGCGGCAGATGTCACCACGGTCGCGCTGCAATCAGCCATCCGCACCTATGGCTACCACCAGCAAGGCGCGCTGATTTGGGAGGTTGTCGAGCAGCTAAACATCCGCAATGGCGATGCACATCCGTTCGAAAGTTTCGTGCTGATGTTTATCGAGACGGATTTGCCGTACTGCGCCCGCACCGTGCCGCTGGTTGACGACGATCTGGCGCGCGGTCGTCTCCAGAACCGCGCCATGCTGCGCAAGATCGCAAGCTGCCTGAAGTCCGGTCGTTTCCCCGGCCCCGGCGAGGGCGATCTGCGCGCACTGCCGCTGGCCGACGCCGAGCGCGAGCGCATCGACAAGCGGCTGGAATTCGAAAAGGTGCAGGTGTGAGAAACCTGAACGCGCTGAACGCGCATCGCCTGAAGGGCGCGGCTATCTCCCACTACGGCTGGGCCGGTGACGAAACCTGCGGTGCGTTCACGTTCCCATCACCGTCAGACGGGCAACCGCTGCGCGTCATCGCATCGTCCGGCTTGGGCTGGGATCACGTCTCGGTCAGCCGGACAAGCCGCTGCCCGAACTGGCCGGAAATGGAATTCGTCAAGCGCAAGTTTTTCGAGGACAACGAGACGGCGATGCAGTTGCATGTGGCGATTGCCGATCACATCAACATGCACCCGTACACCTTGCACCTCTGGCGTCCGCACAACGCCGAAATACCGATGCCGCCCAAGGATGCTGTCTGATGCCGGGAAAATTATTTTTGCTGGTGCCGACGCCCGTCGCACATGGCTTTCTGAAATCGTACTTGTGGAAAAACGTGCAAGTTGTTCCCATTTCGCCTCAAGTCAAGTCGGGCAAAACGCGCAAGTTGTCTTACGTAGGAGAAGCCGCGCTTGTCATTCTGACGAAAAACATGGACCCCACCTGCTACGCTTTGTCGTTCAACGGAGAACGGCGATGCAGAAGCAGGTCAAAATCTTTTTCGAAGATGAGTGTCCACGGATCGGTGCGGGATGGCGATGGGTCACCGCCAAGATCGGACGCAAGTGGGTTCGCCTGTACGGCCCGCAAGGCCGTACAGGGAAATTTACGCTCGCGCAATACGAGAGACTGAAGCCAACCGAAAGGAGCAAGCCATGAAATACGTACCCGATGACATTGCGCACCTACTGAAAAACAGCGGCGTCGATTGGCGCATCGAAATAGGCAGGAAGCACCGAAAGATTTTTGTCGGCAAACGACTAGCAGGCATCCTGCCGCTGACCCGCAACCCGGACGTGGGCCGTCATCACCGAAACACCGTTGCGCAGGTGCGCCGCGCGATCAGGGAGCAGGTCAATGACTGACCTGCCGAGATACTGGAAGCCGCTCGTGAAGCTGCGGCCAGATCAGATGTACCGCCGCCGCGAGACGGTCGAGGAAACAATGCGGCACTACGGCATCGATGAAGCCGCCGCCACGAAGATGCTCGATGATGCCGCCGCCGAATGCGACTATTATGTCAATGATCTGTATCAGGTCGAAGTCGGTCCCGCGCTTGGCGGGCTGTTCGTGCGCCAGATCAACATCCGTCGCCGCGACGGCGGCATGTTCAAGGACTGGCGGCACTTTCAGCAGATCAAAAACGAGACTGTCGGACCGGAGCGTGAGGCGGTCGAGGTGTACCCGGCAGAAAGCCGCAAGGTTGATAGTTGCAACAAGTGGCATCTGTGGGTGCTGCCGGAAGGCGAATGTGTCCCGACCAACTGGAACGAGCGCGACGTGCAGTATGAGGAACGGCGCGATGTCCCCGGTCTGCGGCAAAGGGCACTGTGATGCGCAAACATTTTCTGGCAGAGGGCCAGCAGACGCCGCCAGCGTCGTGCCCGAATTGCGGGGCGGTGCATGACATGGCTGCTGCCGTCGATGAAAGCGCGCGGATGCCGTCGCCGGGGGACGCCTCGATCTGCATCAAGTGCGGGCACCTGTGTGTGTACGATGAACACCTCGACCTGCGCGATCCGACCGGCGACGAGTTCGTGAAAATTGCCGGTGACGAGCGCATTGTCGCCGCGCTGACTGCGCTGCATCGCATTCGGACGGAGAAATGACCGGCGCAAGTATAACCCGATCTGCAAAAATGGATGATGAGTGGTGATTGACCATGACAGCCAACATCGAAAATCGTAAGCGGTTGCAACAGTTTCAGACCCTTATCTCAGAGGCGATTGACGATGCGCTGAAGGAGGGGCTTGAGCCGCGCAGCGTCGTTGATGTCGTACTGCAAGAGGCCGAAAGCGTGTTCGACCGGGCGCGTGAGTTCGAACAGCAACGGCGAGAACAGGCAAATCACAAGGAGCAAGACAATGGACGTAGGTGAAATTGAAAAACGGGTTGAGGTTGTAAAAGCTGGCGACATCCCGGTCGAGGCGACCATCGGTGGCGTCGTCATCCAGACCGTTACCGAACTTGCCAAGCTGGCAGACATAATTTCCCGCGCCAAGGTCGGCGTCCCGCTGCACTGCCGAGGTGATGCTGGCACAACCTTCGTGCTCTGCCTGAAGGCGCGCGAGTGGGGCATGCCGATCATGTCGGTGATCGAGCAGTCGTTCGTCGTCAACGACCGGCTTGGCTACCAAAGCCAGATGATCCACGCCGTTGTCGAGCAGAACGCGCCGATCAAAAACCGGCTGCGCTACCAGATCATCGGAGAAGGTGGCGAGCGCCGCTGCAAGGTGTGGGCGACGTTTGAGGGCGAGAACGAGCCGCACGAATACACCAGCCAAACGCTTGACGACTTTCTAAAGAACCGTCCCAAGAAAAAGGACGGTGTTGGCCTCGGTGGCTCGCCGCTGTGGGACAGCAATCCAGAAGTACAGATGTTTTACTCGGCATCGCGCCAGTGGGCGCGGCTGTTCTGCCCTGACGTGATCTTCGGTGCGTACACGCCAGAGGAAATTGAGGAAGGCGGCGGCATGATCGACGTGACGCCCAAGGTCAGTGAACTGGCGCAACGGTTGCGCGACGCCAAGCTGGCGCATGTCGATCCGCGCGGATTTGAGGCCGGTCACGTCGCCAAGGTTGTCGAGGGGCAGCTTGAGCCGAAACCGCAGATGGAAACCGGTGGCGTTGCAGGTCCGGTTGGCGACCCGACACCTGACATGGTCGATACGCCAGAGACGGTTGCGGCCAAGGCAGCGAAGGCGCGCGAGGTGATGGAGAGCGGGCGCAGGATCGTTGAGGAAGCGAACCAGAAGCAGGCCGACAAGCCGAAAGCCAAGCGCAAATAACTGACTGCCGCATAAGGAACGACGATGCGAAAACAATGGCGCTGTTTTTTCTGCGACGAAGTTTTTACGCGGCGGCAAGATGCTGCCGAGCATTTTGGCTGCGATGATGGTTGCGAGGCCGATGCGCCGGTCTGCAAAATCGCTGCCCATGAAGGGCATTTGGTCAGATACATTCGCAAATTGGAGGATGAATTGCGCCGGCGGATGCACGAAGATCACGACCTGCACCGCGCGATCTATACGCTTGAAGCCGAAAAGCAACGCGAGGTCCGCGCGGCAGAGGAACGCGGCTACACTAAAGGCGTGCAGGACATGAAGGCGCAGGGATTTTGCACCGACCCGCAGGCTCACAAAATCAGTGCAGCGGCTTAATGGCTGATCAATGAGGCAGCGCCGTCCGCGAATTCAGGACAGAGGTTACTTGGAATGGCTGCGCAAACAACGCTGCGTCTGCGGATGCTTGCAGGGACCGCCGTGCGACGCGGCACACCTGCGGGCATCGTCAGCCAAGTACGACAAGATCAATCCCGGTGTCGGCAAAAAACCTGATGATAAGTGGGCCTTGCCACTGTTGCACCAACACCACATGGCGATGCACGATTATGGTGATGAGGTAGGCTGGTGGGCGGTGCATGGTATTGTCGATCCGTTCGCGATGTGCATGCGCTACTATGCGGCCTATCGAAATGAAACGAGACTAAATCGATGAGGGGGATGCTATGACGACAATCAGCAGAGCAACACGAGAGGGCAACGGGACGACAGTGCCGCCGCCGTTGCCAGAACATCGGCAGAAAACCGTGGAAGCAGGTCTGGCGACATACCAGCAAGTGCTGGCCGAGCGCGATCATTTCGAACAGAAGGCGCATGACTTCGCGCAACGGATCGAGGCGATGGTGGTGCAGCTTGAGAGCCTGAAGGGCGTCATCGGCATGATGGAGAGCACCTACCTGCAAACAAAAATGGAGCAGGAAAACCGCATCAGCACCTATCAGGCCGAACGCGATCAGGCTGTCGAGCGCGCGGCATCGTATCAGGCCACGCTCGCCAACCTGTACGTGATCCTGCGCAACACTGTCATTGAACCGGACGGGGCCGCTGATGAGGTTGGGTCGCAATCATCTTCCTAAAGAACGCCGCTGCAAGGGACTGCCACCCGGAGCCGAGTGCCCGACGCATCGCGACGGCACATGGCCGGACGGATGTCAGTGCTGGATGTGGGGCGTGGTCGGGGAGCGCCGCGCGACGGCATTGTTCATGTCACGGCTCATGTTCGTGCTGACATTGCTTGGCGTGATCGCGCTTGCGTTCATCGCAACCGCTGTCGCCTGACATGATCCGGCGACCTTGCATGGGGCTTCCGTCCGGCGCACCGTGCCCAGCGCGGAGGTCGCAAGACTGCATCTGCTATCAGGAGGGGCACGCCATGAGCCTGCGTCATTACAGCGGCAGCTTTGTCTTGCCGTTCGCCGTCATCGTCGCCATTTCGCTCGCCGTCATCGTGCTCATTGTCTGGCTGGTGTTTGCCAACGCGGCATCAGCCGCCGACAACAACGCTCCCTGCCTGACGAAAGAACAGGCCCGCGCCAAGTACCCCGGCCAGTGGCTGTACTGGCACACAGCCAATCGCTGCTGGGACAACGTCAATGTCCGCAGCACGCATGCCCGCGCTGTGGCGGCGGCAATCGTCAGCAAACCGGCGACGTGGGGCAAACAGAACAGCCTGAAGCTGGCAAAGCCGAACCCCGACCCGAACGGCAATGTCACGCATCATAGCGGCAAGCCGCTCATCGTTGAGCAAGCCGGACCGACCGTGTTCTACCCGACGCTGATGACAGGACCCGGAACGGTCGATGACATGCTGTACCCGGAGCAGATGACAACGTGGCCGCTGGTCGTTGACTTCGATGCCGACCCGCCGCAGTTCGTTCCGTGGCAGCAACGGATTGCCTTCACGCAGCCCTAGTCTTTCGGCTTCGCCTCATCGGCGACTTCCGCTTCAGGCTTCACGGCGACCTCTGCTTCCGGCTTCATGTCGGCTTCCGAAAACGGCTGGAATGGCGGTGGCTGATCCCTGAACACCGTTTCAACTTCCTGCTTCATCGTCAGCGCGGGGCGTTGCTGCCACGGCCAGTAGCCATAGATCACCCGCATCGAAATGATCGTGAAGGTGACCACCACGCCAGCCGTCACAATGTCGGTCACGTCAGGCAATCGCGAGAACCTTCGGCTTGCGCTTGTAGATCGGGAACAGCACCTGCACATCCTCATCGGTCTTGACGCCGAGCGCGTCCATCAATCCCGGCGACAGATCGATCAGCCGCCCGGTGTCCTGATGCGGACCCCAATCAGCCGGATATGCAAAGAATGTTTTGCCGTGCGCGCTGACCATTGCGACCACATCATCCTTGAGAACGTCCTTCGGTGTCTCGTCGTAATCGAAACGCATTGCGATGTAGTACACGTCCGGGTTCAGCCTGCGTGCGAGGCCAGTTGTGCCGTCCGGCTGTTCAGGCAGGAACAGGTGTGGTGCCTCATCGACATTGAAGATGAAGGCCAGCCCCTCATCGGCAGCAACACCATTGTCGTCCGGACCGCCGAACCACGAGCACTTGCCGGTTGTGATCTGGCCTGACTGAATGACCTGCGTCTTGATCTGCTCCTTCGTATTATCGACTGCCTGCGCCACCGCCGCACGCTTGACCCGCGCCTTACGCTTTGCCTTCGGTTTCGCTCTTGCCATGTTGACCTCCCTATTTGGCATCCTTCAGCTTGACGCGAATTTCCTCCGGTGTCTCGCGCACGCACAGCGCCATGCTGGTGACGCGGATGGCTGCGCCGTGTCCCGACTTGCAATGCGCCGTCGATGGCCGGATCACCTGCACCGCCGTGCTCTCGACCCAAACCGGAGTGCCGTCGAGCGCGGTCAGCATCACCAGTGCGAGCACGATCACCATCATCGCCTCATGTGGCCGGTGCAGTCGGCGGTGAAAAGTTTGCCGTCCACCTTGCAATGCCCTTGGTCAGACGAAATTCGTCGATGTTGCCGTTGAGCGGGATCGCTGTGAAATCGCCAAGCCGACCGATTGTGAAAGCATTGGTGTTTGCCACAATCGATGCGCCAGCGTTGATCGGTCCCTGCGTCGCCAGCACACCGTCAAAATAGGTATTGATCATCGTGCCGCTGCGAACCACCGCGATGTGGTGCCAGTTGGTGTCGAGCAGCAATGGTGCGCTTTGATAGGAAATGATCGGGCCGTCGCTTGGCAGCCAAGCAAATTGCAACGTGCCGCTGGTGTTGACGTAGAGATAGTAGCCGGTGGTGATGGCGGTGTTGGTCTTGACGAAGAAACCGTACTGCGTCCCGACCGCCGCCAGACGTACAAAAAAATCAACCGTGAAATCTCCGCTGCCGAAATCAAAATCGACGTGATCAGGATAGGTTAAATACGCAGCACCGTTAAACAGCCCTGATGCGCCGCCGAATTTTGACTGTGCGGTTGAAACCTGCGCATTGGTGACAGCGGCGTTGCCCCTCGTTGACGCTGACGAGTCACCAAAAGTCGTCGAGCCGTTTGCGCCGTCCATGTGGAGCAGGAGTTTCGTCGCGTACTTATCGGCGTCAGTACCAGCCGGTAGGGTCGGCGGCGTGAAGTTTGCTGTCCACAACGCTTGACCGACAGTCATACGAAATTCATCAAGCTGTCCGTTCCACGCCTGACCAGCCTGATCGCCGCGCCGACAGATGGTGAGAGTGTCTGCGCTTGCAAAAAGCGACCCTGCAAGTGTCTGG
>Ga0157375_10000814_pt1 | contig 27333 bp, 27 predicted proteins | sample M35metaG_FD_115311 | JGI IMG/M metagenome (GOLD analysis project Ga0157375, IMG submission 115311) | Miscanthus rhizosphere microbial communities from Kellogg Biological Station, Michigan, USA - M3-5 metaG | ecosystem: Host-associated > Plants > Roots > Rhizosphere > Soil | place: USA: Michigan... | reverse complement strand
GTTCGGTTTATGAACGCGGACGAAGAATCTTCCCTCTTTGCACCGGTACTGCTACTTCAATTTTAAAAATATCCTCTAGCTCATTTACATTTACAGAAGGCTCTGCTGTGTTTCCATTCTTTCTCTTTTCCTCCTCAACGTATCCGGGTTTCAACCAGGGGTATATATTAACCCGGGTAAACAATATAATTTTCTGTATATCGCTGAAAGTTTATCATAGACAGCCCTTAAACAATCAAGAAAAGGACCTAGCTGATCTTTTTCAATGCCTTCATTTTGTCAAGGTAATACAAAACTTCGTCGTCGGTGACCTGTTCAAAATTTTCGTAGAAAGCACCTACACCGGCAAAATACTCAGGGACTAAAAGACAAATAATTTCATCAACTACATTAGATATTTTTTGATAGGCACTTGAGGAAGCTACAGGCACGGCGACAATTATTTTATCCGGCCCGCCCTGCCGCAACATGTTTATCGTACTCATCAACGTATTGCCAGTCGCCATGCCGTCATCAATAACAATAACCGTTTTGTTTTTGATACTCACAGGTTCTTTATCACCCATAAATTTCTTATACATCTCCCTTAGCCTAAGACGTATTTTTTCTGTTTCCCGGTCGATATAAGTCTGCGACACACCTTCATGTGGTGTGATTAACCGGTCAGTGAGGCTTACTGAACCAATAGCATATTCCCCGTTTAGAGGATGACCTATTTTTTTTGTCAGTAACAGATCCAACGGCCAATCTAGTTTTTTTGCTACCATATAAGCAATGGGAACGCCGCCTCGCGGCACTGCAAGAACAACACCGGGGTCATTTTTGTATTTTTTCAGTTCTGCGGCAAGTAACTCTCCTGCATGTATTCGATCAAAAAACATAATTGACTGATTTTTGTACAGAAATCTATTTTGCAATCGCTGTTGGTTGCAAGTATTTTTGAAACCACTTCATAGCTTTTTCACAAACCTGCTCCATGGCACCGTGTTCTTCAAATAAATGTGTGGCGCCGGCTATGACTTCGAGTTTTTTTTCGCCTTCCAGGAATATATACGCCTGCTGATTCAGTTTTAATACTTCATAGTCCAGTCCGCCGACTATTAAAAGAACAGGGGATTCAATTTTTGATAATGACTCCGCAGCCAGGTCCGGTCTGCCGCCTCTTGAAACCACAGCGTCGATCTGTGGTAAGAAGGCTGCTGCTTTCAATGCTGCTGAAGCACCCGTACTTGCCCCAAAATATCCAATATGAGTATCTTTTGCGACCGGCATTTGTTGTAGCCATTCGGTTGCGCTGACCAATCTTTTTGTAAGCAGATCGATGTCAAAACGCATCGAATAGTTTTTATCTTCCTCTCCTGTCAGGAGATCGAATAACAAGGTTCCAAACCCATTTGCTTGTAAATAATGGGCCACCATTTGATTTCGTGGGCTCATCCTGCTGCTCCCGCTTCCGTGTGCGAAGATCACGACGCCTTTCGCATTGGCCGGGATGGTGAGTTTACCTTGTAGTTCTGTTTTCCTGGCAGGGATGATTACTTCCTTATTGAAACTATAATCCATTATCTAACTTTCCGCTAATTTATTATTCCAATAGCTATTTAATCGCTGATTACAATCAACATAGTTGATGATATCTCTCACGGGATCAAAAATGAAAGTTGTGTTTATTTGGTAAACTGATGTTATGCCACGCTATTTTACAAAGGAGGCTGCTTTTTCCGAGGCTGAGGCCCTCAATGAAATCAACAGGCAGGCACGTCCATTGACAGGAATAAAAGATCTCGACCCTCTTCTGAAAAGGATTGGCAATGCGAAGATCGTAATGTTAGGTGAGGCATCACATGGCACCCATGAATATTATGTGTGGAGAAGCTATATTACCAAAAGACTGATCGAAGAAAAAGGGTTCAATTTTCTAGGCGTTGAGGGCGACTGGCCAGATTGTTACCTGGTAAATCGCTATGTAAGGAATTATGTTGACAGTGGAAAGGGAGCGCATAAAGTATTGCAGGCATTTAAGAGATGGCCAACATGGATGTGGGCAAATTGGGAAATAATAGCATTCGCAGACTGGCTGGAAAAACATAATCGGCCATTGCCTGCAAATAAGAAAATAGGCTTTTATGGACTGGACGTATATAGCTTATGGGAAAGTATGGAAAGCATTATGCGATACCTTGAAAAAACCGATCCGCAGGCTTTGAAAGTTGCCAAAGACGCCTTTAGTTGTTTTGAGCCTTTCCGGGCTGATGAAGGCCAGTCTTATGCAAGGGCTGCTCAGTTTGTGCCGGAATTGTGTCAAAACGAGGTACTGGATTTATTAAAAGAGATTCGGACAAAAATGCCCACTTATAATACCGATCATGAAAATGTTTTCAGTGCAGAACAAAATGCATTAATTGCGGTTAACGCTGAAAAATATTATCGCGCCATGATCCGGGGCGGACCGCACTCATGGAATGTGCGTGACCGGCACATGTTCGAAACACTGGATAGATTATTAAAATTTCATGGTGAAAAAAGCAAGGCAATTATCTGGGAACATAATACACACGTAGGCGACGCAAGAGCAACTGACATGACGATCGAAGGAATGTTCAATATTGGAGAACTGACGAGATTAAAATATTCTCCTGAGGATGTAGTGCTGGTTGGTTTTGGTTCTTATAAAGGAACCGTTACAGCCGGTCACAGCTGGGGTGCACCCGTGCAGACAATGACGATGCCCGAGGCCAGGAAAAATAGCTGGGAGTATTTATTGCATAAGGCGGGAATGAATAATAAACTTTTATTGATGCAGGATTTTTCAAGTGACCTTTTTATGGAAAACCATTTTGATCACAGGGCCGTAGGCGTGGTATACAATCCGCAATATGAACAATATGGAAATTATGTTCCCAGTATTCTGCCGCTACGCTACGATGCTTTTATATACATAGATGAAACAACTGCCTTGCATCCTTTGCATATAAAACCTGACGGGCACCAGATGCCTGAAACATATCCTTTTGGAGTGTAAAAGCAACTAACCAATCAGCGAGAGATTTTGTCAAATTTTTGTAGTGCAGAAGTACAGTGAATTATTGTGCAGTCCAGCCTCCATCAACTGGAATTGCATCTCCCGTTACAAACGAAGAAGCATCTGAACATAACCAGATTACAGTTTCAGCAACCTCTTCTGCCTGTCCCAATCTTCCCACGGGCTCCATGCTTTCAAATTGTTTCTCCACTTCTTTACTTTTTCCCGTGAACCTGTCAATCATTGGGGTTTTTATTACGCCCGGGCAAACGACATTCACACGAATCTTTGATTTGGCATATTCAAGCGCTGCGTTTTTCGTGAGACCAATTACGCCGTGTTTAGACGCTACGTAAGCGGGGATATTTGGAAAGCCCACTAAGCCGGCTATGGATGCATTGTTAACAACGGCTCCCCCACCATTCTTTAGCATTTGCATGATCTCATATTTCAGACAAAGCCACACACCTTTAAGATTAACGTCAATGGTCTTATCCCAGTTTTCCTCGCTGCACTCGTGTGTTGGCGCAGACAGACCTTCAACCCCCGCATTGTTAAAGGCAAAGTCTAACCTGCCAAATTGTGATACCGCTTTGTCCACCATATTTTTTACGTCTGCATCTTTGGATACATCACATTTTACAAAAATAGCTTCGCCGCCGTTTGAGTGAATGGCAGAAAGAGTTTCTTCATCCTCCATCCAATCGGCGATCACCACTTTCGCACCTCTGTTGGCAAAAGCAATTGCCGCCGCTCTTCCGATACCAAAACTTCCTCCCGTGACAATGGCCACTTTATTTTGAAATATTCGTTCCATATTTTTTTATTGAAGATTGATAAATGCTTTTTTCTTTTTTTCAACATCTGCTCCGCCCGCTGTTATATTTTCAATTCCTTTTAATAAGGCATCAGCATTAAAAGAAATGCTGTCAATTCCATTTTCAACGAGGAATTGCGCGAATTCAGGAAAATCGCTGGGGGCCTGACCACACAATCCTATTTTTATGCGTAAGTCCTTCGCCTTACTGATCATCGTTGCGATCATCATCCGCGCTGCGGCATTTTTTTCATCAAAAAGATCTGCGACCAAAGATGAATCTCTATCGATACCCAGAGTCAGTTGTGTGAGATCATTTGAGCCGATCGAAAAACCATCGAACAACTTCGCAAATTCACCCGCAAGCAATACATTGCTTGGTATTTCAGCCATCACGTAAATTTCAAGGGCAGGATCAATCGTTCTGTCCAGGCCAAATTCCTTCATTGTTTTGATTACTTTTTCTCCTTCTTCTGGGGTGCGGCAAAAAGGGATCATTACTTTCACATTCGTTAAACCCATTTCATATCGAACCTGCCTGATGGCTTCGCACTCGAGCCTGAAGCCGGGTTTATACAAAGGGCTATAATATCTTGATGCGCCGCGAAATGCTAACATCGGATTCTCCTCTACTGGTTCAAACTCCTTTCCTCCCACAAGGTTAGCGTATTCGTTAGATTTAAAATCACTCATTCGAACGATGACATCCTTTGGAAAAAATGCTGCGGCGATTGTTGCAATTCCCTGTGCAAGCTTGTCAATAAAGAATCTCTCCTTATTTGGATAATGGTGTGTCAGCTCTTCGATTTCCCTTTTGGTATTTTCATCCTTTAGTTCATCAAATTTGACCAGGGCCATAGGATGCGCCTTGATAAAATGAGTAATGATAAATTCGATCCTCATCAGACCCACGCCGTCGTTTGGGTAAAACGATAATTGAAATGCCTTGTCCGGATCAGCCACAATAAGCATCACTTCTGTAGAAGCAGGTTTTGTTATTTTCGAAAAATCCTGCTCAACTTTTTTATAAGACAGCTTCCCTTCATAGATATAGCCCGTTTTTCCTTCACAGCAGGAGACGGTGATCAGGTCACCGTCTTTTATTTTATCAGTGGCATTACCGGTGCCGACAACAGCAGGCACACCCAGCTCCCTTGCAACAATAGATGCGTGACTCGTTCTGCCTCCTTTATTGGTTACAATAGCCCCTGCTTTTTTTAAAATAGGATCCCAATCTGGTGAAGTCACATTCGTAACGACGATCTCTCGCTGGTTTAGTTTGTCAGCATCCTTGGGTGATTGCAATAACCTGGCAATGCCAATTGCTATTTTTGTTCCAATGGCCTCCCCTTCTGTAAGTGGTTCCTTTTTCTCTTTCAATTCATATTCTATCTGATGATAAAGATTTTTTCCCGAATGAACGGTCTCGGGCCTGGCTTGCACAATGAACATTTCACCTGTAATGCCATCCTTTGCCCATTCAATATCCATTGGCTTTTGATAGTGCTCCTCTATGATCAGGCACCATTTTGCCAGCCTCAGGACCTCTTCATCAGTTAAAACAAATTGCTCCTGTTTTACTTTTGGAGTATCGATATTTAAAGTTTCATTTACCTTGTCTTCCGCCGGAGCATAGATCATTGTTTTTAACTTATCTCCTAATTTTTTTTGAATGATGGCCTGTTTATGTACACGCAATGTTGGTTTGAAAACAAAAAACTCGTCAGGTGTCACACTTCCCTGCACAATATTTTCTCCTAAACCCCAGACACCACTTAAATGGATAATATCAGGGAAACCTGATTCCGGTTCCAACGTAAAACCAATACCCGCGCAGGCTTTATCGCTTCTTACCATTTTTTGAACACCTACAGATAACGAAACCCGTTCATGAGCAAAACCATTGTCTTCCCTGTATTTGATGGCGCGGTCTGTATAGAGCGAAGCAAAACATTTATGTACCGCATTCAATAATTCTTGTTCGCCCCTTATATTCAGGTAAGATTCATGCTGTCCTGCAAAACTTGCTTCGGGCAAATCTTCAGCTGTCGCACTGCTTCGTACTGCCACCTCGAAATAATTCTCTCCACATAGATTTTTATAACTCTTAAGAATGGCTCCTTCAATATCCCTCGGCATTTCAGCAGCCATGATCAATTTCCTGGCTTCAGCACCAATTTCTTTAAGATTGTTAAAGCTGGTCTTATCCAGTTTGTTCATTAATTCATACAACCGGGAATGAAGATTATTACGGTAAAGAAATTTTTCAAAAGCGAATGCTGTGGTTGCAAAACCATCCGGTACGGACACTCCCTTTGATGAAAGGTGATTGAACATCTCACCGAGAGATGAATTTTTTCCCCCTACACGCTGTACGTCAGCAATGCCTATTTCTCCAAAAGTTTTTATATACTCTGTCATGGCATTTTGATTTAATCATGGATAGCCATTACAGGTACATGCGTTTGCATCACCAGTTTCTTACTATGGCTTTTGTGGAATATTTTATCAATGATATTATGCCGTTTGGGAACTGTTATCAGTAAGTCAAGTTTGTTTGTTTCTGCAAATTCTTCCAGGCCGTCTTCAATCTGATCATAGTCGATAAAGCGATAGAATGGGTGAAGATCGTCCAGCATATTTTGCAGCGCCCTTGATTCGATTGTTTTTTCCGCTGTAAAGCCTTTTTCGCCCTCCGAATTGATGTGAAGTATGTATAGCTCTGCATTAAATTGTTTCACCAACGATCTTATTTGTGAAGAGGGAATGCTTTCATCCACTTTTTTAAGATCACAGGCGAGGCCGATCTTTTTAATGCTGGTGAACTTAGCTTCTGGTGGCACTACAATCACCGGCCATGCCAGGTGTTTAATAGCATTGGTCGTATTGCTGCCAAAAAAAACTCTTTCGATAGCACTGCTTCCTTGTGTTCCCATCACGACGGCATATGGTTTTTTCAACTTGCAGTAGTTAGCCAGTTCGCCGCTGACCGTAGCGGCCGCCCTTACCTCTGTATCAATCGCAATTCTTCTGTCGGTCCTGTGGACCAGGTTATTTTTCAGTTGTATGATCTGCTCTTCAGCCCCATTCATTAATGAGTCGATGTCCTCAATTGGATAGGGTCCTTCGCTATACGTTGTCGGCAACAGGCAAATATGAAGTAACGATAGATCCGCGTTAATGGAACGGGCCATTTCAGCGGCATAGTTAGCCGCATTTATTGAAATGGGAGAGAAATCAGTTGGAACAATCATGGTTTTCATCAAAATTGTTTTTATTGAATAAATATTGAGGTTGGCCTTTAGTGCAGTCAAATTTATTTTACCCTTACCGCGACAGCCATGACGATCCTCACTGTCCATTCTGATTATGATCAGTGGCAGCGCGACAGAATTCCGTCCATTCAATCATTTTAGCCGAAGATTTATAAAAATAGGTTGGCATGCTAAAGCATTTCATGGTATACCCGAGCCGAATATGCCTATTGTGCTCTTTTACTCTTACCACCGGAGAATTTTAAAATAGTCTTAATGATTTGCCATTACGCCATTTCAGGCAAATTCTCCCGATGAACAATAGCTGGAAAAAGTATACGGTAAATTTTAGCAAACAATACGATAAAACCTCGATTTGGACTTTTGCAAACTATTTATGCCGTTTGTGAAAAAAGAATCCCCGCATGAGAAAGCCGATAACCAGGCCGGTTAATAGAATTTTGGTACCTGAAGCGGGAATAAACCGCGTGTGTGCTGGCGTTATTTCGTAAACACCTTTCGCCCTGGCAAACATTCCTCCTCCTGCGCCTGCCCCTTCCCCAATATTATTCTTGCCGACGCTCGAAGATTCTTTTTGCTTCATTGGATCTTTTCCGTGCCCATATCCACCGCCGTATCCATACGCAATTTGGGCTACGGGAATGATCGTTTTGTCGCCAGCTTCCACCGGTTCTCCAAAAACATTTTTCACCGATGCACTCTGGCTGAATTGTGACCCCAGCTTTTCAAGAAAATTTTCGTTACTCATATTTTAAAATTTACAAGATTATTGAGCTACCGTGCCGTCGCACGTCAAATATACTTCGTTGCACGGAGATGGTCCAAAAGCGATGTGCCATTGTCAACAGCCAGGTCATTCCTGGCGATGTTACAGAAAGCCAAAGTGCAATCCAATGAAACTAAAGTTCTGGCCTCAAATGAGCACAATCATTCCTCCATTTGATAGTCGTCATTTTAACAGGAGACCTACAAGAATACATTTGCCACAAACATCGATTATATGATCTCGAAAACAACACTGGAAAGCCATTCAGGGTCTAACACAAAGGCGTTGGTACATGAAAGAGGAAAACCTTGTATTTCGATCATCGTTCCCACTCATCGCACAGGGCAGGACCGGCAGAGCGATCATCTGGAAATTCAGCGAGCCATTACGGCAGCCAACGAGTCCCTTCTATACAAACCAGGTAATTTATCATCTGCACTCAATTCTCTGTTTAGGGACATTGACTTTAATAAAAGCAAAGAAGGCGTCGGCATTTTTGTATCACCGGGTATAAAGAAAATTATAAACTTTCCTTTCCCCGTGACAAAAAGCATAGCTGTACAGGAATGTTTTCATTTGCATGACCTTATCTATATGGAAAACTATGAAACAGTCTATTATTTGTTCGAGATTTCAAAAAAAGAAATTCATTTATTCAAAGGAATGATGGATCAGCTGGAAGAAATTAAAGATGAAAATTTTCCAAAAGAAATAACAGACAACTATGAATACAATAAGCCAAGCCGCAGCAATTCCGGTTCAGGCTCTGCACATGTTAAAGAAGTTGAAAGGGATAAATCCATCCTGAACCAGGTAAGAATAAAGAGAATATTCAGGGCAATAGACAAGTCATTGGCAAAATACATTATAAGAAAGGATATTCCCTTGTTATTATGCGGGCCAACGAAAGATGTGTCAATTTACAAATCAGTAACTGGACATCCTGAGAATATTATTACTTCAATAGGTGATAACTACAAAAATACTTCCATTCATGATCTTGAGGCACTGGCGTGGCTACATATAAGATCATTTATCGATAAGGAAAAATTGAAATTAGTCAGTGAATTTAAAGAAAAGCTTGGTGAGGGTCTTGGGGTTTTTGGCATCGAAAAGATCTGGACAGCGACAAATGAAGGAAGAGGTAAGATACTCCTGGTAGAAAAAGATTATGCTAAAAAGGCGTTTATCGCAAAGGACAACAGGTTGTTTTTTGGACATCCCGGTGAGGAGACCCGACACTGCGACATTGTTGATGAAATAATAAATACAGTCTTGGAAAAAAACGGCAAAGTTATAATTGTAGAGAAGGATATCCTTAAGGACTATGAAGCGATGGCTTTAATTACACGCTATTAAAATCGATTTGCAAAAGATTGCGGAACCAAGCTATATTTATTACCACAGATGAGTGTAAATGGTTCTCGCCTTTACGATTATAACTTTTCTTGCGACCCTTTCGGGAGGTTTGCTTGCTTTACGATTTAAGGACAAGCTTCATCTTATTTTGGGTTTCAGCGCAGGTGCTGTCATTGGGGTCAGTTTTTTTGAATTATTGCCCGAATCCCTCGAACTTGGCAATAAACAGTACGGTCCTGATATTATAATTGCTATTGCCGGGCTGGGTTTTCTTATTTACATGCTACTTGATAGAATGGCACTGCTGCATTTTCATTCGAAAGAGATGCAAATGGAAAGATCGGGAAAACTTGGCGCGGGAAGCCTGTCCCTGCATAGTTTCTTTGATGGCGTTGCCATAGGGCTTTCATTTAAAATCTCCAACTCGGTCGGCATTTTCATGGCTATTGCTGTTATTACTCATGATTTTTCAGACGGACTAAATACTGTGGTCATCGTATTAAAGAATAAAGGAAAAACATCTGATGCTTTTAGATGGTTACTGGCCGATTCCATTGCCCCGGTAATTGGAGTTGTTTGTAGTCTTTTCTTCAGACTCACCGAAACCACTTTTGCACTGATCCTGGCTTTGTTTAGTGGGTTCTTGTTTTATATCGGCGCAAGTGATCTGTTGCCAGAAAGCCAGCACGAACATCCGTCCATAGGAACAACGCTCATGACGATGTTGGGAATGGCCGTCATTTATTTTGCAGTTAAGGCCCCGGCCTTTTGAACGGGAAAGCAAGAAAAGAAAAAAGCTCATTGGGTCATTATTATGCGTATACATGTGCCAAAGACAGTTCAGTTTGATTCATCCCTTCCTTATACGGAAATGAACGGGTATAAGTTTCATACAGAAGTATTTGGTAAGACGGATAAACCGCCCGTTATTATCGTGCATGGCGGACCGGGACAGGGTTATGATTACATGTACGCTTTAAAAGAATTATCTAATGAACATCGCATCATATTTTATGGCCAACGAGGCGCAGGTTTATCAGCCCGGGTGGACAAAGAATATCTCACACTTGAGCAAAACCCTTCAAGATCTGGATCAAATGATTAAATATTTTTCAAATGGCTCAAAAGTCAAACTGATCGGTCATTGCTGGGGCGGACTGCTAGTCGTTGGTTATTTATCGCGGCAGCCTAACACGGTGTCCCAAGCTGTTCTGGTTGAGCCCACATTTCTATACCGTGGAGCACCCGTAAAAGAATGGGTGGAAAAATTCAAAAAGGAATTTCTGTCGTTTTGGAGAATAGCTCGTTACTTATTTGCTTACCCATTTGTAATAAAAGAAGATGGCCACGAAGGGTATGATTATATTGCGACTAAATTGGCCAATGAAAGCAGACCCGGTCCTCCATATAATTGCAAGGGTCAGTCTTCACCGCCCAACATGTTCAAGCGATTAGGTTATAGGGCATATCAGAATATTTTTCAACCTATAATTAACGACCCAAAGTCGTTCAATTACAATTTCGTCAATAGGATCGATAAATTTCAAGGCGACCTGATCCTGATTAGCACTGAGTGCAGCATCCTTGGCCATGAGTTCCAGGAGAAATACAATCTTCCCAGGTTCCCGAAGCAAACACTTCATGTCAAAGCATCAAATACGGGACACAATGTTTTAACAATGAATCCTCAATGGAGCGTGAGAACCATAAGGAACTTTTTGAGCCAGGAAAATCAAGTAAAATAGATATTAAGTTTCGTGACAATCAACGCCTGCATTGTTAATTTTGATAACTATGCGTTTACCGGAAACGATGCGAGCAATGGTAATGGAACAACCCCGGCAGCCTTTGGTATTGAAAACCATGCCGATTCCTGCGCCGGCTGAAGACCAGGTATTGATCAAAATAATTGCCTGCGGTGTTTGCCGCACGGATCTTCATATAATAGATGGCGAACTAACAAAACCCAAACTTCCCCTCATCATTGGACACGAAATTGTAGGTGTTGTTGCCAAAAAAGGAAAGGGAGTAAATAAGCTCAACGAAGGAGATGCTGTAGGTATTCCATGGCTTGGTTATACATGTGGGAGGTGCAGATACTGCCGTAATGAAAAAGAAAATTTGTGTGAGAATGCTTTATTCACTGGTTACACCATCAATGGTGGTTATGCGGAATATACTGTTGCCTATGAAAATTATTGTTTTCCCATTGGTGAACAATATGCCAATGCTGCCGGAAGTCCATTGCTGTGTGCCGGCTTAATTGGTTATCGTTCTTACTCGATGATCGGCGATCACGTAGTTAACGTCGGTATTTATGGCTTCGGCGCCGCTGCCCACATTTTAATTCAATTGGCCATCTACCAGGGAAAAAAAATTTATGCTTTCACAACAGGAGGCGATAAAGATGCCCAGGCGTTTGCTTTACAGCTTGGTGCAACATGGGCCGGCGATTCTTCTCAATCACCTTCGGAAAAGTTAGATGCCGCCATCATTTTTGCTCCTGTCGGAGATCTTGTACCGAAGGCATTGCTGGATTTAGATAAAGGTGGAATAGTTGTGTGTGGTGGAATTCATATGTCTGATATTCCTTCTTTCCCTTATAGAATTTTGTGGGAAGAACGAGCGATCCGTTCCGTTGCTAACCTAACGAGAAAAGATGGAGAAGAATTTTTAAAATTGGCGCAGGCAATTCCAATAAGAACAGAAACACAAACTTTTCCCCTGTATAAAGCAAACGAAGCGCTACAAGAACTTAGAAACGGGAAGATTCATGGAGCTGCTGTTCTGACAATGATGTAAACCGGCAGATGTCAATTGTTATTTATTGACGAAAAAAATAAGTATGGATTCAATGATTGGAATCCCCTTATTTCAGACGGAGCTTCTGATAGCTCTCCGCATAAAAAAGCGTTTGCCACAAATATTTTCCATAGAAATAGTTTATTGCTCTCAGCGTTTTGACGAACTCCGGGCAGCCAATTCCTGAACAGTCCATTCCAGCAGGCTTCCTCAAGTTTATCGACAGGGGCGCTTCCGGATTGCTTGCTATTTCCCGAAAGATTATGTTCAGACAGCTCCTGGCGCAAAAATGATGAGTTGGTTGCAATTAGAATTTCCTCCTGCGTATTGTAGTTTTTCATGATCATTTTTTTTATGATAAACCGCTGAACGAATAGTTAACAGATTGAAATTACCATCAGGGTGGCATGGGAAAAAAAGACTATCGTCACGAAAAAGGTTGATTATTGTCAGACTTTCTTCTAAATGGAAATGGATCAGCATAGAGGATTTGCGGCATGTTTCCTTCACCCTTACTTAGTCAGGTTTTGCTAAATATCCTTTGCGCCAAATCCCTAAGCATCAAGAACTACATGCGCAAAGGTCACTAAGAGAATTAAGCGGCTATTAAAGGAACAAGGGAATATACAATGCCAAAAATAAATGCAAATAATACAAAGGAAACCTGGCCATCCGGAGTTTAATCGGTGAAAATTTTTTGTAGTGCAAAATACCGACATTGCAAACCCGGCAGATGAAACGATTCTATAGGCGCACTTATCATTACGAGAGTTCAAATACAACCCCCGCCAAAGGATTACTTCGGTTGTAGCGTTTGGGGCCCCTAAACAACCTCGCGAAGGGTATTGATGACAGGATTTTTAAAACAACTTGCCCGGCTCCTCCTCGCCTTCTTCAAAACCTTCTTCGTAATCTTCAACGATGAATTCATCTGAGGAGTTTCTTCCCAGCTCGTTGAGCTCTTTCAATGTAAAGTCATCCATTCCGGTCGTTTGCTCCCATGAATTTTTTTCTTTGCGGAACACCTGGGCAGAAAGACCGAAGCGCTCCTGGAATTCTCTCTCTACCTCAAAAACTCTTGATAAGGGAAGTATTTCCAATACGCCTGAAATATGCGTCGCTTTTATGTCACCAATAAGGATATTCGGTTCTATTAAAAAGAGCTCGTCGGAGGCTTCATATTTATGGTGTCGCCTGCTGAAGAACTCAATTTTCAAATACGGATAAAAAGCCGAAAATGCTTCTTGTATTTCCCTCAGCGAGGTTTTATCGTTGATATCTATATGCATACGATTTGTTTTAGATCCTTCCAAAGATATCGTATGGGACAGGCGTGGACAATGAACCAAATCAATGATTGGACTGACAGAAGTCATTTCCGGTAGTTACCGTATTCATAATTTTATAAAGGACAAAATATTACCACCCGGCGTGATTCTTCATTAGTGAACGAAACAACAACATACCATAATTATTCATCAGGCCCTGTGGAGGAATTGATAACCCGCCTCCAGTCATCCCGCAGAGGATTGACGACAGACATTGCGAATAAAAGAGTGAAGGAACAGCTCAAATTCTACAAATCAGAAAGCCGTTTTAAAAAAGAGATGAAACTTCTGACCAGGCAGTTCATCAATCCTTTAATACTGCTGCTGGTGATTGCAGTCATTCTCTCTGCCCTTCTTGGTCAATCTTCTGATAGCCTCATTATTCTTTTCATACTTCTTACCACCGGGCTACTTGGCTTCTGGCAAGAATCGAATGCGGGAAGAGCCATGGAAAAACTAAGAAGCATGATCGAAATGAAGCACACCGTGTTGCGCGACGGTTTGCAGACGCAACTACCCACTCACCAAATAGTGATGGGGGATATAATACTATTAAATGCAGGAGATATCATTCCTGCAGATTGTCGTATCATAGAAAGTAACGAATTGCATGTGAACGAAAGCTCATTGACAGGCGAATCGTTTCCCGTAGAAAAATACGAGGGTGATGTAGATGATAAACTGTCTATTGGTAAAAAATACAATTGCCTGTGGCAAGGCACGAATGTGATCAGCGGAACGGCGACTGCTCTTGCCGTGCAAACTGGGAATGAAACTGTTTTCGGGCAAATGGCTCACAGTATAGTACAAACACCTGAAACCGCTTTTGAAAAAGGCATTAAACGCTTCGGATTTTTTCTGCTAAGGATCACGGTCATCCTTTCCGTCATTATCCTTTTGTCCAATCTCTATTTCAAAGAGCCTTTTTTTGATTCGGTTTTGTTTTCATTGGCGCTGGCGGTAGGTATGGCTCCTGAGTTGCTGCCCGCTATCATGACATTTGCTATGTCGGCAGGCGCAAAAAGAATGTTGAAGAGAAAAGTGATCGTCAAAAAACTTTCCTGCATTTTCAATTTTGGAGAGGTAAATGTCTTATGCACCGATAAAACAGGAACCATCACTGAAGGGAATGTCGTTGTAAAAGATATTGTTGATGTGCATGGAAAGACCAATGATCAAATACGTCTGTATGCCTTTCTGAATGCCTATCTTCAAAATGGCTTCACTAATCCCATTGACGAGGCCATCATTTCACTAAATATTACCGTAAGTGACTATCGGAAAATAAATGAGGTGCCCTATGATTTTATCCGGAAACGGTTGAGCGTAGCCATTCAGCATAACGAACAACGTTTTTTTGTCACCAAAGGCGCGTTCAAAAATATATTAGAAGTGTGCAGCTCATTGGAAATAGAATGCGGGAAAACACAAATACTGACCGACGAATCAAGAAAAGATCTTGAAAATAAATTTGTTACTTATTCGCAGGAAGGTTACAGGGTATTGGGACTAAGCTACAAACAAATGCAGACCGAGAAGATAAACAGGAGTGATGAAAAGGAAATGATCTTCCTTGGATTTATCTTATTAGAAGATCCTTTGAAAGAGGATGCCCTGGCGTCAATTCTAAAGCTTGGACAATTGCACATAGAGGTAAAGGTCATTACCGGCGATAATCGTTTTGCTGCTCTGCACGCTGCGCAAAAAATTGGTATCGCAGATCCGTCTATACTTACAGGCGAAGAAATAAACCATCTTAATCCCGAGGCGCTTATTGTACAGGCGAAGAAGACAAGGATTTTTGCGGAGATCGAACCGCATCAAAAAGAGCTGATTATTAAAGCGCTTCAGAAATCCAACCTGACGGTGGCCTACGTTGGCGATGGTATCAATGATGTCGCAGCCATCAATGCCGCGGATATTGGAATATCAACCAACAATGCGGCCGATATCGCCAAAGAGGCCGCTGATCTTGTTTTATTAGAAAAGGACCTGTTGGTCTTGGCGGATGGAATTCGCGAGGGGAGAAAATCCTTTGTGAATTCAATGAAGTATATTTTTATTACAACCGGTGCCACATTTGGAAATATGTTTAGTATTGCGGGGGCCTCCTTGTTTCTTCCATTTTTACCAATGCTTCCCAAGCAGATCCTTTTGACCAATCTCATCACTGATCTTCCTTTCTTAACCATCGCTTCAGATCATGTCGATGAAGAACAGTTAAAGCGGCCGGGGAAATGGAACCTCAAATTGATCAGGAATTTTATGATCATTTTTGGTTTTCACAGTTCTGTTTTTGATTTTATTACCTTCTATGTTCTGTACTTGTATTTCCGGCTTTCCGGACCTGCATTCCGAACGGGATGGTTTTTGGAATCGGCTATTACCGAGTTGCTTATCTTATTTATTGTAAGAACAAAGAAGCCATTTATCAAAAGCAAGCCGGGCAGATTGTTAATTATTACAGCGCTCATAGCCTTTATCATCACTGTATATCTTCCGTTTTCACCTTTTGCTGATGTGCTCGGATTTTCCATTGCTCATTCACAGCAAATCATGGCTATTGGCTTCATCCTGGTCGCGTACATAATAACTGCAGACATTTTGAAAATTATTTTCTTTAGGATCAATGATCTTTCTTAATGAATTCTTTACACATCGCAGGCCGAGGTTTAGTTATCTGGATTTATCACCAACAGCCAAAAGATTTTTTTCTGGAAACTTCTTATAGATATCGCCATAAAAAATGACTCGCCCGCTTGTATCGATGTCAACTGGATTGTACCACACTACAACCGGCATTCTTTCATCCGCTTGTACCGTGATTGGCGCCTGGTTGCGAAGACACCCTTTATCTTCGAGCGTATCTATTGCAATACGGTTATTTTTAAGGACAAGATGGCCCAGTTCCATTGGTTTTTCCATGCGCATGCAGCCGTGGCTGAAAAATCGCTTGTTTAAGTAAAAAAGACCTTTATCAGGGGTATCGTGTAAATAAACACCACCGGGGTTATAAAAATTTAATTTGATCAACCCGAGAGCATTGTCGCAGCCGGTTGATTGCCGGAGAGTGTAAGGAAAGTTGGAAGCACTAATAGATGGCCAGTCTATTTTATAGGGATCTGCAATTTTACCCGAATTAGTAATTAGCTGGAAATTGTTTGCATCAATAAACCCGGGATTTCTTTTTATCGCCGGAAGTAGCTCTTTGGTTGCAATACTACGTGGAACATTCCAGTATGGATAAAGAATGACCTCGCTTATCTGGCTTGTCAATGTGGGAGTAGGAGTTGAAGGTTTTCCCACAATCATTTTCATTTCTAACAAAATTGTAGCGAGTTCATATACCTTCAAATAAGCAGCCGGAATATTTACAACAACAACAGCCTGCTCCCGGGAAAGACAGGATAACCAACGGTAGTAATTGATCGCAAGTCTTAACTGTTGCTTCCTTGTTTCCAGCGGCACATTCAATTCAGCCATAGTGGGGGCTCGCAGGACACCATCGGCCAGTACATTAAGCTGGCGTTGTGCTTCCATCAGGTCTTTTTTGATCAATGCGTCAGCCCCGTTGGTCGGGGAGTCTGAGACGCCCAATAAATATAATTTTGTTAGCAGAGGTTTATTTAAATGGCTAACCTGCAAGGAAGAAATTTTCTCTTCATCAATAGTACTATCTTTGGTTATTTGATTTAGTCTTTCTATTTTCTTTCTTAACGTTGCGACCTGGGGAAAAAGATCAACCAACTGATCAAAAAGAAATTTCAATTGATTGAGAATGGCATATTTTGAAATGAGCGCCGGTATATCATACCCTCGGGGGAAGTAATTGAGGCCATCATACCCGAAGACCGGTGAAATGTTCCCATAAACCAGGTCAGAAAAAAAATGAATGGCTGCGTCACTGAACCTTAGTTCCGCCTCAATGGAGTCGTTTATACTTTTCAAAGAAAAAGTCGGCTCAGAAAATGATCTTATGTAGTCATACTGATAATCTCTTTGATTTAAGCCTAAATCTTCAGACCTGTTTAAAAATTGAATGAGTGTCGTTCGGTTTTGTTGGCCAGATGCATTTGTCCAAAAGATTGTTTCACTTGTTTTATTGTAAAGCTCCTTTAATTGCTCGTAGTTTGAAAGACCAAATGCTTCGGGATGCTGTTTAGAATTGAGCATCTGCTCAATTTTTTCAGCCGTCACCTGGGCTATTACCGGTGTAAATGACCTCAACAAACAGAAGGCTATTATAATCACTTCTTTCATAGAATCGATTTATTGATAAATGTATCTCACTGAGCTGGATTAATGAGAAAGATAGATCAGAGGAGGCCTTGATATTTATCAGGAGTTGGCTGGGTTTTTAAAAAAAAAAGCCCCGCGATGTACCATTGCGGGGCATTAAGACATACTGTAGGTGCCTTACTTAACAGCAATTTGTTTTGCTGCAAACTTTTTAGCCTCTTCTTTCCTGGGCAGAGACAACTTAAGCAAGCCGTCTTCATACCTTGCATCGATCTTTTCCCTGTTCACTTCTTCTGGCAGAGTGAAAGTGCGACTAAAGGAAGAATAGCTATACTCTTTGCGAGTATACTTTTTGTCCTTTTCTTCTTTCGTTTCATCTTTTTCGCAGCTAATGGTCAGCATGTTGCCATTCACATCAATCTTGAAATCTTCTTTTTTCATGCCGGGAACGGCCAGGGAAACATTGTATTCGTCTTTATTTTCTGTAATGTTTACAGATGGTATGCGAACGGTGGCCCAAAACCTGTTGTCATTGTCAAACCATTCATTCCAGGGTTTGAAAAAATCGTCGAAGAGGGCTGGGAACCTTTCAGTGGTTGTTGTTAAAGCATGCTTACTCATAAAACTTGTTTTTATGATTGGATTAACTTGAATTGACAATATAAAATTACACCTCGTGGATGCAAAAAGAAACGACTATTGTCAGCAACAGATATGACAATAGTCAGGAGAAAAAAGCCGTGTGTGAAGTCATTCGATCACGGTCAATTTTGGTTTAAATTTTCCACTTCTTGTAAAGGAGTTGCCACTCTGCGATAACGCAGGCAGGTCATTTTATCAGACGTGCAGCCTGCCTTGTCCTAACCGTTTGACGGGATGGTCGTTTCTCGTTTCTTTCTAACAGCGAGTTTAACGGTGCCCAGCCAGGAACGTGATCAGTAATGATCTTGAGCATTCCTACAAAAGGAATAAACAATACCATCCCCGACACTCCCCATAAAATCCCGCCTGCCAGGATCGCAACGAGAGTAGCCCATGTACTTACCTTTAATTGAGAGGCGACTATTCTCGGAAAAATAACATTCGCTTCGAGGTATTGAACAAAGGCGAACACAGCCACGACGCCTAGCGGGTACCAAATTGAATCTTTGGTGATCCATGCAACCGATATTGGCAGCAACGCACTTACGAAGATCCCTATGTAGGGAATAATTGTCATAATTGCCGTAAGAAAACCGAAAAGTATTGCATGCTTTATCCCCAGGGCCAGTAAGCCAATGCTGTTGAGTGTGCCCACAATGATATACACCATTATCATTCCTTTAATGAAATTAAAATAGGTTTGAATGGAGCGCTGGAGAATGACTTGTAGACTATTATTGTGTTCCTCGTTACTTAACCGTTCAAAAAAAAGGGCAAAGTTGTGACGATTGTAGAGAAACAGCGCTGTGAATACTGGTACAAGAAATAGCATGAAGAGTGTATTAGCCGTTCCTATCAAGACAACACGGGTGTTATTACTGAGCCCATCCAATGTACGTTTCCACCAGGCTTGTTGTGAAGTCAATGGAATACCAAAATTATCTTCAAGCCACAGTTGAAATTGAATCAAAGCCGGCTCCAGTTTTGTCTTCAGTTCAGGGATATCGCGGCGAAATGCATTTACCTCCAACACAAGTAGTGTTATGATAACCGCAAATAAGATTGCTACAATGATCAATCCTATTGCGATCGCAAGGCTACGCGATAATCCATGTTGTTCAAGCCATTTACAAACTGGGTACAGGACAATAGCAATGAACAATCCATAAAAGAGAGGGATGAACAACGCTCTTCCGAAGTACAGAAGCATGCCTGCGAAAAATATAATTTGCAGGTACTTAAGAATTGACGGGCGAAGCTTTAAATTCATATTATCTTTTCAGGTAAGAAATATCGCTCACATTCAAACTGTAAAATTATGAGTCTCGTAAGAAGTGAGGGTGATTATCGTCAGCTTGTCTGCAAAGCCTATGGATCTTCACAAAATAGAGCTGGGAATCGAATTGTCCTGACATTTATCAAATTCCTTTTTGATACCCGTCATCTTTTTCAACCCGCGTTAAACCGTTCTTTGGAAAAACAAAAGCTATGTTCGAAAAAATGAAAGCTGCAGAAATTGAGCAATTGCTGCAGCAGCAGTTGGTTGGTCGCATCGGGTGTTACGCCGATGGGATCATCTACGTGGTTCCCGTCAGCTATGCGTATGACGGAAATTATATTTACTGCCATACGTTTGAAGGAATGAAGATAAATATGATGAGAAAGAATCCTGAATTATGTTTTGAGGTTGATAATACAAAGAACCTTGCAAATTGGCAGAGCGTCATCGCGTGGGGATCATTTGAAGAGCTGCCTGACGGGAATAATCGCAACGAAGCAATTAGAATATTGAGAGAAAGAAAGCTGCCAATACTGAGCAGCCAGACAATGCAGTTGGGGTCGCAATGGCCGTTCGTTTCAGAAGGCGACAAAATTGATGGAATCGTTTTTCGCGTTTATTTAAAAGAGAAGACAGGACGTAGTGAGAGGAGTGCAGAGGCGTCGTTCTTTGCCACTTAGTCCATGATTTGCTGAACCATAATCTATCAAACTGTGAATAGTTTTGAAGGACATATAATTTGAAGGACATATAAAAGGTGATAAACCGGTTGTGATCGATTTCATACTGACTGGCGCCAACCATGCAGGAGAGTCCATACTATTGTCAATTATATAATATTGTTTCTGTTTCTACCCTTATTATGTTCAAGCAGGGAAATATTTTATGGCAGAAGAACGGTGTAGCCACTACAGAGGAAATATTACATCATCTTCATTTCCTTAGTTCATAAAGCCTAATAAAAATTAATTCAACTCACCAGAATTGCACAAAAACTGCCCCGGCGAAAGAGTTGATTTCTTACCGCGAAAAATGATTCCTCTTTCCAAAGAAATTATTCATCCATTTATGTAAGCCTTCAGAAGCTTTATCCGCAATATTTCCGCCGATTTTATTTATCGTTGTATTGAAGTCATCGTTCTTTAAAAAATTTTCCCAAAAGCTATGCTCTCCATTTCTCTTGCTTTTGTCCTTGCAAAAGAATGAATTCATCGTCATTGTCCAATAGTTTTCCTGTAGGTAATCCAGGTTCTTGTCCAGTCTTTCTTCTATATTTTTTGCCGCCAGCTTTAGCCGGTATATCTCGCCATCCAGCGTACCAAGATTGTGTATGTTTCTTTTCTCTTTCATATACTGGTGATTTATTTATTGATCGGGATTCATTTCATGATTATTTTCAGTCGAACGACGGATCATAAGCCGAATTATCGGGTTAATGAATAAAGCTTTTCTGAATAAAGCCAGTAAGATGATCACTGCAAGCATGATCAATGAAGTGTATCCAAATCCCTCGACATAACTGCCTGTAATTTTGGTAAGCCAAAACCCAATTACCAGTCCTATGAAGTTCATCAACAGGGAAAAAAGGAACAATGAAATGATGACCCAGATTAAATAACCCGTCGATTTTGAGAATATGCGGATCAATTTGAATTTAAATATCTCGAGCCGCGTATCCAGGTAATCCCTTATCAACTTTTTATTGTCTTTTAAAAAAGTACCTAAATTTTCTTTTTCGATCATAACTGAATGTTTGGACTAAGCTAGGTGAAAAACTTCTGTGCAAAAATGATAATGCTCAGCTGGCTTACTGATTAGCGGCAGCTTTGTATTGCTTTATGAACTTCAAATGGTTCAGTTTTTAGACCCAGTAAATCATGATTTCAACAAGGCCTTATTGGATAATGACCGGATCTGGTTAAACAGAACCTCAACGTCTTTTTTATGGCATAGTTCAGTGCCGGCATTCAATGTCGCTGCAGTGCCACAAGCGACGCCATATTGGGAAGCTGTTTCAATATCGTCACCTCTTGACAAGGCAAAAACCATCCCTGCGACCATGCTGTCTCCGGCGCCAACAGTGCTTTTGACTTTAACTGCGGGTGGTGTAACTGCTACAGTCGCGTTTTTCGTTATCAGCACAGCCCCCGCTGCATTCAGGGAAACGACAATGATCTCGCAATTTTTCGTTTTTATAATACTTTTCGCGTGGTGAACGATTTCATTCGTGTGCAGGTATTCTTTCCCCGCGAGATACGCCAACTCGGAGATATTTGGTTTGATCAAGTAGACTCCCTGGTCAACTGCGTATTTAAGGCCTTCTCCGGATGTGTCTACGACAAGTTTTGCTTTCTTTTTTCCGACAATGGCAATTCGTGAAAAAATGTTTGGCGCGATACCGGCAGGCAAACTACCACTGACAACGATAAAATCAAGTTTCTTCACATGTTCAATCGATTCCAATAGTCTTTCTATTTCTTTTTCACTCAAACTTGTAGCCGGCATGGTGAAACGAAATTGCTTATTGGTCGACGTTTCAAGGACGATGACGTTTTCCCTTGTTTCATTTCGCGTTTTGACCGGGATGGCCGGGATATGTTCCTTCGCGATCAATTCATCAAGTGCTTGGCCGGTATATCCGCCGGATGGATAGAGAGCAATTGCATTTGTTCCTAACCGGGCGAGCACCCTTGCTACGTTAATACCCCCGCCACCGGGCTCAGTTTTTGGAATACTGGTCCTTAGCTTTTTTTCGGGAATAAGTTCCGGTATGGAAAAGCTTTTATCAACGCAGGGACTGAAAGTGATAGTAAGAATAGTAGACATTGCATTTATTTTCAACTGTGACTATTCGCAAACGACCAGATACCCAGTTCTTATTTTTCTGATTTTTCTTTTGCTTCTTATTGTCGTTGTCAATAATGAGAAATGAAAATCGGCAACGTTGTTGTTTTGATAATTCTATCTGCGTGGCTTTTTCTAAAGAAACGTGAAACAGATTTCCGGCTATAAGCGCCCATAACCACCATACTGTTCTTTCGAAGAAATAAATAATCAAACAATCTGTCATCCACCGCACCTTTCAATGCCTGGAAGCCGATGGCTGAATAACGATTTACTAACCATTCAGTCCATCTTTGTCTTTCGTCCTCTGTCCATTCAGCATCTTCATTGACTTGCAGCAATATCACCCTTTTGTCTTCCATTTCTGGAAAAAGATACGCGAATTGCTTTATCGCGAATGCAGATGATCTACTTCCATCATAAGTAAAAACGATCTCTGTCAATGCGTCGAAACTCTCGGGTGCAATGATGACGGGGCACTCTGCGTCTCTTAAGATATCTTTCACAAGCCCAGTTGGACGTCCTTCGAAAGTTTGACGAAAGGATGTAGCAGCATCTACCACGATCAAATCCGCATAGCGGCTCTCTGTTAGAATTTCCTCTGCGGGTACACCTGAGTTGCGATGCACTTTGCAAAATACAGACCTGTTTTCGCAAGCGTTTTTAAAGCGTGAAAGAGTAGCCTCAATCGAGTTTCGCTTACGGTTATCGTTCGAAGATGGCTCATCTGCCTTCCACTCCATAGATGACGATCGATGAACTGCCGTGAGTATTGGTTTGTGATCGGCTGGGATGTTTTCGAGGATGATGCCTGTAATTGTTGAATGGGTAAGCCTACCCAAATAACATGCAAAATCCAACGCCGACATGCTAAGTTCGTTTTCGCTAATAACCAATAATATTTTTTCCATAAAATTATTTTGTCAAACTTATTTAGCCATGACTTTGATATGAATGACCCCCGTTAATTTGCTTTGTGATTGTAATCAGGGTTAACGAAATCTCACGTCATTTAGGAAAAGGTCATAGTGAAAGATATCCTCCATCAATGGCGTAATAACTGCCCGTTGCAAACGATGCATTGTCGGAGCTTAGCCAAATCACCAACTCGGCCACTTCCCTTGCTTCGCCCATTCTTCCTATGGGATGAAGTGCTGTTAAAGCGGTCTTTATTTGGTCATCTAAGACCGACAGAAGAGGGGTGTTTATAAAAGCCGGTCCGATGGCATTGACCCGAATGCCTTGTCGTGCATATTCGATCGCCGCATTTTTGGTAAGACCCACCACACCATGTTTGGCGGCCACATAGGCCGCTGAGTTAGCAAATCCCACCTGGCCCAGGATAGAAGACATATTTACAATAGCGCCATGGCCCGATTTGAGCATAAGGGGTATCTCGTACTTCATACAATAAAATACACTGTTGAGATTAACATTTATCACTTTTTGCCAACCGTCTACGCTCATGTCTGCAACCGGGTTCATTTCACCACCGATGCCTGCATTATTAAATGCAATATCTAGTCGGTTGTAAACGCGAATAGTTTCTTCAGTAAGTTTCCTGCATTCCTCCGCAACAGATACGTCGGCCTTTACAAACGATGCTTTACCACCTGTCTTTCTGACTGTGTCCACCGTTTCCATTCCACCTTTTTCGTTTATGTCTGATACAATTACGCTTGCTCCCTGTTCTGCATAAAGAAGAGCGGCCGCCTGGCCGATTCCGGATCCAGCACCGGTAACTAAAGCTACTTTGTTTTCAAAAATTCTATTCATGCTATTAGTATTGTGTTCTGGTCAAAAAATGAAATTCTGCATTTCGGTGCGGACCAACTGATTCGTTCAGAAATTCGATCATTGTATGCTCGTCAAATCTGATTCACTCATTGAAGTTTTATCTTTCTCTTTTTCATTTCCTGCCTTAGTTTCAATGGAATATCTGTTCTGCAGCCACAATTCTTTAAATGCTCGACATGCCAATGTATTCTCTGTTCAATAGTGGCGCGAGGCGGCATTGGGTGCGCTAGATGCCATTCTTTGTTGAGAGACATGAAATTGATTTTTGATGTTATCGTTTTTTTATCTAATTAAAATCTTCCAAAAGAAGGTAATCGCCTGGATCGCCTTTGTGTAGCAATCACTGATTTTTGTCTCACAGCGACGCTTCTTCACAACATAGCACAAGGCCTTCTCCTGTTAATGGGAAGATCTTTTCTTGATTCGAAATTGCGACAGTCACCTCTCAAAAAGAAGAATTGTTGTCATCTATACAAATGATAATGATCATCTTTAAGAGCAAATTCTGATTTCACAACCTTTCGCCCTTAAACCGTTGGAGTAATGCCTTTTCTAATTCTTCTCTTTTGTCGGGATGAGCGATATTGATCAGGGCTTTGGCGCGCTGCCTTAGGTTCTTTCCAAATAAATCTGTGATACCATATTCTGTAACCACCCAATGAACATGTCCCCTGGTGGTAACAACTCCTGCACCTTCCTTCAAAAATGGAACAATGCGGGAGATTCCTTTGTCAGTTATGGAGGGCATTGCAATGATAGGCTTACCATCTTCGGAAATGGAAGCCCCTCGCATGAAGTCCATTTGACCCCCAATTCCCGAATATTGATAAGTCCCGATCGAGTCAGCACATACCTGGCCTGTAATATCAATTTCAATAGCGCTATTAATAGCGGTAGCTTTCCGGTTTTGGCTTATAACACCTGGATCGTTGACATAACTTATATCCATGACCCTTATTTCGGGATTGTCATCCACAAAGTCGTATAATATACGGGTACCGGAAATAAATCCCGCTACGGAACGGCCGCGATTCAACTTTTTGTACCTATTATTGATAACACCATTTTTAATAAGCGGGATGACTCCATCAGAAAGCATTTCTGTATGTATGCCCAGGTCTTTGTGATTGCTAAGATTCTTAAATACCTGGTCCGGGATACTGCCAATACCCATTTGTAAAGTGGCCCCATCTTCAATCAGTGATGCCACATTTTGACCAATTATTTTCGTGGTATCGCTAGCGGCAGAATTATAATCAAGTTCCGGCAGTTCGGCTTCATGCCATACGAGTCTATCAATCCGGTTTACATTGATAAATCCATCCCCATGAGTACGTGGCATTTTGGGGTTTACCTGTGCAATGATGATCCTAGCTTCGTCAACCGCCGCACGTGCTATATCTACAGAGGTTCCCAGCGAGCTGAAGCCGTGCTTGTCCGGAGGTGATACCTGCACAATAGCAACGTCAATTGGCAATATCTTTCTCCTGAATAATTGAGGGATCTGGCTAAGGAACACAGGGACGTAATCGCCATTCTCACTATTTGCCACGGCTCTCGTGTTGGCCGATACAAATAATGAATTGAAGAAAAAACTTTTCCTTATTTCGGGCGTATTAAAATCAACATCGCCCATAGAGGTTATGCTCACAAATTCAACGTTGTTTATTTCTGCATGGCGCTTTTGCAGGGCTTTAATCAGGTGCACGGGGGTAGCGGCGCTTCCATGCAAGAAAACTCTGTCACCAGACTTTACCAATTGCACAGCTTCCTCGGCCGTACAATATTTCTTTCCAGGAGTGATCTTGCTAGTTGGTACATTCAACTGGTCAGCAATGGGAGCGTTTGAAATTTCCGTCTGAGATCTCATAAAAATATTTTTGAATAAATAAAACTAAAGACACATCTCCGTGGCAAAGCTGATAGAAATCAGGACGCGAGTTGAACTTATTCAGATGCTAATTTTTTCTCAACGTATTCACACAGTATTGCAAATGAGTAACTGGGCAATGTATTTTCTATTTAATTGAACCAAAGCTTTTGTTACTCCTTTACGTAAAGAGCAATAGGCCAGATTAAGTAGCCGACCTTGATTTTCTTCAATTTGCGAATCAGTAAGATTTCATTGGTAGTGACATTAACTTTCCGCAACTTTCCGCGCCGTTTACACCTTTTCTCGCTGCCCGGTCTTAGCAGCAGCGTAGACCGCTTCGACGATCCGGATATCTCTTTGACCTTCTTCGCCCGGAACCTGCATAGGTTGACCGTTCATGATAGACAAGCAATCGTCGTCCATTTGTTTGGCCTGCTGCCAGGGAACATCGTAGGGAAAATTAATTTCACCTAAAGGACTCGTACCTCTGACGCCTGCGTATGGTTGATAAGGAGCAACTTTGATCTCTCCCTGGTCGCAGGCGATGTTTAAAAAGTTGATGTTTTCAGCGAAACTGGTTTTGATGTCGGCTATCACGCCACCTGGAAATTCGAGCGTCGCTGTTGCGATTTCATCAAGGCCATCTTTGTAAATCTCCGGTCGATTGGTAGATGTTTTGGCTGAAACAACTGCAATGGGTTCCATTCCCGTACCCATGCGTACTCCCTGGATCGGATAGACGCCCATATCATACATGACCCCTCCACCCATTTCTTTTTTCTGTTTCCAGTGATTTGTTCTGTTTTCCGTGTAACCCGCTGCGCAACTTACCTTCTTTACTTTTCCGAGTGATTGATCTTTGATGATTTTTCTATATGCTTGCGTGTTGGGTTCATGCTGGAGGCGATATCCAATGGCTAATTTTCTCTTCAGTGATTTGCAAGCATCAATCATTGCCTGGCATTCATCGGAAGTGATCGCCATTGGCTTTTCACAAAACACATGTTTGCCTACATTGGCGCCACGCACCACGTATTCTTTGTGCATCGAAGGAGGAAGAACAATATAGACAATGTCTATTTCATCGTTATTGGCGAGTTCCTCAAATGATTGGTAATTGAAAATATTTTTGTCCGGTATATCATACTTCTTCTGCCACACTTCGACCTTTGAAGGCGTTCCGGTTACAATCCCCGCGAGGTAACAGTTCTTTGTTGTTTGAAGTGCAGGAGCCAAAAGATCTGTGCTGTAATAACCAAGTCCTACCAATGCGATACCGAGTTTGTCTTT
>Ga0157375_10000812_pt1 | contig 27358 bp, 13 predicted proteins | sample M35metaG_FD_115311 | JGI IMG/M metagenome (GOLD analysis project Ga0157375, IMG submission 115311) | Miscanthus rhizosphere microbial communities from Kellogg Biological Station, Michigan, USA - M3-5 metaG | ecosystem: Host-associated > Plants > Roots > Rhizosphere > Soil | place: USA: Michigan... | reverse complement strand
GAGGTGATCCGCAAGTACGTCAATATCGGGAACGACGATGTGCATGTCGCCCTGGAAAACGACGGCAGCTGCTCGATTCTGGAACTCAATATCACCCTGCCTGATCGTTGATCGAACAGGCGGCCGCCACGGCGGCACGGTCACAGGATCCCGCAAGGGAACCGGTGACCGTGCCGCCGTTGGCGTTTGTTACGAGGCTGTTTGATGCCGTTGTCCAATATCCACATCCTTCACCAGGACGACGCCGTCCTGGTGGTGAACAAGCCCACCCTGCTGCTCTCGGTGCCCGGTCGCGCCGATGACAACAAGGATTGCCTGATCACCCGCCTGCAGGAAAACGGCTACCCCGAAGCCCGCATCGTGCATCGCCTGGACTGGGAAACCTCGGGGATCATCCTGCTGGCCCGGGACGCCGATACCCACCGCGAACTGTCCCGCCAGTTTCATGACCGCGAAACCGAAAAGGCCTACACCGCCCTGGCCTGGGGCCAACCGGCGCTGGACAGCGGCAGCATCGACCTGCCCCTGCGCTACGACCCGCCGACCAAGCCACGCCACGTGGTGGACCATGAGTTCGGCAAACATGCGCTGACCTTCTGGAAGGTGCTGGAACGTTGCGGCGACTGGTGCCGCGTGGAACTGACGCCGATCACCGGGCGTTCGCACCAACTGCGCGTGCACATGTTGTCCATCGGCCACCCGCTGCTGGGTGATGGCCTTTATGCCCACGAACAAGCCCTGGCCGCCTGGCCGCGCCTGTGCCTGCATGCAAGCATGCTGAGCTTCACCCATCCTCAGAGTGGCGAACGCCTGCGCTTCGAGTGCCCTGCGCCCTTCTAAAGCTGCAAACGCATTCAATGTGGGAGCTGGCTTGCCTGCGATAGCGGTCTTTCTGCAAAAAATGTGGAACTGACACACCGCTATCGCAGGCAAGCCAGCTCCCACAGTGGTTTTGTGTTGTGCTCAAGAAGGTAGCTTCACTTCAAATGTAGAGCCAATACGGTAAACTCCGCGCACTGCTGTCTGGAGCTATTTATGCGCGAAGCGTTGAATCAAGGCCTGATCGACTTCCTCAAGGCCTCCCCTACTCCTTTTCATGCCACTGCTGCCCTGGCCCAGCGCCTGGAAGCGGCGGGTTACCAGCGGCTCGACGAGCGCGAAACCTGGGCCACCGAAGCCAACGGTCGCTATTACGTCACCCGTAACGATTCCTCGATCATTGCCTTCAAGCTGGGCCGCCACTCGCCACTGTTGGGCGGGATTCGCCTGGTCGGCGCCCACACCGACAGCCCGTGCCTGCGGGTCAAGCCCCAGCCCGAGTTGCAACGCCAGGGCTTCTGGCAGTTGGGCGTGGAAGTCTACGGCGGCGCGCTGCTGGCGCCGTGGTTCGATCGCGACCTGTCCCTGGCCGGCCGCGTCACCTTCCGCCGTGACGGCAAGGTCGAAAGCCAGCTGATCGACTTCAAGCTGCCCATCGCCATCATCCCCAACCTGGCCATCCACCTGAACCGTGAAGCCAACCAGGGCTGGGCGATCAATGCCCAGACCGAGCTGCCGCCGATCCTCGCGCAATTTGCCGGTGACGAGCGCGTGGACTTCCGCGCCGTGCTCACCGAGCAGCTGGCACGCGAACACGGCCTGAACGCCGACGTGGTGCTCGACTACGAGCTGAGCTTCTACGACACCCAGAGCGCCGCAGTGATCGGCCTCAATGGCGACTTCATCGCCGGCGCACGCCTGGACAACCTGCTGTCGTGCTACGCCGGCCTGCAGGCCTTGCTCACCAGCGACAGCGATGAAACCTGCGTGCTGGTGTGCAACGACCACGAAGAAGTCGGCTCCTGCTCGGCCTGCGGTGCCGACGGCCCGATGCTGGAACAGACCCTGCGCCGCCTGCTGCCCGAAGGTGATGAGTTCGTACGCACCATCCAGAAATCACTGTTGGTGTCGGCGGACAACGCCCACGGCGTGCACCCCAACTACGCCGAGAAGCACGACACCAACCACGGCCCCAAGCTCAATGCCGGCCCTGTGATCAAGGTCAACAGCAACCAGCGCTACGCCACCAACAGCGAAACCGCAGGCTTCTTCCGCCACCTGTGCATGGCCCAGGAAGTGCCGGTGCAGAGCTTCGTGGTGCGCAGCGACATGGGTTGCGGCTCCACCATCGGCCCGATCACCGCCAGCCATTTGGGTGTGCGCACCGTGGACATCGGCTTGCCGACGTTTGCCATGCATTCCATTCGTGAGTTGTGCGGCAGCCATGATTTGGCGCATCTGGTGAAGGTGTTGGGGGCGTTTTACGCCAGTCGTGATTTGCCCTAATAATTTGGGCTGACACGGTCAAAAAATGTGGGAGCGGGCTTGCTCGCGAAAGCGGTGGATCAGTCACACTTATATTGACTGATACCCTGCATTCGCGAGCAAGCCCGCTCCCACATTTAGTGTTGTGTACACCTGATCTACATCACCTGCACTTTCTGTAATCCGACCTAGACTTGTCAGTATTCCCACTCCGACAAGGCCGTCGTCCCATGATCTCCATGTCTTCGTTCCACGCCATGCTTATCCCGATCCTGATCGGTATGATCCTGCTGGCGACGGGCTTCAACTTTCGCGACAAGCCCCTGGGCGTGTTTGGCATGTGGATCGGCATGCTGCTGATCCTGGGCACCGTGGTCTACAAGATCCTCGCCAAACTGGCGGAATGACAAATGCACTCGCATCTGGCATAGCGGCCTCGTACACTCGATCAACCCGTCGTTTCCAAGGTTGACCGCCTAGTGTTCTCCCGTCTGTTCGCCCTGCCCTGCACCCTGCTGATCGCCCTGCTCATGTTGCTGCCGCTCGCGCCTGCCCAGGCCGTGAGCCTGCCCGGTCTGCTGGGTAACGCCACCAAGTCCCAACCCCAGGCAGATGTGCCGCTGGGGCAGTCGCTGGACGAAGTGATCAAGACCCTGGAAAACGACCAACAGCGCACCCAGCTGCTGAGCGACCTGAAAAAACTCCGTGAAGCCACGAAAAAAGCCCAACCGGCCACCGAAGAAGGTGTGCTGGGTTTGATCGGCGGCACCCTGGCCAACCTCGAAGCGCAGTTTTCCGGGGCCGACAGCCCGCTGGGGCGCTGGTCCAATGAAATCGACCAGGCCAAGGACGAACTTGACGCCCTGATGTTGCCGGCGAGCGAATGGTTGCCGATCATTTTTGGTTTTGCCCTGATCCTGGCCGTGTGGAGCTTGCTGGCCGCCGCGTTGATCTGGCTCAGCCACCGGGTGCGCGAGCGCTTCGGCCTGCCCGAAGAACTGCCGCAGCACCCGCGCACCTGGGACATGGTGCGTTTCGCCCTGCGCAAACTGGGGCCGTGGCTGATCGCCCTGGTGATCACGGTGTACCTGAGTTACGCCCTGCCCTCCTCCCTGGGCAAGTCCCTGGCGATGGTATTGGCCTACGCGCTGGTGGTGGGCACCTGCTTCTCGGCCATCTGTGTGATCGCGTTTTCCCTGCTCGACGGCCCGCACCGCCATCGCGCGCTGTACATCCTGCGTCACCAGGCCTTCCGCCCGCTGTGGTGGATCGGCAGCTTTGCCGCCTTTGGTGAAGCCCTGAGCGACCCGCGACTGGTCCAGGCCCTGGGCCAGCACTTGTCCCACACGGCCGCGACGGTGGCCAATGTGATGGCAGCGCTGTCTACCGGCGTGTTCATCCTGCGTTTCCGCCGCCCCATCGCCCACCTGATCCGCAACCAGCCGCTGTCGCGTCGCCTGACCCGCCGCGCCCTCAGCGACACCATCGAGATCATCGGCTCGTTCTGGTACATCCCGGCCCTGCTGCTGGTGGGCATCTCGCTGTTCGCCACCTTCGTGTCGGCCGGCGACACCAGCACCGCCCTGCGTCAGTCGCTGTTATGCACGGTGTTGCTGGTGCTGTGCATGGTGATCAACGGCCTGGTACGCCGCCACGCCCTCAAGCCGCAACGCGGCCACAAGCGCCATGCGCTGTACTCCGAACGCCTTAAAAGCTTTGTCTACACCCTGGCGCACCTGATGGTGTGGCTGGTGTTTATCGAACTGGGCCTGCGGGTGTGGGGCCTGTCACTGATCCGCTTTACCGAAGGCGATGGCCATGAAGTCAGCGTCAAGCTGTTCGGCCTGGCCGGGACCTTGCTGTTCGCCTGGCTGATCTGGATCCTCAGCGACACCGCCATCCACCATGCCCTCACCCGCTCGCGCAAAGGCCTGGCCAACGCGCGCGCGCAGACGATGATGCCGTTGATCCGTAACGTGCTGTTCGTGACCATCTTCATCATCGCCGCCATCGTCGCCCTGGCGAACATGGGCATGAACGTCACGCCGCTGCTGGCCGGTGCCGGTGTGATCGGCCTGGCCATCGGTTTTGGTGCGCAATCGCTGGTGGCAGACTTGATCACCGGCTTGTTCATCATCATCGAAGACTCCCTGGCCATCGATGACTACGTGGATGTCGGCGGTCACCTCGGCACGGTCGAAGGCCTGACCATCCGCACTGTACGCCTGCGGGACATCGACGGCATCGTGCACACCATCCCGTTCAGCGAGATCAAGAGCATCAAGAACTACTCGCGGGAGTTCGGCTACGCGATCTTCCGGGTGGCGATCCCGTACAACATGGAAATCGACGACGCCATCAAGCTGATGCGCGACGTCGGCCAGAAAATGCGCAACGACCCGCTGCAACGCCGCAATATCTGGTCGCCGCTGGAGATCCAGGGCGTGGAGAGTTTCGAGTCGGGCAGCGCGATCCTGCGCGCCCGGTTCAAGACGGCGCCGATCAAGCAGTGGGAAGTGTCGCGGGCGTTCAACTTGTCGTTGAAGCGGCATCTGGATGAAGCGGGGTTGGACCTGGCGACGCCGCGCTTGAGCGTGCAGGTGGTGACAGGGGCTTCTGGCGGGCTGGAGAAAGAGAAGAACACCTAAAAGGCAACGCAACCTCAATGTGGGAGCAGGCAAGCCAGCTCCCACATGGGATGGGTGGTGTTTAGGCGAGGGCGGCGCTGTCCATCTTCTGGCGCAGGCTCAACGGGCGCATGTCGGTCCAGACTTCTTCGATGTAGGCCAGGCACTCTTTCTTCAGGCCGCTCTTGCCCACGGTGCGCCAGCCTTCCGGCACGGCTTTGTAGTCGGGCCAGATCGAATACTGTTCTTCGTGGTTGACCACTACCTGAAACAGGATGTCGTCGCGGTCAAATACTGAGGTCATTGCTGTTCTCCATCGCAAAAAGGCTGGCTGCGCACACTGCGCAGCGCTGATATCTGTAGAAACGTACCAAACGGCAAAAAAATTAGAGGCTGGCGACCGCTGCGGCCAACGCCCGGCCGAAAATCTCGGCGACGCGGTCGACCTCGGCGCCGGTGATCACCAGCGGCGGCAGGAAGCGCACCACGCTGCCATGGCGCCCGCCCAACTCCAGGATCAGGCCGCGCTTGAGGCATTCGCGCTGCACCAGCGGTGCCAGTTGGCGATGCACCGGTGGATGGCCCTGAACATCGGGCTTGCCGTTCGGGTCCACCAGCTCCACGCCGAGCATCAGCCCACGGCCACGGATATCCCCCAGTTGCGGGAAATCCCGTTGCAGGATGCGCAGGTGTTCACCCAGGCGTTCGCCCATGGCGGCGGCATGGCCCGCCAGGTCGTGCTCCTTGAGATAGCGCATCACCGCCGAACCCGCCGCCATCGCCATCTGGTTACCACGGAACGTGCCGGCATGGGCGCCTGGCAGCCAGGTGTCGAGCCAGTCGCGGTACACCACCACGGCCAGGGGCAGGCTGCCGCCGATGGCCTTGGACATCACCACCACATCCGGGATGATCCCGGCGTGTTCAAAGGCAAACATCTTGCCGGTACGGCCGAAACCACTCTGGATTTCATCGACGATCAACGCCACACCCGCCTGCTCGGTGATGCGCCGCAGGCCACGCAGCCAGTCGAGATCGGCCGGGATCACGCCGCCCTCGCCCTGCACCGCCTCGACAATCACCGCCGCCGGCAGCAAGACGCCCGCCTCCGGGTCGTTCAGCAGGTTTTCCAGGTAATGCAGGTTCACCCGAACCCCTTCGGCGCCGCCCAGGCCAAACGGGCAACGGTAGTCGTACGGGTACGGCAGGAACTGCACGCCATTGCCGAGCAGTGCGCCCAGCGGCTTCTTCGGCCCCAGGCTGCCCATCAGGCTCAACGCGCCCTGGCTCATGCCATGGTAACCGCCCTGGAACGACAGCACTGTGCTGCGACCGGTGGCGGTGCGCACCAGTTTCAACGCAGCTTCCACCGCATCGGTGCCCGTGGGGCCGCAGAACTGGATCTTCGCTTCGCGCGCCAACTCGGCCGGCAGCAGGCCGAACAGGTCCTGCACGAATTGATCCTTGACCGGCGTGGTCAGGTCGAGGGTGTGCAACGGCAATTCGTCGCTCAACACCTGCTGAATGGCCTCGATCACCACCGCGTGGTTATGCCCCAGCGCCAGGGTGCCAGCGCCGGCCAGGCAGTCGATGAAACGACGACCTTCCACGTCCTCCACATAGAGGCCCTTGGCGCGCTTGAGCGCCAGGGGGATACGCCGAGGGTAGCTGCGGGCGTTGGACTCCTGCTGGCGCTGACGGGCCAGCAGCGGGGACTCGTCAAACTGGTAAAGCGTTTCTTGAAGCGGGGTGTCTTCGATATGGCTGATAGCGACGGACATTACAAGATCCCTCATCGGGCCCAAGGGGCATGCGCACGGATTTCCTGTTCTGGAAACGCATCAGCGCGAGAGGGATTTAGTGGCCACTGATCTTTAACTGAGGGGTGAAGATCCAGAGGTGGGAGCGGGCTTGCTCGCGAAGGCGCAGTGTCAGCCACCAGAAATGTTGTCTGGGCCACCGTATTCGCGGGCAAGCCCGCTCCCACATTTGGACGGTGTGAATCCATAGACCCGTAGGAGCCAGACGTTAGAGACCTCGGTATTTTTCATTCAGTGCGTACAAAATCGCGCAGGTTTCCGCGTCCAGGAACCCGCAATAATCCCGGGGCCGGAAGTGCATCTGAAACGCCCGCGTGCGCTGTTCAAAGCCTTGCCGATTCTTCGCCGGTGCATACCCATAGCGCTGGAACGCCCGCTCCAGCTCCACCTCTGGCGGCAACCCGACGCAAAACCGGCGCTGGTACATTGCCCGCGTCGTCTCATCGAACCAGGCGCCGATGCCTGCTTCGTGCAGACGCCACCACGGCAGCCTCGGCCCTGGATCGCTCTTGCGCCCATACGCCACATCCGAATGCCCAAGGATGCCCACAGGCTCTATCTGTGGGTAGCGACTCACGATGTCGCGCAGCAGCGCGGTCAGCACCTCGATCTGTTCCTCGGCGTACGCGGGGAAGGTGACGACGCCCGCGTCATCCCGCGCCAGATTGACCAGCTCGATGCCGATCGAGCGACTGTTGAGGTTGTCGCGCCCGTCCCAGTGGCTGACCCCGGCATGCCAGGCTCGCTGGCTTTCTTCCACCAGGCGGAACGCACGCAACTCGTCATAGCCAGCCGCGCGATAGCTGGGCTCTTCCGGGTCGGGCACCAGGTAATGCGCACTCACCCCGTCCTGGGTCAGGGTGCGCAGGGATGATGCAAAGGGCGCCGCGGTGTAATGCAAAATCACCTGCTGCACGGGCTCACCGCACCGTTCGTTGAAGCCGATGGCAGGAAAACTGGTATCGATGACCAACATAAAAAGCCGTCCTTTTCACTACAGGCCGACTCATTCGGCCCGTTCAAGCACAAAAAAATTACCGCCATCCTGAAGTGTTGAACCTCAAGCGGGCGGTAACTAATTGGCACCTGAAAGAACGTTGATCAGCGACGCAGCGGCATACCCAGGTCGACCCGCAGGCCATCGGGCTGGCTGTCGAACTTCAGCGAGCAGGAGCAGCGCTGCACAATCGCTTGCACGATGGCCAGGCCCAGGCCGCAGCCTTCGCTGTTGCCATTACGCCAGAAACGCTGGGTGAGGTACTGCAGGTCTTCGGCAGAGATCTGCTTGCCGTGGTCACGCACGCGGAACACCACGTGCTCGGCGTCGGTGGACACACTGAGTTCCACGCGGGTATCGGCTGGCGTGTGGCGCAAGGCGTTGTCCAGCAGGTTGCGCAGGGCCGCAACCGCCAGGCCCACGGGCATTTCCACCGGCCGGTCACTGAGACCTTCCGGCAGGATCAGGTCGATGCGCGAGTTGTCCCCGGCGTTGGCGTCCTGGATCGCCAGACGTGCCACTTGTTCGGCACTGGACTGCAAGCCGTCGTCGAACGACAGGCTGCCTTCCACCCGCGCCAGCAGCAGCAATTGTTCGAGGGTGCGGTGCAGGCGGTCGGCCCCCTCCTCGGCGTGGGCCAGGGATTGATCCCGCGCGGCGCCGTCGGTCATGCGCGCCACTTGCAGGTGGGTCTTGATCGCCGTCAACGGGCTGCGCAACTCATGGGCGGCATCACCGGTAAGGCGGCGCTCGCGCTCGATGGTCTTGGCGATGCGTTGCAGCAGTTGGTTCTGGGTGTCGAGCAGCGGCTTGAGCTCGCTGGGCAACGGATGGATCTGCAGCGGTTCGAGGGAATCGGCACTGCGGCGCATCAAGGCGTCTCGCATGCGGTTGAGTGGCAACAGGCTTTGGCCAATACCCAGCCACAGCAAGCACAGGCAACCGAGCAACGCCACGCCCACCGGCACCGAGGCCGCGAGCAGGATCGACAGGTTCAGCGCCTCACGCTCCACCTGGCGGTCGGCGGTGGTGATCAGCAGGTCGCCCCGGGACAGGGTGAAACTGCGCCAGCCCACCCCGTCGATCACCTGGTCACGAAAACCGCTTTTGCGTGACTCCAGCCCTTCATCCGGCGTGGTGTGGCTGCGCGCCAGGATTTCGCCGCGCAGGGAGCTGACCTGGCAGGCCATGCCGCCCGGCACGTTCAATTGCTCGGTGCGCAGATGCGTGCCGCCACTCACGCTGGCCAAGCCGGGCATCTGCTCGGTCAGCCCGGCCACCATGCGCGCCGACGCCACCAGGCGCTGGTCGAGGGAAAACATCATCTGGTTGCGCAGGTCGTTGAGCATCCAGGCAGCGGCCAGGGCCCAGATCAACACAAAGGCAGCGCCCAGCTTGAACGTCAGGCGCAGGCGCAGGCTTTTCACGAAGCGTCCTCTCCACCCGCATCTGCCGGCCCAAGGCGGTAACCCAGGCCGCGCACGGTCTCAACGATCCCATTGCCCAACTTGCGCCGCAGGTGGTGGATGTGCACGTTCAAGGCGTTGCTTTCCAGCTCGTCATTGAAACCGTAGACGCTGTCCTTGAGCTGCTCGCTGGACAGCACGCGGCCCTTGTTGTGCAGCAGGGCTTGCAACAGCGCCTGCTCGCGGCGGGACAGGTCCACCGGCTCGCCCCCCAGGAAAGTCTCGCGGCTGCTTGGGTCATAGGCCAGGCGGCCATGCTCGATCAGGTTGACGCTGCGCCCCGCCACCCGCCGCAGCAGGGTTTGCAGGCGCGCAGCGAGTTCGCGCAGGTCGAAGGGTTTGAGCAGGTAGTCGTCGGCACCGGCTTGCAGGCCGTCGACACGGTTGGTCACCGAGTCGCGGGCGGTGAGGATCAGCACCGGAATCTCCAGGCCCTGGCTGCGCTGTTGCTGCAGCAGCTTGAGGCCGTCTTCGTCGGGCAAGCCAAGGTCGAGCACCATGATGTCGAACGTGGCCGCCTTGAGCATCGCGCGCGCGGCAGAAGCTGTACCCACGCGCTCCACGGTAAAGCCCTGGGCGGTGAGGCCGGCCACGATACCGCTGGCGATCAGTTCGTCGTCTTCACAGACCAGTACGTGCATGCTGAACCCTTCATGAAAGATGGGAGGATTAAAGAGGCCACGGATTAAGCGCCGATTATGCCGTGAAAAGAGGCGCGCTCAGACTTTCCCTACACTTTAGAATAGCCTTGGTTAATCATCGGTTAATCAACGCCACACATTGTGTGCTGACTTGCAACGAACTAAGGCTTGACCATGCGGCATCTGTTTACCTTTTTGCTGGTGTTGTTCGCGGGATTCGCCCAGGCAGCGCCGGGCAATCCGTTTGAGACCAAACCCGACTTCCTCCCGGTGGGCAAAGCCTTCACCTTTACCTCCGAACGCCTGGAAAGTGGCGAAACCCAGCTGTATTGGCAGATTGCCGACGGTTATTACCTGTACCAGCAGCGCATGAAGTTCGACGGCCTGGCCGAAAAACCGACGCTGCCCCAGGGTGAAGCCCACAGCGACGAATTCTTTGGCGAACAGCAGGTGTATCGCCAGGGCCTGGAAGTGAAGATCCCGGCCGGGGCCACCGGTCAGGTCAAGCTGGGCTGGCAAGGCTGCGCCGATGCTGGCCTGTGCTACCCGCCGCAATCGATGACCGTGGACCTGGGCGGCAACCCTGCCGTGGCTGCCACCGCCCAAGCCCAGGACCAGAGCCTGGCCAGCGGCCTGCAACAGCGCAGCCTCGGTTGGAGCCTGCTGGTGTTCTTTGGCCTCGGCTTGTTGCTGGCATTTGCCCCGTGTTCATTGCCAATGCTGCCGATCCTGGCCGGCCTGGTGGTAGGCAGTGGCGCCAGCCCGCGTCGCGGTTTCGCCTTGGCCAGCAGCTACGTGGTGTGCATGGCGCTGGTGTATGCAGCGTTGGGTGTATTGGCCGCGCTGGCCGGCAGCAACCTGGCCGCCCTGCTGCAAACGCCGTGGATCCTCGGCAGTTTCGCCGCGCTCTTCGTGATCCTCGCCCTGCCGATGTTTGGCTTCTTTGAACTGCAACTGCCCGCCTTCCTGCGTGATCGCCTGGACAACGTCAGCCGCCAGCAAAGCGGTGGCAGCCTGGTGGGTGCGGGCATTCTTGGCGCGCTGTCCGGCCTGCTGGTGGGCCCGTGCATGACTGCGCCTCTGGCCGGCGCCCTGCTGTACATCGCCCAGAGCGGCAACGCGTTGCACGGCGGCCTGATCCTGTTCGCCATGGGCATCGGCATCGGCATTCCGCTGTTGCTGCTGGTGACCGTGGGCAACCGCTTCCTGCCCAAACCGGGCACCTGGATGAACGTGCTCAAGGGCGTCTTCGGTTTCCTGTTCCTGGGCACTGCCGTGCTGATGATTCGCCCGGTCATTGGCGAAAGCCTGTGGCTCGGCCTGTGGGGCGTGTTGGCGCTGGTGATGGCCTACTGCGGCTGGACCCTGGCCCGCGAATACGGCCTGGCCGCCAAGGTGTTCGGTGCCGGCTCCCTGGTGCTGGGTCTGTGGGGCGCGGTGCTGGTGGTGGGTGCGGCCGGTGGCAGCGATGACCTGTGGCAACCGCTGAAGGTCTACAGCGGCTCGAAAATGGCGGCTGTGCCGAGCGCCCACGACGCCTTCATGACGATCAACGACCCGACCGTGCTGCAAAGCCAGCTCGACAGCGCCAAGGCCCAAGGCCAATGGGTGCTGGTGGATTACTACGCCGACTGGTGCGTGTCGTGCAAGATCATGGAAAAACAGGTCTTCGGTAAACCTGAGGTGATGGACGCCCTCAAGGACGTGCGCCTGCTGCGCCTGGACGTCACCGCCGACAACGCCGCCAGCCGCGAGCTGCTCGGCCGCTACAAAGTGCCAGGACCGCCGAGCTTTGTGTGGATCGGCCCGGACGGTGAAGAACGTCGCGCCCAACGCATCACCGGCGAAATGGATGCTGCCGCCTTCCTGCAACGCTGGACGCAAACCCGAGACGCGCGCTGATGCTGACCCTGACCATCGGTACTTTCGCCATCGCCCTGAATCACATCCTGCTGATCAGCGCGCTGATCCTGGCCACCGTGGTGGGCTGGCGCGTGGCCAAGCGTGGCGGTGAGAACCCGGAATCGGTGCTGTTCAGCCTGTTCCTGCTGGGCATGTTGGCGGCGCGCATCAGCTTTGTGCTGATGTACTGGAGCGATTACCGCAACGACTGGCTGCAGATGGTCGACCTGCGCGACGGGGGTTTCCTCGCCTGGCCCGGCGTGATCGTGCTGATACTCGGTGCCTTGGCCTACGGCTGGCGCCGCCCGGCCCTGCGCAAGCCGCTGGGTGCCGGAGTGGTGACAGGCCTGGTGTTCTGGGGCCTGACCAGTTTGTCCCTGAGCCTCTACGACAAGGGCTCGCAGCTGCCGGACATCACCTTGCGCAATGCCAATGGCGACGTGGTGCAACTGGCCGATTACAAAGGCGGCCCGTTGGTGATCAACCTGTGGGCCACCTGGTGCCCACCGTGCCGGCGCGAGATGCCGGTGCTGGAGCGCGCGCAACACCAACGCCCCGACGTGACCTTCCTGTTCGTCAACCAGGCCGAAAGCATGCAGAGCGTCAGCACCTTCCTCGCCACCCAGGGCCTGACCCTCGACAACGTGCTATTCGACGCCAGCGGTCGCCTCGGCCAGGCCGTGGGCTCCATGGCGTTGCCGACTACCCTCTTCTACCAAGCCGATGGGCGGCTGATCAACAGCCACCTGGGCGAACTGTCCCAGGCCAGCCTGGCCCGTGCCATGGAACCCTTCGACGCCACAACAAGGAAACCGACATGCCAAGCCTCCGCCACCTGCTGATCTCGCTGCCGCTGACGCTCGCGGCCACCCTGGCCCAGGCCGAAGAGTGGCCCGCTCCGATCAAACAGATCGAGGCCAAGGGGGCCAAGATCCTCGGCAAATTCGACGCCCCCAGCGGCCTCACCGGCTACGCCGCGCAATACCAGAACCGGGGCATGGCGCTGTACCTGACCGCCGACGGCAAAAGTGTAATCGCCGGCAACCTGTACGACGCCCAGGGCAATGACCTGAGCAGCGCGCCCCTGGACAAACTGGTGTACGCGCCGATGGCCAAGGAAGTCTGGGCCAAGATGGAAAAAAGCAGCTGGATCCAGGATGGCGACGTGAAAGCGCCGCGCATCGTCTACCTGTTCAGCGACCCCAACTGCCCCTACTGCAACATGTTCTGGGAACAGGCTCGCCCGTGGGTGAAGGCCGGCAAGGTGCAGTTGCGCCACATCATGGTCGGCATCATCCGCGAAGACAGCCCGGGCAAATCCGCCGCGCTGTTCGCCGCCAAAGACCCGCAAAAAGCCCTGGAAGAACACGAAGCCGCTGGCAAAGGCAGCAAGTTGCAGGCACTGGACAAGATCCCGGCCGATATCGAAGCCAAGCTGGATGCCAACATGAAGTTGATGGATGAGCTGGAATTGTCGGCGACGCCGGCGATTTTTTATCTGGACGACAAGGGTGGGCTTCAGCAGCAGCAAGGGGCGCCGTCGCCGGATAAGTTGGTGAAGATCCTGGGGCCAAAATAAGCGGCGCCTAGGCAAACGCCATCGCAGGCAAGCCAGCTCCCACATTTGAATGTATTCGCAATTCAAAATGTGGGAGCTGGCTTGCCTGCGATGAGGCCCGTCTGGACTGCCGAGATTAAAGCCCCTCCAACTCCGCCATCAAATCACTCAACCGATCCACCTTCTCGGCACTGATCTCATTGGCCGCCAACCCGTCGATATACTCGGCCAACTCCGCTACCGTGCTGCACTCGAACATCGCCCGCAGCGGCACATCCCGCTGCAAGGTCTTCTGTACGCGCGAGGCAATTTGCGTGGCCAACAGCGAGTGCCCGCCCAGTTCGAAGAAGTTGTCCTGCACCCCCACCCGCTCCACTTTCAACACTTCAGCCCAGATCGCAGCCAAGGTGGTTTCCAGCTCGTTGCGCGGCGCCAGGTAGTCCTGGCTCTGCAACTGGCCGATCTCCAGCGCAGGCAACGCCTTGCGGTCGAGTTTGCCATTGGCGTTGAGCGGCAGGCGGTCGAGCCACAGCCAGTGCAGCGGCACCATGTATTCCGGCAGTTCAGCACGCAGGCGTTGCTTGATGCGGTCGAGGCGTTCGCTTGGGTTCAGTGCCTCATCCGCCGCAACCAGGTAGCCGACCAGATGCTTGCCGTTGACGCCTTCCTGCACGCCTACCGCCGCATCGCGCACTTCCGGTTGTTCGTGCAGGCGCGCTTCGATTTCACCCAGTTCGATGCGGTAGCCGCGAATCTTCACTTGATGGTCGACACGCCCGACGTATTCCAGCACACCGTCACTGCGACGGCGCGCGAGGTCGCCGGTGCGGTAGAGGCGTTCTCCGGGCGCGCCGAACGGGTTGGGTACAAATACCGGCGCGGTGCGCAGCGGATCGCTGACGTAACCGCGACCGACACCGGTACCGGCGACGCACAACTCGCCAACTGCGCCTTGCGGCACCAGTTCCAGCGCGCCATCGAGCAGGTACAAGCGGTTGTTGTCGGTCGGCGTACCAATCGGCAAGTAGGTGCCACGGGTAGACGCCAGGTCGACGCGATAGAACGCCACATCGTCCGAACATTCCGCCGGACCATAAGCGTTCACCAGCCCGATCTCGGGGTAACGCAACAACCACTGATGCGCCAGTTCCGGTGGCATCGCTTCGCCGGTTGGCAGCATCCAGCGCAGGCCATCAAGGCTGATGCGGTCCTGGGCCAACATGCCCTGGATCAGTGATGGCACGCTTTCCAGCACGGTGATCCCTTGGGTCTGAACGTGTTCCAGCAGGCCTTGGGGATCATGCGCGATGGTGTTCGGCACGATATCCACCCGCGCGCCAAACAGCGGCGCGGCAAGGAACTGCCACACGGAAATATCGAAGCTCTGCGACGCGGTCTGCGCGATCACATCGGCGTCGCTCAAGGCCAGGTATGGCACCTTGCTCAACTGGTTATTGAGCATGCCGCGCTGTTCCACCATCACGCCTTTGGGCAGGCCGGTGGAGCCCGAGGTGTAGATCACATAGGCAAGGTTGTCCGGGCGACTGTAGACGCCGGGGTTTTCGCCACGTGCCGGTATCTCTTCCCACACCAGCAACTGGCAGTCGAAACCCTCCAGCAATTCGATGGCCTGCTCGCGGGATGCTTCGGTGCAGACCAGCAACGGCGTGCGGCTCAGGTCGATGATGCTGCGCAGGCGCTGGCTGGGCAGGCCTGGGTCCAGCGGTAAGTAGCCTGCACCGGCCTTGAAGCTGCCGATGATCATGCCGAGCAGGTCGAGATTACGTTCGGCCAGCAATGCCACCGGCTGATCCAGACCGACACCCGCGGCTATCAGCGCATGGCCGAGGCCGTTACTGCGGCGGTTCAGTTCGTCATAGCTCCATTGCTGATCAAGGCAACTGGCGGCAATGCGCTGTGGATGCGCGGCGACCTGTTCTTCGAACAGTTCGATGTAGCTGCGCTCCAGCGGGTAAACATGCTCACTCTGGTTGCAGCCCTCCACCAGGAACTCACGCTCCTGCTCGCCAATCAGCGGCAGGTCGGCCATGTCGCCATGGAAGCCTTGGACCAACGCCAGCAGCAGGCGCTTGAACTCGCCGAGCATGCCTTGCACGGTGGTTTCGTCGAAGTAGCGCTGGTCGTAAGACAGGTGCAAGCCCAGGTCATCGCCCGGATAACACACGGCCGTCAGCGGGAAGTTGGTGTGGGTGCGGCCGGAGTCCGAGGTGGCATTCAGGCTTTGTGCATGGTCCAGTACCGAGACCTCCACCGGGGCGTTTTCGAACACGAACAGGCTGTCGAACAGCGGCTGGCCCTTGGGCAGTTCGCTGTGCTCCTGAATGGTCACCAGCGGCAGGTATTCGTACTCGCGCAACTGCATGTTGCTGTCGAGCAGGCTGCTCAACCACTGGCGCACGCTGCAGGGTTGATCGTCCTCGGGCAGCTTCACCCGCAGGGCGATGCTGTTGATGAACAGGCCGACGGTGCGCTGCATCTCCGGCATTTCCACCGGGCGCCCCGCCACGGTGACGCCGAACAGCACGTCGCGATCGCCGCTCAGGCGGCGCAGCACCAAGACCCATGCCGCCTGGGCGAAGGTGTTGACGGTCAGTTGATGGGCCTGGGCCAGCTCACGCAGTTGTGCGCCGTCACGGGCATCGAGGCGGGTGTAGCAGTCGCCCACCACCATGCCGCCGTGGCCGGCGTGGTCACGCATGAATGGCCGGTCGCTCGGGATCGGCGTGGTGCGCTCGAAGCCTTGCAGGTTCTGCTGCCACCACTGGCGCGCTTCATTGAGGTTCTGGCGTTGCAGCCAGGCGATGTAGTCGCGGTAGCGCGGCGGCGTGGCCAACTGCGCGTCGCGGCCTTCGCCGAGGGCCCTGTAGATCTCGAAGAAGTCATTCATCAGCAACGAACGGCACCAGGCATCGATGAGGATGTGATGGTTGCTCATCATGAACCAGTAGCGCTCGGCACCGACGCGGATCAGGCGCAGGTGGAACGGCGCCTGGTTGAGCAGATCGAACCCGGCTTCCCGCTCGGCCTTGAGCAAGGCTTGCAGGCGCGGCTCCTGTTCGCTTTCCGGGTCGTTGCTCCAATCCAGGTATTCGATCGGCGTGCTGCCCGGCTTGTGGATCACTTGCAACATGTCTTCGCCGACGTTCCAGCAGAACGACGCGCGCAGGGCTTCATGACGGGCGATCACTGCCTGCCAGGCCTGGGCGAAACGCTCGGGGTCCAGGGCACTGTTGATGCGGTAGCGATCCTGCATGTAATAGAGGCCGGTGCCCGGCTCCAGCAAGGTATGCAACAGCAGGCCTTCCTGCATCGGCGTCAGCGGGTACACGTCTTCGATGACGCCGGCCGGCACCGGCAGCGCATCCAGTTGCAGCTGGGTCAGGTGCGCCAGGGGGAAGTCGGACGGCGTCAGGCCACCGGCATCGTCCTGCAGGCAATGGGCGACCAGGCCTTGCAACTCGGTCAGGTACGCATCCGCCAGTTCACGGATGGTGTGTTGATCGTGGCGCTCGCGGCTGAAGGTCCAGCGCAATACCAGTTCACCGCCGTACACCTGGCTGTCGACGCTCAACTCATTGGGAAGCGGCGCGTCGGGGTCGTGGGCCAAACCTGCGGATTCGTCCAGCGGGTGGAACAGCGCATCGCTGCCGAAGCTCTGGTCGAACTGGCCGAGGTAGTTGAAGGTGATGCTTGCCGTCGGCAATGCCGCCATGGCGTGCTTGACCCCGTCCTCCGCGAGGTAACGCAGCACGCCATACCCCAAGCCTTTGTGCGGCACGCCGCGCAGTTGCTCCTTGATCGCCTTGATCGAGTCGCCCTGCCCGGCTTGCGGGGTCAGGCGCAGCGGGTAAGCACTGGTGAACCAGCCGACGCTGCGGGTCAGGTCGATGTCATCGAACAGCGCTTCGCGGCCGTGGCCTTCCAGCTGGATCAGCGCCGACGCATGGCCGCTCCAACGGCACAGCACACGGGCCAGGGCGGTCAGCAGCAGGTCGTTGACCTGGGTGCGATACGCACTCGGGGCCTGTTGCAGCAACTGGCGGGTACGCTCGGCATCCAGGCGCACGCTGACGGTGTCGGCATCGCGGTTGCGCAGCGAGCCTTGTGGGCGTGCCACCGGCAATGCCGCGTCAGGCCCGGCCAACTGGTGTTGCCACACACTCAACTCTTCACGCAGGGATTCGCTGCCAGCATAGGCCTGCAAGCGGGCGGCCCAGTCGCGTAGCGCACTGGTCTTGGCCGGCAGGCTGACGGACTGGCCGTCGCTCAGTTGGCGATAGACATTTTGCAGGTCTTCAAGCAATACACGCCAGGACACGCCGTCCACCACCAGGTGATGAATCGCAATCAGCAGGCGTTGTTGGCCCTCGGGACCGTCCACCAGCAAGGCGCGCAACAGCGGGCCGTGTTCCAGGTCGAGGCTGCGTTGAGTGTCGGTGAACAGCGCGGTGCAATCAGCCATGTCACGCACCTGCGCCTGCATCAACACGCCACCTTGCGGCACCGCCAAGTGTTCGGCGTGCCATTGCGCATCACGCGAGGTGAAGCTCAGGCGCAGGGCGTCGTGGTGTTCCAGCACCGCCAACAGCGCTTGCTCCAGGCGGTGTGGGTCGAGCAATTGCAACGGCTTGAGCAGCAGCGCCTGGTTCCAGTGCTGGCGGTTCGGGATCTCGGTGTCAAAGAACCAATGCTGGATCGGCGTCAGCCCCGAGCGGCCGGTGAGCACGCCCTGCTCCGCGGTGACTTGCTCGGTGCGCGTGGCAACGGCGGCCAGGGTTTGCACGGTCTGGTGCTGGAACAGGTCGCGGGGGCTGAAATGAATGCCCGCCTGCCGCGCACGGCTGACCACCTGGATCGACAGGATCGAGTCGCCGCCCAGTTCAAAGAAGTTATCGTCGAGGCCGACTTGCTGCACGTTCAACACCGCGCACCAGATGGCGGCCAGCGTGCTTTCCAGTTCATTGCGCGGAGCCACGTAGTGTTGACGGTTGGCCTCCGGGTCCGGTTGCGGCAAGGCACGGCGGTCGAGTTTGCCGTTGGCGGTGAGCGGCATGCTGTCGAGCACGATCAGGTGCGCGGGCACCATGTAGTCCGGCAGTTGCGCCTTGAGATGAGCCTTCAGCGCGTCACGCAGCGCGCCGTGTTCGGCATCGCTGGCCAGGTACGCCACCAGCTGTTTGCCACTCGGCGAATCCAGCGCCAGCACCACGGCTTCACGCACGGCTTCGTGCTCCAGCAGGCGGGTTTCGATCTCGCCCAGCTCGATGCGGAAACCACGGATCTTCACCTGATGGTCGATCCGCCCCAGGTACTCCACCAAGCCATCGGCGCGTTGGCGCACCAGGTCGCCGGTGCGGTACAGGCGCCCGCCGTCATGGGCGAACGGGTCAGCGACAAAACGCTCGGCCGTCATGCCCGGGCGTTGGTGATAACCCTGGGCCAAACCCGCGCCGCCGACGTACAGCTCGCCGGTCGCGCCTTGGGGCACCAGCGCCAGGTCGGCGTCGAGAATGTAGGCCACGCGATCGCCAATGATGCTGCCGATCGGCACGCTGCCAGCGCCCTCTTCCAGTTGCTCGGGCGCAAGGCTGGCCAGCGGCATGACCACGGTTTCCGTCGGGCCATAGGCGTTGAAGAACACCTCGGGCTGGAAGGCAGCACGAATGCGCTGCAAGTGTTCGCCAGTCAGTGCTTCACCGCCGGTGATGCACATGCGCACCGGCAAGGTCTGTTGTTGGGTCGCCAGCCATTGCGCCAACTGGCTGCCGTAGCTGGGCGTGAAGCCCAGGATGTTGATGCGATGAGTGCGGATCAGCCCGCAGATTTCCTCGGCATCCCACTGGCCCTGGGCGCGCAATACCACCTGGGCACCGCTGAGCAACGGCACCAGCAAACGCTCGGTGGCGGCATCGAAGTTGATCGAGTAGAAGTGCAGCTCGCAGTCGTCCGCACGCATGCCGAAGCGCTGGATCACTGCCGCGCAGTGCATGGCGATCTCACCGTGAGCCACCACCACGCCTTTCGGTTTGCCGGTGGAGCCGGAGGTGTAGATCAAGTACGCCTGGTGTTGCGGCAGGCTGATAAACGGCAGCTCATCCGACGGGTAGTTGGCGAGCACCGGCAGGTCATCTTCCAGGCACCAGCACGCCACCGTCGCCGGCAATTCGCCGAGGGCTTCGAACATCGCTGCGTCGCTGAGCAGCAGGCCGATGCCACTGTCTTCGATCATGTAGTGCAGGCGGTCGAGCGGGTATTCCGGGTCCAGCGGCACATAGGCGCCGCCGGCCTTGAGGATCGCCAGCAGGCCGACCACCATTTCCAGGGAACGCGGCAACGCCAGGCCGACACGCACCTGCGGGCCCACGCCACGCTCGCGCAGCATCCAGGCCAGGCGGTTGGCGCGTTCGTTCAGTTCGCGGTAGCTGAGGGTAGCGCCGGCAAAGGTCAGTGCAGGGGCATCGCCACGGGCTGCGGCCTGTTGGCTGAACAGCTGATGAATGCACTGGTCGAGGCGATGCTCGCCCTTTTCGATGCCCAGGCTGTCTTGCAACGCGTGTTGCTCGACGACGGTGAGCAAGGGCAGTTCGCTGAGTCGCTGCTGCGGATCGGCGATCAGCGCTTCCAGCAGGTTGCGCCAATGCTCGGCCATGCGTGCAATGCGCGGCTCGTCGAACAGGTCGGTGCTGTAGGTCAGGCAGCAACCCAGGCGATGGTCGAGGTCGGTGACTTCCAGGTTGAGGTCGAACTTGGTGGCGCGGGCATCGTTGGCCAGGTACTCGACGGTCATGCCGGCCAGTTGCCGGCTTTGCTGGAATTCCCAGCGCTGCACGTTGCACATCACCTGGAACAGCGGGTTGTACGCCGCACTGCGCGGCGGTTGCAGGGCTTCCACCACGTGGTCGAACGGCAGGTCTTGATGGGACTGGCCTTCGATTACGGTGTGACGCACTTGCTCGAATAGCTCGCCGACGTTCATCTGCCCGTTGAGCTGGCAACGCAGTACTTGGGTATTGAGGAACGCGCCGATCAGCCCTTCGCTTTCCGGACGGATACGGTTGGCCACCGGCGCGCCGATGCGCAGGTCAGTCTGGCCGCTGTAGCGGTAGAGCAACACGGCCAGGGTGGCGGTCATGGTCATGAACAAGGTCAGGCCGCGCTCGGTATTGAAGGCACGCACGCGGGCGGCCAGGTCATCGCTCAAGTCAAAGCGGTACAGCTCGCCCTGATGGCTTTGCACCGGTGGCCGTGGGCGGTCGCCGGGCAGTTCCAGCAGCGGGTGTTCGTTGCCCAACTGCTGCGTCCAATAGTCGAGTTGGCGCTGGCGCTCGCCCGACTCCAGCCACTGGCGCTGCCACACGCTGTAGTCGAGGTATTGCACCGGCAACGGCGCCAGCGGCGAGTCACGCTCATCGATAAAGGCTTCGTACAGCGCGCTGAGTTCACGGGCAAAGATGTCCATGGCCCAGCCTTCGGTGACAATGTGGTGCAGGGTCAGCACCAGGTAGTGTTCCTGCTCGCCGGCCTTGACCAGGCAGGCGCGCAACAGTGGCCCGGTTTCCAGATTGAACGGGGTGTGGGCTTCAACATCGGCCAGTTGCTGCAGACGCTGCTGGCGCTCGGTTTCGTTGAGCGCCGAGAAGTCCTGCCAGTCCATGCGCAGGCCGGTCTGTGGCGAGACCTTCTGGTACGCCACGCCATCCACGCTCGGGAAGGTGGTGCGCAGGGTTTCGTGGCGCATGATCAGCGCTTGCAACGCGGCCTCGAAACGGCCAACGTCGAGCACGCCGCGCAAGCGCGCCATGCCGCCCACGTTGTAGGCCGGGCTGTCCGGCTCCATCTGCCAGAGGAACCACATGCGCTGTTGGGAATAGGACAACGCCACAGGCTGGCGGCGGTCGACCTTGGCGATTGCGCTTTGCTGGTTGCGTTGGCCCGAGGCCTGGATCTGCCCGACCTGCTCGGCAAAGGCGCCCAGCTCACTGGCTTCGAACAGAGTGCGCAGCGGCAGCTCCACATCGCACGCCTGACGGGTGCGGGAGATGATCTGGGTGGCGAGCAACGAATGCCCGCCCAAGGCGAAGAAGTCGTCGCGCAGGCCGATGCGCGGCGCGCCGAGGACTTCGCGCCAGATTGCAGCGATCTGCTGTTGCAACGGGGTTTCAGGTTCGATGTGCTCGCGGGTTTGCCACACGGGCTCGGGCAACGCACGGCGGTCGAGCTTGCCGCTGGGGCTTAGGGGCATGTGCTCCAGGCGCATCAACAGCGCGGGCACCATGTACTCCGGCAGTTCGGCGGCCAGGGCGGTTTTTACATCGACTTCATCCCGCTCGGCGTGGGCGGTGTAGTAACCGATCAGTTGCGCATCACGCACCAGCACCACGGCCTGGGCGATGCCGTCCAGGGCCAGCATGCGTGCTTCGATTTCTTGCGGTTCCACACGGAAGCCACGCAACTTGACCTGCTGATCGAGGCGGCCGAGGTACTCGATGACCCCATCGGCCGTCCAGCGGGCACGGTCACCGGTGCGATACAGGCGTGCACCCCGGTGGTCGGCGACAAAACGCTCGGCGGTCAAGCCGGCGCGCCCCAGGTAACCCCGGGCCAGGCCGATACCGCCGATGCACAACTCGCCCGGTACACCCAGCGGCACGGGGTTGAGCTGCTCATCCAGCACGCGGCAGATCACATTGCCCAGCGGGCGGCCAATCGGCGAGCGCTCGCCATCTTCGGTGGTGCAGTGCCAATGGGTCACGTTGATCGCGGTTTCGGTCGGGCCATAGCGGTTGTGCAATTGCACTGCCGGCAACTGCGCCAACACGCGGTTGCGCAATTCGGCAGGCAAGGCTTCGCCACCGGAGAACAGGCGACGCAGGCTGGTGCATTCGGCTACCAACGGCTCATCGATAAACAGCTGCAACAGCGGCGGCACAAAGTGCAGCGTGGTCACGCCATGCTCTTGCACCAATTGCGCGATGCGGTGCGGATCACGGTGTTCACCCGGGCCAGCGAGTACCAGGCGGCAACCGGTGATCAGTGGCCAGAAGCATTCCCACACCGACACGTCGAAACTGATCGGCGCCTTTTGCATCAGCACGTCGGTGTCGTTGAGTTGATACGTGGCTTGCATCCACTGCAAACGCTCGGCCAAGGCGCCATGGGTGTTGCCCACGCCTTTGGGTTGACCAGTGGAGCCGGAGGTGTAGATCACGTAGGCAAGGTTATCGCCGTCGAGGTGCAGGCCGGGGGCCTGGGTCGGCCAGCTATCGAGGTGCAGGCTGTCCATGGCGATGACGCACACGCCCTCGGCCGTCGGCAGGTGTTCCAGCAACGCGGTCTGGGTCAACAGCAGGTGTACGCCGCTGTCCTTGAGCATGTAGGCCAGGCGGTCGGCGGGGTAATCCGGGTCCAGCGGCACGTAGGCGCCACCGGCCTTGATGATCGCCAGCAAACCGATCAGCAACTGCGGCGAACGCTCGGCGGCGATGGCCACGCACACGTCCGGGCCGACGCCTTTGTCGCGCAGGTAATGGGCCAGGCGGTTGGCCTGGGTGTGCAGTTGGGCGAAGGTCAGGCTGCCGCCGTCCCAGACCACGGCGGTGTTATCCGAGACCTGCTGGTTGAGCAGTTCGGGCAACCACTGCCGGGCCGGCGCGCAGGGGGCTTCGCTGTAACGCGCCTGTTCGTCGTGCTGCATCAGTACGAGGTCGCCGATGGCTTGCTGGGGGTACTCGCAGACGGCCTGCAACAGGTGGATGTAGTGCTCGGCCAGGCGCTCGATGGTCGCGCTGTCGAACAGTTCGTCGGCGTAGTCGAACGACAGGCTCAGGCGCCCGTTGCGGTCCTCTTCGGTGTGCAGTTGCAGGTCGAACTTGGCTTCGCGGCTGTGCCACGGCAACTCGTCGGCGAGCATGCCGGGCAGACGGCGCAAGGCGCTCAAATCGCGCTGCTGGTGGTTGAACATGACCTGGAACAAGCCTTGCTCGCGGGCTTGGGGGAAGGCTTCCAGCAGCTGTTCGAACGGCAGGTCTTGGTGAGCCTGCGCACCCAGCGCTGCTTGGCGGGTTGCGGTCAGCAGTTCAGTGAACGGCAGGCGCCCGTCCAGCTCGGCACGCAACACCAGGGTGTTGATGAAGAACCCGACCAGGCCTTGGGTTTCCTGGCGCGGACGGTTGGCATTGGGCACGCCGATGCGGATATCACGCTGGCCGCTGTAGCGATAGAGCAGGCTCTGGAACGCGGCCAACAACAGCATGAACGGCGTGGATTCGTTGGCCTGGGCGGTCTGGCGAATGGCTTCGCTGAGGCTCGCGCCCAGACGCACTGTGTGGCGCGAGGCAGTGTGGCGGTGTTGTGCCGAGCGCGGATGGTCGGTGGCCAGGCTGAGCGTCGGATGCTCATCGCCCAATTGCGCTTTCCAGTACGCCAGTTGGCGCTGGCCTTCGCCTTCAGCCAGCCATTGGCGCTGCCAACTGCCGTAGTCGGCGTACTGCAGGGCCAGTGCCGGCAACTCCAGACGTTGGCCTTGGGTGGCCGCGGCGTACAGCTGGGAGAATTCGTCGATCAGGATGTTCAGCGACCAGCCATCGGCGATGATGTGGTGCAACGTCACCAGCAGGTGGTGCTCTTCATCGTCCAGGCGCAGCAGGGTCACCCACAGCAGCGGGCCTTTTTCCAGGTCGAACTGGGTGCGCGCTTCGTCCTCGCGGATCTGTTGTGCGCGGGCCTCACGCTCGGCGGCGGGCAGGTCGCTGAGGTCGATGACGTGCAGGTCGAACCCGGTGGTTGCGTCGACACGCTGGCAGGCTTGCCCGTCTCGTTCGTAGAAGCGGGTGCGCAGGGCTTCATGGCGCTCGATCAACTGCTGGAAGCTGGCGCGCACGGCGTCTTCGTCCAGTTCGCCACGCAAACGCAGGGCACCGGGAATGGTGTAGGCGCTGCTCTGCGGGTCCAGTTGCCAGGTGATCCACAGGCGGTTCTGTGCCAGGGATTGGGGCAACTCGTCCTGGCGCGACAAGGCATGGATCGCGCCTTGGGCGATGCCGCCGTCCTGCTGCAATTGCGCGACGCTGGCGGCAAAACCTTGCAGGGTCGGCGCTTCGAACAGCATGCGCAGGTTCAGTTCCAGGCCGAGGGTTTCGCGCAGGCGCGCAACCACTTGGGTGGCGGTGATGGAGTTACCGCCGAGCAGGAAGAAGTGATCATCCGCCGCGACCGTAGCAACCTGCAGTTGCTCGCACCAGATCGCTGCGATCTGATTTTGCAATTCGGATTCCAGCGCGGCGTCGCCAGCGTGCGCCTGCAGGTCGGGGAATTGTGCGTAGCTGTCGAGGCTGCCATCAGCGTGGCGCAGGGCACAGGCCGCACGTTGCACCTTGCCGCTGGACGTCTTCGGCAAGGCGCCGGGGTTGAGCAGCACCACCACGCTTGGCGCCTCTTGATAGGCCTCGGCCACGGCTTGGCGGATCGCCTTGATCAGCGCTTCGGGTGGCAGAATTTTCTGCACGCTGCGGCTGATTTCAACGGCGATACCGATGCCTTCCAGGCCCTGGTCATTGACGGCAAATGCCGCGACACGACCCTTGCGCACCACTTCCACTTCGCGCTCGATGGTCTGCTCGATGTCCTGCGGGTACAGGTTGTGGCCACGCACGATCAGCAGGTCTTTGAGGCGACCGGTGATGTACACCTCGCCCTCGCGGATAAAACCCAGGTCGCCCGTGCGCAGCCAGGTACGGCCGGCGTGCTGCACAAAGGTCTTGGCGGTGGCTTCGGGGTTGCGCCAGTAGCCGTGGGCGATGCTCGGGCCGGCGGCCCAGAGTTCGCCGACGCTGTTGTCGGCCAGTTCCGTGAGAGTGTGCGGGTCGACGATCAGCACCGCATGGTCCGGCTGGCGGGTGCCGCAACTCATGATCGCACTGCCCTGCCCCGGTTCGGCGCGGTTGGCGGCCAAGGCTTGCTCATCAACACGCAGTGCCGGGATGCCGTGGCCACGGGTACCACCGGCCACAAACAAGGTGGCCTCGGCCAGGCCGTAGGAGGCGAAGAAGTTGTTCGGGGTGAACCCACAGGTGGCGAACTTCTCGGCGAAGCGTTCCAGGGTGTCGAGGCGGATCGGCTCGGAGCCGGAATAGGCCACACGCCATTGGCTCAGGTCCAGGCGCTCGAGGGCCGATTCGCTGACCCGCTCGCTGCACAGGCGGTAGGCGAAATCCGGACCACCGCTGATGGTGCCGCCGTATTCACTGATCGCTTCGAGCCAGCGCAACGGCCGGCCGAGGAAGTAGGCCGGCGACATCAGCACGCAGGGCACGCCGCTGAAGATCGGTTGCAGCAGGCCGCCGATCAAGCCCATGTCGTGGTACAGCGGCAGCCAGCTGACAATCACGTCGTCCGGATTGAGGTCGATGCCAAACCCGCGACGGATCAGTACTTCGTTGGCCACCAGGTTGCCGTGGCTGACTTGCACGCCTTTGGGCAAGGCGGTGGAACCGGAGGTGTATTGCAGGAAGGCGATGTCGTCGGGGTGCAGGTCGGGAGCCGTCCAATCGCCGTCATTTTCCAGGCTGTCGACGCTCAAGACCGGAGGTGCGTTTTCAATCTGCGACAAGCCCTCGGCGAGGCTGGCGATGGTCAACAGCAGGCGCGGCTCGGCGTCGCTGATGATCGACAGCAGGCGCTCCTGATGGTGACGGCGCGTGGATTCCGGCGGATACGCCGGCACCGCGATCACGCCCGCGTACAGGCAACCAAAGAACGCCGCGACGTAGTCCGGACCGCTGGGGAACAACAGCACGGCACGGTCGCCCAAATCCGCATTGGCCTGCAAGGCGGCGGCGATGGTGCGGGCGCGTTGGTCCAGCTCGCGGTAGCTGAGCACCACGTTGTGCTCGGCAGCGTCGGCGAGGAAGCGCAGGGCGACCTGGTCCGGGGTCTGCGCGGCGCGACGTTGAAGGGACTGGACCAGCGTTTGGGGGAGTTCGAAGGCGTCCATCATGGGGTTCCTGCCTGAAAGCGGCTTACGGGAAAATCGGGAATTCGTGGGGCGTGTTCAGCCAGCTACGCGTTGCCGCGCTGCGCCATTGCGCCAGCGGGCCAGGTGTTCGTCGGCATAACGGCGTATGCAGCGCAGCACGGCGCTTTCGTGCTGCACGAGGAAGAAGTGGTGACCGTCGAACAGGTCGAGGGAGAAACCACTGGCGGCGTCGGCCTGCCAGTCGAGCAACTGGTCGGCGCGCACGCTGTCTTGCTTGCCGCCGAACACATGGATCGGCATGCCCAGCGGCGCACGCTGGCCATAGGTGAAGCTGCCGCACAGCAGGAAATCGGCGCGCAGGATCGGCAGCATCAACTGCATCAGTTCAGGGTTGGCCAGGGCTTCTTCGGCGGTGCCTTGCAGCTCGCGCAGGCGGGCGATGAGTTGTTCATCGGTCTTTTCGATGGCGTATTCGCTGACGTCGCGACGCGCCGGGCCCGCCGTGCCGGACGCAAACAAGGCCAGTGGTGCGGGAACGTTGCGTGCGTTCAGCGCGTGCGCCAATTCGAACGCCAGCAGGCCACCGAGGCTATGGCCGAACAGCGCATAAGGGCCGACCAGGTCGCGGCTGATTTCATCGGCAAGTTGCGCGGCCAAGGCCTTGATATCGCGCTGCAAAGGCTCATCCATACGCATGCCACGGCCGGGCAATTCCAGCGGGCACACCTGCAACCAGTCAGGCAGGGCTCGACGCCAGCGCGCATACACCATGGCGCTGGCGCCCGAATAGGGCAGGCAGAACAGGCGCAGTCGAGTCGGCGTAGTCATCGCGTGACGACTCCAAACTGAAACACGCTGTATGCACGATAAAAACCCATTTCGTTCTCCTGCGGGTACGGATCCTTGGCCGTTTGGCTAACGGGCCTGTCACCCAGAAGAACGGACGGCCCCGACAAATAATTAGTCGCCGGGGACGAGCGAGACGTGGTTCACACCGAACAAGAAAGCATAAGATTAGTTCGCCTTCTCATTTGACAATCATTATCATT
>Ga0157375_10000811_pt1 | contig 27367 bp, 24 predicted proteins | sample M35metaG_FD_115311 | JGI IMG/M metagenome (GOLD analysis project Ga0157375, IMG submission 115311) | Miscanthus rhizosphere microbial communities from Kellogg Biological Station, Michigan, USA - M3-5 metaG | ecosystem: Host-associated > Plants > Roots > Rhizosphere > Soil | place: USA: Michigan... | reverse complement strand
TCGCCGGCTGTACCGCCAGCGGCTCGCTGGCAGGTCTCGCGATCACGTTTGCCGCCGAGCCGGCGGCGGTACAGCCAGCGAGCCGCTGGCGCTACGCGCGTCGCACTTCGTGTCTCCCTCTCCGCGAAAGAGACAGGGGACAGGGACTCTCGACCGGAAAGATTCTTTGGTTGCGGGCTACGCCGCGCTGTGTCTCTGTGGTGAAAAAACTACGGCACCCACACCGCCTTCGTTTTCGCGAGCCAGGCGATGCGTTCGGAAAGACCGATCGTTCCTCCGTTGATCCGTTTCGTCACGGCTTTGACGTCGTCGGCATCGGCGAGCGCGTTGCAGCCTTTTTCCGTCCACTCTTCCGCGGCCAGCGGCAGACACCACTGCGCGCTGAAGGCCAGCGTCGGATCGGTGAGGAGGTCGGCGCCGAGCTTCTTTCCGAACCGCGCGTAGGAATCGCGGCCGGTGATCTGGATCAAGCCTCTGCCGATGAACCGGAATCCATCGCCCGGCTGATCGTTGCCGATGTCCTTGCGGTTGCCGTAGACGAAGTTAGCCAGCTTCTCCGGATTTTTCGCGTATGGCTCGGCATCGGCAACGGTTTTGAAGCGCGTCGGCCAGACGTCCCGGATCCGTTCGGCGTGCGTGTAGAACAAACTCTCCTCGGTGATCGTCAGCGCGCCGCTCTCGTGAAGCACCTGAGCCATGAAGTGGGCCAGACGTAGCGCCGTATCGTTGATGCCGTATTTCGCGAGGACATCCGCGCCGTTCAGAAACGCATCGCGATAGAACGCCTTCGCCTTCGGCGCCAGCGAATCGAGTTGTTCCGCCGTGATTGGTTCCATGAAGATCCTCCGCTGACGTAGGAGAGTTCCCGGCGGCCGGATTCCCTACCGGTTACCGAAGCGCGCGACTGTAAACTTCCCGCACCCATGGTCAAACAGGTCGCGCTCTACGGAGGCATTGGCGGCGTGCTCATCGCGCTGCTGAAATTCATCGAATACAAGCACTTCGTGCTCGAATACCCGTCCGAAATCTACGGCGGGCTGATCGCGGTGGGCTTCACTACCCTGGGCATCTACTTCGGACTGCGGTGGACGCGGGCCAGGGAGGTAGTGGTCATCCGCGAAGTGCCGGTGCGCATGGACGGTCCGTTCGTCCTCGACGCCGGGAAGCTGAAGGAAATCGGCCTCACCGCGCGTGAGCACGAGATCCTCGCGCTCATCGCGCAGGGGCTGAGCAACCGCGAGATCGGCGAGAAGCTCTTCATCTCCGAAAACACCATCAAGACGCACTCCTCGCGCCTTTTCGAGAAGATGCAGGTCAATCGCCGCGTCCAGGCGGTGCAAAAAGGCAAAGAACTCGGTCTGATCCCCTGATTTTTTATGGCGTGCGGAAAGCATAGGTCTCAAACGAGCCCCTACCGTCGCTCAGCACCGCCAGCGTGACGCCGCCTCCGGAGGCCATCTGCTCCACGCGCATCTTCGGCACCGTCAGCAGCGTGTTCCAGACGCCGTTCGCGCCGCGCTGAAGGATGCGGGATTCCCATTCCTCGCCGAGGAGCCGGATGAATCCTGCGGTGATGACGGCACCGTCGACGGCCAGGGCATTCACATCCCACGCGGGCTCCAGCCCTGGCGGTGCACCAAGACGCTGGTCGACCAGAAAGCGGCCGGCATCGAGATGAAAACGGCAAAGCTGCAGGCCCGCGCAGGTGCCGTAGTAGGAGCCGGGCGCTCCGGGAACGGGGACGAAATCAGCGATCCGTGAAACGTCGTCGCTGTCATGGCCGCTATACGTCGCCGGCACGTCGAGTTGGTAAATGTAGTGCGGCGTCAGTGACGGTGTGGTTGCGTATAGATGGCCGTTGGCGAATTGGAGCCGCAGGTCTTCGATCCTGGCCATATACAAATCGGACGAGAGTAGCTTGGTCTTCACATTCGCCGTCATCTCGTACATGGCCGCCGCTCCGCCGCTCCGGCTGGTCGTGATCCACGCTCGTTTTCCGTCGAACGCGAGCGACTGCGGTTCCGTCGACATCGGTTTCTTTTCGTTGAATTCGATGATTGTGCCGGATGGTACGGGCTGGCGCCAGAGCGGCGCGAGCGTCTGGGCGTCGAGGATAGCCACGCCGTCCGGTGATCGTGTGGCCACGGCGATTGCGGCCGGCGCCAGCGCCAGCGCGATCGGCGTGCCGGTTACTCGCCCGATGACATCGAACTGAAGATTCGGACTGGCGAGAGCGATCCGTCCATCGGCTATCGCGACGACGAAGCGGCTGCCGCTCCACGCCACGGCGCGGACCTGCCTGCGAATGGCGGGAGGAAACTCCGCCACCGCGCTCGCATCGAATGCCCCTCGCGGCGACCAGCGCTGCCACTCACCGCAGCTCCGGCTGTCGCGCGCCGACCAGCAGACGCGCCATGCAGTTCCGGGTGGCACTTCGCCATCATGAACCGGCGCGGCGGAAGCGCCCTCCTGCCTGACCCAGCGGAGGACCATCGACCATGGAGTCGATTTCCCAGGCGCGGCAGTTGTGAACGCGGCACCGGACACATCGAACGAGCTCTCCAATCGGTACCGCGCCGACTGCGACTCGGCGGTCAGCTCTTCCACGTTCACCGGCACGTCGAAGCCATTCCAGACATCGAGTTTGGCCAGATACCGGTCGCTTTCCCACGAAGGTGCCTTTTTCCAGCGCTCCACGGCCGCTACGACTCGGACCGCGGGAGTCAGCCGCGCCGACCGCCACGCATAGAGCGCGACGGCGATCGCCGCGGCCGTGACGGCGGCGACGGCAGCGGCGATGAGGCGGCGGCGGATGCGCCGTTTGCGCAGCCGCTCGACTTCGTCGCCGACATCCGCCGAGAAATTGCCGGCGGAATCGACGATGGTCACCGCGCGCAGATACGGCGGCACGGCATCGAGAGGGGTCGGCCGCAGCATCACCGGCAGCACGCGGTCGTTCGGATGCGGCCAGCGCCGGCGCGCCATGGCGAGTTCGCTGAGGGTGTACCTGCCCGTGGCTACCGACTCCGGCGAGATCAGAAAGAGAAACAGATCGCTCGAGTTGACGGCTTTTCGGATACGGACGTTGTACTCAGAGCCGCCCGGCAGATCGTCACGATCGAAGAAAACCGTGTGTCCCTCGCCGCGCAGGAGCAAAACCAGCGGCTCTGCGGCCGCCCGGTCTTCGTTCGCATACGAAAGAAAGACGCGCACACGGCAAACAATATCCTCATCCCCTGATTCATACTTTCGTTTACCCGAAATCACCTGAACGGACGACTGCGCGACGCCTCGCCCGGCCGTACCTTGCGCCGCGAAAGGAAACTCACATGAAAAGAATCGTCATCATCTTCGGTCTCATCTCCGGCGTCATCTCCTCGGCCTTGATGTTTCTCACCCTCCCGCTCATGCACACGGGCGCGATCAACTTCAGCAACGGCTACATCCTCGGCTACACGTCGATCGTCCTCTCCTTCGTCCTCGTCTTCTTCGGTATCCGCTCGTATCGCGAAAACGCCGGCGGCACGATCACCTTCGGCCGCGGCTTCAGCGTGGGCATCCTGATCACGCTGATCTCGTGCGTCTTCTATGTGGCGTCGTGGGAGTTCATCTACTTCAACATCATGCCGGACTTCGCCGACAAATACGCCGCCCACGCCATCAGCGAAATGCGCGAGAAAGGTGCCACCGACGCCGCCATCGCCGCGAAGAAGGCGGAGATGCAGAAGATGAAGACAATGCTGGACAACCCGCTCCTCAACGCTGCCATGACCTTCATCGAACCGTTCCCGGTCGGGCTGATCATTACGCTGGTGTCAGCCGCGATTTTGCGGAGGCGGACGGCGGCTCCAGCCGCAGGTGTGGCGCAGGCGGTTTAGGTTGCACGGTGGTCACAGCGGACCGAACAGGCGCTGTGATAGCCTGACTTCCGGTCCCAGTTTCCACAAAAACCGTTTCACCTACTGAGGGAGAGTCTCATGCTCCGCATGCGCATTCTTGTGTCTTTTTTTCTGGTTTTGGCAGTGCCGGCGATGGCCGCGGTTCCAACGAAGGCCTCGGCGAAGGACTACGACCGGCCGCTCACGTTCGAGGTGAATCGAGGCCAGTTTGTGCGCGGAGTGCTCTATGCCGCACGCGGTCCGGAGTACAGCGTCGTGATTGATCGCCGAGGAGCGTCGCTGCATCTCGATGAGAACACGCTGCGGTTGCAGTTGATCGGCGCGAACGCCGCCTCGCACATCGAGGCGATTGACGAGCTTCCCGCGAAGTCGAGCTATTTCATGGGCAACGATCCCGCGAAGTGGACGCGCAACATCCCCAACTTCGCGCGCGTGCGGCAGACCGGCGTCTGGCCCGGCATCGACGCGATCTACTACGGCAACGGAAAGCAGCTCGAGTACGACCTCGTCGTCGCACCGGGCGCCGATCCGTCGCGTATCGCGCTGCGCTTCCGCGGCGCGAACCATGTTGCGCTCGATGACGGCGGCCGCCTCCACCTGCGCGTCGGCGATCGGGAAGTGATTCAGAACGCGCCAGTCGTCTATCAGACGATCGGCGGTGAGCGGCGCGAGATCGCCGGGCGATACGTCGTCGACGGATCGCGCATCGGCCTGCGTATCGGAAACTATGACCGCAGTCAGCCGCTGATCATCGATCCGGTGCTGGTCTATTCGACCTATTACGGCCAGACAGGCGGCGAGGCGTACATCCACTCGGCCGTTGATCCCGCGGGCAATCTGTTCATCACCGCGTATCCCGGCATCAAGAGCCTCAGCACACTGCAGTTCTCGCCCGGCGGCGGCTCCGACATCTCCGTCAGCAAGTTCGCGCCGGACGGTCAGACGCTGCTCTTCTCGATCTACTTCGGCAGCTCAGGGCTCGATTATCCGCGCGGCATCGCGACCGATCCGCTCGGCAACGTCTACGTGCTCGGCTGGGCGGGATCGAACGATTTTCCGATCGTCAACGCTGTGCAGCCGACCCAGGGCGGCTGCGTTGACCTGTTCGTCTCGAAGATCTCCGCCGACGGATCGCAACTGCTCTACTCGACCTACTACGGCGGGTCTGCATGTGAGTTCGGCGTGGACGACATCGCCGTCGACGCCCTCGGGCAGGCGCTCGTCGTCGCGAACACGCAATCCCACGACTTCCCGGTCGTGAACGCCTACCAGCCGGTGAATACGGCGGGGAACACCGGAGTGGTTTTCAAGCTGAACGCCGCCGGCAACGGTGTGCTGTTCTCGACGTATTTCGGAAGCCCGACTCTCGGCGGTGACGCTGCCGGCGCCGCGACCGATGCCCTCGGCAACAGCTACGTCGTTTTCAGCACGAACGCGACCGACTTTCCGACACTCAATGCCGCGCAGCCGGCGCTCAATGGCGTCCGCGACGGCTACATCGCGAAGTTCGATCCGACCGGCACGCTGCTCTACTCGACGTACTTCGGCGGGAGCGACAGCGACGAGTTCTACGGCGTGGCCGCCGATGCCCTGGGCAATGCATACGCCACCGGCGTCACGTTCTCCAGCGACTATCCGACGACTGCCGGCGCCTTCCAGACGGCGTGCGGCGGCGGTGACAACATCACCCCGTGTCATGACTCGATGGTCACAAAATTCGATCCGAGCGGCGCCGTCGTCTATTCGACCTACATCGGCGGCAACAACAATGACGACGGGTGGAAGATCGCCGTCGATGCCACCGGCCGCGCGGTGGCCGTCGGCGGCACGCGATCGGGCGATTTCCCGCTCGCAAGCCCGGTCCAGAATCTCCTGACCAGCCTGGGCTGTTCATTCGTCACCCGCCTTTCGCCTGCAGGGGACACGGTTGATTTCTCAACCTATCTCAGCGGCGGATTCGCAGGCGCCGACAGCCACGCGGGCAGTTCGGTCGCAGGCAGCGTCGGCGTCGACGCGGCCGGCAATATCTACGCGAGCGGCTTCACGAACCAGCCCGATTTCCCGACGCTGAACGCCCTCTTTCCGACGATCCACGGGACCACGGACTGCTGGGTCGCCAAGTTCGGCGAAGTCGTCATCATCATGCCGTCGCCCTCCGAGCTCACGGCTAGCGGCGGCGCGAATCACAAGCTCGTGCCAGTCACGCTCTCCTACAACGAACCGACGTCGAGCGCATCACCGAACGGACGCCATCTGACTGCGACCTCGTCATCCCTCTGCAGCGTTTCCGTGACGAGCAATGAACCAGTCAACGGTACCGGCGACGGCGACACCGCTCCCGACTGGATCATCGTCGATTCGCACCACCTGCAACTCCGCGCCGAGCGCGCCGCGCAAGGCAACGGCCGCATCTACACGATCAACGTCACCTGCCCGTCCGCGACCGGCAAGACGACGGTAACCGTCCCGAAAAACAGAAACCAGTAATTACGGTGGAAGGCGAAGCGCACCGCGCTTCGCCTTCCAATCACATCGTCGTAAGTCGCGCCACGACTGACGTTCAAGAATCCGAACCGTGTCGATGCTGGCGACATCTGCGGCGCAGGCGCGGGCGGGTCTTTCTCGCCGCCGGCGGCGTGCATCTCCACGATCGCTCGATCATCAGTTGGAACTTGTCGAGCATGCTGCGTTGGACGGACACCGGCAGCGCGCGGAGATCGTCGAGGAGGCGCGCCGTCGCGATCTGAGTTTCGTCCAGCTCCCACGGCGCGATCTCGGCCTCGATGTTCCGGCCGAAGAACTCCGCCGCCGTCAGGCCGTACGCGGCCAGGAGGCGCTCCAACTGCGCGAGCTTCAGCGATCCGATCCGGTCCCCGGTCTCGAACGAGCTGATGGTCTTTACGCCGACGCCCGAGAGCCGGGCCACATCACTCTGACTCAGGCCGCGCATGCGGCGAATTTCCCGAAGCTTCAGTACGACATCGATGGCCATAGTGTCCTCAGCTTGTTGTCTTCGTCACGTTCCCTCCCGCCACTCCACCAGTTGTAGAGCCGACAAATGGTCTGGTTTCGGCTCGTTTCCTGCGCCCGCCTCTCTCGGAGCCTCTCGGAAGAGATACTTCCAAGGCGGCGTTAGTTGACATAAGGTATCAGAAGGACTAAAAAGTACAAACAAGGACTTACAAGGACACGCGAAATGGCGCCGAAAGCTGAACACTGCCCGTGGTGCGGGAGCAAGATCTCCCACGAAAAGTTCATCCAGATTCAGACCGCGATCCGCGACGAGGAGCGGCGCAAGCTCGCCGACGCCGTCGGTCTCGTCAAGGTCGAGCTCGAAAAACAGCGCAAGAAAGAGCTGGCCGAGGTCAGGCAGATTCTGCAGAAGGACCGCGATGCGGCGTTGGCCAGACGGGAGGCGGAGTTCGCTCGCGAGCGCGACGCGCTGCAGAAGAAGATCGTCGAGATCAGCCGCCGTGTCGGCAAAGGCGCCGGTGAAATCGCCGAGGGCGGCGAGATCGATCTCTACGACGAGCTGCGCGGCGCCTTCCCAGAGGATGTGCTCACTCGTCGCACCGGCGGCGTTTTACTCCTCGACGTCCGCTACAAAGCCAAGTCCGCCGGCCGGATGCTCATCGCCGCCAAGCCGCGCGCCGCATGGCAGCAGGCCTTCGTCACGAAGCTGCGGCAGGAGCAGTCAGAAGCCGGCGCTGATCATGCCATCCTCGCCACCGCGGTCTTCCCGGCCGGTAAGAAAGAAATGTTCGTCGATGCCGGCGTGATCGTGGTCGCGCCGGCGCGCGTCCGCGCACTGGTCGAAGTGCTGCGCAAGTCGCTCATCGCCATGCACGTGGCCAAGCTGAGCGACGCCGAGCGCGCCGGGAAGCTGAACAAGTTGTTCAAGTTCATCACCTCGCCGACCTTCAAACGCAAGCTGGCCGAAGCGTCGGAGCTGACGGGCGAGGCGCTGCAGATCGATGTCGACGAGAAGCGCGCCCACGACCTCACGTGGAGAAAGCGCGGCACGGTGCTGACACGTATCCGCCAGGTGCTGCGCGACATCGACACCGACGTCAGCGCCATCATCGAGTCGCGCGACGAGCAGCAGGAAGGGGGACGCGTGGCCGCGTTCCGGGTGAGGCCGCGATGAACGCCTCGCTATTCGACACCTCCGCCATTCCGTGGCAGGAGCGCCGCCTCGGGCGCACGATCCTGCGAACCTACCGCGATACGCGCGACCTCTACGACGTCGTGCCGAACGAGCGGCAGCCGCGCATGGGTCCCAAAGAGGACCTCGAGCTGCAGCGGCAGATCGAGGCGAACGAAGGGATCTTCGAGCCGCTCCTCGTCGAGCCGCACCCCGATCTCGACGGAAAGTTCCGCATCGTCGACGGCGATCGCCGCTGGACGAATTCGAAAATTCTCGTCGAGCAGCAGAAGAAAGAGGAGTACCGCCGCATCCCGCTCGAGATCACCGACCGCACGCTCACCGACGACGAGCGGTTGCGCGTCTGGATCTACATCCACCGCCAACGCAAGGAGTGGGACGCCAAGGAAAAGGAGATGGTGGCCTACGGCTTGGTGGACATCGTCGGCCGCGCCAGTGCCGCCAACATCCTCGGCGTCACTGTCCGCGAGCTCGACAAGCTGGTCGACATCTACGAATTATCCGAGCGGCTGACGAGACTTCCCGAGCCCGGCGCGTCGATCACCTGGGCGCGCGAGATCAAGAACATCAACAAGAGTCTCCTCACGCCGACGATCCTCGACACGATCGTGCAGAAGGTCAACGAGAACGAGATCACGAACTCGAAGGACATCCGCAAACTGCGCCTCGTCCTGCGAGACCCGGTCGCGAAACGGAGGTTCATGGATGGCGCGAAACTCGATGCGGTGATGGAGTCGGTAGCGCCGAGCGAACAGCCGCAGAAGGGGACGCTCGCCGGCGACATCCAACAACTCACCGCGGCACTCAAACGCCACCCGTGGACCACCCTCATGGAAAGCCGCGGCGACCGCCGCCTGCTCGAGAAGGTCGACGAGGCAGAAAAGCTGTTGCGCGAGTTGAAGAAGGCGCTGGGCTGACGCTATTTCACATACCCGTTCTTCACGCCGAGGTGCTGACTGATGTAGGCGCTCAACCCTCTGCCGAGATGCGCCAGCCGCTTCATCTCCTCCACATGCCTGCGCCCCGCACTCTCGTAGTCATACACATACACGTCTCCGCTACGAAATCGAACGCTGATCGAGTCCGGCCCGTCGTCGTACTCCACGACTCCCGAATTGCCGCCGAGATTCCGGTAAGGGCGCATGCGCCGCGGTGAAGCAAAACGTTAGCCGAAACGCATCCCCCAGCGGGCTGCGGCCGGCGGCTGAAGGACGTCTCGTTCAGTGCGGACGGGACGATGCTGGCCATTGCAGCGGCCGATCGCACCGCCCGTATCTACCCGTTTGAGCTCTTCGCGTTGATCACTGACGTGCGTGCCGTACTCGAAAGACGTCTGAGCCGAACGCTGACCGATCAGGAACGGAGACAATTCCTCCATGAGTGGCAGCCTGTCGCTCGCGTTCAGGAGTGGTTCGATGAGCACTTTTCAATGAACGTCGGTTCGTAGGCGAACGTCCGCGATCGTTAGTCGTTCCGAGCGGCTCCAGACGTTGCTCGGTTCGGCGGATGCGCGCGCCGAACACGTTGGCGTCGACGCCGACGCTGAGCGTGTCCGGTGCGCCCTCGCGTCTTGCGCGCGGCGGCGACGGCTTTACCGCGTCCGGCTCGCTGTGCTTGATGAAACCTTCCAACTCCCACAGCAGCGGGCGTAGCGACGCGGCCGCCCTTGACTTCCCACGTGATCTGTCGCCGGACCCTGAATTCACGTGGCCGGCTGGCGCAGCGACTCGCCAGAAACACGAAAGCCGCCCAAGTGGCGGCTGATGAACGACTTGATCTGGCGGGGCCGACGGGGCTCGAACCCGCGACCTCCGGCGTGACAGGCCGGCGTTCTAACCAACTGAACTACGACCCCGCGGTCGGAACTCGCTCGCTAACCTGCGGTGTGCAGGTGGCATTCCCGAGGCGGCGCATCCTACGGGCGGGGTGGCGGGGTGTCAAGATCAGGCCAGCGCGAAATCGAGGCGGAGGGTGAAGAGGGCTACCAGCCATCCGAGGAGGATGACGAAGGTGGCGGTTAGGGCGCGATCGCGCGTGGGGGTCCGGCCGATGGCGGCGAGGAAGTAGAAGAGGGGGAAGTCGACGAGGGCGTAGCGGGCCATCGACTGCATCGAGCCGGAGCTGAGCGGTACGGCGGCGGAGAGCAGCGTGTATGCGGCGAAAGACCACTGGCGGCGGATGATGAACCAGACGCCGGCCGCGATCATCAATAGTGCGGCGACGGCGTTGAGGGCGACGAAGTTCCATGGCTTGCTGACCGTGAGTCCACTGTTCGGGAAGGCTATCGCGATCCGTGCAGCTGGGCCGCGTCCCCACAACGTCTGCGCGTGGACGAAGGCCAGCGGATCGCCGGTATGGATGTAGAGGTAAGCGATGAATCCGATTAGGCCGAGAGGGATAGCCAGGAGCCAGAGCTGTTGCGTCGAGAGTCGCTGTCGCCGTTGCAGCGGAAGCAGGAGGAGCGCGGGAAGGAGGCAGATGCCGATCACGCGCGTCGCTGCGGCCATCCCGCCGAGGATGCCGGCGATGGGCCAGCGCTGTCGGGCGGCGGCGAGGAAACTTGTCGCGGAGAGCAGCAGGAAGAGCGACTCGGTCATCGGGAGGGATAGGAAGTAGCTCGTCGGAAAAAGAGCGAGGTACCAGACGGCGCGTGCGGCGTCATCGTCCGAGGCGCCCATCGCACGGGCTGCAGCGGCGACAGCGAAGAGGGCTCCGAGCAGCGCCGCATTCGAGACGAGTAGCGAGAGAATCCAGAACGAACGGTCGCTTGTCCCTCCCAGCGCTTTCAGAAGCATCGGATATCCCGGGAAGAACGCCCATGTATTTTTCGGCGCGCCGTCTTTTGTCGTCGGCTCGTATCCGGTCGCGGCGATCTGGCGGTAGTACCAGGCGTCGCCGACCATGATCACGCGCTGCAGTTCCGGCCACGTGCGTCCGGCCGAAAGCGATATTTCCGTTCGCCAGATCGTGCCGTAGTCCTTGGTGACGAAGGTGATCTGCGAGCCGATGATCAGCAGGGCGAAGATCGCGGCGCGGCTGACCACGAAGGCGCCGAGAACGCTGGCACGGTCGATGGCCTTCGGCTCAGTCAGCACTGAGGCGTGATTGTAAGGCGGGAATGCGCGCTAGTCGTCGTGGCGGAGAGAGCCGTCATCGTCCGGCGGCTGGAGGGATGCGAGGATGCTCGCGGTGCCCGAGTCGGCGGGGAGCACTTCGACGTGGAAGCGTCCCGTCGCGTCGTCGAAATGCACTTTCCCGACCTGGCCTTCGGTGGCGGTGACGAAGGGCATCGACGGAGCCCAGCCGTGCACGGTGATCGAGTGTTCCGTCGGCGCGAAATCGAGAGTGGCGTTGAGGACGCCGTCGTCAAACAGTTCGCTGACGCGTTTTTTTCCGAGCGGGACGAATTTGCCGGCGTCGCCGACGAAGGCGATGCCGGATTTGCCGACCGGAACGGCGACCAGGTAGGAGGGATCGCCGTGAATCGTCTGCGACCACGGCTCGTCGCCGTGGATGCGCCGGCCGCGGTCCGCAAGCCAGTTGTAAACGTAGACGTCGCCGCTGAGGCCCAACTCCGCCGGCGTAAACGTGAACGTGCGGTCGTCGGTGCGCGGGTGCGCGAAGATGTAGAGTGCGCGCATCGGGCCGTGATCCGTGTACGTGTACGACACCAGCGGCTCGCCGGCGTCGTGCGCGTCGTTGAGGATGCTCTCGTCGGTCGGAACGGCGGGGACGTCGGGCTTGACGATGATGCCGTCCGGCCGCACGGCGTAGAACAGATTCTCGGCATTCAGTTCGCCGAGGCGGTCGCCGACGCCGACGATGCCGGCGGAGAGCGTGGCGATGAGCGTGCTGACTTTCTCACCGCTGCCGAAGACGTCGGTGAACGGATAGACGCCGAGCGCGGAGGCCAGGCGCGAGCTGTAGAAGAACTGGTCCCACTTGTCGCGCGTGAAGACGTCTTCGCTCACGCGAATCGTGGTCAGGTTGCCGTACTTCGTGCTCTGCAGGAAGTGGCGCGGCGTGGCCATGCAGTACTGCATCGAGAGGCCGAACATGTCGCTCATGCGGGCCATGTTGTCGACGAACGCATTCTGATCGTCGAGGTTGTAGGCGGCCGTGGCCCATTCGTCGAGCCAGTCCTGTTCGTAGCCGAAGACGCCCCAATCGCGGAGGTTCGTGCCCACCGTCATCCAGTAGGCGGGATCGACGATGACGTTGTTCGACATCTTGTACTTCTGGCGGTACGGACTCTTCGCATCGATCCAGCGCGCGTGCGTGATGAGCGGCAGGCCGAGGTCTTTCTGGAAGCCGCCGAGCCCTTTGGGGAAGATGTCCGGGTGCGCTTCGTAACGGGTGATCCCTTCCGGGGTCCACGGCGCATAGTGATTCCAGTGGCCGTCCTCGCCCTTCGGATACCACCAGCTGTCGATCTGCATGTAGCCGAGCGCGAGGCCGGCTTTGGCAAATTCGTCCTTCACCGCCAGGAGCGTGCCGGTGTAGCCGAGCGACTCTTCGAACGAGTAGTAGTAGCCGGCGCCATTGTCGGTCCAGTAGCCGAGGGACTTGAGGCTTGGATCGGCGTCGTTCGCGGGACGGACTTTGCCGTTCAGATCGGTCAGGGCGTGGCCCCAGGCGTCGAAGGCGCGATTGATGCCGTTGGCGACGACGAGGAGCGTGCGATGGGACAGTCCGCGCGGGATGTCCTTGATGCGCGGGCTGATGCGGCTCTCGATTTCGTTCGCGTCAGTGAGGTTCAGATTCGCGACCATGAAATCGGAAGCGGGGGAGAGCAGGAACGAATGTCCCTTGTCATCGAAGTACACCCACGGACCTTCGGCGCCGGACAGGTCGAAGCGAAACTGCGACCACTTTCCGCGGAATGAGAGGCGTCCGGGAACGTCGGGAGAGACGCTGAGTTTCGGGAAGCCGTCACCGTTCGCGGCGGCGGTGGCGTATCGATCGGTGAAGAGGACGGCGGCGCGGCCGAGATAGGTTCGGATCGAACCCTCGCGCGTGCCGAAGGTGAACGTGATCTCGTGATAGTCGCCGATGCCATCGTGACCGGCGACAGTTTTGATCGCGGAAGGAACCGATGGCAGCTTCCCGGCGAAGACCCAAAGCGGATCCGACGTTTGAATCGAGTAGTGCCCGTTCTGTTCGACGATGACGGTGATGCCGGTGGAGACCTCGTGAATCGTCTCGGCCTGAAGCGGCACGATCGCCAGGAGAAGCAGGGTCGCGGCGAGTGCACGGAGCACACGCGCAGACGAACACAAAGGGGCTGCGAGCCCAGCAATCGCGCCTGTCATGGGGGAGTTGGTTGATTGGAACCGGGCGCGATTGTAGAGGACGACTTCGGTGTCGTCGAGAGAAATTATTGAGCGCTGACGCCGAAGGCGTAGATGTTCCCGTAAAGGTCGCCCACGTAGATGCGGCCACGTGCGATGGCCACGCCGCCGAATCCCCACGCCTTCATTTCGTAGGACCAGAGCAGCGCGCCGGTTGCGGCGTCGAGCGCGGCCACGGTCTTGCCGCCCGCGGCGAAGACCACGCCGTTGGCGAAGGACACCGGACCGACTACCGGACCGCTGAAAGTGTGCTGCCACAGGATTTTGCCGGTGGCCGGATCGAGTGCACTGACCGCACCGAAGACGTTGGGATCCATGGTGTCGCGCGGGATCCCGCCGCCGACGTAAATCCTTTTTCCGTCGAACGCCGCCGTCGACAGCGTCCCCTGGCCCTGCTGCGGAACCTCGCCGCCGACGGCAATCGGCGCGACCCACACCGGGCCCGCGGCGAGGTTGTCGCGATCGAACGCGTAGTAACCGCCGTCCTTCTGTCCGGCGCCGACGAGCGCGCGTCCCTTCGCATCGCTGAAGAGGGTGGGCGAGGAGCCCCAGTCGCCATCCCAGTACGCACCGGTGTCGTTGGGCAGTTTCCAGCGATCCTCAATCTCGAAGGTGTCGAGGTTGAGGCGGACCATGGAGAAGGAGTCGCCGTCGTCGAAGGAGTGCGCGGAACCGGTCGTGACGAAGATTTGGCCGCGCTGCGTGTCGACCGCCGGCGACGTCCACACCCCGCCCCCCACCTTATCCTCGGGGACAAAATAGCCGGACTTGAGCTCGACTCCTGTGGCGGGATCGAGCGCGACCAGTCCGCCGCGCGGGAATGGGTTGTCGCAATTACTGGCGATGCCCTGGATCACTTTTCCGCCGGCCACCGCCGGGGAGCACCAGCCGTAATAGCCGCCGGTGGGGGAGTTATCGCCGAGCGATTTCCGCCAGATGATGCTGAGGTCGTCGGCATTCAGAGCATAGAAGGCGTCGTCGCCGCCGGCGACATAGGCGATGTTGTCGACGATGTTCGCCGAGGAGGTGACGCCGAGAATGGCGGGATTGCAGAGGTCATTTTTCGTCTGTCCGAGGTCGATCGAGGCGATGACCTCGCCGTCGGCGGCATCAAGCGCCCACTCGTTCCCGCCCCAGTCGCCGATGTAGACCTTCCCGCGGGCGACGGACGGCGCCGACGCGACCGGACCGCTGAGCGTCCGCGACCAGACCAGGTGGAGGTTGCCGACGGTGATCGGGGAAAGGATCTGCTCCCCGGCGGCCACGCCGCTCATCGAATTCGAGGCGCAGTAGCGGGGCCAGTCATTGTCCGGACCGCGCGTCGGGCGCCGGCGGATGATGGAGGTCGAGTCCGGCCGGATCATCCTCGCGGCATCAACGGCCAACGTGGCAAAACAACACAGCAGGGCACCGGCGACTGCAACTGCCCGGTGTCTTTTCATCCCTCGCATCACCCGATCTCCTGGTTCGTCCTCCGCATCCTCTCTGCTGTGCCCGGATGCGGCCACTTTCAATAGACTGGCCAACAGCACTTCCGTTACAGAGGAAGGTGTGTCAATTGGGTGACAGTGGTTATTTATAGGAGAGCGGAGCGCTCGCTACGCCTATTTCTGCCACTGCTTCTCAAAGATGGGCAGCAGGTCGCTCTGGCCGAGAGCCTGTTCCAGAAGCCGAAGAATGGCGCGGATTCGCTCGATGTCGAGGGAGGCTCGGTGCTCATGAATGACGCTACGAACGTCTTCGATGTCTTTCGCGCGTCCGGCAAGTACCTTCGTGATGATCAGATCCTCGGCCGTGATCACGGGAACCAGAACTCCTTCGATGTCCACCGGGACCGCGCGGGCTTGAAAATCTTCTTCCAATCCCGGGCCAGCGAGGACGACATCCAGGGGGAGTCCGCTCGTCGCGTGACGGAATGGGAGCACGCGCGTGCGCAGCACGAACTCAGGATCATCAAACAGCAGATCGAAGCCGTGGTGGCGCATCGCAGCGGTAAATGTGTCAAGGAGTGCGGGATCAAGCGACGCGGTCACATCGACGTCAGCGCTAAGCCGCGGGCTGCCCCAGATAATCGCGGCCTGTGCGCCGAATAGATACCAGCGGAGCCCGACCTTCTTCATTGCGGCCGAGAGAGCGTGAAGAAGCTCAGCGACCGCTTTTTGCGACACGACGGAGGTTCTCCGCGACTCGTAGGTGAACGGCGAGGTCGTCGAGTCGATCGCTTGTCGATGGCCAGTCGGGATTGAGAGAGCGGACGTGCTGCCGGAGTTCGTCACCGATGCGCAAGGCATCCGCGGGAGTCATATGCGATCGTTGCTCCGACCATCGGCGCCGTTTCGATTCAGCAATCGCGTTCCAGTCGCGTCGCGCAAACGCGATCAGGTCTTCGTTTCGCACCGCGGCAGAATAGCAAAACCGCGAAATTGGCGGCAGACGCCGTCAAACGTACGCCGGAAGCATCGTCGCCTCGCTCAGCCGCGGCGCGTTCGCGTCCTTGGCTGACAGCACCGGCTCGTTGATCGGCCAGTCGATGCCGATGGCTGGGTCGTTCCAGAGGATCGATCGGTCCGATGGCGCGTCGTAAAGACTCGTGCATTTGTAGACGAGGTCGGAGTTGTCTTCCAGCGCGCAGAAGCCGTGGGCGAAGCCGGGGGGGACCCAGAGCATGAGTTTGTTCGCGTCGCTCAGCTCCAGGCCGAACCAGCGGCCGAAGGATGGCGAGCCGCGGCGGATGTCGACGGCCACGTCGAAGATCGCGCCGCGCGTGCAGCGCACCAGTTTGCCTTGCGCGTTCGGCTCCTGGTAGTGCAGGCCACGCAGGACGCCGCGGGCGGAGCGGGAGTGGTTGTCCTGCACGAACGCGTCGGTGATGCCGGCCTCGCGCAGGATGTCCGCGCGGTACGTCTCCATGAAAAAGCCGCGGTCATCGCCGAAGACCTTCGGCTCGATGAGTAACACTCCCGGCAGACTTGTTTCACGGATGTGCAAGGGCGGGGATGATAGCAACTAGTTGCCGCGTTCCGTGTCCGGTGGTCAATTCAGGAGCCGGTCACTGACAACTGGCCGCTACTTTGCGGTATTGTTTCCCTATGCGCGCGCATTTCGCATTCACTTCGAACGCTGTTGCGAGCCAGGCATCGGACGCGTTACGGGTCGTCGTCGTCAGCAGCGCGCCGCTGGTGCGCTCCGGACTTCGCACGATTCTCGGCGCATTCGATGACCTCGATCTGACGGAAGCCGATCCGACGCGGTTGCGTGTCGTGAACGCCGACGTGATGCTCTGCGACGGTACGCTTCCGGATGTCGATGTCCCCGCGCTCGTGCTCGTCGTCGACGCCGCCGGCGCCGCGGACGCGTTGGCGTCCGGTGCGCGCGGCGTGCTCGCGCGGACTGCGGCGCCGCGCCGGATGCATGCGGCGCTGCACGCGGTCGCGGAAGCGGAAATCGTCATCGACGACGCATTCGCCGATCACCTGCTGCGGCATACGCGCGCCGAGGTCGAGATGATCGAGCCGCTGACGGCGCGCGAGCGCGAAGTGCTGCGCCTCCTCGCTTCCGGCCTGACCAACAAGGAGATCGCGCAGCGCCTCGGCGTCACCGATCACACCATCAAGTTCCACGTGAACGGCATCCTCGGCAAGCTCGGCGCGGCTACGCGTACCGAGGCCGTGGTGGAAGCGGCGCGGCGCGGCATCATCGCGGTGTAGCAAATGGCGGACATCACGCCGGACGCTGACGAGGCGAAAGAGCGGCACGAGTGGCATCTCGCGGGCGTCATCTTCTTCGCCCTGATCGCTCTGGTGATCCTCTACGAGACGTTTGTCATCCTCGAGCCGTTCCTTGCGCCGCTGATCCTTGGCGCGGTTCTGGTCACGGTGACGTTTCCGATCTACCGTCGCATCCGTGAGCGGATGCATGGCCACGCCAATCGCGCCGCCTCGGTGATGCTCGTTCTGATTACGTTCGTCATCCTGCTGCCGGCGCTGCTGATCACCGTGCTCCTGGTGCAGGAAGCGAACGTGCTGGTGAAGCATCTGCAGTCGGGCGATGCCACGCGTGCGCTGCAGCGCCTCGACATCAGCAATCGCATGCCGTGGCTGAAGCGCATCGCGCCGAATTTCGATCCGGCCGCGATCAATCCGTCACGCGTAATCATGCCCATCGTGCAGAAAGCTCCGGCGTGGGTGGCGGAGCATGGCGCGGGTCTGATCGGAGGCATCGCCGGCGTGGTGATCGCGCTCTTCCTCGTGCTGCTTTCCGCGTACTTTTTCTATGTCGAAGGCGAGACGATCGTGGCCGAGGCGGCGGCGCTTTCGCCGCTGCCGGCGAGGTACAACCATCAATTCGCGGAGAACTTCAAAGCGGTCGTCGACGCGACCTTTCGCGGTCAGGTGATCACCTCGCTGACGCAGGGCATCTTCATCGGCATCGGACTGGCGATCGCCGGAGTTCCCGGCGCGATTCTCTGGGGCGCGGTGGCGACGGTGTTGTCGCTGCTGCCGATCGTCGGCTCCGCGGCCGTCTGGATTCCCGCGGCGCTCTGGCTCTACATCACCGCGACGATGGGCGAGCGGACGTTTTTCGGTGTGATCTTCCTGACGATCTGGGGCGTCATCATCGTGCCGATCATCGAGCACGTGGTGCGCCCGTGGGCGATGAAGGGAAAGATGCAGCTCCCCGCCATCCCGCTCCTGGTCTCAGTCCTCGGCGGGATGGAAGCCTTCGGTTTCGTCGGCCTCGTGGTCGGCCCGCTGGTGTTCTCGCTGCTGATGTCGATCATCGACATTTACAAGCGGTCGTTCCGGATTCCGATCAGCGAAGGCGAGATCGCGTAGCCGAGCGCCAGCACTACTCTCACCCCTTCATGATGATCGGTGGCTGCGACTTCTTGAGGTCGCGCACGAGTTTGTCGAAGGCGGCGGTGTAGTCGTCGTGCGATTTCCATTTGCGGAAGTCGCCGATGTGGCGCCTCAGTCGAATATCCGTCGGCCATGGTTCGTCTGAGCTGAAGCCGGTGTCGTCGATGGCAATCGGGAAAAGTACTTCCTTTCCTTCCTTGCGTTCGCGCTCCAGTGCTCGCTCGACTTCAGCTGATACCCAATCGCTGGCGACTGAGTTGGCGGAGAGTATGAGCACCAGCTTGTCGTGCATCCGGATTGCCTCATCGATGCGCGAGCGGAAGCGGTCGCCGATTTTCAGATCCTCGGGTGCGAACCATGTGCGAACGTTTCTTCCTTGTAGCCCGTCGTAAATCCTACGCACGAATTCGTCGTCTTTCGACGAATAGCTGAGGAAGCACGAGTAGTACTCGATGGCTTTGCCGATAAGGGATGACGCGTATTGGATGAACTCGTCAGGGACACCCGATTTTCGAAGGAAGGATTCCGGCAGCCCACCGGATTTGAAGAACGTGTCGATACCAATCGAGTTTGTGAAGGAAGCGTCGCTGATCACGTCAAGCCCAAGCACAGATTGGAGCGATAGATCAACGAATGTGTTCCACGAGAGGTCTGCACCGGTCAAGTCGGTTTGATCGAAAGTGCACGCATTAAATGTGCAATCAGCAATCAAGGCATACCGAAAGTTACATGCGGTGAGTTCCGCGGCGATAAAGATGCCTCTAATGATGGAGGCATCCTCAAAAGAACAGTGATCACAAAACGCTTCCTCAAAACTTACATCCGATAGCCGCGCGCCAGAGAAGTTCGCAGACGTCAAGTAATAGCGCTTGAGTGAAAGGTCTTCCAGTATCACTCGTGAAAGATCGGGGGTCTCATCGCTCGTCTTCCGCCACTTGTTCCACGCGTCCACCCCCTCCTTCAACTTCGCCACATGTTCCGGATTCGCCATCCGCGAAGTCTACTGCCGTACGAAATTTGCCGTCGTTTGGCGCGTTTCGGGATCTAACCTTCGTAACTGTTGACCGTCCAATACGTCGAATCGGATGAACGTGAAAGCTCTGATCTCGTGCGCGGTGGCCCTGCTGGCGTCCGGATGCTTCTCGGGATATCGCTCCGAGGCGGATTCGAAATCGCTGCGCGTGCGGCGGGGGACGTTCGCAAGTGACGTCGTCATCACCGGCGAATTGCGGGCGGCGCGCGGCGAAGAGCTGGCGGTGCCGCGGCTGCCGCAGTGGCAGACGTCGATCAAGTGGATCGCGCAGGACGGCATCGAGACGAAGAAGGGCGATCGCATCGTCGAATTGGACAACTCCACCTTCTCCACGAACCTCGACGCGAAACGTCAGGCCGTGGCCCAGGCAGAGCAGCAGTTGCAGCAGAAAGAAGCGGAGTGGAAGGCCGATACGCTCGACAAGCAGCTCGACGTCGAGCGGAAGCGTTCCGAGTACGACAAGGCCAAGCTCGATGCCGCGGTGCCGAAAGAGATCATTTCGCAGCGCGACTTCAACGACCGGCAGATCAAGTTCAAACGCGCCGAGGTCGAGTTCGTGAAGGCGGTGGACGTGCTGAAATCGCAGCGGACGTCCGTGAAGTCCGATCGCGACAACCTTCTGCTCAGTTTGCAGAAAGCGCAGCGCGAGCTGGGCGTGGCCGAGAAGGCGATCGATGAGCTGATCCTGCGCGCGCCGCACGACGGCATCGTGGTCATGCGCGATCATCCGTGGGAAGGGCGCCGCCTGCAGGAAGGCGACAGCGTCTTCGTCGGCATGCCGCTGGCGCAGTTTCCGGAGATGTCGTCGCTGCAGGTCGAAGGCGATCTTCCCGACGTCGACGACGGCCGGATCGGCGCGGGGATGGCTGCCACCATCGTGCTCGATGCCTATCCGAATATGGCCTTTCCCGGTCGCGTGTCGTCGATTTCCGCGGTGGCGCAGGAGAGCAGCCGCACGTCGCTGCGCCGCGCCTTCCGCGTGATCGTCGCCCTCGACCGGCTCGATGCGGCGCGCATGCGTCCGGGACTTTCGGCGCGCGTCGTCGTCCATGCCATGCGGCAGCCGAATGCGCTGCTGGTGTCGCGCGCGGCGATCGATTTTTCGGGCAAGAAGCCGCGCGCGTACCGGGCGAACGGCAAGCTCGTCGACATCGTCCTAGGCGCGTGCAACGCGCAGGAGTGCGTGGTGAAGAGCGGATTGAACGAAGGGGAGACGCTGGGCCATGCGTAGTGCGTTGATTTTCTCAGCGGTCCCGAGCATCAGCAGCACAGACAAGAGTGTCTGTGCCACATTGATCCTGCCGGTCCGCGTACTTCTGATGCAGGCGAGAGCCGGTGTGGCACAGACACTCCTGTCTGTGCTTTGGCAAGGTGCAGCGCCTGATCTTGAGAACGCCTATGCGTAGAAAATCGCTGCTCGCGATCGGCATCGCCATCGCCGCCGTGCTCGCGGGCGCGGGGTGGACGCGCAACAAGCTCGCGGCCGATCGTCAGGGCGACTGGGTGCGCGTCACGCGCGGCGATCTCGTCACCGGCATCGACGTTACCGGCACGCTGGCCGCGGTCGATTCGGGCAGTTTCGGTCCTCCGCAGGTCAACGACGTGTGGGACTTCAAGATCTCGATGATCGCCCCCGAGGGCACCGACGTAAAAGTCGGCCGCCCGGTCCTCGGGTTCGACACGACCGAATTGCAGAAGCGTCTCGATGAGAAGAGCGCTGAGAGCGAACAGGCGCGCAAGGAAATCGAGAAAGCGCGCGCCGATCTCGCGCTGCGCCGCGAGGACGAGAAGCTCAAGCTTGCTGATGCCGAGGGGCGGTTGCGCAAGGCGGAGTTGAAGCTGCAAGGGCCGGCGGAAATCGTCAGCAGCAAAGACCGAAGGCAGGTCGAGCTCGACTTCGGATTGGCGAAACAGGAGACGGAGTCGATCCGGCAGCGCATCGCCTCGTTCGAAAAAGCGGCCGCGGCGCAGATCGCGCTGCTGACCAGCAAGCAGCAGACGGCGGCGGCGGTGGTGACGGCGACGCAGAATTCGATCAAGGCCATGACCATCCTCGCGCCGCGCAACGGCACGATCGTCTACGTGACGAACTGGCGCGGCGACAAGAAGAAGGTCGGCGACAACTGCTGGCGTATGGAGCGCGTCCTCGAGATTCCCGACCTGGCGCGCATGCAGGCCAAGGGCGAGGTCGACGAAGCTGACGCGGGCAAAGTGGCCGTCGGCCAGCGCGTGATTTTCAATCTCGACGCGCATCCGGACGAGGAGTTCGCCGGCACGATCAAGGAAGCGTCGCGCACGGTGGCGCAGCAGCAGGGGACGAGGGATCCGATCAAGGTGCTGAAGGTGAATATCGTCCTCGACCGCACCGATCCCGCCAAGATGCGTCCGGGCATGCGCTTCCACGGCACGGTGGAGCTGGGCCGCGCGAAGAGCGCTTTGCTGATTCCGCGCAATGCGGTTTTCGTCACTGATCGCGGTCCGGTCGCGTACCGCCGCGGGACGTTTTCCGTCACCGCGATTCCGCTGAAGCTCGGACGCGAGAATGAAAAGTCAGTGGAAGTGCTCAGCGGACTGACCGCCAGCGATCGCGTGCTCGTTCCGAAGAGCGCGGACAAGGAGCAGGCGAAGTCGTGAGGCGGCACGGCGATGGAGCGCTGGCGTCCTCGCCGGCTGGCCCGGCGGCGTCTCGCCGCCGAATGGGACATCGCGCCGACTTTGATTTCGCGCGAATGTTCGTCGGCGGCGGAGCCGTCGTTAAGAACCGTAGCCCCCGGTTTCAACCGGGGGTCTTGGATGCGTGCAAATCTCGTGAGCCCGTTTTAACGGGCGAAAGAACGGTTCGCGCGAATTTTTCTTTCGCCCGCTTAAGCGGGCTCACGATTCCGAGGTGCGCTCGTATTCCCCCGGTTGAAACCGGGGGCTACGGTTCTTACGACGGCTTCGCCGCCGTGGACGCGTATCGCGGTTTCGTCATCGCGCCGCGCGGCAGCCGTCTCGGGCCGCGGTTATCAGCGCTGCTCGCACTGATCTTTCTGTTTGCTGGTTGTCATCAAGCGAGCGACGTCCCCACCTTTCGCGTCGAAGCCGTCCGATTCGCGCGGCGCGTTACCGCGGATGGCAATCTGAAGTCGACGAAGGCCACGCCGCTGTCCGCGCCGCACGATGCGCCGGGCCAGCTCAAGATCGCCTGGATCGTTCCTGACGGCGCGCTGTTGAAGAAGGATGAAATCGTCGTCCGTTTCGATCCGACTGATTTCGAAACGCAGCTGCAAGCCGGACGCGAGGATCACGATACCGCCGGCAACAAGCTGTTCAAGGCCGACAGCGAGTCGTCGACGACGCGGACGAACCTGCGCCGCGACGCGCGCCAGGCCACCGACGAGTTGCTGGCCGCGCGGCAGTTCAAGTTCGACGACGCCGAAATCTTCTCGCGCTACCAGCGCGTCGAATCGCAGATCGACGAAACGCTGGCCAGCCACAAAAAAGAACACGCGGAAGGTGTCCTCGGCGTGCGCGCGAAGCTCTCCGCCGCCGATCGCGACATCGTCAACATCGAGCAGCGCAAGGCCGACCTCAAGATCCGCAACGCCGAGCAGGGGCTGCATTCGCTGGAAATGCGCGCGCCGTACGACGGCATCCTCGTCCTGCAGCACGACTGGCGCGGCGACGTCGTGCGCGTCGGCGACACGGTCTGGCCGGGCAGTCCGATCGGCGAGATTCCCGATCTCAACTCGATGAAAGCCGAGGTCTTCGTCCTGGAGGCGGATGCAGCGGGGCTCGCGGTGGGGGAGAAGGCCACGCTGACGATCGAAGGGAAGCCGGGCTCGATCATCACCGGAAAAATCTCGCAGGTCGACAAGCTGGCGCGTCCCCGTTTTCCGCGCGTGCCGGTCCAGTACTTCGGCGCCACGATCACGCTCGACCACACCGACCCATCGCTGATGAAGCCGGGCGCCCGCGTGCGCGCCGTGCTCGACGTCGAGAACCGCGACGGCGCCTTCTCCATCCCGCGCCAGGCCATCTTCGAAAAGCAGGGAAAGAAGCTCGTCTACCGCAAGCACGGCGACAAGTTCGACGCCGTCGTGATCGAGATCGGCTCATCGTCGGCGGGGCGCGTCGTCGTAACGAAAGGTTTGTCGAAAGGCGACGAGATCGCGCTGCGCGATCCGACAGAGGAAAAGGATGCGTAGCGCTACGGCGTTGTCTGTTGTCGGTTTTCGGTTGTCGGGCGCTACATCAGCGTTGTCTGTTGTCGGTTTTCGGTTGTCGGGCGCTACATCAGCGTTGTCTGTTGTCGGTTTTCGGTTGTCGGGCGCTACATCTCGGCATCGCCGCAATCAGCGCAGCGACAACGGACAACCGACAACAGACAACGCGTCAGCAGACAACGCGTCAACAGACAACGCGTCGCCATCATCATGACCACGCCTGAAACCTTCACCGTCGCGCTGCAGAATCTCGCCACGCACAAGCTGCGCACGGCGCTGACGATGCTCGGAATGATCTTCGGCGTCGGCGCGGTCATCGCCATGCTTTCGATCGGCGCCGGCGGCGAAAAGAAGGCCCTCGAAGCGATCGGACGCCTCGGATTACGCAACGTCATCGTCCGCGCGAAGACCGTGAAGCCCGAGGAGCGCGCGGAGCTGCGCAAGAAATCGCTCGGCGTTTCGCTGCGCGACGGTGAGGCCATCAGCGAGGCCGTGCCGCGCGTGGAGATGGTCCTGCCGCGCGTCGAGGTCAAGCCGTACAAGATCATCGCCCCCGGCGCGAAAGCCAAAGCAAAAGTCCTCGGCGTCTCCTGGCGCTACCCGCGCGTGGCCACGGTGTCGCTCGCGGACGGCCGCATGTTCGACCAGCGCGACGAGCAGGAGTACGCGCAGGTCTGCGTCATCGGCCAGGAAGTGCGACGCAGTCTGTTCGGCTATGGCCAGGCCATCGGCAAGCACCTCAAGGTCAACGACGTCTGGCTCGAAGTGATCGGCATCTTCGCCGGCGAGGAGCCGGGCACCACATCGTCGAAAGACGTGCCGGTCTCCTCGAATGCGCAGGAGATCTGGATTCCCGTCTCAACCGCGATGCGGAAGTTCGACCGCGATCCGCTCGACGCGCCGGTCGACGAGCTGCTCGTGCAGCTGCAGGAAGGCGTCTCCACGCGCGATGCCGCGACGCTGATCCGCCCGCTGCTCGAACGCTTGCACGGCGGCGCCGACGATTACGAAATCGTCGTCCCCGAGGCGCTGCTCGAACAGAGCCGGCAGACGCAGAGGATCTTCTCGATCGTGATGGGATCGATCGCCGGCATCTCGCTCCTCGTCGGCGGCATCGGCATCATGAACATCATGCTGGCCTCGGTACTGGAGCGCACGCGCGAGATCGGCATCCGGCGAGCGATCGGCGCCCGCAAGCAGGACATCAAGGCGCAATTCGTGATCGAGTCGTTCACCATCAGCCTGATCGGCGGCGTCTCCGGCATCATCATCGGCGTAATCCTGGCCAAACTCGTGGCCGCGTACGCCGGATGGCCGACCGTGATCACGATCGGATCGCTGCTGCTGTCGTGCGGCGTGTCGATCACCGTGGGGTTGGTGTCGGGGATCTATCCCGCGGCGAGAGCCTCGGAGCTGAATCCGATCGAAGCGCTGCGGTACGAGTGACTTCGAACGGTGTGCGCACGCCATCCTGTCACGCCGAAGGCGTACATACATCATGTATCGTGCAACATGAGCTATGTATCACGCAACATGAGCCATGTGCTATGCAACATGAGCAATGTATTACTCAACATGATCCATGTGTCGTACAACATAAATCATGTATTGCATAACGTGAACAATGTAACAGATCACATTAGCCATGTGTTATGCAACATGAGCCATGTATCACGCAACATGAATTATGTATCACACGACATGAGCTATGTATCATGTAACATGAGCAATGTATTGCACGGCATGAGATATGTTTCAGATAACATGAGATATGTATCAAATAACATGAAACATGTATCACAAAACATAGGCTATGTATCACGAGACATAGACTACGTACCATGCAACATGAGTCATGTATCACGTCACATAATCTATGTTTCGCACAACATGGTGCATGTACCGCAATACGACATTCAACGCCGCGAAGCGTTCGCCAGCGCAACCCGTCCATTGCTCCTTCCGTACCTAACTTCTCGAACCCGCCGGCGTCCAAGCGCCCAGGAGGAGTTATGAAGCTTCTACGCGTCGTTGCCGTCCTCGCTATTGCCGCCGTTTCTGTGGCGATGCTTCCCTCTGTGCAGGCGCTCCCGTACTACGGTCTCGATTGGCCGGACGCGCCGCCGACGCCTCCCGTCCCGCCAGCTCCTCCCGCGCCGGCCATGGCGTCGATGTACGTCGTCGCATCGGCGATTCCCGCACCGCCCGCTCCTCCCGCACCGCCTGCCCCTCCTGCGCGCGCGGCGCGATACGTGGCCGTGCCCGCGCCGCCGGCGCCGCCGGCTCCTCCAACGCCGCCCGAGCCGTGGACCTACGAGCGCGATGACGACGGCGACAAGTACGTCCTCTCCGCCGGCGACATGAACATCGTCAACGGCGACGGCGACACCGACATTTACGACATGCGCCGCGCGTATGGCCGGCACTTTTTCTGGTTCCGTCACGACGGTCATGCGTACGTCGTCCGCGATGCGGCAGCACTCGACACGCTCACCGATCTCTATCGTCCGCAGAGCGACCTCGGGCGCGAGCAAGGCGCGCTCGGACGGAAGCAGGGCGCACTCGGCCGCCGCCAGGGTGAGCTCGGACGCCGTCAAGGTGAGCTCGGCCGCGAGCAGGGCCGCCTCGGCCTCGAAGAAGCGCGCCTGGCCATGCGCTTTCACGATGACGACGATCCGTCGATTCAATCGCGCCGCCGCGAGCTCGAACGCCGCCAGCGCGAGCTCTCGCGCAAGCAGGACGACCTCGGCCAGCAGCAGTCGGAGCTCGGCCGCGAGCAGTCCCGCCTCGGCGAAGAGCAATCGCGCCTCGGCGAACGCCAGACCGCGCTATCCCGCGAGATCGAGCGCAAACTCCAGCCGATGCTCGATGACCTGATCCGCAAAGGCATCGCCGAACGAGTGCGTTGATATAGTCGGATTAGTGGATCAGTGGATCAGTGATCAGTAGATCAGTGGCATCGATCGAAGTTCCTGATCTACTGATCACTGATCCACTGATCGACTAAGAGGTGCTCACACTTATGCTCGTTCGCCGCGTCACGATTGCCGTCCTTCTCATCGCCGCGTCCGCGGCAGCCGCTGGGTTCCCTCCGATCAATTACCGGCATCGCACGCTTCCGAACGGGCTTGAGGTCTACTCGATCGAGGACCACGCCACGCCGACGGTTGCGATCAACGTCTGGTATCGCGTCGGGTCGAAGAACGATCCCGAAGGGCGCAGCGGGTTCGCGCATCTCTTCGAGCACATCATGTTCAAGGCCACGGCGCACATGAAGTCGGAGATGCTCGACCGGCTCACCGAGGACGTCGGCGGCATGAACAACGCGTACACGCATCCCGACCGCACCGTGTATTACGAGGTCGTCCCGTCGAACTACCTCCAGACGCTGCTGTGGGCGGAAGGGGAGCGGATGGGATCGCTCACGGTCGACGAGGCCAACTTCAAATCCGAGCGCGACGTCGTCAAAGAGGAGTATCGCTTCCGCGTGCTCGCGCCGTCGTACGGCCGTTTCAACAACGCGCTGACGAAGGATTCGTACGCGGCGCATCCGTACAAACGGCCTGGAATCGGCTCGATCGAGAATCTCGACGCGTCGACGCTTTCCGACGTGCAGGCCTTTCACTCAACCTACTACCGCCCCGACAACGCGGTGCTGATCGTGGCCGGCGACCTCGATCCGAAGCAGTTCGACGCGTGGGTCGACCGCTACCTCGGCGCGGTGCCAAAGCCGTCGACGGCGATTCCGCGCGTCACGGTGAAAGAGCCGGCGCGCACGGAAGAGAAGCACTTCGACGAGCATGGCGCGAACGTGCCGCTGCCCGCGGTCGGCCTGACCTGGCTGATTCCGCC
>Ga0157375_10000809_pt1 | contig 27418 bp, 29 predicted proteins | sample M35metaG_FD_115311 | JGI IMG/M metagenome (GOLD analysis project Ga0157375, IMG submission 115311) | Miscanthus rhizosphere microbial communities from Kellogg Biological Station, Michigan, USA - M3-5 metaG | ecosystem: Host-associated > Plants > Roots > Rhizosphere > Soil | place: USA: Michigan... | reverse complement strand
CTCGCCGACCAGCTGGTAGGCGTCGCGGTCGCCGGTCACGACCATCACCTCGATCCCCTCTTCGCGCGCCCGCCTGGTCAGCGAGGCGATCACGTCGTCGGCCTCGTAGCCCTCGACCTTGACGTTGGTGTAGCCGAAGGCCTCGACCAGCGGCATCAGGTGCGGCCACTGCTCCCGCAGCAGGTCGGGACGCGGTTTGCGCTGGGCCTTATAGAGGTCGTAGGTGACCTCGCGGCCCGACATGCCCGCGTCCCAGGCGACCACGACCCCCTGCGGATGGTGCTCGTCGATGACTTTGACCAGCATCGAGGCGAGGCCGTAGATCGCGTTGGTCGGGCGGCCGTCGCTGGTCCCGATCGACTCCGGCAGCGCGAAGAAGGCCCGGTAGGCGAGCGAGTTGCCGTCGATGAGGAAGAGCTGTGGTGCGCCGGCCGCCATCGGCGCTCACTCTACGAGGCGAGCCCGAGCGCTTCCCGCAGGTCCGCCGCAACGTCCGCGGGGCGCTCGTTCACCTGCTCTTCGCTGAAGCGGTGGATCGCGAACCCGGCGCGCCGCAGATCGAGGTCGCGGGCGCGGTCTTCGCGGAAGGCGACGCGGCCGCGGTGGTAGCCGTAGAAGTCGGTCTCGACCGCGACGCGCCGGCGGCGCCAGAGAAAGTCGACGGTCCAGCGCCCGACCCTCACGTTCACCTCCGGGACGGGAACGCCGAAGCGGCGACAGAGGCGGAGGAAGTCGCGCTCGAGCTCGCTGCGGGTGCGGTCTGAGGCGAGCTCGGCACCGAGCTCGAGACCCGCCATCTCGGCCTGTCGGATCGCGCGCCGCACAAGCCGAGGTGAGAAGACGCCGTCGATGTCGGCGATGGTCTGGGCCGGCGTGGTCACGGGGATCCGCGAACGCTCGGTGCGCCCCGCCTTGCCGAGCGCCTCACGCCTGTGCAGGTTGATGCCGGCAGGCCCCTTCCGACCGGCGTGGGTCGGCACCGAGACGTCCGTCGGCCCCGCAATCGGACGCAGCAGGCCCCAGAGGGCCGCCGCGCTGGCGTGGCTGAGCACCGCGCCGGCGCCGCAGGCGAGAACCGCCGCGATCCACCTCGCCTCCCACCCGAGACCGAGATGACCGACCGCGTAGACCCCGCGGTGAACTCGATGCAGGTGCCCTGCCCGTGCACGCCGGTGCACCCGGTGCTTGTCCAGACCGGCGGCGCGAAGCTGCGCCACCGAGACCACCCCGTGCTGGCGAGAGGCGATCCGGGCCACCGCCATGTCGAGCGGGTCGAGTTGGTCGCGCATATAGCGACCAAGGCGCCCAGGGTCGGGTTTTCTCCCCGGTCAGGGCGAGCGGCGCGGCACGACCACCGCGCGGGTGACAGCTTCTGGGTCCGCACCCGGGGACGCGAAGCTGGTGACGACGGTCACTCGCAGCCAGCGGGCGCGCAGCCTCCTGAGGAAGGCGGCGGAGAGAGGGCAGTCGAGAGTCAGCTCCTGCGGCCGATCGACCTCGGCGGTGGCGCGACAGGCGACGATCGTGCCGTCCCTGGTGGCGATCGTCGCGCGCTGGGAGAGCGTGCCGGCGGCGCCCAGCGCGATACCGGAGCGCAGCGCCCGTCCGGCCACCTTCGCGCGCAGGACGGCGAGCGCGGCGATCGGGGGCTTCGCCGATGCGGCAGGCGGGGGCGACCCGGCGGGGGCGACGACCGGCGGGGTCGGCGGCGACGTGCACTGCCCCCCCAGATAGGCGCGGGCCTCCGCCGGACGGGCCGCGAGAAAGGCCCGCGTCGCGGCCACGTCGTCGGCGATCTCTTTGAGGCTGTACTCGTGCCGGGAGCTGGCCTGTTCCAGCTGCTGCCAGGGAGCGAGCAGGGCGGCGGTTCCCGACGCCAGCCCGTCCAGACCGGCGGTGCCGATCGCGCCGCAGGAGGCCGCCACGGACTCCCGGTAGGCGGCGGCGCATTCCGCATCGGCGAGGCAGTGGGTGAACAGCAGGCCGTGCCCCTGGCCGAAGGCGAGGTGGTTGCCCGCCTGCCAGGTTTCGTCGGTCCCCCAGGGGATCATCTGGAATTTCCCGGTCGGGTCGCTGTAGAGGTAGTAGTTGTTCGGCTGGAACGGGCTTTCCCCGCTGGCGTAGCCGTCGCGCTGGCCGACGTACTTCTCCACCGCCCACATCCGCGTCATCTCCGCCAGGTCGGCGAACGGGGCGACGCGGGTGCTCCACGACGGCGGACCGGAGGAGCCGACGGCGCCGATCAGCGCTTCGAGGTCGCCGCGGCTGGCTTCTTCGCCCTCGTCGACTTCGAAGTCGCCGGCGGCGCCGGGGCTGACGTCGACGCCGTTTTCGCCCTCGTACAGATGCTGGGTTTTGCTTTCAAAGGGGCCGAAGCGCTTTTCCAGCGCAAGGTCGTCGAGCGTCTCGATGTCGAGGTGGAGGCCGAAGTCTTCGCCGTTGACGCGCAGGTAGGCGAAGCTGGTCCGCGGCGCCGGGACCCCCGCCGCCCGGAACGCCGCGTAGGCCAGCGTCTCATGGGTCATCGAGGGGTCCTCGACCATGTTGTTGAGGGTCATCTTCTTCAGTTCGAAGGGCCGTTCGCCTTTTTTGAATTTGAGCTTGAAGGCGGCCTTGCCGCTGAGCGGGCGAAAGGAGGCGTCCCCCTTCAGCCGCACTTCGGCTTTGACCGGCGCCGAGAAGGCGCCGATGCCGCTCGGAGTCCCATCCGTGGGAGCAAGCGAGAACGTGCCCGGCTGGTAGGCGTCCGGATCGGCTTCGAGCCCGTCGATCGAGGCCTGCGGCAGATTCAGCTCGATCACGTCGACCCGCCCCGGCTGGTAGAGCGCCGCCGCGGGGTCGTCCGCCGCGGCAGCCGCGACCGGTGCCGCGACCCAGAGGGCAGCGACCGCGATCAGCAAGGCGTTCGCGCGCCCACGCATCCCCCCGGTCATCCCTGGGGAGGGTAGCGTCCGCGACGAGCCGGAAACGGCGCCGTACTCAGAGGCCGGCGCCGGTCAGCAGCACGCGCCCACCCCCAGCCCATCGGCCGACCGCCGCCGAGGACGAGGAGGCGACCTCCGCGGGCGAGAAGCGGCGGAATCGGCCCGACGCCCGAATCTGATTCGATAGCCGCATGGCCGTCAGCGCCCAGTACAGCGTCACGATCCGGGTCGAGCTCGATGCCCGGCAGGAGCCCCTGGGCAAGCTCACGGCGGCGATCGCCGAGGCCGGCGGGCAGCTGCAGGGCGTCGACCTGGTCCCCGGCGCCGGGCCCGAGGGCAAGCGGGTGCGCGAGTTCACGATCGACGCCTCCGACCGCGAGCACTGGGAGAAGATCCTGCGGGCGATCGGGTCGACCCGCGGCGCCCGGGTGCTCGACTACGTCGACCGCACGATGCAGATGCACCGCGGCGGCAAGATCGACATGCACAACAAGTACCCGGTGAAGACCCGCGACGACCTCTCGATGGCCTATACGCCGGGCGTCGCCCGCGTCTGCATGGACATCCACCACGACCGCGCCAAGGCCTTCGAGTACACGATCAAGAAAAACACCGTCGCGGTCGTCTCCGACGGCAGCGCCGTGCTCGGGCTCGGCAACATCGGCCCCGAGGCGGCGATGCCGGTGATGGAGGGCAAGTGCATGCTGTTCAAAGAGTTCGCCGGCGTCGACGCCTTCCCGATCTGCCTCGACACCCAGGACGCGGACGAGATCGTCAAGGCGGTGGAGCTGATGGCGCCGACCTTCGGCGGCGTCAACCTCGAGGACATCTCCGCCCCCCGCTGCTTCGAGATCGAGGAGCGGCTGAAGGAGTCCCTCGACATCCCCGTCTTCCACGACGACCAGCACGGCACCGCGGTGGTGACGATGGCGGCGCTGTTCAACGCGCTGAAGATCACCGGCAAGCCGATCGAGGAGCTGCGGGTGCTGATCGTCGGGCTCGGCGCCGCCGGGGTGGCGGTGACGAAGATGATGCTGGCCTCCGGGATCACCCAGATCGTCGGCTGCGACCGCAAGGGCGCGCTCTCGACCGCGCGCGAGGACTACGCCTCCGGCGAGATGAACGAGGCCAAGCGCTGGTACGCGGAGAATTCGAACCCCGAGCTGATCCAGGGCCAGCCCGACGACGTAATCGAGGGCATGGACATCTTCGTCGGCCTCTCCGGCCCCGGAATCATCGAGCCCGAGTCGCTGGGGAAGATGAACGACGACGCGATCGTCTTCGCGATGGCCAACCCGACGCCCGAGGTGATGCCCGAGGAGGCCGCGCCCTACGTGCGGATCATGGCCACCGGCCGCTCGGACTACCCGAACCAGATCAACAACGTGCTCGCCTTCCCCGGCATCTTCCGCGGCGCCCTCGACGCCGGCGCGCCGAGCATCACCGAGGAGATGAAGCTGGCGGCGGCCAAGGGCATCGCGATGGCGGTCTCCGAGGCCGACCTCGCCGAGGACTACATCATCCCCAGCGTCTTCAACCGCGACGTCGCCCCCAAGGTCGCCGAAGCGGTGGTCGAGGAGGCCAAGCGCGACGGCATCGCCCGCCTCAACGAGGAGACCGGGACCTTCGCCACCGTGGACCCCGAGCGATGAGGGACCGGGCACGGGCACGATGAAGGTCCTCGTCACCGGCGCCACCGGTCTGATCGGCTCGGCCCTGTGTGACGCGCTGCTGTCGCGCGGCGACGACGTCGTCGGCCTCAGCCGCGACCCGGCGAAAGCGCGACTGGCGAGGCCGGGGGTCGACTGGCATCCCTGGGAGCCGACCCTCGAACGCCCGCCGGCCGACGCCTTCGACGGCGTCGAGGGCGTCGTCAACCTGGTCGGCGAGCGGATCGACCAGCGCTGGACCGACGAGGCGAAGAAGAAGATCATGGAGACCAGGCGGGCGGGGACCCACAACCTGATCGGGACGATCGCCGGCCTCGAGCGGCGGCCGTCGGTCCTGGTCAACCAGTCGGCGGTCGGCTACTACGGGGATCGCGGTGACGCCGTCGTCGACGAGCAGACCGGACCCGGCCTCGAGAGCTTCGACTCCGAGGTCGTCGTCGAGTGGGAGAAGGCGGCCCGCGAGGTCGAGGCGACAGGGGTGCGGCTGGCGATCCTGCGGACGGGACAGGTGCTCGACGCCGGCGGCGGCATGCTGAGCGAGCTGCTGCCGCCGTTCAAGCTCGGGCTCGGCGGCCCGCTGGCGGGCGGCTCCCAGTACCTCTCCTGGATCCACGCCGACGACGAGGTCGGCTTGATCCTCTGGGCGCTGGACGAGGACGGGGTCGCCGGCACCCTCAACGCGACCGCGCCCGAGCCCGCCACCAACCGCGACTTCTCGAAGGCGCTGGGCCGCGCCCTGGGACGGCCGGCGGTCGTGCCCGTGCCCGGCTTCGTGCTCGACCTCAAATTCGGCGGCGAGTTCGGGCGGGTGCTGCGGGGCGGGCAGCGGGCGGTGCCGAAGCGGGCGCTGGAGCTGGGATACGAGTTCAAGCACCCGGGGCTGGACGAGGCACTCGAAGATCTCTTGTAGGAGAGGGAGGGCAGACCCCTCGCCCGACGCTTCGCTGAGTGTCGTTCGAGGGGTCTGCCCTCCCCTCTCACGAGCCGTTCAGGGAGTCCCTCACCGATTCGCGTAGAGAGCTGGAGCCGGCATCCTGGAGGGCGCCGAGCAGCTGCCTCATTCCGGCTTTGCCGGAGCCGGTGGTGACGGTGGCGATGGTGGCTTCTTCGAGGATCGGCTTCGAGAAGCGGACGGCGGGGCCGGGCGGCTGCAGGTAGGCGACGCTGGTCGAGTCCTCGCTCGCCCGCCGCGCGTTCGCCCCGACCGCAGCCAGGTCCAGCTCCCTCCCCACGACCGGCCCCAGGCACTCGACCCGAACCCGCACCTCCCCCGCCCGCGCACCGTGGCTCGCCAGCTCCCCTTCCGCCCCCGCGCACAGCGGCGCCGCCACATAGGCCGTGACCGTGGCTCCCTCCGCAACCCCTTCCCCGCTCCCACAGCCAACCCCAGCTACGACCAGAGCGCTGCACGCGAAGGCAAACACCACCCTTGGAAGCAGGTAAGAGGGCCGTGTGCCCCCTCCCAAGACACTCAAGAGCGGCCTCCCGGCCGCTCGTTTTGGGAGGGGGCACACGGCCCTCCCCCTCGCCTACCCAAAGAAGACCTCCGCCTCCGCATAAAGCTCCTCTGGCACCGTCTTCAGCTGCGCCACCGCCTCGGTCAGCTCGACCAGCTTGATCTCGGTCCCCCGCAGCGCCGTCATCGTCCCCCAGCGCCCAGCCGCCGCCGCGTCGATCGCGTGCAGCCCGAAGCGCGTCGCCAGGACCCGGTCGAAGGCCGTCGGCGTACCGCCCCGCTGGACGTGCCCGAGCACCGTCGCCCGCGCCTCTTTGCCGGTGCGCCGTTCGATCTCGCCCTCAAGCCAGTGGCCGACCCCGCCCAGACGGGCGTGCCCGAAGGCGTCCTGCGCCGCGCCTTCCTGGCTCGGCACGCCGCCGAGCGGCTGCGCCCCCTCGGCGACGACGACGATCGGCGCGAAGTGGCTGGCGAAGCGGCTCCCGACCAGCTCGCAGACGCGCTCGACGTCGAACTCGCGCTCGGGGATCAGGATCGCGTTGGCGCCGCCGGCGAGGCCGGCGTGGAAGGCGATCCAGCCGGCATGGCGTCCCATCACCTCGACGATCAGGACCCGGTGGTGGCTGTCCGCCGTCGTGTGCAGGCGGTCGATCGCCTCCATCGCGATGTTGATCGCGGTGTCGAAGCCGAAGGTGTAGTCGGTGGCGCCGAGGTCGTTGTCGATCGTCTTCGGCACCCCGACGACCGCGAGCCCATGCTCGCTGTGGAGCTTCGAGGCGGCGCCGAGCGTGTCCTCGCCGCCGATCGCGATCAGGCCGTCGACCCCGGCCGCCGCCAGGTTGGCGGCAATGCGGTCCGGGCCGCCCTCGCCGGCAAAGGGGTTGGTGCGCGAGGAGCCGAGGATGGTGCCGCCGCGCGGCAGGATCCCCCGCACCTCGGGGACGCCGAGCGGGGCGGCGTCGGCCTCGAGCGGGCCGCGCCAGCCGTCGCGGTAGCCGACGAACTCGTGCCCGTAGCGGCCGACCCCCTTGCGCACGATCGCGCGGATCACCGCGTTGAGGCCGGGGCAGTCGCCGCCCCCGGTGAGCACTCCGATCCGCATCGATTCAGCTTAGAAGTTGTCCGGGCCGGGCGACGGGAGTAGGTTCGGAACCGAACCCACGAGGAGGAGCGATGGCCGATTCACCCGATCTCAAAGCAGTGACCCAGGTCCAGCAGCAGATCTGGTCCAAGGGCGATTTCGCGATGGTCGCCAGCCTCGTCAACAACGTCAGCGACAACCTCGCCGAGGCGCTCGACTTGGTCCCCGACGAGCGCGTCCTCGACGTCGCCTGCGGCAGCGGCAACGGCGCGATCGCCGCCGCCCGCCGGACTTGGGGCAACGCGGTCGGCGCCGACTACGTGCCGGCGCTGCTGGAGCGCGGACGCGAGCGGGCGGCCGCCGAGCGGCTCGAGATCGAGTTCGTCGAGGCCGACGCCCAGGACCTCCCCTTCGAGGACGCCAGCTTCGACGTCGCGATCTCGATCTTCGGCGCGATGTTCGCCCCCGACCAGCGGCAGGCCGCGGCGGAGCTGCTGCGGGTGGTCAAACCGGGCGGGCGGATCGGGATGGGGAACTGGGTCCCCGACGGCGCCGTCGGGACGATGTTCCAGACGATCGCCAAGCACGCGCCGCCGCCGCCCGGCCTCGACTCGCCGCTGGCCTGGGGCACCGAGGAGCGCCTGCGGGAGCTGTTCGGCGACGGGATCGCCGAGCTGCGGGCCGAGCGCCGCATCTCCCGCCAGCCGTTCCGCTCCGCCGACCACTACATCGAGTTCTTCCGCAAGTACTTCGGCCCGACCCAGATGGCCTACGAACGGGTCGGCGAGGAGGGCGCGCAGGCGCTGACCGACGACCTCCGGGACTTCCTCGAAGCGGCGAACACCGCCGGCGACCGGGCGATGGTGCTCGAGGCCGAGTACCTCGAGGTGATCGCGACCCGGGCCTAGCGGGCTACTGTGGCTTCGGCGCGAAAACCCTGATCGCGGCGCCGATCAGCAGCACCGTGAAGAAGACCAGGCCGGCGACCGGGCCGCCCTGCCCGAAGGCGTAGGAGACCGTCATCGCGGCGAGGGCCAGAAAGAGGGTTACGACCATTCCCATGCGGCCGGAATCCTACCCGGCGAGGGCGACGCGCGCCTCGCTGAGGAAGGCCGCGACCGCGTCGGCGGCGCCTGAGGCCGTGCCGCCCTCGCCGGCGGCGCGGACGAGGCGGCTGCCGACGATGACGCCGTCGGCGATCCGCCCCACCTCGGCGGCCTGGGCGGCGGTGCCGATCCCGAAGCCGACCGCGACCGGTACCTCGGCGTCGGCCTTGGTCGCCGCCACCAGCTCGGCCAGGGCGGCTGGGATCTCGGCCCGCTCCCCGGTCGTGCCGACGGTGGAGACGACGTAGACGAAGCCGCGGGCGACGGCGCCGATCCGCGCCCGGCGCTCGGCCGACGTGGTCGGCGCCACCAGCGGCACCAGGGCCAGCCCCTGCGCGGCGAACTCCTCGCGCACCTCCTCCGCCTCGCCGAGCGGGAGGTCGGGGACGATCGCACCCGCGGCGCCGGCGGCCAGCGCCAGCCGCGCGAACTCCACCGCGCCGCCGTGGGCGAGGACCATGTTCGAGTAGGCCATCAGCACCACCGGCACCCGGGCGGAGACCAAGCGGCAGACCTCGAGCGCGGTGGCAAAGGTGGCGCCCGCCTCCAGGGCCGCCGTCGCCGCCGCGTGGATCGTCGGCCCATCGGCCAGAGGATCCGAGAAGGGCACACCCAGCTCGATCAGATCCGCGCCCGCGTCCACATAGGCCTCGGCGACCGCCAGCGAGGACTCCCGATCGGGATACCCGGCCATCATGTAGGGCATCAGCGCCGCTCGGCCCTCGTCCTTGGCGGCTTTGAAGGCGGCCGCGATCCGCTCCTCGCCGGTCCCGGCCATCTCCGCGCCGGCCGCCGCCGCATCGGCGTCGGGTGCCGGGGGATGGCTCGACCTAGCCTCCCCGCCGTTGCTCAGGCGAGTCATCCCCCGACGCCCCCATCGCCCATGCGAGCGACCACCTCGGCGAGGTCCTTGTCCCCCCGCCCGGAGAGGCACAGCACGTCGAACCCATCATCGCCCTCGCCAGGGTGTTCCAACAGCCAGGCGATCGCGTGCGAGGACTCCAGGGCCGGGATGATCCCCTCCAGCCGCGAGAGCTCGCCGAAGGCGTCGAGCGCCTCGCGGTCGGAGACCGAGACGTAGCTGGCGCGGCCGCTGTCGCGCAGGAAGGCATGCTCGGGGCCGACACCCGGGTAGTCGAGGCCGGCGGAGACCGAGTGGGCCTCGAGGATCTGCCCGTCCTCGTCGGCGATCACCGAGGAGAGAGAGCCGTGCAGGACGCCGGTGGCGCCGGCGCCCAGCGAGGCGCCGTGGCGGCCGCTGTCGAGCCCCTCTCCGGCCGCCTCGACCCCGATCAGGGCGACCTCGGCGTCGTCGACGAAGGGGGCGAAGATGCCGATCGCGTTGGAGCCGCCGCCGACGCAGGCGATCACCCGCCGCGGCAGCGCCCCCTCGACCTCGAGCGCCTGGCGCCGCGCCTCTTCGCCGATCACCCGCTGCAGGTCGCGGACCAGGGCCGGGTAGGGCGCCGGGCCGACGGCGGAGCCGATCACGTAGTGGGTCGTCTCGACGTTGGCGACCCAGTCGCGGATCGCGGCGCTGACCGCCTCCTTGAGGGTGCGGGCGCCGGCCTCGACCGGGGCGACGTCGGCGCCGAGCAGCTTCATCCGCTCGACGTTGGGGGCCTGGCGGCGGATGTCCTCGCTGCCCATGTAGACGACGCACTCGAGCCCGAGCAGGGCGCAGGCGCAGGCGGTGGCGACGCCGTGCTGGCCGGCGCCGGTCTCGGCGATGATCCGCCGCTTGCCCATCCGCTGCGCCAGCAGCGCCTGGCCGACCGCGTTGTTGATCTTGTGGGCGCCGGTGTGGGCGAGGTCCTCGCGCTTCAGGTAGACCCGCGAGCCGACCCGCTCGGAGAGGCGATCGGCCCGGTAGAGCGGGGTTGGACGGCCGATGAAGTCGCGCCGCAGCAGCTCCAGCCGGGCCATGAACCCCTCGTCCTCGCGGGCCTCGGCCCAGGCCGCGGTGAGCTCGTCGAGCGCGGCGATCAACGTCTCCGGCACGTAGCGCCCCCCGTAGGGGCCGAAGCGCTCCTCGACCGCGCTCATGAGGCGGTTACGCCGCTCGGCTGCGCCGCCTCGAAGAAGGCCGCCATCGCCGCGTGGTCCTTGCGCCCCGGCTCCAGCTCGACGCCGCTGGCGACGTCGACCGCGTAGGGCTGGGCGACCGCGATCGCCGCCGCGACGTTGTCCGGCCGCAGGCCGCCGGCGAGGACGTCGGGGACGTCGGAGCGGTGCCCGCGCAGCAGCTCCCAGTCGAAGCTCTGCCCGGTCCCGCCCCAGAGGCCCTTGCCGCGGCGGTCGAAGAGGTGGAAATCGGTCCGGTAGGCCTCGGCGGCGTGGATGTCGGCGGCGCTGGCGACGTGGATCGCCTTGATCACCTTGAGCCCGGTCCGCCGCGCCACCTCGGCGCAGAACTGCGCCCCCTCGGCCCCGTTCAGCTGGACCATCGTCAGGTTCGCGTTCTCCGCCGCCTTGTCGACTTCCTCCAGGGTCGGATTGACGAAGACGCCGACGACCTCGCACTTGCGCCGGAAGGCGGCCCCGATCGCCGCCGCCGCGTCAGGCTCGACGCAGCGGGGGCTGCCGTCGAAGTGGATCAGTCCGACCGCCCAGGCGCCGAGCAGAACAGCCTCGGCGGCGTCGTCGACGTTGGTGATCCCGCAGAACTTGACCCTCATGCCCCCAGACTACGGGAGCAGGCGCGGCTATTCGGGGCCTTTGCCTTCTTCGATCGAGGCCGGGCGGGTGCCGAGCGTGACCGTGGCCGTCTTGGTCGAGCCGTCGCGGACGATCTTCAGCTCCAGTTCGTCCCCCGGCTTTGCCCGGTTGACGATTTCGACCACTTCTTCCATCCCCTCGACCTTCTTGCCGTCGACTTCGGTGATGACGTCGCCGCCGAGGCTGACTTCGGCGCCGTCGATCGTGGCCGAGGTGTTGCCGCCTTCGATCCCGGCCTTGTCGGCGGGGCCGCCCTTGACGACGGACTGGACGATCACCCCCTGCTTGACCGGCAGGTTGATCGCGCGGGCCAGGTCCGGCGTGATCGTGCCGCCGCTGATCCCCAGGTAGGCGTGTTCGACTTCGCCCTTGTCGATCAGCTGCTGGATCTCCGAGCGCACGGTGTCGATCGGGATCGCGAAGCCGATGCCGACGTTGCCGTTGCCACCGCCGCCGGTCTCGATCTGGGAGTTGATCCCGATCACTTCGCCTTCGCCGTTGATCAGCGGGCCGCCCGAGTTGCCGGGGTTGATCGCCGCGTCGGTCTGGATCACGTTCGAGATCGAGAACCCGTTGGGAGCCTGGATCTGGCGCTGGAGCGCCGAGACGATGCCGCTGGTGACGGTGCGGTCGAGGCCGAAGGGGTTGCCGATCGCGACCACGGGGTCGCCGACTTCCATCTCCGCCGAGTGCCCGAGCGTGAGCGGGTGCAGTTCGTCGGACGGGGCTTCGACGTCGAGCAGGGCGATGTCGGTCGCCGGATCGGCGCCGACCACCTTCGCCGTGTAGGTCCTGTCGGATTCGCCGAGTTTGACCTGGACCCGGTCGGCCCCTTCAACCACGTGGTTGTTGGTGAGGATGTGGCCTTCGGAGTCGATCACGAAGCCGGAGCCGGTGGCGGTGCCGCCGCCTTCGGATTCGGGTTCGCCGAAGGGCGAGAGGGACTGCGATTCCTGCGCCGGGATGTCCGATTCGATGAAGGCGACCCCGTCGCCGTCGCGCTTGTAGATCTCGTTGACGACGTTGGCGTCGCCTTCGCCGCCGCTCTTGCTGGCGATCGGCGCCGCCAGCGGCGCCGCCACCGTGGTCGTGGTGCCGCCGTCGGACTGGATCCAGCCGGCCGCGATCGCGATCGCGGCGAAGACGGCGACGACGGCGCCGCCGAGCAGCGCCGAGATGAACGGGATGCGGAGTGAGCTCTTCTTCTGATCGGGCATGGACCGATCGTGAGGGTCGGCGCTGACCGATCCCTAAAGGCTCTTGAAAAGGTTTCTAAAGACGCGGAGCGGACCTTCCTGCTGGCGGTTCCGCTCAACAAAATGCAGACTGCCGACGAGCCCCTGCTCAGAAGAGGTGCTCGCGGGTGCCTTCGTCGGCGCCGGTCAGCTCCCGCGTCTTCGCCTCCGGGTCGGCGGCGGCCATCAGGGCCCCACCGATCAGGACCGCATCGACGCCGACCCGCTCCAGCTCCGCCAGCTCGGCGCGGCCGGAGATGCCGCTCTCGGCGACCACGGTCTTGCCCGCCGGCACGTCCGGCATCAGCTCGAAGGTGGTCGCGAGGTCGACCGTGCCCTCGTCGAGATTGCGGTTGTTGATCCCCAGCACCTCGGCGCCGGCCTCCAGCGCCCGCTCCAGCTCCGCCTCGTCGTGGACCTCGACCAGGCAGTCGAGATCGAGCCCGCGGGCCTCGTCGTAGAGCGCCCGCAGCTGCTCGTCCTCGAGCGCCCGGACGATCAGCAGGACCGCGTCGGCGCCGTTGACCGCGGCCTCGAAGAGCTGGTAGGGATCGACGATGAAGTCCTTGCGGATGATCGGCAGGCCGCAGGCGGCCCGGGCCGCGCGCAGGTCCTCCAGGGAGCCGCCGAAGTGGGGCTCGTCGGTGAGCACCGAGAGCGCCGCGGCGCCGCCGCTCTCGTAGGCGCCGACCTGCTCCGGCACGGTCGCGGTGGCGGCGATCTCGCCGGCGCTTGGGGAGCGCCGCTTGAACTCGGCGATCAGCGAGAGGCCTGGACGCACCAGCGCCTCGTTGAAGGGGCGATCCTCGCCGCGACCGGATAGTCGCGATTCGAGGTCGGCCTGCGGGAGCTCGCGGCGACGCGCCTCGACTCCCTGCCTGGCCCCGGCAATCAGCTGCTCGATCATTCCCACTTGACCACGGGAGCCTAGTCGGCGGCGCCGGCCGTCGCCGCGATCAGGCGCTCCAGCACGTTTCCTGCCGCGCCCGAGTCGACCGCGTCGGCGGCCTTGGCGACCCCGGCCTCGAGGTCGTCGGCGAGGCCGCCGAGGTAGATCGCCGCGGCGGCGTTGAGCAGGGTCAGGTCCCGGCGCGGACCGGGCTCGCCGGCGAGCACCCCGCGCACCGCGGCCGCGTTCTCCTCCGGGCTGCCACCTGCGACCGACTCCAGGGAGGCCGGCGCCAGGCCGAACTGTCCCGGCTCGACGAACCACTCGGAGGTGCCGCCGTCGGCGACCTCGATCACCCGGGTGCGGGAGGAGATCGAGAGCTCGTCGAGGCCGTCCTCGGCGGCGACGACGAGAGCGCGGACGCTGCCGAGCCCGACCAGCGCCTCGGCGATCGTCTCCTGGTAGTGGCGGTCGGCGACGCCGAGCAGCTGCCGGTTGGCTCCGGCCGGGTTGGTCAGCGGGCCGAGGAAGTTGAAGATCGTCCGCACCCCGAGGGCCTTGCGGGCTGGGATCACGTGGGCCATCGCGGCGTGGTGGCGGGGAGCGAACATGAAGCCGAAGCCGACCTCGTCGATGCAGCGGCCGACCTGCTCGGGGTCAAGCTCGATGTCCACCCCGAGCGCTTCCAGCAGGTCGGCGGAGCCGCAGCGGCTGGTGCTGGAGCGGTTGCCGTGCTTGGCGACGGCACAGCCGGCCCCGGCCGCGACCAGGGCGGCGGCGGTGGAGACGTTGAAGGTCGAGGGCCCGCCGCCGGTGCCGGCGGTGTCGACCAGGTCGGGGCGGGCGCTGGCCACCGGCGCCGCCAGCGAGCGCATCGTCCGCGCCAGGCCGACCAGCTCCGGCACCGTCTCCCCCTTCGCCCGCAGGGCGATCAGGAAGGCGCCGGTCTGGACCGGGTCGGCCCGGCCCTCCATGATCTCCGCCAGCACCGCGGAGGCGTGGTCGGCGGTGAGGTGGTCGCCGGCGCAGACCGCGTCGATCGCCCGGCTGACGACGTCGTTCGGCATCAGGGCCCCCCCGTGATTGAGGTTTGTGTCGCTATGCGGCACAAACCTCTACCGCGCTTCCAGGAAGTTGGCCAGCAGGTGCTTGCCCTGCGGGGTGAGGACCGACTCGGGGTGGAACTGGACGCCCTCGGCCGGCAGCTCGCGGTGCCGGGCGCCCATCACCACCTCGCCTAGGGAGGCGGTCAGCTCCAACTCCGCCGGCAGCTCGGGATCGGCGACCAGCGAGTGGTAGCGGCCGGCGACCAGCGGGCTCGGCAGCCCGGCGTAGATCCCCCTGCCGTCGTGCTCGACCTCGGCGTCCTTGCCGTGCACCGGCTCGCCCTGGACGACGCGGCCGCCGAAGGCCTCGACCATCGCCTGGTGGCCGAGGCAGACGCCGAGCACCGGCGTCCCCGCCTCCGCGAAGGCCCGGATCGCGGCGCCGGAGATCCCGGCCTCGGCCGGCGTGCAGGGACCGGGCGAGACGACGAGGCGGTCGGGGCCGCGATCCAGCAGCTCCGCGACCGTGGCCTTGTCGTTGCGGACGACCTCGACCTCCGCCCCCAGCTCGCCCAGGTACTGGACGAGGTTGTAGGTGAAGGAGTCGTAGTTGTCGATCACCAGCACCCGCATCGTCAGCTCCAGTCCGGCTGTTCGCAGGCGACATCGACGGCGCGGAAGACGGCCTTGGCCTTGTTCACCGACTCGTTGTACTCGTAGGCCGGCTTGGCGTCGGCGACGGTGCCGCCGCCGGCCTGGACGTGCAGCTGCCCGTCCTTGACCACGACCGTGCGGATGTGGATCGCGGTGTCGAGGTCTCCATCCCAGGAGAGGTAGCCGACGGCGCCGCCGTAAGAGCAGCGCTTCACCGTCTCCAGCTCGTCGATGATCTGCATCGCCCGCACCTTCGGCGCCCCCGAGAGCGTCCCGGCCGGCAGCGCCGAGCGCAGCACGTCCATCGCGCTGACGCCCTCGCGCAGGGTGCCGGAGACCTGGCTGACGATGTGGAGGACGTGCGAGTAGGTCTCGACCACCATCAGCTCGTCGACCGCGACCGAGCCGTACTCGCAGACCCGGCCGAGGTCGTTGCGGCCGAGGTCGACCAGCATCACGTGCTCGGCCCGCTCCTTGGGGTCGTTGATCAGGCGCTCGGCGAAGCGGCGGTCCTCGTCCTCGCTGCGCCCGCGCGGCGAGGTGCCGGCGATCGGCCGCGTCTCCACCCGCCTGCCGCTGACCTTGACCAGTGGCTCCGGCGAGGCACCGGCGATCTGGAAGTCGCCGAACTCGAGGAAGTACATGTAGGGCGAGGGGTTGACCGTGCGCAGGCCGCGGTAGACCGAGAAGGCCTCGACCGAGGCCGGCGCCGAGAAGCGCTGCGAGGGGACGACCTGGAAGGCGTCGCCGGCGTGCACGTACTCGACGATCCGCTCGACCGCCGCTTCGAACTGCCCGCGCTCGAGGTTGGAGACGAACCGCGGCGGCTCGGAGACGGAGGGGGCGACCGGCACCGGGACGGCGCCGCGCAGGCGCTCCCGCATCTCGGCGATTGTCGCCGCGGCGCGCTCGTAGGCCGCGTCGACCTCGCCGTCGGCGTCGACGAAGGCGCAGGCGAGGATCGTCAGCTCGTGCCGCAGGTGGTCGAAGACGACCATCGCGTCGGTGACCATCAGGGCCATGTCGGGCAGCCCGAGCGGGTCCGGATTCGGCTCCCCGAGCGGCTCCACCGTGCGCACCAGGTCGTAGCCGAAGAAGCCGACGGCGCCGCCGGCGAAGGGCGGCAGGCCCTCGACCGGGGCCGGGCTGAACTCGGCCAGGCGGGCGGCGACGGCGCCGTAGGGGTCGGCGGCCGGCTCGCTGCGGCCGGCCGGGGCGCCGGCGGCGGCCTCCTCGCCGCTCCACTCCGAGAGCACGCCGTCGCTCCAGCGCAGCACCGCGCGCGGGCGCAGACCGACGAACGAGTAGCGGCCGACCTGGCCCTGCTCGGCCGACTCGAGCAGGAAGGCCGGGGCGCCCTCGGGCTCGCCGGCGCGCAGCTTGAGGAAGGCCGAGACCGGGGTCTCGCAGTCATCGACGAAGCGGGCGCGCACGGGGACCACGTTGCCCTCGCGGGCCAGCTCGCGGGCGCGCTCGAGGCTCGGCTCGAGCCTCAGCTCGGAATCAGCCGCTACGGGCATTCAGCACTTCCATCACCGCGGCCTGGGAGACGCCGCGCGAGACCAGCAGGACGCTGAGGTGGTACAGCAGGTCGGCCGCCTCTTCGGCGACGCGCTCGTTCGACTCTTCGCGGGCGGCGCGGATGACCTCCTCGGCCTCCTCCTCGACCTTCTCCCCGATCAGCTCGCGGTCGTCGAGGAGCTTCACCGTGTAGCTGCCGTCGGGACGCTCGACCGCGCGGCTGCGCAGGGTCCGCTCCAGCGCCGGCAGCGCTTCGAAGGTGACCGGGAACGGCTCCCCGGGGGCCGGCGGCGCGTCCTTGCGACTCGAGGCCGAGCCCAGCACCTCGCGGTAGAAGCAGCTGCGCTGGCCGGTGTGGCAGGCCGGGCCGGCGGGGTCGACCATCGCCACCACGGCGTCGCCGTCGCAGTCGTAGCGGAGCTGGCGCAGGTGCATGAAGCTGCCCGACGTTTCCCCTTTTTTCCAGAGTTCGTCGCGGGAGCGGCTGTGGAAGTGGAGGTCGCCGGTCTCGAGCGTCATTTCCAGCGATTCGGCGCTGACGTAGGCGAGCATCAGGACCTCGCCGGTGGCGAAGTCCTGGACGACGCAGGGCGCGAGCCCGCGCTGATCGAATTCGATTTCGCCGAACATCGGCCCAATCGTAGTCCGCCGGCCCGGCTACTCGATCCCGAGCCGGTCCAGCAGGTCCTCGTCGCGGCGCCAGTGGCGGCGCACGCGGACGCTGAGGTCGAGGTGGACGCGCTCGCCCAGCTCGCTCTCCAGCGAGCGCCGGGCGGCGGTGCCGATCTCGCCGATCTTGGCGCCGCCCTTGCCGATCAGGATCCCCTTCTGGGACTCGGTCTCGGCCCAGATCTCCGCCCTGACGACGATCAGTCCGTCCTCGCGCGAGGCCAGCTCCTTGACCGCGACCTCGACCGAGTGCGGGATCTCCTGACGGGTCCGGTTCAGCACCTGCTCGCGGATCAGCTCGGCCAGCAGCAGCTCGCTCGACTGGTCGCTGCTGTCCTCCGGCGGGTACATGTACGGGCCCTCTGGCATCAGCTCTCCGAGCCGCCCGACCAGCGCCTCCAGCCCCTCGCCGGTGCGGGCGCTGATCGGGAAGACCTCGTCCACCCCCTGCAGCTCGGCCGCGGCGGCGAGGACCGGGACGATCTCGTTCGGGCCCAGCCGGTCGGCCTTGTTGACGGCGCAGATCACCGGCAGCTGCGCCCCCGCGCCGAGCAGGGAGCGGACGATGAAGCGGTCGCCGGCGCCTACCCCCTCCTCGCCGTTGACCACGACCAGGGCGACGTCGGAGTCGGCCAGCTCGCGCTTGACCCGCTGCTGCATGCGCTCGGTGAGGATGTCGCGCGGGCGCTGCACGCCGGGCAGGTCGACCAGGACCAGCTGCCGTTCCGCCTCGAGGTCGGTGGCGACGCCGCGGATCGCCCGCCGCGTCGTCTGCGGCCGCACCGAGGCGATCGCGACGTGGGAGCCGACGATCGCGTTGACCAGCGTCGACTTGCCCGCGTTCGGCCGCCCCGCCAGCCCGATGAAGCCGGAGCTGGTCATGCGAGCCCCGCCAGCACGCGCGCCTGCAGCGCCAGCATCTCGCCCCCGTCGGTCTCGTGGTCGTAGCCGCAGAGGTGGAGGACGCCGTGGACCGCGGCCTCGGTGACGTCGGCGCAGTGCTCGGGGGAGATCGCGACGTCGCCGAGCTCGCGCGGGCCGGCGACCGGGCCGGGGCCGTCGAGCGGGAAGGCGAGGACGTCGGTCGTCGCGTCGAGGCCGCGGTGCTCGCGGTTGAGCTCGCGGATGCGCCCGCCGTCGACCAGCTCGACCCCGAGGTGGCCGTCGGCGACGGCGGCGGCGGCGAGCGTCGCCGCGACCGCGTCGCGCAGCTCCTCGGGGACGTCGGAGAGGTCCAGGCTCAAGAGCGCGGCGTCGGCCCGTGTTCGCTGCGTGCCGCGCCCTCGCGGTTGCCGTGCGCGTCGTAGGCGGCGACGATGCGCTGGACCAGTTTGTGGCGGACGACGTCCTCGCCGCCGAACTCGACGAAGGAGATGTCTTGGACGCGGTCGAGGATGTCGCGGACGGCGATCAGCCCCGAGCGCTGGTCGCTCGGCAGGTCGATCTGGGTGACGTCGCCGGTGACGACCATGCGCGAGTTGAAGCCGAGCCGGGTCAAGAACATCTTCATCTGCTCGGGGCTGGTGTTCTGGGCCTCGTCGAGGATCACGAAGGAGTCGTTGAGGGTGCGGCCGCGCATGAAGGCCAGCGGCGCCACCTCGATCACGTCGCGCTCGAAGTAGCCGTTGACGCGGTCCGGGTCGATCATGTCGTAGAGGGCATCGAAGAGCGGCCGCAGATAGGGGTCGACCTTGGCCTGGATGTCGCCCGGGAGGAAGCCGAGCCGCTCCCCGGCCTCGACCGCGGGCCGGGTGAGGATGATCCGTTGCACCTTGCGTTCGGTCAGCGCCGCGGCGGCCATCGCCACCGCGAGGAAGGTCTTGCCGGTGCCGGCCGGGCCGATCCCGAAGGTGATCGTGTGGCGTCGGATCGAGTCGACGTAGCGCTTCTGGTTGACCGTCTTCGGCGCCACTTTGGTGTTGCGGTGGCGCCAGACGACGTCGTCGAGGATCTCGGCCGGGCTCGCGTCCGCCTCGAGGGCGCCGGTGACCGCCTGGATCGTGCCCGGGGCGACGTCGTGCCCCTGCTCGATCAGCTCGACCATCTCGTCGACCACCGTCGCCGCCTCGGCGACGTCGTCGGCCTGGCCCTCGAGCGTGAGCACGTTGCCGCGCAGGTGCAGGTCGGCGTCGAGCCGCTCCCGCAGCGCCCGCAGGACCGTGTCCTCCGAGCCGGCGAGCTCGGCGGCGACCGTGTTGTCGAGGGTCAGCTGCCTACGAGCCAAGCTGCTCCCGCACCGCGGCGCTGACCCGCTTGCCGTCGGCGCGGCCGCCGACCTTCGGCATCAGCGCCGACATCACCTCGCCCATCTGCCGCTGCTCGCTGGCCCCGGTCTCGGCGACCGCCGCCGCGACCAGCGCCGCCAGCTCCTCGTCGGAGAGCTGCTGGGGCAGGTAGCCCTCGATCAGCTCCGCCTCGAAGCGCTCGGCGGCGGCCTGCTCGGCGCGGCCGGCGTCGGCGTAGGCCTCGGCCGCCTCGACCCGCTTCTTGCGCTCCCGCTGCAGCACCGCGATCTCGTCGCCATTGCCCAGCTTCGCGTCCTGCTGGAGCACGTCGACGACCAGGCGCAGCGCCCCGGCCCGCTCGCGGTCGCGGGCTTTCATCGCCGTCCGCACATCCTCCTGGACCTGTTCGAGAACGCTCATCGGCTAAGGGTAGTCGGCGCGCCGTCGGGATCGTCGATCGTGACCCGCTCGACCGCGCCCAGGGGCATCTGCAGGAAGCGGGTGCCGAGGTCGCGGAAGGAGTCGGTGTCGCCGGTGCAGAGGAAGCGGTAGTCGCCCTCGCCGTCGCGCGGCCGGGCGAGGCCGGCGCGCTCGAGCGTGCGTTGGACGGCGGCGGCGACCGCGTGGCCGCCGCTGACCAGGCGCACGTCGCGGCCGAGGATGCGCTGCAGCATCGGCGCCACCAGCGGGTAGTGGGTGCAGCCGAGGATCAGGGTGTCGACCTCGGCCCGCTTCAGCGGCTCGCAGTAGGCCCGCGCCATCGCCAGCGTCCCCTCGTCGAAGGGGGAGCCCTCCTGGATGAACGGGGCCAGCTTCGGCGCCTCCACTTCGGTCACCTCGAGCGGCCGCCCGGCCGCTTCGAGCGCCCGCCGGTAGGCGCCGCTCTCGACCGTGTTCGGCGTCGCCAGCACCCCGACCCTGCCGCTGTCGGTGATCGCCGCCGCGATCTCCGCCTGCGGCTCGACCACCGGGACCACCTCCACCCCGCTCCGCGCCCCGATCGCCCGCGCCGTCTCCTCGCCGATCGCGGTGGCGGTGTTGCAGGCGATCACCAGCAGCTTGGCGCCGCGGCCGAGCAGCAGCTCGGCGATGCGGGCGATGCGCTCGCGCAGGCGGTCCGGGTCGCGGCTGCCGTAGGGGAACATCGCCGTGTCCCCGAGATAGACGAAGTCCTCTTCGGGGAACGAGACCAGGCACTCGTGCAGCACCGTGAGGCCGCCGACCCCGGAGTCGAACATCGCCACCGGCAGCGAGGGGTCGAGCCCGTCCACCCTGGCAGCGCCGCTACAGGAACGGTTTGTACGTCATGAAGAAGATCGTCACGATCACGATCACCCCGGCCAAGGTGCCGACCTTGCCGATCCGGTCGCCGAGCGCTTCGAACTCGGGGCTGAGCGTGTCCCCCGCCTTCAGGTCGCGCTCGGCCAGCGCTTTCGCCTCTCGCACCTTCGGCTGGAAGAACCCGTGCTGGAGCCCGAACAGGACCAGGATCGCGAGGATGCCGACGCCGACGAAGGCGTCGCTCGTCTTCCAGGCGCCGTCGCTGGCGGAGAGCAGCCCGATGCCGGCCAGCAGCAGCACCACCATGCCCGGGTTGACCAGGTACCTGTCGACCTTCTGCACCCCGGCCAGGATCGCCGGCGTCGCCGCCGGATACTGCGGTGCCACCGAGAAGAAGAAGGCGTAGCCGAAGGTCGGTCCGAAGGCCAGCACGACCGCGAGGACGTGCAGGAACAGCGCGATCTTGTAGCCGGGATCGACTATCGAGGCTAAGGGCATCGGCGAGAACCCTATCGCTGGTCACGGCCGTCGCCGTGCACCGAGATCACGACTGGGACACGTTCTCAACCCGAACCGAGTGGGTGACGAAGAGTTCCCCGCCATCCTCATGCGTTCTCTCGCGGAGGACATCCAGCTCAAGCCCTTTGGAGATGAGGAGTTCGGCAAAGTCCCGGGGTCCGATCTCATGAGCGGTCGCAGCGAGGCTCGATGGGTGGTGGGAGGCAGTCGCGTCGACCCATTCGTCGATTGACTGCTCGAACTCGTCTATCCCCCACTCTTCCGACAGCCAGGACTCCTGACGAATCTCGTTGAGGATCTGGAGGTAGTTCGCGCGGCGAGACAGCTGAGCGGTGATGTCCTCAATCGCGTGCGTCAACCGCTCTGCGCGAAATTGAAGCACGAAGCCCCAGACTGCGAGTGCGCCCGAAGCCAGGTAAGCGCCAGCTAAGAACAGGACTATGGCCGCCCCTTCGGAGTCGCCGGTCCCGCTAACCGCAACAGTGCGGATCAGCGTCACGATCGTCCCGAGAACACCGGCCATCGCACTGGCCATCCAGGCAGAACGCTTCCTGCGAACCAGTGGCGACGTATGACGGAGGGTCACGCTCTGAAGGGTGCTCGCGGTCGCCGCCGCACGTTCGCCGCGTCGCCCCAGGCGCTCAAGAACCTCGCTCGGACCGCGAGCCAGCTCCTTGGCCACGTCAACCCGAACCAGGGTTGACCCCGGGCGCTCGGCGAGCAGGACGTCCCGGGCCTCGACAGCTCGATCCCAGCTCTCGCGATCCCCGTCCGGGGTGTCCGTGTGACTCGTGCGCGCTACTCGTCGAAAGGCGCTGGAGATGTCGTCTGGCGAAGCCTCTCGATCGACGCCTAGAACGTCACAAGCTTCATCAGTGGTCATTGAGGATCATTTAATACATGACTTCAGAGTGGACTTGTCGACGCAGCAGCAGCGCGGCCCAGTCTCCCTCCTGACGGCGCTCGATCTCGCTCAGGCCGCACCGCCCGAAGGCCGCCGCGACGTCGTCGAGTTCCGGCGGCAGGAGCCCGGAGCAGACGAGCGTGGCGGGCCCCTCCCCCAGCTGCGCGGCGACCGCGAGCAGGATCGGCGAGGTCATGTTGGCGACGGCGATCGGGGCGAGGGCCGGGAGGCGCTCGCGCAGGTTGACGCGCTCCAGCTGCAGCTCGACGTCGTTGGCGGCGGCGTTGGCCGCGGCCGCTTCGAGCGCCGGCGGCTCGTGGTCGTAGGCGGCCACGGGTCCCCAGCCCAGCTTCGCGGCCGCGATCGCGAGCACTCCGGAGCCGGTGCCGAGGTCGGTCAGCGGCCCGGTCGCCTCTCCCGCCGCGGCCAGCTCCAGCAGGAGCTCCAGGCAGAGCCGGGTGGTCGGGTGGGCACCGGTGCCGAAGGCCTGGCCGGGGTCGACGACGACGTCGATCGCCCCCTCGCGCGGCGGCTCCCAGGACGGGCGCAGCCAGAGGCGCTCGCCAACCAGCAGCGGCTTGTGGAAGTCCCGCCAGCGGTCGGCCCAGTCGTCGGGGACCTCGGTCGAGCTGACCTCGACCGTCCCCTCGCCCACCGCCGCGTCGAGCTCGCCCAGCTCCGGCAGCTCGCCCTCGCCGCCGTAGATCGCGTACTCGACGTAGCCGGGACCCCGCTCCTCCTCGACCCCGTTGGGCGCCAGCACGGTCAGCTCGGCCAGCACGAGCTCCGCCTGGTCGGGCGGGCAGCGGACCGCGAGACGGATCAACCGAAGGCCCGGCGCACGCGGCCGAGCAGGCCGTCGCCGTGCCGCGGCCCGAGGTTGTCGGGCCCGAGCGAGTCGTCGAGCCGCTCGACGACCTCGCGCTGGTCCTCGCCGAGGTTGGTCGGGATGACGACGTTGAGGATCACCCGCTGGTTGCCGCGGCGGCGGGCGCCGAGGCGGGGCAGGCCGGCGCCGCGCAGCACCTCTTCGTGGCCGGGCTGGGTCCCGGGGGCGACCTCGATCTCGCGCTCCCCCTCCAGCGTCGGCACCGTCACCGCGGTCCCCAGCATCGCCTCGGTGGCGGGGATCGAGACGACGCTGATCAGGTCGGTGCCCTCGCGCTCGAAGCGCTCGTCCGCGGTCACGGTCACCTCGACGTAGAGGTCGCCGGCGGGCGCCCCGGGGTCGCCGGCGTGGCCGGCGCCGGTGACCCGCAGCCGCTGTCCGCTTTCGATCCCGGCCGGGATCTCCACCACGTGGGTCCTGCGGCCGCGGGTGCGGCCGCTGCCGGCGCACTCCCCGCACGGGGTCTCCGGCACCTTGCCGGCGCCGCCGCAGGCGTCGCAGGCGACGCCGCGGACCATCTGGCCGAAGGGCGTCTGGGCGACCTGGCGCAGCTGGCCGGCGCCGCCGCAGCGCTCGCAGGTCGAGATCGGAGTCCCCGGCTCGGCGCCGTTGCCGTGGCAGTGCTCGCAGGCGACGACGGCGTCGAAGGAGACCTCGCGGCCGACCCCGGTCGCGACCTCGCCGAGGTCGATCTCGGTCGCGACGAGGACGTCGTCGCCGGCCGCCCTGACCGCACCGCCGCCGCCGAAGCCGAACTGGGCGGAGCCGCCGCCGAACAGGGACTGGAGGAGGTCGTCGATCGAGCCGAAGGACGAGGCGCCGCGGGGGTCGAAGCCGCCGGAGCGCAGCCCCTCGTGCCCGTAGGCGTCGTAGGTCTGGCGCCGCTCGGCGTCGGAGAGGACCTCGTAGGCCTCCGCCGCCGCCTTGAACTTCTCCTCGGCCTCCGGGTCGTGGTCGTTGACGTCCGGGTGCAGTTCGCGGGCGAGGCCGCGGAAGGCCTTCTTGATCTCGGTCTCGCTGGCGTCCCGGCTGACGCCGAGCACGTCGTAGTAGTCGCGTGGCATCGGGCTCAGTTGTCGTAGACGGTCTCGAAGTAGCGCGAGAGCTCACGGGCGGCGCCGCGCACGGAGGCGATCGCGGTCGCGTAGTCCATCCGCAGCGGGCCGACGACGCCGACGGCGCCGAGGTTGCGGTGGCCGAGGCCGTAGTTGGCGCCGACGACGCTGACCGAGCGCAGCTCCGGCTGCGGGTTCTCGCCGCCGATCCAGAGGAAGACGGAGCGCTCGTCGAGCGAGGAGCGCAGCATCTGCAGGACGCCGGCGCGGCGCTCCAGCGCCGTCATCAGCTCGTCGGCGCGGGGCAGGTCGGCGAGGTGGGCTTCGGAGAGCAGGCGCGAGGCGCCGTCCATGTAGAGGGTGGCGCCGGCCTCGCGCTCGAGCTCGGTGAAGGCGGAGGAGAGGGTGGCGACGAAGCCGGCCTCGACCGGGTCCAGCTCGGTGCCGGCGAGCCGGCTGGCGATCATCCGCGAGCCCACGCCGAGCCCGGACAGCGACTCGTTCAGGTAGCTGGAAGCCCACTCGACGAGGCCGGGGTCGACCGCTCGCTCGAAGTCGAAGACGCGGCGGGCGACGTCGCCGGTGGAGGCGATCGCGATCACCACGACCCGGTGCGGCTGCAGGCGCAGGACCTCGACCCGGTGGATCGTCGCCGCGACGCTGGGCGCCGGCGCCGTCGCCATCGCGACCAGGTCGGTGACGCTGGCCAGGGCCGCCGTCGTCTCCCGCATCGCCTCGTCGACCTCGCGGCGCAGGCGCGAGAGCTCGAGCTCGACCCGGGCCTCGGCCGGCGCCCCCGAGGCCATCAGCAGGTCGACGTAGCGACGGTAGCCGGAGTCGGTGGGGACGCGGCCGGCGGAGGTGTGCGGATGGGTCAGGTAGCCCTCGGCCTCGAGCAGGGCCAGCTCGGCCCGCACGGTCGACGGGCCCCACTCGACCTCGGACCGCTCGGCGATCTCGCGCGAGCCGATCGGGCGCGCCGCCGCCAGGTAGGCGTCGACGACCAGGTGGAGGATCAGGTCCTGTCGCTCGGAGAGCATCGACCTCCCATTGTAGGAAGGGCGCGGAGGGAGCCTGCCTAGAGCTGGACTTCGGCCTCGGCGTTCTTGATGATCTCGGTGCCGCCCTGCCTGGCGACGGTGTCGACGACGACGGTGTCGCCGTCGACCGCCTTGACGGTGCCGGAGACGACGATCTCCTGCTCCGGCATCCCCATGCCGCGGAACTGGACCGCGAGCCGCTTCAGCGCCCGCGGGTCGCCGCCGGCGAGGGCCGCGTTGGCTTTGGCGACCAGGCCCATCGAGTAGAGGCCGTGGAGGATGTTGCGCGGCAGGCCGACCGCTTTCGCGAACTCGTCGTCGATGTGGATCGGGTTGAAGTCCCCCGAGGCGCCCGCGTAGCGGTGCGGCAGGTACTTGTCGGGCGTCACGCTCAGCTCCGGGACCTGGTCTCCGACGTTCAGCTCGGCCATCCCTAAACCCCCCTGACGATGTTGGTCCAGGTGCCGCGCACTACCTCGGCGCCGTCCTGGTTGACGGAGACGGTCTCGAAGACGTAGAAGCCCTTGCCGTCCTTCTCCTCGATCGAGAGGCACTTCGAGCTGGTCGTGATCTCGTCGCCGGAGCAGACCGGCTCGCTCCACTCGAAGACCTGGCCGCCGTGGACCATCGCCGCGAAGTTCATCTCGACGTCGGGGTCGAAGAGGACGGGGCCCAGGGCCGGGCCGCTGTAGACGACGGCGAACATCGGCGGCGCGACGACGTCGCGGAAGCCGGCCGCGCGGGCGGCCTCCACGTCGAAGTGCACGGGGTTGTCGATCCCCAGCGCGGCCGCGTACTCCCTGATCTTCTCCCGGCCGACCTGGTAGGTCGTCCCGGGCCATTCCTTACCTATGGCGTCGGTCTTGATCGGCATGGCCGGGCACCCTACCTTTTCGCCCGAATCTGGAGCTAATCGTCGATTTGGAGCACCGCCAGGAAGGCCTCCTGGGGCACTTCCACCCGACCGACCGACTTCATCCGCTTCTTGCCCGCTTTCTGCTTCTTCAGCAGCTTGTTCTTGCGGGTGACGTCGCCGCCGTAGAGCTTCGCGGTGACGTCCTTGCGCAGCGCCTTGACGGTCTCGCGAGCGAGGATGTTGGAGCCGATCGCGGCCTGCACCGGGACGTCGAAGAGCTGGCGCGGGATCGTCTTGCGCAGCCGCTCGACCAGGCGCTTGCCCTGCTCGTAGGAGAAGTCGCGGTGGACGATGATCGAGAGCGCGTCGACCTTGTCGCCGGCGAGCAGGATGTCGACCTTGACCAGGTCGGAGGCGCGGTTGCCGATCGGCTCGTAGTCGAGCGAGGCGTAGCCGCGGGTGCTGCTCTTCAGGAGGTCGAAGAAGTCGAGGACGATCTCCGCCAGCGGCATGTCGTAGCGGATCTGCACCCGGACCGGGCTCAGGTAGTGCATGTCGACGTGGGTGCCGCGGCGCTGCTGGCAGAGCTCCATGACGGCGCCGACCTGCTCGGAGGGACAGATGATCGTGGCCCGGATGTAGGGCTCTTCGACCGACTCGATCGTGCCCGGGTCCGGGAGGTCGGTGGGGCTGCGGACTTCCCTCGACTCGCCGTTGGTCAGGTGCACCTCGTAGCGCACGTTCGGGGTCGTCGAGAGCAGGTCGAGGCCGTACTCGCGTTCCAGCCGCTCGCGCACGATCTCCATGTGCAGCAGGCCGAGGAAGCCGCAGCGGAAGCCGAACCCGAGCGCCTCCGAGGTCTCCGGCTCCCAGGAGAGCGCGGCGTCGTTGAGGGCCAGCTTCTCGAGCGCGTCGCGCAGGTCTTCGTAGCGGTCGGTGTCGATCGGGAAGACGCCGCAGAAGACCATCGGCCGGACCTCGCGGTAGCCCTCCAGCGGCTCGGACGCCGGTCGGTCCCGGGCGGTCAGGGTGTCGCCGACGCGCAGCTTGGTGACGTCCTTGATGCCGGTGATCAGGTAGCCGACGTCGCCCGCCCCCATCCCCTCGACCGCGGTCATCGCCGGCCGGAAGAAGCCGATGTCGTCGATCTCCGCCTCGGTGCCGTTCTGCATCGCCAGGATCCGCTCGTGCTTGCGGAAGGAGCCGTCGACCATCCGCACGTAGGCGATCACGCCGCGGTACTGGTCGAACTCGGAGTCGAAGATCAGCGCCCGCGTCGGCGCCTCCGGCTCCCCTTGCGGCGGTGGGATCCGCTCGACGATCGCCTCCAGCACCTCCGGCACGCCGACCCCGGTCTTGGCCGAGATCCAGAGCGCTTCCTCGGGGTCGCCGCCGGTCAGGTCGGCGATTTCGGCCGCGACCCGCTCCGGCTCGGCCCCGGGCAGGTCGACCTTGTTGATGACCGGGATCAGCTCCAGCCCGGCGTCGATCGCGAGGTAGGTGTTGGCGACGGTCTGCGCCTCGACTCCCTGGGCGGCGTCGACGACCAGCAGCGCCCCCTCGCAGGCGGCGAGGCTGCGCGAGACCTCGTAGGAGAAGTCGACGTGGCCGGGCGTGTCGATCAGGTGCAGGTGGAAGGTCTCGCCGCCGGCGGCCCTGTACTCGACCCGCACCGCCTGG
>Ga0157375_10000808_pt1 | contig 27460 bp, 19 predicted proteins | sample M35metaG_FD_115311 | JGI IMG/M metagenome (GOLD analysis project Ga0157375, IMG submission 115311) | Miscanthus rhizosphere microbial communities from Kellogg Biological Station, Michigan, USA - M3-5 metaG | ecosystem: Host-associated > Plants > Roots > Rhizosphere > Soil | place: USA: Michigan... | reverse complement strand
TCCATGCCTAAACTGCTGGGAAGCGTCATCGTCTTTGGGGCGCTCTCCGTCGTGCTCATCGCCATGCTCTGGTGGCGCTACGCGGTCGATGAGAAGCTAGGCTACTGCCAGACACCAGAGCAGCTTATCCCGGCTTGATCCCTGCAGCCTTGATGATTGGCCACCATTTCTCGATATCGGCCTTTTGAAGTGCGTCGAGACCTTGCGGAGTCTGCTGATCGCGGGGCGGTATTTCCTGCCCGAGATCGCGAAGGCGCCCTTATACAGTGGGATCGCCGAGGGTCTCCACAACGGCCGGGTTCAATTTATCGAGAATATCTTTCGGCGTACCTTTCGGCGCCCACATTCCATGCCAAACGGAAATGTAAAAATCCGGAAGTCCGGCTTCGTCAACGGTCAGAACATCGGGAGCTACTGCGGCGCGCGTCTTCGCGGTAACGGCATAGGCTTTGATTTTTCCGGCGCGGGCCTGTGGCATCGCATTGGCTACCTGATCGAACATGAGGTCAATTTGGCCTGCCACCAAGTCCTGCAATGCAGGGCCTGCGCCTCGATATGGCACAAATTGAAAACGCGTGGCGGTTAGCTTCTGGAAGAGAATGCCGGCCACATGCGTCGCAGCCCCCACGCCGGAAGTCCCGGCGGAAAGCTTGTCTGGATTCGCCTTGATCCAGGCAATCAGTTCTTTCAGATTAGTTGCCGGCGCAGTGCTCTTAGACACGATCACAGCCGGATTATCGGCGATCACTGCCACGGGCTCGAAATCCTTCAGCAGGTCCCATTGGAGCGAGTAGATCGCACCTGTCACCACGTGCGAGTTCCACGGACCAAGACTGATGGTATATCCATCTGGTTCAGCGCGCGCGACGCGGCCGACGCCAATCGTTCCTGCGGCGCCAGATACATTCTCTATAATCACTGGCTGGCCCAGCGCTCCCCGCATGCGCTCGGCGATGATGCGAGCAAGGGCGTCGGTTGGACCACCAGCGGCAAAGGGCAGGACCATTGCAATTGGTCGCGTCGGATACGTTTGGGCCTCGGCGAACCGGGATAAGGCCGGCGATAACGCAACGCCTCCACCCCAATGCAGAAACGACCGACGGCAAAATTTCATGAATGCCGCTCCTTACCTCGCGCAGCGCTCGCCGATTATGAGGGTATCGCACCCCGCACAGCCGCGAAAGGCGTGTCCGGCTATGGCAAGTGTCGGTTCGTTGCGACGCACAGATTCGGTCGCCATTGAAGGCATAGCGGACATTCGGCGAAACCGTGCTGCCCGTCGGAGCGACGCGAATGACCCACAAGCGGCCAATCGGCAGCCAAATTTGCTGTGATGCACAACGGACCTCACGATGTGGTAGGCTACAGTCGTTGGTGCCTCAATTCGCCGCACAGGCTGTCATCGCCATCGAGAACACGCGGCTGCTCAACGAGCTGCGCGAATCGCTGCAGCAGCAGACCGCCACGGCCGAGGTGTTGGGCGTCATCTCCAGTGCAAGGATGCGCGGTCCGCGTCCATCACCATCGGGGATGCGAGGGTAGCTGGCATCCATTCCAGCTTGATATCGGCCGGGGTTGATAAACCCACGGCCGCACTCAGGACCATAGCCGGCCCTAACGCCAGACTTCTCACTCAGCTTTGATGTTGCGTTCTTTGATCAACCTGCCCCATGAGCCGATCTCCGACTGCAGCAATTGTGCCGCTTTCTCGGGCGGGCCGCCCCCGCCTTGAACACTGATGTCTGCAAGCCGCGATTTGACGAGCGGGTTTTGCAGCGCCTTACCGAACTCAGCATTGAGTCGCGTAGCGATGGCCGCAGGCGTCCCTTTCGGTACGAACATCGCCGACCACGCCACCACCGCATAGCCTGGCACGCCGGCTTCCGAAATCGTCGGCACATCCGGCAGCGATGCCGTGCGGTCGGCCGTGCTCACGCCGAGAGCATGCAGCTGGCCTGACTTGATCAGTTGCAGCGCCTCCGGCAGGCTGACAATCATGGAATCGACCCGGCCTGCGACGATATCCGGCAAGGCCGCCGTGGAGCCGCGGTATGGGACATGAAGAATCTCCACTTCTGCCATGGCCTTGAACATCTCACCGGCGAGATGAGAAGCCGAACCGATTCCGGAAGACGCCATCGAGAGACTGCCAGGCTTCGCGCGTGCAAGCTCGATGAAACGTTTGACCGAAGTCGCGTTGATGCTGGGGCCGACCACTAAGACGTTCGGAAGCACACCGGCGAGTATCACGGGGGCGATATCCGTGCGCGGATCCCATCCCATGTTGTCGAGCAAAAACAGGTTTGAGGCGCACCCGAGCGTGCACATCAGGACGGTGTAGCCGTCGGGTGCCGCACGGGCGCCCGCTTGCATTGCGATGTTGCCGGCGCCGCCGGTGATGTTTTCCACGAACACGCGCCCGAGCCCGTCGCTTGAGTATTGAGCGAGCAGGCGTGCCACCGTGTCGGGGGCTCCGCCCGCCGCGAACGGCACGATGATCCGCACGGGCTGGCGAGGAAAACCATCGGTACCCTGCGCGGATGCCGACCCGGCCAATTCAGTGACCGGCGGAAGGAGGGTACACAAAAACCCAATCAGGAGTGGTCTTGCGAAGGAAAAGCGCGCCATGATTAGTTTCCGGCCTCGGGGTTCTGTTTGACCCCCTTTGGGATGTTGCCGCATACTTTCAGGTCTTGTCATCTGCCTCCAGCCCTGTTCACGAGCATCGAATGATCAACAAGGACGCTGTCGGGCCCGTCTTCGATCGGATTCGGAGCGAGGACGTCGTGCAATTGGCGCGGCAAATGATCGCTATTCCCAGCCCTAATTTCGAGGAGGGCAGGCTTACGGACTTCATGGTCGAGCGCATGCGCAGTCTTGGCCTCGAAGTAACAACCATGGACGTGGATCATCCGATCCAGGCTGGCAAGAAGACGCGCCAGGCGGTCGGGCGTCTCAAGGGCAAAGGCGGCGGTCCCACGCTCATGATCAATGGTCATCTCGACGTGAACGTCGAAATGCCCGGATGGACCGTTCATCCGACGGAAGGCAAGTTCGAGGACGGGTGGATCTGGGGCTTGGGTGCCCAAGACGATAAGGGAGGTCTTGCTGCAGCATTTTGTGGGCTCAAGGCGATTATCGACACGCACACCGAGCTCAAGGGCGATGTCCTATTTTGTCCTGTGGCCTCTCACAAGCTTGGCGGATGGGGCACACGAACGCTCTTGAAGAACGGAGTCCGCGCTGACTACTGCATAAACCTGGAACATTCGGCCAATACGATCGGATCGGTCATCGTCGGTTCCATTCGGGTACGTCTCCATACCAATACCCCCGGATTGTTCTTCCGCTTTACCGAAGAAGCGCGACGGACCTATTTCAATCCCATCGAGCAGCAGGCCTTGTTTGTGCAGAAGTTTGGGCCAAGCCTTACACCAATTAAGCCGGGTGGCTGGCTGACATTTACGCCCCATCCGCAGTTGCCGGATTTCCCAATGATCCGCTACGACGTGATTTCGAAGGACCATTACGGACGGACCTGCGATCTCGTCTTCCAGATCCGAACCGTTCCGGGCATGACGCTGGAGGGCGTATGTCGAGACGTTGCACGCGTCATCGATGCCTGTCGCCGCGAAAACCCGGCAGTAGACTGCGAGGTCACCATCCCGGCGAATGGCCCGAACGATCCGTTCTACATGGAGCCGACCGCTCTTGATGACGATCACCCGCTGGTCGGTGCGTTGGCGCGCGGCTATGAGCTGGCGACAGGTGAGAAGCCGCTGATCGGTGGCGTCGAGCGCATCGGCAATTTCGGTGACGGCAACGTATTGCAGGCAGCCGGCATCCCCGCTGTGCAGTTCGGGCCGGGCGATATCAAGCGATATCCAGAGTGGCCGGCACCGGACGAACGGGCTCACATTTCCGAACTCATGACGACGGCGCGCACGTGTGCGTATGCAACGTTGGACCTGTGCGGGTGACGGCATCCGTATCTTCCGCAGCGCTGACGCGGGCGGAGTTGGAACACGCGGCTCCTCGGACCGTTCGCATGGCAGTTCGCGAAGGCCGCTGGACGACAAATACCAAGCGGTTGGCACTGGGCTTTCACCAAGCGAACGTGACCATTCTGCCTAAGCACTTGGCCTTCGACTTCATGCGTTTCTGTCAACGCAATCCCCGGGCGCTGCCGATCCTCGATGTAACCGATCCAGGAGATCCGGTGCCACGGATTGCCGCTCCGGACGCGGACATTCGGGTCGATATCCCGAGTTACTGCATCTATCGCGACGGAAAGTTGGTGGACCGCGTTCGCGACTTGCGTGACCAGTGGCGTTCCGATCACGTGGCTTTCCTAACGGGCTGCAACCTGTCGATAGACCAGGTCCTACTCGACGCCGGAATTCCCTTCCCCCATTTGGTCCGGGAGGACGCGTTTCCCGCCCAGTATCGTTCCACTTTGATGTGCCGGCCTGCGGGGGTGTTCCATAGCCCCGTGGTTGTCAGTTATCGGCCTGTTCCAGAGCTTCTCCTCCTCAGGGTCATCGAATTGACGTCGCGGTTTCCTCTATCCCATGGAGCGCCGATTCACGTCGGAGATCCCGTCCGCATCGGCATTCCTGACCTTGCCAAGGTTGACTGGGGTAGGGCACCCGACGAGGAGCCTGGCACGATCCCTGCTTTCTGGGCCTGCGGAATCACAGCCCAATCGGCCGCGACCACCGTCGGGATCTGCGAGATGATCACTCATGCGCCAGGGCACATGTTCGTGACCGATCTCCCGGTCTCGGATAGAACTCTGGGCTGAAGAGAGAGAGAATGACTGTCTTCAGGACAATCACGGCGGTATTGATTTGGATTGCTGCGTTTGGATCGGCATCTGCGGAGACTTGGCCGCAACGTTACGTCCGCATCATCGTGCCATTTTCTGCCGGGGGCGCGGCTGACGTCGTGACTCGCATTGTGGCCGCACACATCGCCGAGAACCTGGGCAAGAACGTCGTTGTCGAGAATCGCACCGGGAGCAACGGGAATATCGGCACGGAAGCGGTCGCTCGTTCGGAACCGGACGGCTACACGTTTCTGGCAGGCTCGCCAGGAACGCTTGCCATCAATCCGCATATGTTTGCGAAACTGCCGTACAATGCCTTGACCGATTTTGTTGCCGTGAGCCACGTGGCAACTTTTCCGCAGATCTTGGCGGTCAGCAGGAAAATTCCCGCCGCAAATCTTTCCGACTTCACCGCGCATCTGAAGGCGAGGCCCAAGGCTCTTAATTTCGGATCTTCCGGCATCGGCTCCACGGGCCATCTAATTACAGCAATGTTCCTGCATCGCGCGGGCCTCGATGCCGTCCATATCCCTTTTCGCGGAGGTGGTCCGGCGGCGCAAGCGCTCGTCGCCGGCGATGTCGATTTCGTCATCGACGGCCTGCCGACCTTCCAGGGATTCGTCGGCACCGACAAAGTAAGCATTGTCGCCATAACGTCGGCAAAACGCTCGCCTAACCTTCCCGACGTGCCGGCGATCGGCGAAATGGCTGTCCCGGGCTTCGATCTGTCTTCATGGGTGGTCTTCGCCGCCCCGAAGGGAACACCTAAAAATGTCGCCGATCGGTTCGCCGCCGAGGTGAACAAGGTGCTCGCGTCGGACGAGGTCAAAAACCGGCTGCTCGAAGTAGGGGCGCTTCCTGCGGGAGGATCGCCAGAGGACGCGGCGCGCTTTCAGCGATCGGAACTCGCCAAATGGAAAGAAGTGGTTGAAGTCTCCGGAGCGAAGATGGAGTGAGCTCGCCAACGAAAAAATGAGTTCGACCAAATGTGCGACTGAATCAGACGGTGCAAGATTCGGATGACGTTGGTGGCAGAGCCAAAAGCCGCACGCCTCACAACAACCTCGGCCCATGTCAACGATTGCGTGGATGCATTTTTAGGACAAGCCGTCATAGCTTGGCCCAACAAGGCACAGAACGAGCAAATGTTTTCGAGTTGCTCCTGAAAGCGGACCTCGGACCAAGCGTTTGATCGTCCTAGTGGCCTCGGACCTGTCCGCCACGCTTCGAGCCGCACGCACCGGCCATGACAATGATAAGGAGGCGCCAATTATGGATCCGATCAGACGTACCATACTGGCAACCGGCGCCGCGGCGACGGCGATGGCCGCATCGCCGCGCGTGTTTGCTCAGCAGACTGGGCAGGGAGGAGCAGCTGTCTCCCTCTACGAAAAAGGCGCTGTTCGCATCCACTTCCAGGAGGCCGGTTCCGGCTTCCCTTTGTTGCTCATTGCCGGCGGAGGATTGAACTCGACGATCTCCAGCTTCAGCCGCAGTTCGCCGTTTAACCCGATCGAGGAGTTCAAGGGAGAGTATCGTTGCATCGCGTCGGACCTGCGCAACGCCGATGGCGGCCACTCATCCGGCCCGCTCGAGATCGACCGGCCTTGGGATGCATATACCGACGACCATCTCGGCCTGCTGGATCACCTGGGCATCGACAAGTTCATGGTGATGGGCTTCTGCATTGGCGGCCCCTTCATCTGGAACCTTTTGCGGCGCGCGCCTGATCGTATCGTCGCGGCCGTGCTGGCGCAGCCCAGCGGGTCGCGCCCGGAGATGCGCGACCTCTTCTACGAAGGCAATATGAAGACCTGGGGCCCGGCGCTGACAGCACGCCGGCCCGAAATCACGATGGAGATGGTCGACAAATTTCTGACCAAGATGTATCGCACCAACCCCGACTTCGTTTTTACCGTCACACGCAATTTCGTGCGAAATTGCCAGACGCCCGTACTGATCCTGCCCGATGATATCCCCGCGCATCCATACGCCGTCGCCATGGAGGCCGCGATGCTCGCGCCGAAGGCCGAAGTGAGCATGTTCCCCTGGAAAGAGCCCAAGGAGCGGATTCCCCTGGCGGTGCGCCAAATACGTTCCTTCCTCCGAGCGCATCGATCTGCCTCTGCTTAGTAATACCCCACCACGCGCGCACAAGCGCGTAGTTCTGGCGAAACTCTCAAGTCGCAAGCGGTGTTATTGGCCAATCAGGCCGAGCAATGCGAAGTAATCGAGAGCTGGGTCGTCGGGGTTGCGGCCGTCGGGATCAATGAGGTGAGTGCGCACGATCTCGTGATTTGGATTGGCGGGGTCGTAGAGCGGCGGCGCGCCCGGCTCGGTCAGATCCTCGCCAATGAACGCGGGATCGTACGGCGCCACGGCGTGGGGCCGCGCCAGATTGCCTTCCGCCGCGGCGCGCAGCATCTCGAATCCGCGCCGCGGATCGAGCACGAGCGGCCCCCCGGCCGCCCCGAGCCGGAGGTGGTCGCGCCACAGCGCAATGCGGAAGTCGCGAGCGTAGCGGCGTACGCCTCGGGAGATCTGCCCGTCGATCACGTCGCAGTTGATCTCGCCGTCGTAGGTCATGCTGCGGAAGCCGAGGTTGCTCGAGCCGATGCTGGCCCAGACGTCATCCACGATCATGTTCTTGGCGTGGACGTAGGTGAACTGGCCCGATCGGTTGCGCAGGTGGTAGATCAGTAGGCGTTCACGCTTCTGCTCATCTGTCAGTCCATGCGTGAGGAACGTGATGAACCGCTTGCGCATTTCGTAGAGTACCCCGTCCGCGAACCGTGGGTCTTCCCCGAGCCGGCGCGGGATGAGGATGGCCACGAAGTCGAGCGGGTTCGATCCCACGATCCGCTCTCGGAGGGCGGCGGCAATGGAGTCGGGATCGGAGGCCACGAATGTGAGTGGCGTGGCGCTTGCGAGCAGCGCCGCGTGGTCGGCCGAGTCGACCATCGTCAGGTATTGCTCTTCAATGTAAACGTATCGCCGTGCCTGGCGAATGGCATTGACGCGGGCCTGGCGGGCGCCGGGATCGCCGTGTTCAGGATTGAGGAATGAGAATGACGGCACGCCCTGCGGCATGTTGCGATTGATCTGCACGAAGTGGCTCGCGTCCGGAATCGGATCGATCAGCTCCGCCGGCGGACGCGCCGGCACCGGGGTGCGGCCTCCGAGCACCGAGTCGGGATGCGCGTTCCAGCGCTGGCGGAAGTTGGCCTCGACATCGTCCACCGCCGGGCCCTCGATCATCGTGTGCGTATCATGGAAGCCCTCATTGGAGATGTTACGTCCGCCCCGCGCTCGCTCATCGTTCGGCAGGTGCTCGGGCGTGTCCCACCGTCCAAGCGCGAGGTCCACGCCGCCGACGAACGCTAGCCGGCCATCGGCGTTCTGCACAACGACGGCCTTTTGATGATGTGAGCCCACGGTGCGTCCTTCGGCGTCGAGGATTGCTTGGCCGCGCCGGCCGGCCTCCTCGCGGTTGATGAACAGCACCGCCGCGGTGTTGTCGGTCTTGAAGTCAGGGTTCTCCTGTTGCTGCCGCCACAGCTGCGCGCGCACGGCGACACCAGCGCTGATCGCCGCGCGCAGGATGCCCATCAGGTGCCCGACTGCGCTGAATGCGCCCGAGGTCATATTTGCCTGCGCACCGTAGGTCGGCACTGGCTCGGCTTCGGGCGTGAAGTCCGGCATCCACAGCTCGGGCGCGAGCTTCCAGCCGGCGATGTAGATGCAGTGGCCGTCGAGATCGGCTAGCGGCGCACCTTGGGCCGCGGGTCGAGCGCCTTCGTCCACGCCGGTGAAGTCGTCGTCGCGGAAGGTGCGGCGGAACGCGCGGTACATCATCCAGTAGGTGCGCCTCGCGTCCACCATGGCGGTGACGCGATTGCCCTCGCTGAACCGCCGCAGCGGCTCCTCCGATGGAATCGTCGGTGTGATGCGCGCGGGAAACCACTGCTCGAGATCGATGGCCGAGACGATCAGGTAGTCGTCCGCCATCGCGTCACGTTCCAGCGCAGGATATGAACGCGGAGCGTTAGGCAACGTACCGAGCCGGATGCTCGGCACTTCGGGCACGAGCGTGAGCCGTTCCACCGCGACTGCGGTGTCGCCGGCGGCGAGTGCCGGGCCGATCCACAAGCCCGCGTCGTCGGTGGCGATGAACGTGGTGGCGTCACCGGTCGCCGGCGGCAGTGCGAACCGCGCATTCGCCACGGGGCGGCCGCGCTCGTCCCGCCAGTCGAGGATGCGGCGTCGCGGCGTCAGCTTCGGCAGCGGATGGTCCTTCACCGCCTGCCGCGACGGGATCAGTGTCTTGTCGATCACGACAGGGATCTCGACGAGATCGCCCAGCTCCTGCACCTTACGGAGGAAATAGCCGGGATCGAACAATTGCCCGAGCCGATCGGCGGCGCGGAAGGTAAGGCGGCGCCACGTGGGTCCGGCGCCGGAGGGCACGGGTTGCGGGCCGGGGTCGCCAGCCGCGGCCTCGCCGAGCACTCGGCCCGCGCGCGCGAGGATCTGAATGTTGCCAGCACGGAACGATTGCACCATCGTGGTGCGCTCCGCAGCCGTGAAGAACGGATCGGGGCGCGCCTCGCGGATCAGGGCTTCGATCGCCGTGTCGAGCGTGATGAGATCGACATTCTCGTAGAGTAAGTACTCGAGCGCCGGCCGGCCGCCGCGACCCTCTTCAGTCTGCGGAATGAGATAACTGCCGTCCTCGGCCATGCGCTCGAGGTTATCGCGCAGTGTCGGCCAGACCTGGAGCACGAGCGTTGCGTCGGTCACGGTGAGCGGCGACCCGTCCCGCGTGCGCAGGCCCGGAACCGGCTGCCCTGCGCCCACAAAGCGCAACCACCCGTGTGTGCACGCGATCAACGTGCGGATCGGCAGCGTGATCGCCGCCCCGTCGGGGGGGTCGTAACTGTTGCTCACGGTGTCGTCCACCCAAACGTCGAGCACATCGCTGCCGGGCGCGCCGAAGGTGCGTCCGACGACGAACACCGTGTTGCCCCCGGTGGCGGGCGCGGGGAATGGCAGCGCCAGCTCGAGGTTGTGAACATTGCCAGTGAACTCGGGCACGTGGTCGCCTCGTCAGATCGCCGTGATGTGCAGGACGGGACCATCGGCCGTCAGGCCGATGCGGTCGCGCACCCGCACGCGATAGTCGTACTCGACGCCGGTTTCGACGCCCGCGTCGGTGAACGCGTAGTCGCCCGAAGGGCCCCACGGTCCGAGCGGACGCCAGATGGTGCCGCCGCTGCGACGCAGCACCAGGCACTCGAGATCGGCTTCCGCGGCCGTCCATTGCAACGCGACTTGGCCTGACGCGAGCGCAGGGACACCAAACACCGGTGGCTCGGGCGGCTGTGCCTTGGGCAGCGTCACGACCAGCCGCTCCGACGACGGCGAGCGGCTGCCGCCGCTGTCCTCCGCGACGAGGCGGTAGTAGATCGGCCGGCCAGGTTCGGCGGCGGTATCGAGAAGCTGCACGAGCCGGCCCGGCCGACGATCGCCAACCGCGAGCTCGGTGACGGCAGTGACCTTGCCGGTCGCGTCGCGCGTGAGCACGACTCCGGTCACGCCGCCGCTGCCCTCGGCCTGCGCGGCGCCGAAGAGCGGCGTCATCGAGCGCACATCTTCAGCCGCGGTTTCTTCGTAGGCGCGATACACGCGATAGCCGAGAAGCGACGACTCAGTGTTCGGCACCCAGCGAAGCGTGACGCCGTCGGCAGGGAACGTCGCATCGGCCCACACCGGTGCCGCTGGGGGCACACCGGGCAGATCGACGACTACGCAGGAACCGCTCGACGCGGGCGGCCAGGGCGCGAGCGTGCCACCGGGATCGGTCGCGCGCACACGATACACGAACCGGTTCAGCACCGCACCCGGCAGCGCGTCGCGATACTGCATCGCGCCGCCGCTGCTCGCGAGCGGGGCTGACGTCACGATTCGGAACGCCTCGATGTGGGCCGGGTCCAGGGCCAACTGCTGGAGCTCAAGGCGCTGCTCGTCCGCGGTGCGCGCGCGGTGCGCGGCGAGATCGATGCCGCCGGCAGCCAGGAGATCGAGGTCGCCGGCGCGGTAGACGAGGTAGCCAAGACCCGCCACTCCGGTCCATGCCAGCAGGAACCAGGAGGTGCCGTGATAGTCGGCGCGCGTCGCGAAGTTGACCGGCGGATAGACGAGCGGCGGCACCGTTGGCGTCGCGCGGTGGATCGCCAGAATCGCGGCGGGCGGCGCGATCCGTCCCTCGTTTGATACTTCGTCCACCGAGCCGATGCCAAAGGTGCCGACGGCACGCGGGCGCTCGGCTGTCGGCGCAAGCGTGAGGCCACGCAGCCGCAGCAGGTAGTGCCAGTGCACGTCGGCGCCTTGCGGCTCCAGCACGCGCGACACATCCACATCGGTGCTGGTGAGTCCGGCTGGCAAGGGACCGCGCACTGTGCCGTCGGCCGAAACCCGCAACGGCGGCGACGGAATGGCAGGGTCGAGCTGGAAGCCGACCCAGTGCGCAGGCAGCCCGAACGACTTGAAGGCAGGATACGGAGCGCGCGCGGTCTGCGTCGCCGTCGGTGACGTGCCGCGACCTAGACGGAACGCACACGGTCCGACGAGCGGCGGCGCCGCAGGGTTGGCGCGCACGCGGAACGTCAGCCGGCCGGTCACAGTCGCCACAGTCAGGATCGGACACTCCTCTCCTTCGTTGCGCAGCGCGCCGAGATCGATAGCGGCCTGCGGTGATGGGAAGTCGGGCCCGACTGGCACTATGTCGGTGTCGACGGTGTATTCGCCCGTCGCGACCTCGGCCACCGACGTGATGCGGCCCAGGACGTGATTGAGCGACCCACCACGGTAGTAGAGGCGGAACTCGTCGAGGTCCGGGTACTGCAGCTGCCGGCTCGCCGGCCAAATCCAGCGAATCGCAACCGCCGCTCGCCGTGGCGCGTTGGGCGCGACGTCGCGATTCGCCCAGGCGAGCACGTCGCTGCCTGTACGATCGGGATCGCCCGGATCGAAGTGTTCGGCGGCCAGGTTGAGCGGCGGCCCTGGCGCCACTTCGTCTTTCACCGAAACCGCCGCGGAGGAAGACGGTGTGCTCGTGCGCCCGAACAAATCGCGGCCGAGCACACGGTAGTAAAACACGCCGTACCCAGGCCCGCGGTCCACGAAGTACCCGGCCGCGAATCGAGACGGCCCTTCTGTCGGATCCGCGATCATCGCCGGCACGGCCTCGGGCTCGGCGCCCTTCTCGAACGCGCGCAGCGTCGCGAGATGATACGGGCCAGTATCCGGTGCGCCGGCGTCGGTGCGCTCGACCAGGTATGCAATCGGACTCAACACCGGATCCGTCATCTCGCAGACCGAAGGGCGACGCCAGTTCACGGTGACGTCCATCTCGCAGGGGTTGAGCACGCCGTCAGGCGTCATATGGGCCGAGCCGGGCACAGAGGTTCCGGCGATTCCGGTCGGCGCCGGCAGCGCCGGCTGCGCCTCCATGCCGCGATCGAACACCACCCAGCAGAAGACGCGCTTATCGCCGTCCACCGGCCACTCCGCCTCGAGCTTGTAGTCGAAGCGCTCGGTCTTGTTGGCGAGCGTGTGGACCCAATACAGGCCGAGCACGCGCGCGAAATACGGATCAGCGGCCGCGGTCAGCGCATCGCGTACCACGTCGTAGCGCCAGGTCGTTCCGTCGTCCGGATCGTCAGAAGCAAGGCGCGCAAAGAACTGGCCGCCCGCGCCGAGTGCCTGTTCGAGTGAGTGGTGCAGCTCGTCGAAGTCGGGACCGAGCAGCCGTGCCTCGAGCGCAGCCCGCCGTGGCGCGTTCGGCGGCAGCTCGGCTTCCTCGGGAATCCGCCGCTTTGCGATCGAGCGCGCATCCCCAGCCTCCCGCGTACAGCCATACGCCGGCACTCCCTCGACGGGCAGGCAGATTGGCCCGTGCAGCGGTTTCCATCCACGGTCGCACTCGTCGGGCGCGAACGGACTCCACACCAGACCGAGCAGCGTCGCATTGCAGCCCGACACGTGGACCGCATCGATCGCATCGGCGCGCAGCGTCAATTGGAAGGGCACGCAGGTGGCGACGGCCCGTAGCCGGACGCCAAGGTCCGCAAGCCGCTTCGCGGCGGCGGCGCGCTCGCCCTTGATCACTGCGGACCAGGTCGTGCGCACGCCGCGACGCTGTCGGCGCAGGTCCCGTCCCGCGAGCACACGTTCGCCGGCCTCGAGCCGGGTGAGCTGCGACGCGACGGTGGGATCGAGCACTTGCGTGAGGCACGCCTGCTGGCCAATGGCCGCGCAGTCCGCCGCGCGGCCGTGATGCAGCGCACGAGCGAACGCCGCGCCCTGCTGAGTGACGCCGATTAGCGTGACCTCGCGAACCAGTCCTGGCGGCGCGCCAAAGTTCGGCCGGAAGCGCAGCACGAGCGGCGCGCTCCCGAGATCGAGACCGATTTGATCGCAGCGTGTACCAACGGCCAGCCGATCTCCGTCAGCGCGATGCACCGTCACGCCGCCATCCACACCCGCGGGCGCCGCGTGCTGCTGCAGTTGACGGGCAAGGTTAGCCAACGACACCTTCAGCGTCGTCTTGGGCGCGGGGGCACGGACGTACAGCTGGAATCCCTCGGCCGGAAAGCCGAGGTCCGGGTCGAACGACCACCGTAGGTGCACACCGTCCTGGGCTTCCTTGTCGCCGAGGAAGCCGGCGCTGATCAGCGTGAGACGGGGATCTTGGATGAAGTGGACCGCCACGATCAGGCCTCCGGATCTACGATCGGATCGGGAGTGGCAGGCACGGTGAAGCCCCATGTGCCCGATTCGTCGCTGCTGTCGCCCTGCCGGCTCAAGTCCGGCAACCCTGCGACGCCCGTGAGTCGGTAAGTGAACTCGAGCCGGTAGGCGCCCGGTGCCAGACGCACCGGCTGACCGGAGGTGTCCACCGGCACCGCGACCGCTCGCGCGCCGTCGAGGGAGCGGACAAGGCCAAGCGCGACCTCGCGCCACGTCACCACCGGCCGACGTCCCGCGGGTGTGAATATGAACCGCGTGACCTTGCGTTTGAGCACGAGCACGGTGCGGTCCGATGCGAAGAGCGGTTCAGGGCTAGCGAGCGCGAACGCGCGCGCCTCAAAAGCACCCGGCTGCGTCCAGAACAGGGTGACCTCCGGCCGCTCGGGCAGTGTGGGAATCGGGAAGCCGAAGTCGGTCTGCCAGATCGCGCGCCACGCTTCGTCTTCCGTCGCACGATCGGCGAAGGGTCCGAGCCGCGTTGCGATCGTGCTGAACGCCGCTGCGGCCGCGAGCCTTTCGTGCCACGGCAGCGCTCGGAGGTCGGCGAGGTGCCCCGCAAACGTACGGTAGCGGCTGGTGACAAAGCTCCAGCGATAGACCGGATCGGGTAGCCCGCCGCCGTTGATTCTGACTTCGTAGGCCGTGGAGGTGGCGAGGCGCGTGCGGTAGATGGTCTCGTCGTAGCCCGCGATCGAGTCGATGTCCATCACGACGCAGTCAGCCGACTGCAGCTCGTCGAGCAGGATCGCAGTCTCGCTCGAGATCGCGGGCAGCATCGTGCGGCTGCGAATCACCTCGGGCTCGACCCGCTGCCCGCCCACGGTAAAGAGATCGGCGACTAGGGCGCTACCGGCCTTTTGGTACATCGCGTCCACGTAGGGCTGGTTGTAGGTGATGCGTAGGTCGTAGTCCGCATAGAACGGCCGTGCGCCGTCGCCGGGCGCCAGCGCCTGCACGTACGGACTGAGGTCGGCCGGGGCGCCGGCTGTCGAGACGGTGAGCTGCTCGGTGGCGACACCGAGATCGGTCCACGTTCCGTCGAGGGCTTCCGCGCTCTCCGTGCGCACGTCGAGCTCGATTCGATAGGTTGCGAACGGCTCATGCACGAGGTGCGCGCCGAAATGGTTGTCGTCGGTTTCCGGCTCGTCGATGGTGAGCGGGCCGAGCACGTGTTGCCAGAGCCCGCGCTGGGTGAGGACGTCATCCTGGTTGGCTACCGCGCCCACCGTAGTGTAGCAGAAGCGGCAGAGGAAGTGATGCAGGCCGGGGCCGAGGTGATGGCCGCTGCGCGGCTGCACGCGAATCACTAAGCGGTTGAACGCCGGTTTGGGGTCGGAGGCAATCTCAAAGTCCGGTCCGTTAGCCGCGATCGCCGCCACCGGCTCGTCGTTCATATAGGCGAGCACGAACATGAAGGTGAGGTCGGCGTTGTGTTCAACCCGTCCGCGCGCGTGCACGCTCGGCAGCAGGTCGATGCTCACGCCCCAGAACGTAATGCCGTCGCCGACGGACCCGGTGGCCTGCTTCTGACCGTCCGCACCACCAAGGTAAGTGGTGCGTGCAAGCTGCAGGCAGTGCATCTTCTGCCCCTGGGCGCTAGTGTTGACGATCGCCAGGGGAACCTGGACGGATTCGCCCACCTGGCCATCGACGTCGTCCTTGCGCGCGGCGTTGGGCCACGGCGTGAACACGACCGCACCGAACGCCGGCTCGGGCCGGTACCGCAGTTCGGGGTCATAGATCGCGACTGGGACGAACTCGAAGTTGATGCAGCGCTCGGTGGGCGGCAGCGTGCCGCATGGCCACGTCGTATAGGTGTCGAACAGCAGATCGACCCACGAGCGGCGCTCGGTGCGGCCTGGCCACGCGAGGTTGCCGGCGGCGGGAAACGGTGTCAGGCCCCACAGCACCAGGCTTTCCGCCTGCGGACCGTTGGCGTCGCCGTGGCCGAGCGTCCACTGACCGAAGAGGTCTTCGGTGGCATCGTGCGGCGACCCCGACGTGGGTGTGACGCGAACGCGCACCGCGATCAGCGTGTAGCGGTAGTAGATGTCACCGATCTGATCAGGCTGCGCCAGATCGACCGGGGTAGGAGCCCCGGGCCACGAGGAGCGCAGCGGCCGCTGAAAGGTGACGGTAACTCGACCGTCGAGCGGCAGCGCGACGTTAGCCAAGGCTCCGGTCTCGCGCTCGTAGAACCGCTCCCCCACCACTGAATAGCCGGGGCTGACCGTGGCCCCGTCCACCATCGGCGTAACCGGCGGCGGCAGCGCGCTCGCGTCGCCCCAGCTGAAGGGAATGTCCTTCTTGATGTCAGGCAGCGGCCACGGCAACCCGATCTTGATCCGCACCTTGCCGCCGAAGAACAGGTCGTCGTCGTTGACCGGCGCTTCGAGCGCAAGGAGCGCATCCAGCATCAGCTCGAAGCCGATGCCGAAGACCTTGATACTGGCCTCGCCGTGCAGCGAGACCTCGGCGAGGACGTAGCGCGGGTTGAACGAGAGCGCGACATCACCGGCGATCCACACCGCTAGCACGCCGCGCACCGGACCCCACTTACCGCGCTTGTCGATGCCGGTGCGGTAGCCGAGCGCAAGGGCTGTGCCGGGGATCGTCCGATCGGCGAGCTCGAGATCCGAACCGCTGATTATGAAGTAGAAGTCCCAGTCGAGCAGCCGCAGAGCCTTGGCCTTGACGCGGCGGGTGATCGGTTCCGGGAAGCCGATCGCCAGATGCCAGTCACCGGGACGATGTCCGTAGAACACCTCACCCGCGGCATGGACGTCGAGGAGCAGGCCCGACTCGGGGAGCTTGTACTCGACCTCGAGCGCGAGCAGGAAGTCGCCCTGCTCGAAGTCCAGCACCATGAGCCCGCGGATCGTCGAGGCGCGCGGCGGACCGCTGTGGGGCTCGCGTGTCTTCAGAATGCGCAGCCGCCCTTCGATGATCACCACTGGGCCCGGCGCGATCACCGCAAGCAACGCGCGCAGGCTCCACGCCTTGCCGTCGCTCGAGCCGATGGTCACGCCTGCGCCCGCGGCCCAGCCGTCGTCGACCGGCGACCACTTCCGAGCGTTGAGCACCGAAAATGGTCCCGGCGAAGGAGCGTACCAGTGCTGATACCAGTTGAAGCTGTCGCCCTGGTTGCCGGCCAGCGTGCGATCTGGGTTGACGTTCACACCCGCGAGAAGCGCCGCGCCGAACCACGTCACCGAGGCGCAGATCGGGATGCCGCTGCCAAAGGTGGCGTCGAGTGCAACGTAGCCGAATCTGGTACCATCCTTGGTGCCGAACAGCACTGAACCTTCGAGCTCAACGCCGACACCGCTCGCGATCGACAGCCGCACGTCGCCGCGAAAGATCTTGTCGGACGGATCGGCGATGCCCTGGTCGTCGGCGCCGGTTGTCATCTCGACGAAGCCGTGGAAGCTGAAGCCCGGACGCACCAGTTTCAACTCGATGCCGTCGAAGGTGAGATGAATGCCGCGCGGCCCGTCGAAGAACACCCGCAAGCCCTTGACGGAGGCAGCCGGACCGATGCCCTTGCCGAAGTCCACCGCGGCGTCGAGCCCGACCCACTTCTCGTCGCCCTCCTGGCCGAACCCAATGCGCGAGATCGACACCGGAAAGGCCGCAAGTTTGGTGCGGGCGGCTTCCGACAATGACATCCACAGGCCGCTAGGCAGCACGACGTCGAACCGCGGCGCAACCTGCAGCGCGAGCCCGGTGAACTCGGCACCGAAGACCGAGTTTGCCACCGTCGCCGCGACGCCGATCTCGGCGCGTCCGTCGATGAGGATGTCCCAGAACCGCGTGTCGGCCGGGAACTCGTTGCCGGCCCGCCCCGGATCGGGCTTGGCGCGCACGCCCAACTTCCTGACGCCGACACGAAGCACTGGATCGAGCGGCAGCACCAGGATCTCGTCCTGCCGCGGTGGCTGCTGCGGGCCTGGCGGCTGCACACCGGAAATGGCGCCCATGAAGCCGACCGACTCGGGGAAGTCGAGCGTCGGCTCGTTAGTGATTGCCAGATCGAGATAGACGACCGTGTCGTGGTAGTAGACCAGCTTGACCGCTAGCTGCACGAGCCCTTCCAGCAGTGTGTTCTGCCGAAACGCCACACGGAGAGCACGAAGCGCAAAGTTCTGCGAGGTCATGTCCGGGTGGAGATCGAAAACCGCCGTCGCCTTGCCGGTGACTCCGCCGCGGCCGATGAACCATTTCTCGAGATCGATCTTCGAAGGAAGCCATTCGACCAGACTGTTCAGGTTGAACAACTGCACGCGCCCGAGATAAACGCCTTTCCAGTCAGGCTCGAGATCGAAGGCCTCCGGATCGATTCCCTCGGGGAACGGCTGCACGTCCGAGAGCCGCAGCACCAGATCCTGAGCGGAGATGACGATGCCGGTCGAGCCGATCTGGCAGTACGGCAAATCCAGGTCGCCGGGTGCTTCTAGCCGCACGCCGGTGTCGGTGTTGATGGCGACAGCCGCGCGGAAATTCAGCTGCACCGCCTCGACCGCCGGATCGGGCTCAAAGCCCTTACTCAGATCAGCCGCGTCCTTCGGGCGCATCGGCCGCAGCTTGTCGGGATCGAAGCGCAGCCCGATGTCCACCTCTGGCAGCAGCAGCTCGTATGGGCCCGGACGCCCTTTGAGAAAGAGGTTGAGCGCCTTCTCCGCGGCATCGCCCGTGTCGCCTTCTGCAGGGGGACCGAAGTTCAGCTCGAATGGAAGAGCCGTGAGATTTAGGCCAGGCTGGCCGATGACTAGCGCAACGCCGTCGATGAGCGGCAGGTCGAGCACGAGCTGCCGCCACAATGCGAGCTTGCCCACGAGATTGAGCGCCCCTTCGTACTCGATCAGATCGAAGTCGGTGACGCCGAGGTATTGCGAGACGCGTCCGAGCATCCCCACGTCGCTCGTGGCGATGAGGTCGTGAGGCCAGTACGGAAGGAGGTCGGCGGAAGGGACGAAATACGGGGCGGCCATGCAGCGCGTCCTAGTTCCCGTGTATACGCCTTGCTTTCGCGGGCTATGAGCGCGCGTCGTGCCCGGGCGCGCATCCCTCGAACGTCGTGCTTGCGGTCATGATGGTGCTCTTAGCAGATCGTTGGTTCAACGTATTTGCGAGACCAGTAGCGGCGCGCTCGCGCTCCTTTAGGTCGGAAGAGTAACCTTTTACCGTTTCGACCATACGCGCGCGCAGGCGCGCGTCACAGTGCTGGATCTTACTTTTGGTGCGAATGGGGAGGGTCGGCGACGTCTACACCGTGCGAGGCGGGTCTACATGATCACGGCCTTAGTTGCTGATGACGCTGACGACGTTGGCCCGACCGGTAAGCACACCGCGGTCGCGACTGCATCTGTTGACGATGATGCGACAATTGAATGATGACGCCGAGGCGTTGTTGACGGTCACACGAAGCAAGAACCCAGGGCAGACGTCAACAACGCTGACTACTCGGGTCATGAATTCGCCTCTTGTGCCTTCCATCGGCCCAGACCTGCACTTCGTCCTGTGTGCTTTTGGCCGATCCGGTCTCGCTTATGCGGAGAGACCGAACCGCTAGTGGCTGATGCCACAACCATCGAGCGCTCGCTCTTTGCACGCGGCCTGCATGACCACCCGTTGCGGGTTGTAGCGCTCAATGCCGGGGAGGGTGGTCGCCGCGACGTGTCACAGCCATCGCTGATAAGGTCCGCGAGGTCGCCGAACTTGAAGACCGCGAGCTAAACGGCAAGCTCGTTTTCATCGAACTGTACACCGAAGGGTGCAGCGGCCTAGCTAGGGCGTTTACTCAATAAATCGCGGCAGGTGAGAATGGCCTCATCAATGTCTGCTATGGATCGCTTTGCGGACTTAAGTCGCACATCGTGACATGTCCGAAAAGTGCCAATCGCGTCATTTGGCACCGCAGCAAAACAGGCCGCTACTCGATCACCTCGTCGGCGCGGCCGAGCAGCGACAGCGGCACGTCGAGGCCGAGCGCCTTGGCGGTCCGGAGATTGAGGATCAGCTCGACCTTCGTGGATTGCTGGACCGGCAGGTCAGCGGGCTTCTCGCCCTTGAGAATGCGGCCGGTGTAGACGCCGCTCTGACGGTGCGCATCCGCAAAGCTGTTTCCGTAGCTGATGAGGCCGCCTGCTATAGCGTACTCTCGAAATGGGTACATCGTGGGGATCGCATGGCGAAAGGCCAATGCGGCGAGCTGTTGGCTCCGGCTATTGAAGAATGGATCGCTGCCGATCACGAGCGCGGCGGCTCGCAGTCTGGATAAGGTTGCGAAAACCGTATCGAAGTCGCGCTCGGTGCTCGCATGCAGGACATGAAGCTGCAGCCCGAGGGTGCGGGCCGCCGCCTGCAGGTCTCGCGATAGGGTCTCGGCATTTGTGGGATTAGTTGGGTTAACGAGCAGGGCAAAGATGGTGGCCGTGGGAACCAGCTCGTGCAGCATTTCCAGCTGCTTCGCCCCTAGCTGCACGGTCAGGGTGGCCACGCCCGTGAGGTTGCCGCCCGGCCGGTTGAGGCTGGCGACAAGTCCCAGCGCGACCGGGTCGGCCGCTGTCACAAAGACGATCGGTATAGTCGTGGTCGCCGCCTTCGCCGCGAATACCGGGGGAGTGCCCGTGACGGCGACAATCACGGTCACCTCGCGGCGAACGAGATCGGCCAACAGCGCTGGAAATCGATCGTATTGATTCTCCGCCCACCGGTATTCGACAGCCAGGTTCTTGCCTTCGACATAGCCGGCTTCGCTCAGGCCTTGACGGAACGCGCGCAAACGCCCCGCGAACGCGTCAGGAGATTCACTGCCGAGGTATCCGATCACAGGCATCGTCGACTGCTGCGCCCGCGCCGATAGCGGCCACGCGACCGCCGCTCCGCCGAGTAGCGTGATGAACTCCCGTCGGCTCATGTGGAGCATCGGGGACTTCCTCCCCAGGGCTTAGAGCAGTCTATCGCAAGACGCAGGGCAGGTCCCTGAGAACAGGCCTGAATTGTTCTGAATCGAGGTGGCTTGCTGCTGGCGCCTCAAACCGAGCACGGTGCGCCTGCCCCCCGGTCCAATGTCCGAGTCGGGGTCAACCTCTGCCGTCTCAGGATTTCTGCGGCACGGCTGCTTTACCCCCTGAAATCGGACATCGCCCGGCGCGGCTGGCACGGCAGAAAAGTGCCAAATTCGGAAGTCGCCGCCCTCATTCGATCACCTCGTCGGCGCGGCCGAGCAACGTCGGTGGCACGGTGAGGCCGAGGGCTTTCGCGGTCTTGAGGTTGATCACCAGTTCGAACTTTTCCGGGGCCTCGACGGGCAGTTCGCTCGGCTTCGCGCCCTTGAAGATGCGATCGGCATAGATTGCCGCGCGCCGGAAATTATCGAGTATTACATTTCCATAGGAGAGCAAGCCGCCAAGTTCAATAAAGTGCCGCAGCGAATAGACCGTGGGTAGATGGTAGCGATCCGCTAGCGATATGATCTCCAGAGTATGCGCGGTCAAGAAGGCTTCAGGTATTACGACAAGGCCGCCAAGGGGCGCACGTGCGTGTTCGACGATGGCCGATTCGAGTTCGGATGCGTCCCGAACGAAGGCTGCGCGCGCATCAATCTTAAGGAACGAAGCGGTGGCTCTCAACGAGCTGAGGTAATATTCGGCAGAGGGCAAGCCGGACAGGGTTGCCGAGTTATGCGGGACGAGGACCCGAGTAACACTTGGCGCAATTTCGTTGAGCAGCTCAAGCCACTTGCCGCCCATCGTCGGTTCGCTAATGGTAAAACCGGTTACATTCCCACCTGGTCGCGGAAAGCTCGCGACGAAGCCATTGCCGATCGGATCAGAAACGATTGCGAAAATGATTGGGATAACGCGCGTTTGTTGCAGTAGAGCGTCCGTAGTGTTCGTGTTTTGCGAAAGCAGTAAGTCTGGCTGCAGCGCCACGAGTTCCTTCGCGTATCGCTGAACAGTCTCAGCGTCGGAGGATGCGAAATAGCGCGTCTCCATGATGATGTCCGTCCAGCCGAGCTTTTGCAGTTCCCCCCGGAAGACGGCAAGGCGGGACTGTACTTGCCGATCGCTCTCGGCTGCCGCCATCAACACGCCAATTCGTCGTATCCTGCCCGATTGTTGCGCCCCTGCCGCAAGCGGCCACGCTGCTGCCGCGCTTCCGAGCACTCCGAGAAATTCCCGCCGACGCATGTCAGCCCCTCGCTCATCGGCAGGATCATGCGCCTCAGACGAGCGCTTTGATAGGGTTGGAAACGAGCTTCGTTACTGAGCATGAAGGGCTGACTGATGTCGCATTTGGGTCATTAGGCGACATCGCGCCGCTTCATTCGATCACCTCGTCGGCGCGGCCGAGCAAGTTCAGCGGCACATTAATGCCGAGAGCTTTCGCGGTTTTGAGGTTGACGATCAACTCGACTTTTGTCGATTGCTGGACCGGCAAGTCGGCGGGCCTCTCGCCTTTGAGAATGCGGCCGGTATACGTGCCAGACAGTCGATACAAGTCCACTAGATCGCCGCCGTAACTCATCAAACCGCCGGCCGCTGCAAACGTACGAAACTGGAAAATTGTCGGTAACGCATAACGCGTGGCCAGAGCGGCGAGCCTTTCAGGCTTACTAATAAAAAGACCGTCGTTCGCGATCACGAGCCCGCCAACGCGCTGTTCGATTAGCTTGGCAAAGACCGCCTCAAAATCGTCCTCAATACTGGCGCTAACAATTAGAACCGTCAGGCCTAACGCGTGAGCAGCCTGCTGAAGCCTTACGGATTGCGATTGGGCAAATGGATTTGTGTCGTTGATGAGAACACCAACGATTTTTGAAGACGGGATTACACCTTGCAGAAGCTCCAACTTCTTTGGTTCGAGTTCAGTGCTGAGTGAAACTACGCCGGTGACGTTGCCGCCCGGTCTGTTCAGACTGTCAACTAAACCAAGCGCCACTGGGTCACCCCCAGTCAAGAACACGATGGGAATTGTTTTGGTCAGTGCTTTGGCTGCGAGTGCCCCAGAAATTTGACCAGCCTGCACTATCACGCCGACCGATCGGCGAACCAGATCGGCAGCCATAGCCGGTAACCGATCATTTTGCTCCTCTGCCCAGCGATATTCGATGCCGACATTACGCCCTTCGATGTAGCCACTTTCGCTCAGGCCCTGACGAAAGCCACGTAGCCGACCCGCATCTTGACCAGGTGATGCGCTGCTGAGGAAGCCGATCACCGGCATCATCGCTGGCTGCTGCGCGTGCCCAGAAAATGGCCAAGCAACTGCGCCACCCAGACCTGCGATGAACTCCCGTCTCCTCATGTCAGCCTCTAGGATCAGGAGACGACATCGTATCGGCTCAACCGAGTGCTTTGATAGAGGTTGAAACCGGCTTCGCTATTGCAACATGAGAGGCTGGCCGATGTCCGCTTTGGGTCATGAACGTCGCTTTCGCTATCTCCGTGGCACGTCCGCTTACCCTCCAAGACTCGCCGTGAAAGCGGACATTCCGGATCGGCAGGTTCGTGCCAACACCGGCCGTGAGCAGATGCGGCAAATATGCCGTGCGCGGAGGTAGAGTTATTCAATCACCTCGTCGGCGCGGACGAGCAGCGTGGGGGGGATTTCGAGGCCGAGCGCCTTCGCCGTGATTAGGTTGACGGCCAGCTCAAACTTAGTCGGCTGCTCGACCGGGAGGTCGGCCGGCTTCGCCCCGCGCAGGAGCTTATCGACATAGTCGGCAGCACGCCGGTTCAGATCCAAGAAGTTCGATCCGTAAGACATCAGACCACCTCCTGCAACGTACTCCCGTTGTGAGAACATCGTCGGCAGGCGCGCTACGAGCGCAAAGGTGTTGATCCTAAGCCGCTGCGCGTTCACGAGAGGGTCGCCAGTAGTATAAAGCGCTTCCGCGCGTCCTTGGAGCTCGTGGAAGGCGGACGCGATATCCTCCACTCGCCGGATTGGCAATGGAATGACCTCAAGGCCGAGCGCGCGCGCTGCCGCGTCAATCTCCTCCCTCTCGGTCACGCCACCGGAATAGTCGGCATTGGCCATGACGGCTAACCGCCTTAGAGCTGGGATAACCTCGCGCAGAAGTCCGAGGCGCTTGGCAGGAAGATCACTTCCCTGGTTTGACAGGCCGGTGACGTTGCCGCCCGGTCGCGCCAGCGAAGCGACCAAACCACTGCCGACCGGGTCTCCCGCCGTCGGGAAGACGATCGGAATGAGTGATGTCGCTTTCTTTGCCACAACCGCTGCTTCGGTTGCGCCTGCGAGAATGACATCTACCTTGAGCCGGACAAACTCGGCCGCGATCTCGGCATAGCGCTCGGCGCGTCCCTCCCCCCAGCGGTACTCGATCGCAATGGTGCGGCCCTCGATCCAACCGAGTTCGCGCAGCCGCTGCACAAACGCCTCGACCCATGCGCGTTGCGTTATTGGCCCACCGCCGCCGATGTACCCGATTGTCGGCTGCTTCCCTGCCGTCTGCGCGCTCACCGCGAAGGGCCACGCGACCGCCGCGCCCCCAAGCAGCGTGATGAACTCGCGCCGTCTCAATGAATCGAATTGCATCGATGCCCGCCAGCCAAGACCCGATCCGTAAGCTATCCCATTGGCGAGGCTGCGTCAGGTGGCATGGGAGCTATTTCACAACCCGCCAACCAGTCTGAGTCTGCTCCGGGTCAGGACCGACAAAACTCACTGTGAGCACAACGAGTCCGGTTATCCCTCAATTGCTGACATGCGAGCGGACATCGATTGGCGCCGCTTAGTGCCACAAGGAGAAGTCGCGGCCCACGAGCACTGACACCCGGATTGTCGTCTCACGGTGAGCTGGCTAAGCTCCAGAGCGCATAATTCGGGAGGAAGCGAACGTGGTACGATTTATTGCCGCTATTCTTTTCGCCCTGACGTGTGTCAGCGCCCAGGCTGCTGAACTCAAGGTGTTTATCACCAATGGCGCGAAACCTGTGATGTCAGAGGTTGCCGCGCAATTCGAGAAAGGCACGGGTCACAAGCTCTCCATCACCTACCAGGGCTCCGCTGTCCTGCAGGAAGCCATCATACGGGGCGATGCCTTCGACACTGCTCTGCTGATTTCGTCCAATATGGACGCAGTTAATAAGGATGGTCGTGTCGACGCGACAAGCCAAATCAACATCGCACGTTCCGGCCTTGGCGTCGTTGTGCGTGCAGGCCAGCCTAAACCAGACATCAGTACGCCTGATGCATTCAGGCGCACCATGCTGAATGCTAAATCAATTGCCTATGTAACAAGGGGAGCCAGCGGGCAACATTTTATCGCTGTATGCGAACGCCTCGGCATCGCCGAACAGGTCAAGGCGAAGGGGAAGACCATGCCAACTGGCATGGTTGCTGAGTTCGTTGCTAAGGGCGAGGCGGAGCTTGCTATCCAGCAGATGAGTGAATTGGTATCAATCAGGGGAACAGATTTGGTTGGGCCGTTCCCTCCTGAGCTAGATTTGATTTCGCAAATCGTTGCGGCCGTGAGCGCCAACTCCAAGGAGAAGGAGGCAGCTAACGCGTTCATAAGATTTTTTACGACGCCAGAAGTGATTGCGGTCATTAAGGCGAACGGCATGGACCCAGGTTAGACCGCGGCTTGGGCCTCGCCGCCGGATCGGCGTGCGGGAGACGCTTGGCGCGATCTCAACCGATCCGAGTGAGGAAGTCATGTCCGGTTCGGGGTCATTCGCGTCGCTTCGGGCGAACACAGGACATGTCCGCTCCACCCCCTATCAGCGGAAGTGCGCAGGTCCCGCTGATACCTCGTATCTGTACCAATTGCTGACTCATGCACTGCAGCAGCAAGCAAGAACGCCGCGCCTCGTTTTATTCGATCACCTTCCGTACCCTGGCCGAGACCTGGCGCTGACCTTCGGGCAACGAGAAGCTCACTTTAAGCACGGCCCGGATCTCACGATAGGCGACGGGCCAGTCCCTTTCCTTGGCGGGATTGGTTTGGCCGCTCTAAGATGCCCAAATGCGATTTGCATCTCGAGGATCGAGCTGTGCCGTGGCCGAAGGACCACTTCTCTTTAGCTCAGCCCACACCGCGAGCGCGGACCACTCCTTGGCAACCTCTTCGAACTTGTCCTTTATGGACAGATTAGAGGCGCGCGCCGCGCGCTCCCTGGCCTCGTTAGCCAGCCCTCGGTAAAAGTTCACCCATGAGCACATCTGAACCTCCTGAGAGATCCGATCTCCATGCCATCAACATGAAGAGAACCGCATTACTGCGGCGTGTCGGCGGAATTAACGATTGGCAATCTCCGCGATGGTCTCAGCGTGGCGGCATTGTGAGATTGAGCTGCCAATCCTAAAACAAGCAGAGTTCGAGCTGGCGGCTGAGCTCGGATGGGGTCCGCTCCAAATCCAAGAAGAGTTGAGTTGCACGGTCAGAGCTCGACAGCCATTTCCCAGTGGGGAGCGAGGGTGGGCAAACGGAGTTGATGTAGGTGCACTTGTAGGTGTGTTCGGCGCGGCCGAATAATCGCGAACAGTCACAAGCGTCTGAGGACCATCCTTGGGCGGACACTCCCTCCGCCATTTGATAGCCCTTAAGCCTGTTATTATTGAATGATAAATTAGCGCACCGGCTTCATTTAGCTCCCAAATCGAACGCAGAAAGAGCTGGTCTCCGACGGCTAAGTCCGCAGCGCCAAGTTTCACCGAAGTGTATCGCTCTAGTGGTCTTTGCCTGACAGAAGAGTCCTGATTGGGATTCCTGTGTTTCGGTTGCCGTGCGAGGCTGGCGCATGCGCACCGGAATTTCTATCACGATCACGCGGTCCGTCCGCGGCCGACTTGAAGCGATCACCAGGCACCGTAACGCCTCGCAGAAACACGCTTGGGCGGGCGGCGATCATCCTCTCGAGCGCCGACGGTGTTGGGACCAACGATATGCGCCGGACCGGCAAGTCGAAGACCTGCGTCTGGCGCTGGCAGGAACGGTTCATGAAGGAAGGCATCGCCAGACGCGGCCCTCGCGCATCCCTCCGCTCGGTCCGGAGGTGGCCGCGCGTGTGGTGGCGCTGACGCTTGCCGATCCGCCGGTCGAGACCACCCATTGGACCGCCGATCTGATGGCATGGGCGAGCGGCATCAGCGCCAGCGCGGTCCGGCGCATCCTCCTCGACAACTACGCCGCCCACAAGCACCCCAAGGTCCGCGCCTGGCTCGACCGGCACGAGCGCTTCGTCCTCCACTTCACGCCAACCTCATGCTCCTGACTCAATGCGGGTCGATGGCTTCTTCGCCAGGCTGTCCAGGCGCCACTTGAAACGCGGCGTCTTCCGCTTCGTCGTCGACCTCCAGGCCGCCATCAACCGCTTCCTCGCCGAGACCAACGCACGAACCGAAGCCCTTCACATGGACCGCAGACCCGACAAAAATCATCGCCGCCGTCAGACGAGGGCCCAAGTGTTAGATTCCATCCATTAGCAGGGAGTTCGCGAGTTTAGGACCCAGCTACCGGCGCCCGGCGCCGCGATCGGTCGAGGTCGGTATTTTTTTGTTGCGCGAACAGCCCGAAGGCGACGGCGCCATTGACGGCGGTTGCGTCGCGTCCGTACGGTTAAGGAAATCGCGGGTTAGCGGGTGAATACGTTGTGTGGTCGGCGCTGCCTCTGCCGCTTGCTTACCCATTGCTTACCCGGGCCTTGGCCGTTCCCGCCTAAGTACTGGCGCGCCCGACAAGATTCGAACTTGTGACCTCTGCCTTCGGAGGGCAGCGCTCTATCCAGCTGAGCTACGGGCGCGCTAAAACACGTCATTAGCCGATCAGTCCCGGCGCGGCAATGCGGC
>Ga0157375_10000806_pt1 | contig 27469 bp, 20 predicted proteins | sample M35metaG_FD_115311 | JGI IMG/M metagenome (GOLD analysis project Ga0157375, IMG submission 115311) | Miscanthus rhizosphere microbial communities from Kellogg Biological Station, Michigan, USA - M3-5 metaG | ecosystem: Host-associated > Plants > Roots > Rhizosphere > Soil | place: USA: Michigan... | reverse complement strand
TGGTCGATTGACCCCCGCATACGGGGGCAAATCGACCAGTCAGCGTCGCGCCGCCCCACACGGACTGCTCACTCCGAGCTGGGAAGGGTCAGCACGGCGGTCGCCGTGGAACTGCTCATCTAGCGGGGAAGCGCGGCGCCGGTGTGGCGGAACTGGGCGAGGGTCTCCTCCATCGCCTCGACCTCGGGGGCGACCATTTCCGGCCAGGGTTTGTCGGGGTGCTCGTCGAGGGTCTTGTAACCGTTGCCGCTGATCACCGCGACCACGGTGTCGTCGGGGCCGAGCTTGCCCTCGTTGGCCAGCTTCATCGTCGCCGCGATCGTGGTGCCCCCGGCGGGCTCGGTGAGGATGCCCTCGGTGGCGCCGAGCAGATCCAGCGCCTCGAAGATCTCGGGGTCGCTGGCGCTGGCCGCCGAGCCGCCGCGCGAGGCGACCGCGTCGACCACGAGCGGCCCGTCGCCGGGAGCGCCGATCGCAAGCGAGTGTGCGGCCGTGTGCGGCCGCTGCGCCTGGATCTCGCCGCTGCCGTCGAGGATCGCGGTGGCGATCGGGTCGCAGCCCTCCGCCTGGGCGATGTGGATCCTGGTCGCCGCGGTCTCGGCCATGCCGACCCTCTCCATCTCACCCAGCCCCTTGTGCACCCGCGAGGAGAGGGTGCCGCCGGCGGCGGGGATGACGAAGTGGTCGGGCGCGACCCAGCCGAGTTGCTCGACCACCTCGAAGGCCATCGTCTTCGCCCCCTCGGCGTAGAAGGGGCGCAGGGTGATGTTGGTGAACTGGATGCCCGTCGCCAGGGCCAGCTCGCGGCAGGCGCGGTTGGCTTCGTCGTAGTTGCCGTCGAGCTGGATCACGGCGGCGCCGAGCGCCCGGCAGGCGCGCGCCTTGCCGCGCTCCATGTTGCTCGGGTAGAAGACGTAGGCGGCGACTCCGGCCTTGGCGGCCAGCGAGGAGACCGCGGTGCCGACGTTGCCGGTCGAGACGCAGCCCATCTCGGTCTTGCCCAGCTCGAGCAGGCGGGCGACCGCCATCGAGACGACGCGGTCCTTGTAGGAGAGGCTGGGGCGCTGGGTGCTGTCGTCCTTGAGGTAGAGCCTGCGCAGGCCCAGCTCCGCGCCGAGGCGGTCCGCATGGATCAGCGGCGTGCGGCCGCTGTAGCGGCCGACCCGGTCCTTCGCCCTCGCGTCGACGATCGGCAGCAACTCCTCGAAGCGCCAGATGTTGAGCTCGCGCTCGGCGATCGGCAGCTCGGCGACGCGCGCGGTGGCGAGCTCGTAGTCGTAGTCGATGTCGAGCGTCTGGCCGCAGCCGAGACACCTGAAGGTGGTATCGAGAAGGGGGAGCCGCAGCTCACAGTCGTGGCAGACCAGCTCCGTCGCGCAGGAGCGGGTGCGCTGGTCGGCCGAGAGGCTCATCGCCCCTCAACGCCCCCGGCTAGCGACGGCAGGCCGCCCGCCTTGGCAAATCTCCGTCTGCGCTTTCCGTGCCGGCGCCTGATCATGAGCGATTCTGTATAGCAGGTACGGGCATATCGATCAACGATTCCTGGCCATTAATGGCGCCAGATCGTCCTCTCCGGCCGGAAATCCTACAGAGGCGTCCCGCCCGAGAGCGATCAGCAGCTCCTCGGCGATGTGCGGCGCGAAGGGCGAGAGCGTCCTCGCCAACAGGGCCAGCGCCTCGAGCAGGGCCGCGTAGTCCTCGCGGTCGAGCCGGCCGCGGCGCTTGACGACCCGCTTCTCGTAGTCCTTGATCCGCTCCAGCAGCCGCGTCACGTTGCGCACCGCCTTGTGCATCTGCAGCTGCTCGAGGTCGGCGGCGATCCGCTCGACCCCGTTGTCGCACCATTTCCCCAGCCGCTCGCGGATGAACGCCGTGTCGGCTGCAGCCTCCGTGTCCTCCGGCGCCTCGGCCGCGGCAGCGATGCTCTCGTGCGTGTAGTCCCAGAGGCCGCGCAGGAAGCGCGAGGCGAAGCGCAGCGCGCCGTCGGTCCAGTTGAGCGCCTTCGCCGGTCCCGCGGCGTAGAGGACGGCCAGCCGCACGGTGTCGGCGCCGTGCTCGGCGACGAGCTCGTCGGGGTCGACGACGTTGCCGAGGTGCTTGCTCATCTTGCGCCCGTCGGCGATCACCATCTCGTGGAAGAGGCAGCCGGCGAAGGGCTCCCCGTCCGCGAGGAAGGAGAAGGGGCCGATGTCGCGCAGCGCCTTCGTCACCACGCGCTGGTCGAAGACGAAGCCGCCGCTGTCGTTGCCTGCGACGAGCCGCTCGGAGGGGAGCCAGCGCTGCAGGTCCGGGTGGGTGAACATCTGCTCGTCGCGATCCTGCGGCGGCACCGCGGCCGGCACCCAGAGCCAGAGGGCGTCGAAATGGCAGTCGAGCGTGTCGGTCTCACGCCGCGCGGCGCCGTCGCAGCTCGGGCAGGAGGTGTCCAGGAAGTCCGGCCGCTCGGCCAGCGGGTTGCCCTCGCCGGTCGGCTCGACGTCTCGCGGCAGCACCACCGGCAGATCCTCGAGCGGAACCGGGACCACCCCGCAGCGCTCGCAATGCAGCACCGGGATCGGCGTGCCCCAGTAGCGCTGGCGCGAGATCGAGAAGTCGTAGGCGCGATAACGGCTCGCCTCGCGCAGCTCCAGGCCGGCGGCCGCACCGCCGCCGAGCGGCTCGGCGGCGGTGCGGGGCATCCGCGCCGCGATCGCCTCGTCCGCCTCGTCGACGGCGGGGATGCCGAGCGCCGCGGTAGGCCCGTAGCGGGCATCGACGATCGGCGAGACGAAGAGCGGCAGGCTGCCCTCGCCGGCGACCGCGACCGACGCCCCCGTGTCGATCACGGGCACGGCCGAGGCGTCGCGGGCGCTGCGCTCCCAGCCGCCGGAGCGCAACTCGTCGAGCTGCTCGGCGACCGCGGAGTCGGCGACCCAGCGCTCCAGGTCCGGATGGCGCGGCGAGAGCAGCACGAAGCGGGCCTCGCCGACCGCATCCGCGTGCGGGGTGAAGACCTCCAGGCCGTTGCCGCCGGCGCCCTCCAGATCCAGCTCGACGCCGTCGCTGCGGCCGAGGATGTAGCGCTGCGTCTTCAGCGAGAGCTCGTCCCAGTTCGCCAGCCGCTCGAGGTTGCGATCGTTCTCCTCCAGGTAGGGCGAGAGGCGCAGGAACCAGGTGGGGCGGCAAATCAGGCGCACCGGGTTGTGGCAGCGCCAGCAGCGCCCGTCCTCGACCTGCAGCGCGGCGAGGGTCGTCTGGCAGGTGTCACACCAGTCGACGGTGGCGTTGTCGCGGTAGACCAGGCCGGCCTCGAAGAGCGTCAGGAAGAGCCACTGCGACCAGCGGTACTGATCCTCGTCGGAGCTGTAGAAGGCACGGTCGTAGTCGAAGGAGAAGCCCAGTCGCTTCATCTGCCCCAGCATCCGCTCGCCACAGCGCTCGACCCACTCCGCCGGCCGCGTGCCGCGCTCGATCGCCGCCATCTCGGCGGGCAGGCCGAAGGCGTCGAAGCCGAAGCCGAAGAGCACCGCGTCGCCGCGGGCGCGGCGAAAGCGCGCGTAGGCGTCGCCGATCGAGTAGTCCCGCACGTGGCCCATGTGCAGGTTGCCGGACGTGAACGGACTCGACGGCTTGATGTAGACGGCGTCCTGCCCGGCGACGGGAACCGGGGTCGCGAACGCGTCCCGCCCGGCCCAAGCGGCCTGCCGGGCCGACTCGACCTCGCCGGCGTCGTAGATCGGCTTGTCGCGACTCATCGCCATCGCAGTCTGCCATGGACGTTGACCCCGGGGGCCGGGGGTCTTATGCTGGAAAAGAAATGATCAAGTACCTTGAAGTATTCGAGTGACATGCGGAAGCGTCACGGAAGTGTCAAATAAGTGAAAAAAGTCGCTTTTGGAGGGTATTTAGGCGCTTCGCCGTCCGGGCGTGGGCCTAGCGTGATCTGGGATGAGAAATAGGCGACCCCGGCGGTGCTTGCGACACCCCGGGGCCTGGCCGAGACCTTAAGAGGAGGTCCCAACATGAGAGAGGGTACGAGAACGGCCCTATTGAACAAAGGGCGGCTCGACGAAGAGACTGTTAAGCGGGCGATCGCCGCCGCCGAGGAGGCGCCCCCCGACGACCGGGTGAGAGCCGGGCTGGAGGTGTTGATCGTTCTGGCCGAGACCGATCCCACCGCCGCCCGGTCCGCCCTGCGCGAGCTCCGAGCGGACCACCTCAGCCTGGCCCAGATCGAGGCCTGGCTCGGCGGCGATCCCGACCGGGCGACATTCGGCCTCGGCGCAGCGATCCAGCTGGCCAACACCGAGCTGGCCTCCCCCACCCCCGACCTGGAGCGCCTAGCCCCGGAGCTGCTGAGCTGGCTGGAAGGCAACTGGTAGCGGGAGTCCCCACCACCGCTTCTGACACGTTCACAGACCAAGCAGCTCGGGGGATTACGTCCGGTCGGCCAGTGCTGAGGGGCGCGTAAACCAAGCAGTTCGGGGGACGCAGGGAGGACGGTGAGGGGAGCGCACTGTTCGTGCGTGACCCGATCCGACCGGACCGAGGACCCCGAAATGCGCCGGTTTACGTGTCCCTCAGGCGAAGGTCCAGAGCTTGTTGCCCAAGAAATTGAACGGCATCGCGACCGCGACCGCAATCGCCTGCGCGGTGAGGTCACCCAACGAAGCGCCCGAGACGAGGGCTTCGAGGACGACGAGGTTGATCAGCAGCGCGCCGACGCTGACGGCGAGGAAGCGCGCAGCCTGGAAGCCGGGGTGGCCGTGACCGGCGTCGAAGGTCCAGTGCCGGTTCCAGAGGAAGTTGTTGGCGAGGGCGACGCAGAAGGCCCCCACCGCAGCCAGCAGATGATGGAGGCCGAGGCCTCCGGCCAGCAGGGCGAAGACCGCCAGGTTGATCAGGTAGCCCGAGCCGCCGACGATGCCGAACTTGAGCAGCTGCAACCAGCTGTCCGGGCGGCGGGCGGCGGCACGGATGCGGTAGGCGAATTCATAGGTGCCGCTCATCGACCGCTCCATGGGGCGCCGTGGGGGCCGTCGGCGACGACCGCATTGCGCCCGAAGCCGGTCCGCGCGTCGCGAAGAACGTGAAATGGAACTTGTCGGATGCGTGGGGACACGTAACGGATCAGCGTGAGGCGCTCCAGCCTACGACGTTCGACCGGACGGAAGCTCGGCGGCAGCCCCGGCGGCTTCCCCGCGACGACCGGCTTGCTGACAACGTCGATCTCGCTGACCGGCAGCACCCCCCTGTAGGCGCGCCGTGAGGGTCCGTCGAGGTAGAACCGGATCGGGTCGGCGGCGAGTTTCCAGGTGACGATGGCGCGCGGTCGCGACGGCGGCCCCAGATGCTCGGTGAGATCGCGGAAGTCCGGGCGTTGCAGGTTCGGCGTGCGGGTGACGTGGATGTCGTAGGCGAGCCAGTAGACGCAGAGAAGGGCCGCGCAGGCGAGGCCGAGGCGACGAGCGCCATCGGCGGCAAATCCCACGGCGACCGCGACCGCGAGCGGCACGAGGGCCGGCAGCAGGTTGCGCTCGACGATGTAGTCCTTGCCGGCCAGGGCGGCGCCGGTTGCCAGCAACACCACCCCCAAACCGACCGCCAGTCCCAGCCCGGCCGCGCGCCTCTCTTCACGGGCGCCTCGAAACGCCGCCAGCAGCAGGGCCACGCCGACGAACACGACCGGGATCAGCGCATAGCGCTCTCGCGGCGGCTCGGCGATCACGTGGCCGGTCTCCCCCGCGAGGAAGCTGACCCCGGTCTCGAAGAGGCGCAGAGACAGCGCGCTGTGGTCGATCCAGCCGATGTGGGTCGGGTTGACCTGAGCGGAGATCAGCGGCAGCAGCGCCAGCCCGACGGCGACGACGGCGCCCACGGCGGGCAGGACCAGTCGCCACATGACCCTCAGCGCGATCAGCAGCCAGACCGCCTCGATCGCCACCGGGAAGACGGCGAAGTAGTGGCTGCACAGCGCGAACGCCGAGGCCAGCGCCCAGAGGGCCAGATCCCGCCCCAGCCAGCTGTTCAGTGCCCGCACGAAGAACAGCAGCGCGAGCGCGCCGAAGAAGACGAGCAGCGCATAGGAGCGAGCCTCCTGCGAGTACCAGATCAGCATCGGGTTGACGGCGACGATCGCGGCGGCGATCAGCCCGGCCCGGTTGCCCGTCAGCTCACGGCCGATCAGATAGGCGACCGGGATCGTCGCCGCGCCGAAGACCGCCGAAAGCGAGCGCAGCCCGATCTCCCCCACGCCGAACGCCTTCGCCCAGCCCCAGGCGAGCACGTAGTACAGGGGCGGGTTGGACTCGCTCGCCTTCACCTGGCGCAGCATGTGCTCGAATTCGCCGGGGATGACCCGCGCCGCGGTGATCACCTCGTCGTGGTGGTAGCTCTGGACGCCGAGGCTGGCGAAGCGCACGGCGATACCCAGCGCGGTCACGCCGGCGAGCGCCCAGAGGACGGTCGAGTGGGGTCGATCGGCGGTCAAGGGGCGCAGTGGCCCTTGGACATCGGTCGCCTCGGGCCGAACGAGGGAGGCAGCGCGGCGGGCGAGGCGGCCCAGGCGCGGTTTGGCCTCTCCCCGAGGCGGTAGGAGAGGGTCGCCCCACGCGCGAGCGCGCAGAACGTGGTCCAGGGGCGCTCATAGGAGTGGCCGTCGAAGCGCAGCGACTGGATGTACGGGGCGCGAGACACGTCCAGGGGGACGAGGCGGGGGCGTCCGTGCGGATTCCCACGGCCACTCGAGCGCCGGGACGCGGCGGCGAGGATGCGCAGCCTGCGGCCGCCGCCCAGGCGCACCGTCGCCCGCCCGAAGAGCGGGCTCGAGATCGCCAGCACGTCCGTGCCCGGAACCTCCGGGTAGAGACCCAGGGCCCCGAGCACGTACCAGGACGAGAGCGTGCCGAGGTCGTCGTTGCCCGGGTAGCCGTCCGGCGCCGTGCCGTAGAGCCGCAGCGCCCGCCGCACGACCGCCTGGGTCCCGTAGGGCTCCCCCGCCCAGTCATACAGCCAGGGAACGTTCAGGTTGGGCTCGTTGCCGAGCAGCGCGTGGTCCGCATGGGTGGCGCCGGGGCCGCCGTTGAGGCTGCGCAGGAAACGGTCGAGCCTGGTCACGGCAGCGGCCCGCCCGCCGATCGCGGCGAAGAGGCCGGCGGGGTTCTGGGGCACCAGCCAGGTGTACTGGCTGGAGTCGCCCTCGGCGAAGCCGGCACCGTGGAGGTTGTCGTAGTGAGGGGCGAAGGTCCCATCTTCGAAGCGAGGCTCGATCTGACCGCTGCGCCGGTCGAGCAGATTGCGCCAGTTTCCTGAACGCAACATGAAGGCGCGGTAGGTGGCCGCGGCGCCGAGCGAGCGAGCCGCGAACTGGGCGATCGAGAAATCGTCGATCGCGTACTCGAGGGTGGTGGCCGCCGAGGCCCAGACGGCTTCCGGATCGCCGAACAGCGAATTCGCGTTGCGGCGCCTCGTGTCGAGGTCGAAGGGCACGTAGCCGAGGGCTCTGTACTGGTCGATCCCCTGCCGCTCGACGTAGTCACCGTCGGCGCTGCGACAGCCTTCTTCGGCACCCTTCAGCATCGCTTCCTGGGCGGCGGCGGCGTCGAAGCGCCGGGCGCCGAAGGCGGCGGCTGAGGCGACGATCGGGTCGGCCGGGTCGCCGACCATCGTCATGCTCTGCCCGTTCGCGTAGGACCAGCGCGGCAGGCAGCCGCTCTCGCGGGCGTCGGCGATCATCGAGGCGACGATGTCGCTCGTGCGGCGCGGCATCAGCATCGCGAGCAGCGGGACCTGCGTGCGGTAGATGTCCCAACCGGAGAGATCCGCGTACTGGACGCGCCCGTCCGCATGGTGGACGATGCCGTCCATGCCGACGTAGCTGCCGTCTGCGTCGCTGAAGGTGCGGGGCGCGAGGAGCGCGTGGTAGAGCGCCGTGTAGAAGGTCCGTGCATCGCCCGGGCCGCCGCCGCCCACCTCGATCGAGGACAGGGCGCGGTCCCAGTCGGCCTCGGCCCGGGACCTGACGGCGCCGAACGACCGCCTGCGGTTTTCGGCGGCCAGGTTGGCGCGCGCGCCGGCGACGCTGACGAAGGAGACCCCGACGCGGACGGAGACGGCGCGGTTGCGGCGGGTGTCGAAGCTTGCGTAGGCGCCCGCCTGGGCCGTGTTGGCGGCAAGGGTCGACGGCTGGCTGCGGTCGAGCGCGGCGGTGGATCCAGGCGCCAGCTTCTGGCGGGCCCAGGTGCCGTAGGCGCCGAAGGGGCGATTGAAGGTCGCGGCGAAGTAGACCCGGTAGCGAGGCCGCTGGGCGCAGAAATAACCGCTCGAGGCGGAGCCGGAGATTTCGCGTCGAGCCGGGTCGACCCGGACTTCGGCGAGATCGTCGGCATTGGCGCTGCCTCCGGCGTCGATCAGGACGCTCGCGTGGGGCGAGCGGGGAAACGAGAAGCGGGCCATCCCGGTGCGGGTGGTCGCGGTCAGCGCGGTGTCGATCGCGCCGCCGCCGACCGGATTGAGGCGGACCGAGTAGAAGCCCGGCCGGGCGCGCTCGTGCGCGTGCGAGAACCCGGGCTGAAAGCGGCCCTCGAGGCCGGCGGCCCCGGCCGCCGCCGGCGAGGTGAGCAGCGGCTCGGTCGTCGGCAGGAAGGGGATATCCCCGTAGAGGGCGCAACCGGCGCCGCTGAGGTGGGTGAGGCTGAACCCGCGGATGTGCCGGTCGCGATAGTCGTAGCCACCGGAATGGCGTTCGGCGGGAACGGTGTCGGGGCCCCACTGAACCATCCCGAAGGGCGCCGTCGCGCCGGGGAAGTTGTGACCGCCGCCGAAGCTGTCGCCACCGGGCTCGGTGCCGGCGAAGACATTCACCTCGCCGCTCGGCCCTCCAGCCAGAGCGGAAACGGGTGCGAGCGCGAGCGCCAGCAGCGCTCCCACGGCGATTGCGGCTGCGCGCGGCATCCGGACAACTTAAGGGTCGGCCTCCCCGGGCCCGCCGCAACAGGCCGTCCGGCACGTAACCTTCCGGCCCGATGCGGGCCGCTATCGCCATCCTCGCCGTGATCGCCCTCGCCGCCGCGACCGCGCTCACGATCGCTCTGACCGGTGGCGGTCATGGCGGCAGCGGCAGCAGCGGCGGCGAGCCTCCACCCCTGCCGGGCGAACCCAGCGTCGCGATCGTCTCGCCCCGCAACGGCGCCCGGCAGACGAACCGGGCGGTCGTCGTCAAGGCAAGGGTCAGGAACTTCACCCTGGCGCCGCGACATTTCGGCGGCGAACCGCAGCTCGGCGAGGGAAGCATCCGCTTCGCCCTCAACCGCGTGCCGGACTGCGTCGACCCGGCCAAGCTCAAACGCGCCGAGGAAAGCCCACTGGGACGGGGGCGCCTGGTCGGCGCCTCGTTCGACTTCCCCCAGTACTCCGGGCCCAACGGCGTCCTCGCCGAGCGGATCGGCGCCAGCGGCAGCTACTCGCCGGCCACCCGGCCGGAGATCTACTACCACGACCTGCGACCCGGCTTCTACCGCCTGGTGGTCACGCTCGCCCGCAACAACGGCGCGACGACCCCTTACCACGCCGTCACCAACTTCCAGATCCTCCCCCGCCCCGGCCACGGGCCGAAGTGCGCCCCGGGCAAGGTCTCCAGCGCCAAGGCCGCCGCCTTCGACTGACGCAGCCGCCTTTACTTCACTTTGTATAGTGGCCTGATGCGGACCTATCGCCGCCTGATGGGCTTCCTGCGGCCTTACCGCCGCCAGCTCTGGGGCTCGCTCGTCTTCGCCTGGCTGGCGATGGGGATGACGGTGCTGATCCCGTGGCTGATCGGCCGTGCGGTCAACGCGATCGAGAAGGGAGAAAAGCCGGACCTGCTGCCACTGGCGATCGCGATCGTCGTCGCCGGCGTCCTGCGCCTGGGGCTGACGATGGTGCGGCGGGTCGTCGCCGGCAAGGTCTCGCTGGCGGTCGAATTCGACCTGCGCCAGCTGTTCTACGCACACCTGCAGCGGCTCGAGCTCGGCTTCTTCGACAGCCAGCAGACCGGCCAGCTGATGTCGCGGGCGACGGTCGACCTGCAGTCGATCCGCTTCTTCCTCGGCTACGGCCTGATCTTCATCACCCAGAACCTGCTCACGATCGTGCTGGCCAGCACCGTGATGTTCGTCCTCGAGCCCTGGCTGGCGCTGATCGCGCTCGCCCCTGCGCCCTTCGTCGTCTACGCCGCCTCCCGCTACAACCGCGTCTCCCGGCCGGCCGTGCAGGAGGTGCAGCAGCGGATCGCCGAGCTGACCGCCGAAGCCGAGGAGAACGTCTCCGGGATCCGCATCGTCAAGGCCTTCGCCCGCGAGGAGCACCAGCTGCACCGCTTCCGCCGCGCCGTCGCCCGCGTCTTCGACCAGAGCATCTACTCGACCAAGCTGCAGGCGTTCTTCTCCCCCCTGCTCGGCTTCCTGCCCCAGCTCGGCATCGCCCTCGTGCTGCTGATCGGCGGCCGTCAGGTGATCGCGGGCAACCTCAGCCTCGGCGACTTCACCGCCTTCTACACCTACGTCGCGATGCTGGCGGGGCCGATGCGGATGCTGGGAATGACCCTGGGGATGGCGCAGCGGGCGATCGCCTCGGGCAACCGCCTCTTCGAAATCCTCGACCGCGAGCCCCGGATCGAGAGCCCGCCCGCTGCACCGCCGCTGCCAGCCGGCGGCGGTCGGGTTGAGCTGCGCGGCGTGACCCTGCGCTACGCAACCAATCCCCCGGCGAGCCCATCCGACATCGACCACACCGGGGTGGGGTCGATGTCGGCTGCGGCGCTCGAAGACATCGATCTCGAGGTCGAGGCGGGGCGCACGGTGGCCCTCGTCGGCCCCTCGGGCTCGGGAAAGACCAGCCTCGTGGCGCTGATCGCCCGGCTCTATGACCCGAGCGAGGGGTCGGTGGCGATCGACGGCGCCGACGTGCGCTCGGTCGACCTGACCTCGCTGCGCTCGCAGGTCGCCTTCGTCGGCGACGACAGCTTCCTCTTCACCGCAAGCATCGCCGAGAACATCGCCTACGCGCATCCGGGGGCGAGCCGCGAGGAGGTCGAAGCGGCGGCGAGACGCGCCCAGGCCGACGGGTTCATCCGCGACCTGCCGGGTGAGTACGACACCCTCGTCGGCGAGCGCGGCATGACCCTCTCCGGCGGGCAGCGCCAGCGCGTCGCGATCGCCCGTGCGCTGCTCGCCGACCCGCGCATCCTGATCCTCGACGACGCGACCTCCTCGGTCGACGCGACGACCGAGGCGGCGATCAAGACCGGCCTCGGCGAGGCGATGGCCGGGCGCACGACCTTCGTCATCGCCCACCGCCTTTCCACCGTCTCGCTCGCCGACGAGGTCGTGGTCATGGACGGCGGGCGGATCGTCGATCGCGGCAGCCACGAGGAGCTGCTCGAGGGCTGCGGCTTCTACCGCGAGATCGCCGAGCACGGGCTCGCCGACTCGGTCTTCCTGCAGCGCGACCTCGAGCGACGCGAGGAGATGGCGAGGCTGTGAGGCGGATCTGGCTGATCCTCCGCGGCGAGGACCAGCGTGGCCGCAAGCTGCGCTGGATGGCCGGCCTGCTGCGCCCCTACCGCGGCCGGGTGGCGCTGACCGTGATCGCGATCCTCGCCGCCACCGGCGCCGGCCTCGCCCCTCCCTACCTCGCCGGGCAGGCGATCGACGCCGGCATCGTCACCGGCGACACCGGCGCGCTGACCCTGATCGTCATCGCCTTCCTCGCCGTCGCCGCCGTCTCCGCCCTCGCGACCTACGCGCAGACCTACCTGGTCGGCTGGGTCGGCACCCGCGCGCTGCAGGACCTGCGCGAGCACATCTTCGCCCACCTGCAGTCGATGTCGATCGGCTTCTTCACGCGACGCAGCCCGGGGGTGCTGATCAGCCGCATGACCAACGACATCGAGGCGCTCAACCAGCTCCTCACCAGCGGCGTGACGACCCTCTTCTCCAGCGTCCTGACCCTGATCGGAGTGGTCGTGATCATGTTCGCGCTCGACGTCAAGCTGGCCCTGGTCACCTTCCTCACCTTCCCCCTGGTCGCCCTCGCCAGCATCGTCTTCCGCGTCGCCTCGCACGGCGCCTACCGCGAAACGCGCGAGCGGATCGCCGCCGTCACCGCCTACCTGCAGGAGACGCTGAGCGGCGTGCGGGTCGTGCGCAGCTTCGGCCAGGAGGCGCGCCACGGCGCGGCGATGACCGAGCTGAACGAAGCCAACCGCGAGGCCAACATGCGGACCGTCTTCCTCAACGCCTCCTACTTCCCGGCGATCGAACTGCTGACCGCCGCCGGCACCGCGGCGATCATCCTCTACGGCGGCACCCAGGCGATCGACCACGCGATCCAGATCGGCACGATCGTCGCCTTCATCGGCTACCTGCAGGTCTTCTTCTCGCCGATCCAGGAACTCTCGCAGCTCTACACGACCTACCAGCAGGGCATGGCCGCGCTCGACAAGATCTTCGAGCTGCTCGACACCGAGCCCGACATGGTCGACGCGCCGGGGGCGATCGACCCCGGCGCGCTGCGCGGCGAGATCGAGATGGAGGGTGTGTCGTTCGCCTATGCCGACGATGCGGGGGAGCGGGATGACCGCGGCGGGCAGGTCGAGTGGGCGCTGCGCGAGGTCGATCTGCACGTGCCGCCCGGCCAGACCCTGGCCCTGGTCGGCACGACCGGCGCCGGCAAGTCGACCTTCGCCAAGCTCGTCGCCCGCTTCTACGACCCCCAGCGCGGCCGCGTGTTGGTCGACGGGCACGACCTGCGCGGGGTCCGGCAGCAGGCCCTGCGGCGCCAGCTCGGGATCGTCCCCCAGGAGGGCTTTCTCTTCTCCGGCAGCGTGCGCGAGAACATCGCCTTCGGCCGGCCCGAGGCGAGCCTGGAGGAGGTCGAAGCCGCCGCGGCGGCGGTCGGGGCGAGTGAGTTCGTCGCGGCGCTGCCCGAAGGGATCGACACCGAAGTGGGCGAGCGCGGCGTCCAGCTCTCGGCGGGGCAGCGCCAGCTCGTCGCCTTCGCCCGCGCGCTGCTCGCCGAACCGCGCATCCTGATCCTCGACGAGGCGACCTCGAACGTCGACGTGCGAACCGAGAAGACGATCGAGCGTGGCCTGGAGCGCCTGCTGGCCGGCCGCACGGCGATCGTCATCGCCCACCGCCTCTCGACCATCCGCCGCGCCGGCAAGATCGTCGTGCTCGAACACGGCCACGTGGCCGAGAGCGGGACGCACGAGGAGCTGATCGAGGCCGGTGGCCCTTATGCACGGCTATATGGCAACTGGGAGGAGTCGTCGGCGGCCTGAGGCCATCCCGGCAGGGGTTCCACTTAACCTTTTCGGTGGGTCGTCATTGGGCTGACGCCCACGACCGACACCGAAAAAGCACAAGACGTTCCACCCCTGCCGGGATGGCCTCTTATCCCGGGCCGATACCGCCGCTCGAGCCGCCACCCGAGCTGCCACCACCGCCTTCGGTGCCGCCACCGACTCCAGCGCCGCCACCGGTACCTTCTTCAACCGCTTCAGGAGCCGGTTCAGCTTCTTCGGGAGCTGCTTCTTCTGCTTCTTCTTCGACCGCTTCGGAAGCTTCTTCTTCACCAGCTGGTGCGCCAGCCGAGCTGCTCGGGGTCGGCGCCGCCGGGGCTTCGGCGCAGTCTTCGAAGCCGAAGGACGACGAGGCGGTTTGGAATGAAGTGAGCGCTGAGGAGGCTTCCGTTTCGGCTTCGCTCAGCGCTTCGCCTTCTTCTTCTCGTTCTGAGGCCAGCTTGAGGTTGTCCTCCGCCTGCGCGAGCGCTTCGGCGGAGGAGATGAATTCGGGGTAGCCGGCGCTTTCGTCGCTGGGCGCGCCCAGGCTCTTCAGCCTTTCGACCATGCCGCTGTAGAGACCGGCGACCTGGGCCGCCTGCCCGGCGGCGCCGGAGCTGGTCGAGCCGACGGTGCCGACCGCCGCGTTGACCTCGGCGCAGATCGCGTCGCCCTGGGCGATCAGCGCTTCCTTGGTCAGCGCCGTCGTCGCTTCGGTCGTTTCGACCGGCGCCGTCGTCGAGTCGCCGCCGCTCCCACCGCCGCAGCCAGCGATCACGAGGGCGGCAATCGGCAGAATCGCAAGAAGGCTCCTTCGGATCCTCATCGGCGCGAAGCTACCAGAGCGACTAGACGGCCTTTGCAGGAGCTTTCACGAACTGCGCCCCAGGGACTCGAACCCCGAAATCCAGCTCCAGAGGCTGGCGTGTTGCCAATTACACCAGGGCGCAATGAGCTGCCTTGAGGATATCCGGCGGCGTGCACGAGGCGCCCGCACGCCTCCTCTTCAGGAGATTTCGCCCAGATCGCCGTCGGTATCGGCGATCGCGTCGCGGGCGGCGGAGACGTCGACGCCGTCGGCGAGCATGCGGCGCGCCTCGGCCAGGTCTTCGGAGCGGCCGACGCTGAGCGCCCCGGCCACCCTGCCGTCCTTCAGGTACCAGACCGAGAACTCGCCGCCGTCGCGGTCGCCGCGCCAGACCTCCTCGTCCCAGTCCCTGGCCGGGCCGACGTACTCGAGGCTCGCCCAGTCGGCGAGATCGCTGAAGAAGTAGGGGACGACGTCGTAGTCGCGATCCTCGCCGAGCATGTTGCGGGCGGCGTGCATGCCCTGCTGCATCGCCACGTCCCAGTGCTCGACCCGGATTCGCCGACCGTGGACGACGCTGTCGTAGGAGCAGCAGTCGCCCGCCGCGTAGATGCCCTCGGTCGAGGTCATCAGCTTCGAGTCGCAGACGATCCCGTCGTCGACCTCGAGCCCGGCGCGCTGGGCGACCATCGCGTCGGGGCGGACGCCGGCGCCGACGACGACCGCGTCGCACTCGATCGCGCGGCCGCTCTTGGTCACCACCGCCCTGACCCTCCCGTCGCCCTCGAAGGCCTCGAGCTCCTCGCCGGCGTGAACGGTGACGCCGTGGTCTTCGAGCCTCTGCTGAAACCAGCGCCCGGCGTCCTCACCGAAGACCCGCGACAGCGCCACGTCCTCCATCATCACGATCGTGCACTTGACGCCCTTCGCGGTCAGCGAGGCGGCGACCTCGGTGCCGATGTAGCTGCCGCCGATCAGGACCAGGTGCTCCGCCGCCTCGGCGTCGGCGCGGATCGCGTCGGAGTTGCCGAAGGCGCGCAGGTAGTGGATGCCCTCGTTCTCGGCGCCCTCGACCCGCAGGATGTTGACCATCGCTCCGGTGGCGATCAGCGCCCTGCCGAAGCCGACCTCCTCCCCGCCCTGGAGCTTCGCCGTGCGCGCCGCCGGGTCGAGCGACATGACGTTGACTCCGGTGAGCAGCTCGACCCCGTTCTCCTCGTACCAGCCCGGCGGATTGACGTACGCATCCGCACGCCCCCCCTCGCCACGCATGTACTCCTTCGAGAGCGGCGGCCGTTCGTAGGGCGGCTCGGGCTCGCGCCCGGCGAGCAGGATCGAGCCCTCGGCCCCGCGCTTGCGCAGCTCGGCCGCGCAGTGCGCCGAGCCCATGCCACCGCCGATCAGGAGGAAGTCGACCTCGCGATCGGCCACGGCTCAGACCGCCCCGTTGCCCCCGGCGGGGCCGAAGAGCTCCTTGAGGTCGTCCTCGCGACCGGGGTCGAGCACGGCCAGCACCTCGTCGCCGACCTCGAGGACGGTGTCCGCGTTGGGCACGAAGCCCTTGCCCTTGCGCAGGACCGAGATCAAGAGACTGCCTTCGGGCATCGAGAGATCGCCGACACGGCGTCCCGTCACCCCCGAATCCTTGCCGAGCAACATCTCGATGATCTCCAGCTGCTCCTCCTGCAGGTCGAGCAGGTGGACGAGGCCGTACTCGGGCACCTCGTGCTCGAGCAGGCGCAGGATCAGGTCGGTGGCGGAAACCGAGGGCTTCACTCCGAGCAGGTCGAAGTGCGGCCGGTTGCGGGGGTTGTTGACGCGGGCGATGATCTGCGCCACCTCGTACTTCTCGCGCGCGACCTGGCAGATCAGCATGTTGTCCTCGTCGTCGCCGGTCACCGCGATCACCATGTCGGCGCGCTGGATCCCGGCCCGCTCCAGCACCCAGAGCTCGGAGGCGTCGCCGTAGGTGACGTTGTGCTCGAGCTCCTGCTCGACGGTGAGGTAGCGGCGGCGGTTGCTCTCGATCACCGTCACCTCGTGGTTCTTTTCGAGCAGCTCGCGGGCCAGGTTCCAGCCGACCTTCCCCGCTCCGACGACGATGATGTACATGGCTCAGACCGCCTCGCGCTGGGCGCCCTCGCGGACGGCGCTCTCGAGCATGTCGATCGCGACCCGCGTCGGGCAGATCGTGTGCATTCCCTGCTGGCGGTACCACTCGGCGCGCAGCGGGTCGAGGATCCGCGCGATCACGTTCGGCACCTCGTAGCGCCGCTGGGCGATCTGGGCGATGACTATGTTGGTGTTGTCGCCGTTGGTGGCGGCGATGAAGGCGTCCGCGGTCTCGATCCCGGCGGCGAGGAGGGCGTCGGTCTCCAGGCCGGTGCCGACCGTGAAGCGCCCGCCGAGGTCCTCCCAGCCCTTGTCGAGCCCGACCTCGAGCCGCGTGTGGGACTCGGGGTCCTCGTCGAGGCAGGAGACCTCGTGCCCCTCGCTCAGCATCGAGCGGGCGACGGAAGAGCCGACCCGCCCGCAGCCGACGATCAGGATGAACACGTCTTCACCACGGCCTGGATACTAGTCCGCGACGGCCGGCTGGGGCTCCGGCTCCGCGACGGACTCCGGGGGCGCGGTGAGCAGAACCTGGCACGGCGCTTTCTTCAGCACGTACTCCGTCGCCGCCCCGATCTCGGCGGGCCTGGCGGCGCCGATGCCGCCCAGCGTGGCGCCACCGCGGATCCTGCTGGGCGGCTCGGCCCCGACCACGATCGCTTCGACCCCCCCGCGCCGCGCCGCTTCGACGATCCCCGCGCCGACCTTACGCGCCCGCGTCACCGAGGCGCTGACCCGCACCCCCTCGTACTCTTCGGCGATTTCGCGGGCGCGATCGATCGCGCGCAGCGCCTCGTTCTCCTGCCCGGGCGGCAGCTCGGCGTCGAGCGGCAGGGTCAGCGGCACCTCGAGCACGTAGACGATCGCCAGGTGCGTCTCGTCGATCGCGCCCTCTCCCTCCCGCTCCGCGGCGGCGAGACGGCCGGCCGTGGCGACGATGTCGTCGTCGAGCCCGGTGCCGAACACGGGCACGAGGATGTTGCCGTATTCGACGTCGGGCGCCTGCTTGGTCAGCGCCCGCTCGGTGACCGAGACGCGCCGGGTGAGCGAGGTCCCCTCGAAGACCTTGCGGTAGACGACGTAGAAGAGCAGGCCGAACAGCATCCAGCCGCCGCCGACCCAGCGCGCCCGGTCGTGGAAGGCCAGCACGCTGAGGAAGGCGAGGGCGCTGAGCAGGGCGGCCAGCAGGGTCGGCACGGGCAGCTGGGCGCCGCGCCAGGAGACGCTCCAGGGCACCCTGAAGGGGCGGACCCGGTCCGGCTCGGAGACCCGTAGGCGCAGGATCGAGAGGTGGGCGATCGTGATCGCCAGCATCGCCCCGAAGGCGTAGAGCCCTGCCAGCAGCTTGACGTCGGTCGGCGCGACCAGGCCGATCGCGATCAGGCCGGAGATGCCGATCGCCACGTGCGGCGTCGCGTAGCGGCCGTTGAGCTTGCCCAGCCAGCTGGGGATCTGGCGGTTGATCGCCAGCGTGTAGATGTGACGGGAGACGCCGAGCATCGCCGTCGTCGCAGCCCAGAACAGGACCGGGGTGGCCACGAGCGCCACCGCCCAGCGCATCGTATGCGCGACCCAGGCCGGGTGGTAGGCGGAGACCACCCCCAGCACCGGCGCCTCGACGAATTCGCCGCCGAGCGCGGTCTCGGGGCCGTGCGGGCCGGCGACGACCGGCACCGCCATCAGCGCGATCGCAGCCATCCCCGCGTAGACGACCGGAACCGCGACGGCCCCCACCGAGACGATCCGCTTCAGGTCGCGCGGCCTGACGTCGATGTCGGGGGCGAGGTCGGAGGCGGCCTCGATCCCGGCGTAGGCGAGCATCGCGACCACCGAGGCGTAGACGATGTCCTTGAGGCTAGGGCTGGCGAAGAGGTGGATCTGGTCGGTGAGCCGGTCCGGGTGCAGGACGGCGAGCGCCCCGACCCCGATCACGGCGAGCTGCAGCGCGATGTCGGCGAGCGCCAGCACGCTGAGCCCGCGCGCGCGTCCCCGCCCGGTGATGTTGAGGATGTTGAGCGTGCAGGCGGCGACGATCACCAGCGCGGCGACGCCGATCTCCCAGCCCGGCTCGGAGAGGTCGTGGGAGATCGGCTCCAGGTAGTGCGGCACCGAGATCGCCGCCAGGGCGGCGACGATCAGGTAGTCGATCAGGATCGCCCAGCCGGCGACGAAGGCGATCAGCTCGTTGAAGGCGTGGCGGGCGAAGCTGGAGGAGCCCCCGCGCTCGCGGATCATCGCGCCTCCCTCGACGTAGCTGAGCGTGGTCAGCACGAACAGCAGCCCGGCGGCGAGGAAGATCAGCGGGGTCAGGCCGAGGCCGCGGTCGGCGACGACGCCGAGCGAGAAGTAGATCGAGAAGCCGACGGCCGAGTAGACGGCGGCGAAGAGGCCGGGGACGCCCAGGCCGCGGTTGAGCAGGGGTTCCAGGCGGGGGCGCCGCTCGGACTGCTCGGGCGTTGAAGGTTGCTCGGGTTGATTCATGGGTGGCCTCAGCCGCGGGTCCTGTCGCGGGGGGAGGGGGGGCGCTGCGGGCGGGCCACGGTCCGTCCTCGACCCCCCCTCCCCCCGCGCCACCCGCGGAAGATGCCGGTCAGCCAGAGGCGCGCTGCGCCTACGGCCAGGAAAGCCAAGCCCAGGAGGACCCCAAGCGAGAGTGGGCCGCCGCCGTGGGCGAGAGTGCTGATGAGGATCAGGACGCCCAGGGCGAGGAAGGCGAGGGACAGGAGCTGGACCGAGCGGGTGTACACCAGGCGATTCTCTCAGGCTGGGACGGCCACGGGCCGCGGCTCTCCACTGCGGTCGGAGACGACGATCACGCGGCAGGGACGCTCGCTGAGCACGGTCTGCAGGGTCTTGTCGTAGAGCGGCGTGCCGTTGCGGTAACGCAGGCCGACGACGATCGCAGCGGCGTTGATCAGGTTCGCCTCGTCGGAGATCGAGTAGCCGGCCTGCGCGGGGCGCACCCGCTCGACGTGGCCGGTGACACGCTGCCCGCCGATCAGCTTCGCCTGCTCGATCTTGCTCTGCGCCTCGGCTTCCTGGTTGCGCAGGTCGGCGTTCAGCGGCAGGTCCGTCGGCACCGTCAGCATCGAGTGGATGTGAACGCCACGGCGTCGCTTCGAGGCCAGCTTGATCGCCGTCGCGACCATCTCCTCGGAGAACGGCTCGCCGTCCTCGAAGGCGACGAGGATGCTGCGGTACTCGATCTCCTCGACGCCGAGCGGCTCCGGCGTGACGACTTTGACCGTCTCCGTCAGCGGCAGCTTCTGGTTACGGCGGTAGAGGACGTAGACGACGATCCCGAACGCCATCCAGCCGGCGCCGACCGCCAGCGTGCGCGGGTTCAGCGCCATCACGACGATCCAGGCGGCGAAGGTGCCGAGGCCGCCGAGCACCGCGGTCAGCGGCACCTCGAAGCCGAAGGCGCGGAAATTGAGCCGCGGTTTCCAGGGCCGCTCCTCGCCCGCGTGCCGACGCCGCAACTGGATCACCGAGACGTGGGCGATCGTGAAGGAGAGCATCGCGCCGAACGAGTAGAGCGTCGCCAGGAATTCGGCCTGGCCGGGGATCAGCGTCAGCATCGCCACCCCGGCGAAGATCATGATCGCGATGTAGGGGGTGCGGTAGCGCGGGTGCACCGCCCGCAGGCCCTCCGGCAGCTGCCGGTGCTGGCCCATCGAGTAGGTCAGCCGGGAGACGCCGATCAGGCCGGCGTTGGTCGCGATCAGCAGGATCACGGCGGCGAGGATGCCGACGTAGAAGCGCAGCGCTTCGGTCAGCCCGCTGCCGAGTCCGAGGTTCTCGACGATGCCGAGGATCGGGTCGTTGGCGAACTCGCTGCCCAGCGCGGTCGTGTAATGCCCGGCCGCGTTCTGCACCACCGGCATCGCCGACAACGCCACGATCGGGATCAGCAGGTAGAGGCCGAGCACGGCGGCGACCGTGAAGCCGACGCTGCGCGGGATCGTCCGCGCCGCGTCCTTTGCCTCCTCGGCCATGTTGGAGATCGTCTCGATGCCGGTGTAGGCGATCATCGCGACCGCGATGCCGAGGGCGAAGTCGCTCCAGGACGGGGCGACGCCGAGGTGGATGTTGTCGATCAGGACCTGTGGGCTCAGCACGAGGACGACGCCGATCCCGACCAGGACGACCTGGGTGCCGAGGTCGGCGACGGCGAGGATCAGGTTGAGCTTGGCCGACTCCTGCGAGCCGCGGATGTTGAGCAGCGCGAGGGCGCCGATCAGCACCGCGCCGCCGATGATGTCGCCGGGCGCGTGGCCGAGCGGCTCCCAGAAGACCGCCAGGTAGTGAGGCACGAAGTAGGCCGAGATCGCGACCGTGATCGTGTAGTTGAGCATCTGCCCCCAGGCGGCGATGAAGCTGACCAGCTCGTTGAAGGCGTGGCGGGCGAAGCTGGAGGAGCCGCCCGCCTCCGGGTACATCACCGTCGCCTCGGCGTAGGTCGCCGCGGTCGCGGCGAAGATCAGGCCGGAGATGACGAAGGCGATCGGGGTGAGGCCGAGGGCGAAGGCGGCGGTGACGCCGAGCGCGTAGTAGATCGAGGAGCCGACGTTCCCGTAGGCGGCCGAGAACAGCGCGCCGACGCCGTGCACGCGGCTCAGCGATTCGTCTCTGGGGATCCGCTGCGCCATCGATCAGGTGGAGAGGCCGGTCACTCAGTCCGAATATACGGAGACCGCCGGTGCTCTCCGCACGTGGGCCCGGCTCAGCTCGGTGGGCGAGGCGCAACCGCAGAGCGCGAGCGTCAGCTCGAGCTCCTCGCGCAGCAGCTCGAGCACGCGCCGGGCGCCCGCCTCTCCGCCCGCCGCCAACCCCCAGAGCGCCGGCCGCCCGACCAGCACCGCGTCGGCGCCGAGCGCCAGGGCGATCGCGACGTCGACGCCGCGCCGGATGCCGCCGTCCACCAGCACCGTGCCTCGCCCGTCAACCGCCTCGACCACCTCGGGCAGCGCTTCGGCCGTGGACAGGCAGCGGTCGAGCTGACGCCCGCCGTGGTTGGAGACGACGACGCCGGCGGCGCCGTGCTCGATCGCCAGAGCCGCATCCTCGGCGGTGAGCACGCCCTTGACCAGCACCGGCACGCGGCAATCCGACGCCAGCCCCCCGAGATCCGGCCAGCTCAGCGCCGGCTCCATCAGCTCGAAGGTCTCCTCGATCGTCACCGCCCGATCCGAGCCGAGCGCCGCTTCGACGCTCGGAACGCCGAGCTCCTCGGGGATCGTGAACCCCGTCCGCCGATCGCGCTCGCGGTTGCCGCCACGCGGCGCGTCGACCGTCACCACGATCGCCTCGTAGCCGCAGTCGACCGCCTCCTCGATCAGCGCCTGCGTCACGCCCTCATCCCGAAAGCAGTAGAGCTGGAACCAGCGCCGTCCCCCCGGGGCCGCTTCGGCCACCGGTCGCGGCCGCCGCGTGGCCAGGGTCGAGAGGCACATCACCGTCCCCGCCGCGGCGACGGCTCGGGCCGTCGCCTCCTCCCCATCCGGATCGACCAGCCCCTGATAGGCGACCGGCGCGACCAGGATGGGCATCGAGACCTCCTCGCCCAGCAGCTCGACCCGGGTCGACCAGGCGTCGAGCCCGGCAAGCGCCCGCGGCCGCAAGCGCCAGCCCGACCAGGCCGCGACGTTCTCCCGCAGCGTCAGCTCATCGCCGGCCCCGCCGAAGAAGTACCCGGCGACCCCGGAATCCAGCTTCTCAGCCGCAACCCGCTCGAAGTCGGCGACGTTGATCAACCCCTCGATCACGGCGCGCACCCTAGACGAGTATCCAGGGGAAGAACTTCGGCCTGTGTCGCCTTATCCGCGGTATGCGCGGGAAAGGCGACACAGCGGAATGGCGGGTCGCTGAAATCGCGGCGAGGCAGTACGGCGTGATCTCTATAGCTCAGCTGCGCACAGCCGGGGTGAGCTACGACTCCGTTGGTCGGCGTGTCGAAAGCGGCCGGCTGCATCGCATTCATCGGGGAGTGTTTGCTGTCGGGCATCCGCAGCTCGCAATGGAGGGCAGGTGGCTAGGCGCTGTACTTGCCTGCGGGAGCGGTCTTCCACTCGACAAGACCTCAGTCGACGGGACTCACGTTATGACCGGAACCCTCGAACGCTGGGGAGCCGTGCTGAGCCATCGCAGCGCGGCGGAGCTATGGAAGCTCTTGCCGGCATCCGATCACCATGTCGACATCTCGGTCCGAGGGATCTCGGGAAAGAGGCGACGCCGTGGGGTGCACGTTCATCGCTCACGAACGCTCATCGCGGAGATGGTGACAAGTCGTAGAAGGATTCCTGTCACCAATCCCGCCCGGACCATCACGGATCTGCAACGAGCGACGAGGACAAGGGGCTGTCCGGCGTCAGTCACCGAAGGGGAGCTGCGACAGGCGATCCGACAAGCGGAGGTTCTCGGTCTGGCCATCGAGGAGCTTGGGCCATCGGACCGCACGCGCAGCGACCTGGAGGCGCTCTTCCTGCAACTCTGTCGCCGGGCCAAGCTCCCAAGCCCGGAGGTCAATGTCCGGATCGCACCGTTTCTCGTCGACTTCCTTTGGCGAGATCGAGGGCTGATCGTGGAAACAGACGGCTACCGGTACCACGGTGGACGACAGGCATTCGAGGCCGATCGCGACCGCGACCTGCGACTCAAGGCCATGGGCTACGAGGTGATCCGGCTCTCGTACCGGCAGGTGGTCGCCGAAGCCGAGACCGTAGCCGGCACGCTTCGCCGCCTGCTGGCCGATCCACCGGCGCTCGAATGAGAGTTCTCTGAGATCAGCGGTGAGATTTGGATTTCGGCCCAGCGGGGAGGGTGAAACGCGTCACGGCCGGAGACGGATCGGCGTTGCCGGCTGGGTCGATTGCAAATGCCTTGAGCGTGTGACGGCCCGGCGCAAGGTGCTTGTAGCGCTTTCCGGAACCACATTTGCGATAGGGCCGCCGATCGAGCTTGCAGCGGAAGGTCGAGCCGGGCTCGTTCGAGCCGAAGTGGAAGACGAGTACCGGCGGCCGGCTCCTCAGAACTTGCTTGCGGATCGTCGTGTCGGGTGGCGTCGTGTCGGTCGGCGGGAGTGAACCGGGCGAGGTGGTCGAAGGCGAACCGCGTTTGGGCCGCTGCGGGAATGACATGAAGATGCTGAGATCGAAGCTCCCCATGGTCGGCGTCCCGGCCAATGGGCCATCTACGGCGATTCGGTAGGCGGCGCCGGCGCTCACGGGGAAGCTGCCGGGTGGTGAGCCCAGGATCGGCGCAACCCCGGTCAGCCCGGCCACTGAGGAGCCCGTGTAAAGGCCGAGAAGCCACGATCCACAGCACAGGCTCAGGTGAGCAACGCCCGATTCCGGCGCGGTCCACGAGTACCAGACAGACGCGCCGCCGGGGTTCCCAGCGTGTTCCGGCTCTCCGGTCTCCTTGCCGGCGTTCCAGTTGAAGCCGCTGGCAGAAGCCCAGTAGGAGGCGAGTTCCGCGCCTTCTTCTTCTTCGGTCGAGCCTTCGATTGTCTGCGCATCGGCGAAGTCGTCGTTGGCCGGCGTCGGGGTCACTTCGACCTGAAGCCGAAAGGCGCCTTCGCCGACCGGCGGTTCGGCCGGGGGCAGGTAGAAGGCGTCTCCGTCGACGGCGATCTCATAGGTGGCGCCGCTGACCGCCTCGAAGGTGACCGCGTGACCGTCGTACGCGGGACAGCGTGGGCCTTCGCTGGAGAAATCGGCGCCGACCCTGGTCAGTTCGTCGACTTTCGTCCCCGTGTAGACGCTGAGAGCCGTGGCGAGTTCGCTCCCGCAGGTGTTGACGGTGACAAACCCGCTGCTCGGCGCTTCCCACTTGAACCAGACCGAGTGACCCTTCGAGCCGAATGTGCCGTGATACGGCTCGCCTTCCTCTTTGGTAGCGCCGAAATTGTTCCCAGTCAAGCTGACGGGAAGCGGTCCCACCGCCTGCGCATTGGCAAAATCGTCATTCGCCGGCGCCCCGAGCGCTGCCGGCGCAATCCAGAGCAAGCCCAACGCGGCCAGCACGAGCACGCACGACATCCGCATCCCCCACCCTGCCGTCATAACCACAAGGGTACTCAAAGACCGAGACCGCCAGGCGAACCAGCCGTGCTGTCATCCCGTTGTCCCAGTGCAAGCGCCCGCTGAGGGGCGGGGCGCCCCTCCCACGAAGGCTCCCGGAACCGCACTTCGCACCCCCGACCGCGACCCAGCTGCGCGACGGCCTTCGGGGGAGGGGCGCCCCGCCCCTCCCCACCTGCTGCGTCTCAGAAGTGAACGATCGGGATGATCAGGATGGCGACGATGTTCGCCACCTTGATCATCGGGTTGATCGCCGGGCCGGCCGTGTCCTTGTAGGGATCGCCGACCGTATCGCCGGTCACCGAGGCTTCGTGGGCCGGTGAGCCTTTGCCGCCGTGGGCGCCGTCCTCGATCAGCTTCTTGGCGTTGTCCCAGGCGCCGCCCCCGGCGGTCATCGAGATCGCCGCGAAGAGGCCGACGACGATGACGCCGATCAGCAGCCCGCCGAGCGCGTCGACGCTGAGGATGCCGACGACGACGGGGACGAGGATCGGGATCAGCGCCGGCAGGATCATCTCTTTCTGCGCAGCCAGGGTGACGATGCTGACCGTTTTCCCGTAGTCGGGTTTTTCGGTGCCCTCCATGATCCCCGGGTGTTCGCGGAACTGCGCGCGGACCTGTTCGACCACCTGACCGCCGGCGCGGCCGACGGCCTCGATCGCGAAGGCCGCGAACAGGTAGACCATCATGCCGCCGATGATCAGTCCGATCAGCACGTCCGGGCTGCTCAGGTTGAAGAGGCCGCTGAGATCGAATCCAGCCGGCGCTTCCTGGGCGAGTTCACTCTTGAAGGCAGCGAACAGGACCAGCGCCGCGAGCGCCGCGGAGCCGATCGCGTAGCCCTTGGTGACCGCCTTGGTCGTGTTGCCGACCGCGTCGAGCGGGTCGGTGACGTTGCGCACGTCCTCCGGCAGGTCGGCCATCTCGGCGATGCCGCCGGCGTTGTCGGTGATCGGCCCGAAGGCGTCGAGGGCGACGATCAGGCCGCAGAGCGAGAGCTGCGCCATCACGGCGATGCCGATGCCGTAGATGCCGGCGAGCTCGTTGGCGGCGAGGATCGCCAGCGCCAGGACGAGCGCGGGAGCCGCGGTCGACTGGAAGCCCTGCGCCAGCCCCTGGATGATGTTGGTCGCGTGACCGGTCTCCGAGGCCTTGGCGATCGTCTTGACCGGCCGGAAGCGGGTCGACGTATAGAATTCCGTGATGACAAAAAGCAGCGCCGTGACGGCGACGCCGATCACCGCGCAGAGCCAGAGATCGGTGACCGTGACCGTCTTCGCCGCGGTGCTGAGGCCGTACTGCACCGGGTCGCTCATCAGCCACTTGGTGACCGGGTAGAAGGCCGCGATCGAGAGGATCCCGGAGATGACCAGACCCTGGTAGAGGGCCCCCTCGACGCGGTCGGATTTGGTCCGCACCGAGAGCGCCCCGATGATCGAGGCGATGATCGCGACGGCGCCGATGACGAGCGGGAAGATCGCCACCTCGCGCGAGAAGTCGCCGCCGGAGCCGGTGAAGGTGAGCACGCCGAGCAGCATCACCGCGACCGAGGTGACCGCGTAGGTCTCGAACAGGTCAGCGGCCATGCCGGCGCAGTCGCCGACGTTGTCGCCGACGTTGTCGGCGATCACGGCCGGGTTGCGCGGGTCGTCCTCAGGTATCCCCGCCTCGACCTTGCCGACCAGGTCGGCGCCGACGTCGGCGGCCTTGGTGAAGATGCCGCCGCCGAGCCGGGCGAAGACGGAGATCAGCGAGCCGCCGAAGCCGAGGCCGACGAGCGCGTCAACGGCCTCCTTGTCGCTCGAGCCGGTGAGCACGAGCAGGCCGAAGTAGCCGGCGACGCCGAAGAGGGCGAGGCCGACGACGAGCAGGCCGGTTACCGAGCCGCCTTTGAAGGCGACGTCGAGGGCCGGTGGGACGCCGCCACGGGCCGCCTCGGCTACGCGCGAGTTGGCGCGCACCGAGAGGTTCATCCCGATGAAGCCGGTCGCGCCCGAGAGCACACCCCCGAGCACGAAGCCGAGCGCCGTCTTGTAGTCCTGCAGGAGCCAGAGCACGATCGCGATCGGCACCGCGACGGCGGCGATGATCGTGTACTGGCGGTTGAGGTAGGCCTTGGCCCCCTCCTGCACCGCCCCTGAGATTTCCTGCATCCGCTCGTTGCCTGGCGACTTCTTCAACAGGCGTTGCGTAACGATCAGTCCGTAGAGCACTGCCGCCCCTGCGCAGACGAGCGCAACGACGACTCCGTATTCGGTCAAGAAGCTGGTCAAGTTCGGTTCCTCCGGCTGGGTTTAAGCGGCGCGGGAGTCTATAAGGGGGCGCGGATAGGTGCGGTGCGTCTCCTCGACGGCGTCCCTGTAGATGTCCTCGACGGCGACGCCGGCATCGAGCGCCTCACGCGCGCGCTGGGCGCCGTTTCGCTCCGGCAAGCGCGGCTCGATCCCGAGCGCCGAGCGCGCCGGCTCGGTCCAGCCGAGCACGGCATCGAGGGCCGCCCGCGCCTCGATCTCCTCGCCGCGGCGGAAGTCGATCAGCCTGCCGCTCATCCCGTGACGGATCGCCCGCCAGAGGTTCTCCTCGATCTCGCGGTCGCGCAGCGGCGTGCCGTAGCCGTGCTCGTCGTAGTCGAGCGCCGCCTGCGCGATGCAGGCGGCGACCAGGCCCGCCAGCGCAAACGACTCCTCACCGCGCGTCTGCGCGTCGCAGATCCGCACCTCGACCGTGCCGAACTGGTGGTGGGGCCGGACGCTCCACCAGAGCTGGGTCGACTCGACCGCGCTGCCGGTGCGCTGCAGCAGCGCGACGAACTCGGCATAGGTCGCCCAGTCGAGAAAGGGACTCGGGACGCCGCAGCGCGGGAAGGTTCGGGTGAAGATCTCGGTGCGCACCGTGTGCAGGCCGGTGTCGCGGCGGTCGAGGAAGGGCGAGTTGGCCGAAGCCGCGAGCAGCAGCGGCAGCAGCTCGCGCATCCGGTCGCAGACGGCGATCGCGCGGTCGGCGCCGCGCACGCCCATGTGCACGTGCATGCTCCAGGTGTTGTTGCGCTGCGCGACCCAACCCAGTTCGCGGCGCAGGCGGTTGTAGTGGGGGGTGTCGATGATCCGCTGGTCGAGGTAGTTCGCCCAGGGGTGGGTCCCCATCGCCCCAAGCGAGAGGCCCAGC
>Ga0157375_10000805_pt1 | contig 27544 bp, 22 predicted proteins | sample M35metaG_FD_115311 | JGI IMG/M metagenome (GOLD analysis project Ga0157375, IMG submission 115311) | Miscanthus rhizosphere microbial communities from Kellogg Biological Station, Michigan, USA - M3-5 metaG | ecosystem: Host-associated > Plants > Roots > Rhizosphere > Soil | place: USA: Michigan... | reverse complement strand
TCGGATGTTTGACGGCGGCCCGAAACGAATATAATAAGGCCCGCCTGGCCGCCGGGGTGGGGCGAGGTAAAATTTGCGGCCTTGAACGTGGAACATCAGACGACGATCCTTCATGCCCCAACAGTATGAACCCGCCCGAAATTATGCAACCAATTTTGCTACCAAATTATTGTGTCATGGGACGACACCAAAATGGTGCATTTGACAGGGGTTTTCATAGGTAAAAATCAGATTTTGCGCCCGTAGCTCAACTGGATAGAGCATCTGACTACGGATCAGAAGGTTTGAAGTTCGAATCTTCACGGGCGCGCTTTTCTGCCTGGAAATCCTCTTGTCGGCCGGTCGAGCCGCACTACTGTTTTCTCATGGCAGGACAAGGCTCTACCGGCAACGTCATCGCGGCGGTTTGCAGCTTCTTCATTCCTGGCCTGGGGCAATTGGTTCAGGGCCGGCTCCTGATTGCGATCGTTCAGTTTTGTCTCGCTGCCGTCCTTTGGTTCGTGCTCCTCGGCTGGATCATCCACCTTTGGTCGATTCTCGATGCGGCGCTTTACAAAGGCCCTGCCTAACCGCGGACAGCATAAAGGTCGTCTTCCCGAGTAAGGGCGTAACAGCTTCGCTCCGTCCTTTGGCGCGGTTCGCGTTTCGCCTACTCACATCGGCGATATAGCGCGACCGCTTGCGGGCTAATGCGCCGAGTGCATTGCCCCGGTATTCAGCAGGATGGTGACTCGGGAGTCAATCTCAGCGGCGACGGCGAGATCACGCCCTCGATTGCGATTAAAGTCAGCAATTGCTACGGACATCGGCGTGGCGCCAACAAGATAATCAACTCCCGTCTGTAACGTGCCATCGCTGTTGGCAAGCAGGACGGTGATGTCCGATGTCTGGTTATTCATCGCCACAACGTCCGGAATGTGATCTCTATTGAGGTCGCCCAAGCCGAGGCGGACGGTACCTCTTCCTGTTGCGGGAAAGTTCACGACTGGCTGAAACGTTCCATCGCCGTTGCCTAACAAGATGCCAACGCCGCCATTGGAGACGCAAGTCAGATCGGTGCCGCACGGGTTCGCCACCGCCACATCCAGGTGCCCGTCTTCGTTAAAATCCGCTAACTCTACTTGGAGCGGGAAGAGCCCTTCTACCGTACTAATGTGCGGTTGAAAGGTCCCGTCGCCATTGCCCAGGAGCACCGACACAGCCCCTTGACGGCAGGCGGGGTCTTCGCCGCATTCGTCGGCTGAGACGATGTCGATGTTGCCGTCGCCATTCACGTCTCCGGTGGTGATGCCTTGCGGACTCGTTCCGACAGGATAAACGATCGCCGGCCGGAAAGTCCCATCGCCCTTCCCGAGCAAGACGGAAACCGCGTCAGCCGATCCCGCCAGCGAAACCGCCATGTCGGGATTGCCGTCGCCATCAAAATCCGCGATCGCGGGCCAGATTGGGACGGCGCCGCCGACCGGGTAGCTTACCGGGGCGCCGAACCCGCCGCTACCATCGCCTAACAAGACGCTGACTGTGCCAAAAATATTTATCGCGTTGTTGACCGCGACCACGTCGAGGACGCGATCCCCGTTCAAGTCACCACTCGTGATCTGGTCCACGACCGTGCCTTCGGGTCCGGCGACGAATTGTCCGCCATGCCGAAATGTGCCGTCGCCGCGCCCGAACAACACAATCACCACGCCAGTAGTTGCGCAGTCCTTGTCCCCACAGCCGTCGACCACCAAGTCGGATATGCCGTCGCGATCGAAGTCTCCGGTAACGATGCTGGTCGGGGATGGATTGACCGGATAATCCTTCAACAACCGGAATTGGGCCGCGCGCGCACTGATTGGGCAAAGAAGCGCCGCCAAAAGCAGCGCTCGCATCAGCGTCATGCTGGACCGCGCATTCACGCTCAATTTCCTTTCCACCTTCGCTTCGAATGTTCAGGGGCGAAGGATTGAATCTTTGTTGTTAAAAGCGGCCTGGGAGTCAAGATCATTATCCAAGAAACTGACTCGGAAGCACACCCCACAGACATTTAGTTGGAACTATCGGTGAATGGTGCTGAGAGGGTCCTGGTTGCTCAACCATTCATTTTTTTCAGGAGTGATTTCCAGCGGTCCCAGGCGGAGTCGTGTGCCTTGCGATTTGCTTCCGATGCATCGGGCGCTTCCCCGGCGCGCATGAAGCCGTGACCCGCGCCAGGATAGATCACCGGTTCGTAGGTTTTTCCTGCCTTCTGCATGATCTCTTTTGTCTGCGGGATGGTCGCACCAATTCGCGCATCATCCTCGCCGTAGAAGCCGTAAACCGGGCAGGCAATGTTCGCCGCCTGTTCCGCCGTTTCCGGGCCGGGCCCATAAAAAACAAAGGCCGCCTTGAGCTGCGGATTGTGATTCGCGTAGGCGAACGACTTTCCACCGCCCCAGCAAAAACCGGTGACTGCGAAAGTGCCATTTGCGGCCGGTAATTTCTTTGCATACTCAGCCGCCGCATCGAGATCGGCGAAGACCTGCGCGTCCGGCAGCGCCGAGATGGCCTTGATCGCCGCGCCCTGGTCGGGATAACTGCTGGTGTCCTTGCCCGGCGCGGAAAGCAGATCGGGCGCGATCGCGATATAACCGGCCGCGGCCAATTCGTCGGCCAAATTTTTCGCCCAATCCGTCAGTCCAAAAATCTCGTGAATCACGAGCACGACGGGGGCCTTGGTTTTCACCTGCGGATAAACGACGAACGTCTTCACCGTCCGGTCGCCGTTTTTCAAGTCCACCCATTCGTTATGTCGCGGCGACTTGTTCAACTTCTCTTTCGCCCAATCCTGCGCCAATGCATTTTGCGCGGCAATCGCAAGGGAAAGAAACAGGAGCGAAATAAAGAAACGTTTCATTTGCAAAAGAAACGGGGGGACTGGCTCGCGGCAACCGCTTTCTGGCGCTAGTGAGTCATGGCAGTTCGGTAGGCACGCACGCTGCCGAGCTCGGGACGAGAGGCGTCCGCTTTCGCCGTCTGTTCGGCCAGTTTCGCGTAATAACGCTGGGCACTCTCCTTGTCCCCGTTTTGTTCCGCCGCCGTTGCCGCGCCATACAAGCCCCGAAACCGCGCCGGATAAATCTTGAGGGCTGCTTCAAACTCCTGCTGTGCTTCCTTGGACCGCTTCAAATCCAGGAGCAGGCTGCCGAGTTGCTCGCGCGCGGGGACGAGCGCGCCGGGCGAAACCGGGTGTTTGCCCAGAATGTCTTCCGCGTCCGCCGCGCGGCGCAGCAAATCCACCGCCTCATCATTTTTGCCTTCGCCCTTGGCGATCCAGGCTGAGGCCGCCTGCATTTGCAGTTCCAGATGTTTCTTGAAGTAGTCGAACTTTGGATCGGTCGTGGCATCGCGCAGTTGCTGCATCCGCTCGATCGCATTGCGCGCCTCATCGAGATGACCGGTGCGCGCTTGTCCGAGCGCATGCGCGTACTCGATCAGCGCCACCATGAACGGGAAGCGCGACCAGTGCGGCACCGCGGGAATAGGGAGCGCGCTCGCCTCCGCCCAGTCGTTACGCTCGAGCGCAAAGCGCGCCGGAATGGCGGCCAGCGCGTATGCACCACTGAATTCCAGCTCGGGATTGGTCTTGCGCACGGTGGCGGCGAAATCGACGATCTCCTTCGCCTTGTTGTCCTGCCCTTCCTGGAGGTAGGAATAGGCCATGTAGTCAAGGGCATGCAGTTCCTCGGCTTCGGTTGCATCGCGATGGCGACTCGCCGCATAAGCACGCGATGCGTCGGCCGACGAGCGATTAGCGGCGATTGATTCATCCCACATTCCAAGGCGCGTGAAAATGTGCGACGGCATGTGCAGCGCGTGCGGGACCCAGGGCGCGATCGCGGCATAGGCCTTGGCGGCGGCCAGTCCTCGTTGCGCGAGCGCCGGATAATCGTAGCTATGAATGAGGTAATGGACGACCCCAGGATGGTTCGGATTCTTCGCCCAGAGTTTTTCGAGAAGTTCCGCCGCGGCCAGCTGATTGGACAGGGTGGTATCGTTAGGCGTGGCGTAACCAACCGACAATCTCGCCAGGGCGTAAAAGGTCTGCGCTTCAAAATCGTCGGGATACTTCGCGTAGAGTTCGCGCATCGCTTTCTCATAGGCGACAACGCGGTCGCGCGGGCCGACCGGACCGTGGCAGGATTGGCCAACGGCATTCGCGACAGGACTTTCCGGCGCATGATAATAGCCATGCAACGCGGTAATAAATCGCCGCTCGCGATCGGAACCGGCCGGCATCGCCATCGCCTTGTCGATCGCCGCCAGGCCGGCGCTCATTTCGTCGGGGGTGGGTGGCGTCCAGATGGGGTGCCACCACGTCATCGCTATGCCCCACGGCGCCATCGCGCATTTCGGATCCTGCTCGGCGACTGCGGTAAAAATGCGCCGCGCTTCCTCGTAGAAGAACGAGTGGAGCAGCGCCACGCCACGAGCGAATTCCGCCTGTAGCTCAGGCTTGCAGGAAATCGGGAAATCGATTTTCCCGGCGGCGCGCAGATCGCCTGGCTGGCGATCGCCCGTGGGTTGCGCGGCAAAAGTTGAGAAATTCCCGCTCAACACGGCGAGAAAGATCAGTCGGAAAAATAAGGCCCGAAATTCCATTATGAAACCTCCTTCGAAACGCCTTGCCCAGCCTGACACGGCGCGCACTACGCAGCAAACTTGAAAACGATCTTCCCCGCGCGCTGAGCTTGGCCGGCGCGGGCAACGGCCGGGGAGAATTCGCCTAACGGAAAGGTGCGCTCGATCTTTGTCTGAAGGATTCTGCGCCGCGCGAGTTCGAAGAGCCGGGCAAACGTTTCCTGGCGCGCCGCCGGGGCGGCGTGATCGTACCATTTGTTTACCCAGAATCCGGTGAAAATCAGATTTTTGAAGATGAGCAATCCGTTCGGAATACGCAACGGTTGCAGACTCATGGCGCCGTAAGTCACCATCGTCGCATCGGGCGCGAGGCAGTTGGCCAGGCGCAGCGCGCTCTCGCCGCCGACCGCGTTGAGCGCGAGGCGCGGCGCTTCGCCACCGCTCGCCTCCTTCACTTCGTCGCGCAGCTTTTCGTGATCCACCAGCACCACATCGCCACCTTCGGCGCGCAGCTCGGCGCTTAGCTCCGCTCGCCTAACGATGTTGATGGTACGGAAGCCCAGCTCGCGTGCGATCACGATCACCGCGCGTCCGGCGGCCGAGTTGGCGGCGTTTTGAATAACCCAGTCGCCCGGCCGCAAGGCGACGAAGTCGTGCAGCATGCGCCAGGCGGTGAGCGGATTGATCTTCAGCATGGCCGCCTGTTCCGGCTCAATTTCGTTAGGCACGGTCACTAGTTTTGCTGCCGGCACGACGCAGGCTTCCCGCCACGTGCCGAGATTGTGCGGGAGGAGCACCTGCGTGCCGACGGCCAGGTTGTTGACCTCCGCGCCCACCTCCTCGACCACGCCCGCGCCTTCCATTCCGGGCGTAGCCGGGAGTTCCGGGCGGATCGGATATTTGCCCTCGATTGCGTTCAAGTCGGCGGGATTGATCGGCGCGGCGAGCATGCGCACGAGCGCTTCGTCACGCGCGACGGCCGGCAGCGCATGCTCTTCCAAACTTAAAACCTCCTCGGGTTTTCCGTGCGCCCGATAAACAATGGCCGATATACTCATCTCCAAATGTCGGCGGCTTCCTCGTTCTCGTCCTCCTCCTCGTCCTTGTTATCGAAACCTCCGCAAGTTCGAGGCCGGACCAGCGTTCATGATTTCTCTATTCTTCGGCTTCTCTGATGGCCCTGCATCCTAACGCGAACACTCCGGCGGGCAATCTCCATTCCGGCGCCCGGCTCGCCCTTCTTGGCCTGGTCGCGAACTTTGTCCTCGCCGGCGCCAAAATCGCTGCCGGCATTATGGGAAATTCCTTTGCCCTCATTGCTGATGGCATCGAATCAGCGCTCGATATTGCGGGTTCGGCCATCATCTGGGGCGGGTTAAAAGTAGCCGCGCGCCCGCCCGACGCGACCCATCCCTATGGCCACGGCAAGGCCGAGCCGGTGGCCGCCGTAGTGGTGTCGTTAGGCGTGATAGCCGCTGCCTTCGGTCTCGCTTTCCAGAGCGCGCAGGCGATTTTTGCGCCCCATCACGCGCCCAAACCCTTCACCCTCGTCGTGCTCGTTGTGGTCGTGATCGTGAAGGAACTGCTCTACCGCTTTGTCATTCGCCTTGGCCGCAATGTCGAGAGCACCGCGGTGCAAACCGACGCCTGGCATCATCGCGTTGACGCACTCACCTCAATTGCCGCATTCATCGGCATCTCCATCGCGCTGATTGGCGGGCCGGCCTGGCAGAGCGCCGATGCTTGGGCGGCGCTTTTCGCTTGCGCGTTGATCGGGGCCAATGGCTACCGCCTGCTCAATCCAGCCCTGCACGAGATCATGGACACGGCTCCGCGCGGAGAGATCGCAGCGGCAATTCGGACTGCAGCAAAGTCCGTCCCTGGAGTGCTGAACATCGACAAATGTTTGGTGCGAAAAATGGGCCTGGAATTCTACGTCGATCTGCACGTCGGCGTGGATGAAACGATCTCCGTCCGTTCTGGCCACACCATCGCTCATGAGGTGAAAGACGCGATCCGGCGCACGGACTCACGGATCGCGGATGTTCTCGTTCACGTCGAGCCGGCGCAGCCGGATCGTTAGCTCAGAAGGACCGTTGGAGGGCTTTGGGGGAGTTTTCTCGCGCGGAGGGATTTTGGTTTAGAACGGTGGTCAAGATTTACACCTCGCCCCAAACTACGTCCCGCCCCGTCCGTTGTCTGTTTGACGTTGTGCCACAAGCCAAAGACCGCGGGAGCGCTTGCGCGACTCCCGCGGCTGTTATGGCATCTTTTAGCGCCTGCTGGCGCGTAGGTGAACTCTAGTAGTGGCCGTAAGGCGAGAAGAAGGCGGTGTCCGCAACGTCGGACAACGTATTCCACGTAACCGCTGGAACTTTCGGCAGGGTGTCGACGGTTTGCACGCCGTAGTCCTGACCAAAGAGATCCTGGCCGGTGTTGTAGAGGGCCGAGCCCTTCTTCATATAGATCGCCCAGTCGGCACTGTTCACGGTCGCGCCGGTGGCTTTGTTGTTCTCGATCGCGTATTGGTCGACGGCGGAGTCGATCAAACGAAGGTCGTTGACGACGCGGCTCGCCTGGGAGCGCTTACGAGCCCGAAGGAATCCCGGGACCGCAATGGCCGCCAACAGGGCGATAATCGCGACCACGATCATGATTTCCACGAGGGTGAAGCCCCCGCGCTTCTTGTTGAGTTTCGTTAACATGCTAATTCTGCTTTCTGCTGGTTATTTGTTTTGATTGCGTCCGCTGTTCCATCGCGGATTACTTCCAGATGAAGAGCAGGTTAGGTGCCCGGGTGGGGTCTCGGATGTGATCGCTGCTTTTTTAATGCGATTGTCAGGGCTCAGCACCGTGATCGACGAGTTTGCCGCGGAAGCAGAAGAGCGCCGGGGGAGGAAATCGGACTTCGCGCTTGGATATTGGGGGGCCTTCGCGGCCTGATTCTTTGAAAATTGCGGTTAATGCCTGCGCCGGAGCCTGGCAAGACGGACATTTGCCGCGGTAGCGGGCGTTTTTTGGCAGGGTCACCGACCCCGCTACAACGAAGCGACGAGCTCGTAAACAGCCGCGCCAAGAGTTGCGCGCACGGCGGCGATCTGGCGCGCAAATCGGATCAACCTAGGGACGTGCACGGGATGCCGGAGCAGATGGGAAGCGACCCGGAGCGGATCGGTTTTTTGCCGCTCGAGATCGAAAAGCACCTCGGGGGGCAGGGGAAGCGGTGCCGCCGCAGTGTCGCTGATTACGCGCAGCGAAAGCATCGGAATCTTCCGCTTGGCGCAGGCTTGCGCGATCCATTCTGTTTCCATGTCGATGGCGGCAGCGCCGGTTTCGTGCATGAGCTGAGCGCGCTCGCCGGCGCTTTGGATCACGTGCGGGGCGGTAACGAGCTGGCCGACGCGGCTAACGAGGAGATCTTGCGCGCGCGCCAGTAATTGTGGGTCGGAGAAATTCTCCGCCAGGAAAAGATCGCCCACGCCTAGCGAAGAATCAGCTCCTCCGGCGAAGCCACTGCTGATGAGGAGATCGAAAGGGCGCGTATCGAGAAATGGCTCAATCCGGGCGCGGCAGGCCTTTTCGCCGACCCCGGTGTGGAACACGGTTACGGGCGCCTCGCGCCGGCGTAGGAGTTGCACGAATTCGCGGCTTTCTTCGGGCAGAGCAAAGGTGACGGCGAGCATCGTTTGATGGTTAGGAAGCCTGGGCTCTTGGGCCGACCCTTGAGGAAGAAAAGTCCGCTGCGGCGGGCCGCCGCAATCCGCGTGCGCGGCGCACGCGTCCCCCAGATCTGTCGATTCGTCTTCTCACGGTTCTCCTAGGACAAGGAAACTAGGGTGGACTGGAGAGGACGACTTCCAGGTGAGTCATTTCGTTAGGCGAGGCGGCTGCCGCGGGCGGCAGTTTGGCGCCGAGACGGGTGAGGGTATCGCGGAAAGCCGGCGCAGCCGAGCCCGGGATCAGGACGAGGACATTGAAGCCGTCATCGTTAGGCAAACCCTTCGTGGCCGACCCGCCGGCCTTGGCCGCGGCTTCAATGAGGGTTTTGGCCGCCGCCTCCTGCCCGGCGCGCGGGATCGCAAGCGACACCCGCTCCATGCCAATGGTAGGTGGCGAAAAAGTGGCCGCGGCCGATTTCTCGAGCGAAGTTTGCAATTGCTGGCGCAGCGCTTCGACCCGCGCCCGCTCGACTTCGGGAGGCGGCTGGTTCGATCGGAAAATGAAAAACAAACCGATTGCGACGTTCAGAGCGATAAGGACAGCGAACGCGGCGATGAGTTGGCGACCGCGCGAGCCGGCCCGGGTGGTAGCGGCGGTTTCGTCGGCGGGGCGCTGCATTCCACGATGGATTTTCCGCGCAGTCACGAACTCGCGCTGCAAATCGGGATCGGAAATCAGCGCCCGCTCGAGGTCTTCACGCTCTGCCGCCGGGAGTTTCCCCTCGAGGTAGTCGAAGAATTTTTCGGGCGTCATCGGTTCAGCAAAAGTAAAGAGGATCGCAAACTAAACCGGCGGAAGGGTTAGTCCAGACACAGCAGGGAACGGCGATGTGGGTTGCGATTACGAGGGTGGGAAATAAGTTAGGCGTCACGTGCGCGATGATGGAAAGAGCGTTGGCCAACCGCACCGCCGCAGAAGTTGGATCCGCTGGCTCCTCATCGGGCTCGGAACGACTTTCCTGCTGCTGCTGATTTTCCATGGGCCGATCCTGCGCCCCGTCCTGCATTCGCTCGCGGTTCACTTCGCGGCCAAGGAAAATTTGAAACTCGATTTTCGCGTCGAGGGCGACGTGCTCGACGGCATCACCCTGCGCAATGTGCATGCGGCCGCGACCGGACCGTCGGCCGTGCAATCGCTCGAGGCCGATTTGGTGCGGGCTGATTACAGCCTGACGGATCTCCTTTTCCACGGGATGTCGCATTTTTTGAAAGACGTCGAGCTGCGCAACGTCACGGCCGTGCTCGATCCGTCGAAGGCGCCGGTCCCAAAGCCGACTCCGCCGCCAAACAAGATCACCCTGCCGTCGTTCTTTCCCGAGCGATTGCAGGCCACAAACCTCAACCTGACGATGCACGGGCAGGCGCAAGATACGGTGGTGCGCAATCTTAACCTCGGGCTTTATCCCGACAAAGAGGGCACTTTGCGGATCGACAGGCTGCAAATCCCGAATGTCCATGACTGGCGTGATGTCACGGCGACAACGACTTATGCGAACAAGAATTTGTTCCTGCGCAACCTGACCTTCGATGAAGGGCATCATTTCCAGACGGTCAATATCGACTTGTCCAAGGCGGGTGGCGGTAAACTCGAATTGCAGGTCACTGGTTCGGTCGGGGAGGGGAAGATCGAAGGCAATGTCGGCCTGACCGCCACAAAATCCTCCTTCAACACGACCACGAAAGTCAGCGCTTCCGGGATCTCGTTAGGCCAGCTGAGCGAATATTTCGGGCGACCGGCCGGCGCGCTGGCGGGGGACGTGAAGAATTTCCAGATGGACTGGCGGGGTACGCTCGACGCGCCGCAATCCTGGAGCGGGACGATCAACGCCGAGGTCGAGAATGTGCGGCAAAGCGGACTCGCCTTCGATCGCGTCACGCTTGCGGTGGCGGCGGCGGATGGTAGCGCGGCGGTGCGCACAGCGCGGATCGATCGCGGGACCAACCATGTGCAATTGCAGGGGACGGTGCAGCTACCGAAAACGATCGAGGCTTTTCGCCGCACTCCGGGTGACTTGCAGTTGAAAATCGATGCGCCGGACTTGAAGGAGCTGACCGCTTTTCTGCCCCAGCCGCTGACCGGAAGCTTGCAGGCCAACGGGACAATTAAGACCGATCGGTCGATTGCGCGGCTCGAACTGACGGCGCGGGGCGATTTGCTCGGGATGGGTGATGCGGCGGTGAAATCGCTCAACGCGACGGTTTCCGCGGCGAAAAAGTTGCCGGCGACCGATGCGACGGCGGAGCCATATTACGCCAATCTCACGTCCGCAATTCATCTAGAGCTGAACGAGATGCACTACGATCAATTCGTGGTCGATCGGATGAGTGCGGAGACCAGGAGCATTGAAGCGAAGGTGTCGTTGGAGTCGGTCTCCGTCGAGCGGAAGGCAAATTCTCTCGTTGTTAGGGGAGATTATGAGCTGCCACCGCCTGGCTCGAAGGGATCTCGCCCCAACGAGCAGCCGATGGATTTGCAGTTCTCGTTTCGGGCGCCGCAGTTGAGCGATTATTGGGAAAGCGACGCGCCGGCCAAGGTGACGGGCCAGATGCAGGCGGATGGCGACGTGCGCCTGCGCAAGGGAGCGGCGAGCGGACAGGTCAATCTTTTCGGGCAGCAGATCACGGCGCAGAAAGTTCTCATCAAGCAGCTCAGCGCACAGGTCGGGATCGCGCAGAACATTGCCTATTTCAACGACTTCACCGCCACGTTGAATGAAAAGGACTACGTCGTTGCGGGCGGAAGCATGCGCTTGCAAAAGCCGTTTCACTACACGGGGAGCCTGAACGTCAACCTGGCTGATCTCTCGACCTTTGAGCCGTTGCTGGCGAGTGCTACGCCAGCTGGGCCGGAGTCAGCGACCCCGGCGACAACGAAGAAGCTGGCCGGTTCGTTAGTGCTGAATTGGAATGGGGAGGGGGACGCCGCTACTTTCCAGAATAAGGGCGATCTCAAGCTCAAGCTGGAGCGCGGCCGTTACGCTGAGCTGCAGAATCTTCAGGCCGAGATCGAAGCGCACTACACGCCTAACGAGTTGGAGGTGCCGCTCATTTTCCTGGGAAGTGACAAGCTCAGTCTGGAAGCGATCCTTCGAGCCAAAGGCGATACGCTCGAAATCAGCAAGATCGCGATCAACCAGGGTCAGGCGCAATACGCCACCGCCTACGCGGCCCTCCCCTTCAGTTGGAGCAATCTCGGGACAGGGCGTCGAATTTTTCCGCCTAACGGACAAGTGCTGGTAAGTTTTCAGTCCGAAAATCTCGATCTTGCCCGGCTTTTCGAAAACGTGGGCGCGAAGCCCCCGGCGCTGGGCCAGCTCAGTATCAAGCTCGATGCCAAAGGGCCGCTCGAACAGCTCGAAGCGCGGCTTGATTTGCAGATGAAGAGTTTGCGCGCCACCGGGTTTGAAAAACTCGAGCCCGCGACCTTCAACCTCAGCGCGCAACTGCAAGATAACGACCTGCGGCTCGATGGAAAAATCGAGCAGGCCAGGATTCAGCCTGTGCAGTTGCAAGGGCGTCTGCCCTTTGACGTTTCGAAAATAATCGCGGCGCGAAAATTCGACGAGCAAACTCCGGTCGTGGCCTCCCTGCAGATGCCGCCCAGCTCGATCAATTTCATAAAGCAGTTCGTGCCAGCGTTGCGCGATCTCGACGGCAGCCTGGCGGCGAACGTGAGGATCGCGGGAACCATCGCGCGTCCCGTCGTGAGTGGGTCGGCCGACGCGACGATCAACGTGGCCCGCCTCAATAACGCTACGATTCCTGCTCTAACGAACTTCCGCGCGCAGCTCAATTTCCGTGACAACGCCCTAAGTTTAGACCGCTTCAGCGGCGAGCTGGCCGGTGGTCCCTTCACGGTCGGGGGCCGGATTACTTTCCCGAAGTTGACCGAGCCGGCGCTCGATCTTCGGTTGAAGGCGAACAGCGTCCTTGTCGCGCGCAACGACACCGTCACGGCGCGCGTCGATGCCGACGTCAAAGTGGAGGGGCCGCTCGCGGCGGCCACGGTCAGCGGTCAGGTGCTGACAACGAACAGCCGGTTCCTCAAAAACATCGACATCATTCCGATTGGATTACCGGGCCGGCCCGCTCCGCGTCCGCCCGAATCCAGACCGGTCCTTTCGTTTCCGGGTCCGCCGTTGCGCGATTGGAAATTCGATCTCACCATCAAGAGCAAGGATCCCTTCCTCATTCGCGGCAACCTTGCCACCGGCGCAGCCATCATCGACATGAAACTGGATGGCACCGGATTGCGTCCCGGGCTGCAGGGTCAGGTAAGGCTGTCGAATTTTGAAGCCACACTTCCTTTCAGCCGGCTCACGGTCGAATACGGATTTCTCTATTTCGATCCGGACGATCCGCTCAATCCGCGGATCGAACTGCACGGCACGTCGCTCCTGCGCGATTACACGATTCACGTTTTCGTTTACGGGACTGCGCTCGCACCGGAAGCGATTTTCAATAGCGAACCGCCGTTGCCGCAGGAGGAAATTATTTCGCTCCTCGCGACCGGGGTGACGCGGGAGGAACTGACCGGAAGCGGCAACGTCCTCGCCGGTCGGGCCGCCATCATTCTCGTGAAACAGCTTTACCGCAAAGTTTTCAAGAAGGGAGACGAAGGGGCCAGCACCGACTCAATTTTCAATCGGCTCGACGTGGAGTTTGGCAATGTCGATCCGCGCACCGGCCAGCAAACCGCGACCGCCCGCTTTCAAATGACGGACAACATCGTGTTGCTGGGCGACATCGGGGTGGGCGGCGATTTCCGCGGTCTGGTGAAATATCTGATTCGATTCCGGTGACCGTGTGAGGACAGGAAACGAGCTGCAGCACGGGACTGGAAATGCGGAAGCATACCCCTCCGGAGGGACTCGCCTCCGCGTGTCCAGGATCGTTGGCCTGGTTGTCCTTTTTTGCCTAACGAATGGACTCGCGCTGGCGCAGGATGCGGTTGAGCTCCCGCAACAGAAAGAAAAGAAAAAACAGCAAAAGGTCGTGACGAGAGAGGAGGAGCGAATTGCGCAGGCCGCCAATCTCGAGATCCGAGGCAACCAGGCCTTCGACGACAAGACGCTGCGATCGCAATTGAAGGAGCAGATTGCGACCATCGCGCAGTTTGGCCTAACGACGGCGCGGGGAGATGATGCGGCCTTCTTTCTCGAGCTTTATTACAAGAAACACGGCTACGCCAACGTGAAGGTGAGCTACGCGCTCGAGGGCGGAAATCGTCTCCGCCTCGACATCGTGGAAGGACCCCTCGTCCATCTCGGTCGGATTATTTTTGTCGGCGCGCGGCAGTTACCGGAGAAAAAGCTGCTCGAGTACGCGGTCGGCCCGACGCAGGAGCGTTTTTCCAAGGCACAATCGCCGCTGCCGTTTGTCAGCACCGACATCGAGGAAGGCGCGGACCTGGTTCGTCGCTTTTACAATTCGGAAGGCTTTATCAACTGCGCGATCGACAAGCCAACCTACGGCTATAGCCGAGCCGACTTTGTCGATGTCCGTCTCGACGTGCACGAAGGGCAGCAATACTTTTTCGGCGACATCAACTTTGTCGGTCCGACAATTTTCGGGGGCGAGGCGTTGCGCGGCCAGATGCTCGACCTGCTCGGCCGTCCTTACACCGAGGCTCGGCTGGACGATATCCCGCGCCGTTTGCAGTCCTACTACAAAACGCGCGGCTACTTCGCGGTAAAGGTCGAGGCAATCGGTCAGCCCGACCTTGCGCATCACGGACACGTGCCGGTGCGCGTGACGATTGAGCCCGGCGCGGTCTACTACTTCGATGGCACGACCGTGAGCGGAACGAAGCAATTGCACCCGAGCTATCTCGCGAAGCGCTTCCGAAAATTTCGCGGTCGGCCCTACAGCCCGGAAGCGCTTGACAAAAGATTTCGCGAACTGATGCGCACCAGCCTTTTCAACATCCTCCAAATCAAACCGACGCCGATCGGCGGCAATCGCTTGCGTCTCGACATCAGCGTCGAAGAGGCGAAGCCGCAAGAGTTTGGCTTCTCGATCGGCTACGGCTCCTTCGATGGCGCGATCGTTGGAGCGTCGTATGCGAATCGCGATCCCTTTGGTTATGGCCGGCCGATCACGACCTCGGTTGAGTATTCGGGGCGCGGCTACAAGGGCGAGTTCACATTCGAAGATCCGTATCTCTTCGACACCGATTTTGCTTACAAAATGCGGCTCTCGGCTCTGACTTACGATTTCGATGGCTATTCGAAGTTTGAGCTCGGCGGCCGCTTTTCGCTCAATCGCAAAATCACTGAGCATTATGAAGTCGGACTCGTTTATTCGCCGCGCCATGTCGAAATAACGAGCGCGACGATTGACCCCGCCCTGCTCGGCGACACCTCTTATTTCGTCAGCTCGATCGGAATCACGCAGACGCTCGACCTGCGCAAGAACCCGCTCGTCGCGCCGCGCGGATTTGTTTTTGATAGCACGGCTGATCTGGCGACGAGCACGATTGGGAGCGAGCTCGATTTTATCCGGGCGACGGCACGGGTCAGCTACTACCTTTCGTTTGCGCCCGAACCGGTCGCACTTTTCGGGGAGGAAATGGAGAAGTCGCCTTTGCAAAAATGGTTTGAGCGCAGCCTGCTCGCCTTCGGTGCGCGCAGCGGCATCGTTTATCCGCTCGAGACCGGAGGAACAGGCGCGGTGCTGGCGATCCCGATCGACGAACGCTTTTTCAGCGGCGGCAGCACCACCGTGCGCAGCTTCGATGAGCGCGAGCTTGGGCCGCACGATCGCAGCGGCAACCCGGTCGGCGGCGAGTTTTTTACCACCCTTAATGTGGAATACACTTTCCCGCTCTATGGCGAATTGTTAGGCGCGGTTTTCGTCGATGCCGGCAATCTTCTGCCGGATGCGCGCTCGCCCGGGTTAGATGATCTGCGCTACGGGATTGGTGCCGGTCTGCGCTACAATCTGCCGATCGGGCCGATCCGGCTGGATTACGGAGTGAACCCCAGTCCGCGGGCCGACGAGGCTTTCGGCGCGTTCCATTTCAGCTTCGGTTTCGCATTTTGAGCGGGATTCTTCGGGAGCGGCCTCTCCGAACGGGATTGCTAGAGCGGCCCCCCGCCGCTATAATCAGCAAGGTCGCCCTGGCATGTCGTTAGGTGGGGCCGTATTCAACTATGGAAACGACACTCGAAGCTCCCAAAAAAAACGCCGCTGCCGAAGCCGACTTTCTTCCGCTGGAGGGGACCGATTACGTCGAGTTCTATGTCGGCAACGCCAAGCAGGCGGCGCATTTCTACAAGACCGCTTTCGGTTTTCAAAGTCTGGCTTATTCCGGGCCCGAGACGGGCGTGAAAGAGCGCGCCAGTTACGCCATCCGGCAGAACAAGCTGACTTTCGTCCTCACCACCCCGCTGCGGCCGGACAACCCGATTGCCGAGCATATTTCCAAACATGGGGACGGGGTAAAAGTGATCGCCCTGCGCGTGCCGGACGCGACTTCGGCCTGGAATGAAACGACCAGGCGCGGCGGCAAGAGTTATCTCGAGCCCCAAAAGCTCACGGATGCCAACGGCGAAGTGGTGATGAGCGGCATCCACACTTACGGCGATACCGTTCACCTCTTCATCGAGCGCAAGAATTACACCGGTCCATTCCTGCCCGGTTTCGAGAAGTGGAATCCTGGTTACGAGACCGCGTCGACCGGCCTGCTCTACGTCGACCACTGCGTCGGCAACGTCGGGTGGAACCAGATGAACCCGTGGGTCAAGTTTTACGAAGATGTGATGGGCTTTCGCAACATCCTGAGCTTCGATGACAAGGACATCTCGACCGAGTATTCCGCGCTCATGAGCAAGGTCATGAGCAACGGCAACGGCTTCGTGAAGTTCCCCATTAACGAACCCGCCGAAGGCAAGAAGAAGTCGCAGGTGGAAGAGTACCTCGACTTCTACAACGGCGAAGGCGTGCAGCATTGCGCGATCGCGACCAAGGATATCGTGGCCACCGTAACCGACCTGCAAAGCCGCGGCGTCGAGTTTCTCAAGATCCCGGCCAGTTACTACGAGACCGTGCTCGATCGCGTCGGCAAAATCGATGAAGACCTGGAGCCGTTGCAGAGACTCGGCATCCTGATCGACCGCGACGACGAAGGATATCTCTTACAAATTTTTTCCAAGCCGGTGGAGGATCGCCCGACCCTCTTCTTCGAGATCATTCAGCGCAAAGGCGCGAAGAGTTTCGGGAAAGGAAACTTCAAGGCGCTCTTCGAAGCGCTTGAGAAGGAGCAGGATCGCCGGGGTAATTTATGAACGTTGTCATGTTGAGCGGAGCGAGACGGCTCATCATTTCGCAGCGCACTGAGCGCTGAAATAGTCAGAGATCCTTCTCCCGCGATGGCAGGATCAGGATGACAAACTGGAAGGAGACGAAAGAAGAAAATCTATGCCGCAATATCAGAAGCTCGGGGATATCCCGCGCAAGCATCATATCTGGTTTCACCGCAACGGATCTTCCAACGGTGGTTACAAAAACGAGGGCATTGCCTACGAGCATGTCATCACGACGGAAGGTTTCAACGAGGCCTACTCCATCATGTACCACATCCGGCCACCCACCCGGGTGCGCCGGGTCGAGCTGCTCAAGTGCGAGGAGTTGAAGAAAGTTACCGACAGTCCGCTCCGGCATCATCATCTCAAGACCGCCGACATTCCGCGCCGCGGCGATGTTTACACCGGCCGCATCCCGATGCTCTTCAATCAGGACATCGTCGCCTATCGCTGCAAGCCCGAAAAAAGCTACGGGCACTACGAGTACTACAAGAATGGTGGCGCGGACGAAATCATCTTTGTTTTCAAAGGTGGGGGTGTGCTCGAAAGTCCGTTCGGCAAACTGCCTTATCGGGCCGAGGACTACATCGTAATCCCGCGCGGCATCACCTACCGGCTGGTTCCAAACGATCCGAAGGAGGAAGATTATTTGATTCTCGAATCGAATGGCCCCGTGCGGATTCCGCGCCGCTATCTTAATCACGAGGGCCAGATCAAGATGGGATCACCCTACTCGGAGCGCGATTTTCACGCCCCGACCGAGCTGATCACGATCGACAGCGGTGAGGACGTCGAGATTCTGGTTAAGGACGGACCGCGCCTGACAAAGGTGGTTAACGCGCATCATCCCTTCGATGTGCTCGGCTGGGACGGTTACGTTTATCCCTTCACCTTCAATGCGGCCGACTTCGAACCGATCACGGGCACGGTGCATCAGCCGCCACCGATTCATCAGACCTTCGAGATTCGTGGCTACGTCGTCTGCACGTTCGCGCCGCGCCTGCTCGACTATCATCCAGAAGCGGTCAAGATCCCATGGGTGCACGACAACGTCGAAGCAGACGAAGTGCTGTTCTACGTGCGTGGCAACTTCGGCTCCCGCCGCGGCATCGAGGCGGGCTCGATCACGTTGCATCCGCGCGGCATCCCGCACGGGCCGCATCCGGGCACGATCATGGCGAGCAAGGACGCGCTCCGCACGGAAGAGCTCGCGGTCATGTTCGATACCGAGCACACGCTGGAGTTGACCGAACAAGCCGTGAATCTCGACGACGAGAAGTATCCGCTCAGTTGGTTGGATTAAGAGGCAAAGGGGGAACCATGTTAGCGGCGGTAATGAAAGCTCTTTCGACCGGGCTTTTGATCGCGCTCACCCTGGCCACGCCAGGCCGCGCCCAAATCGGGGGTGGCGAATGGGTCACCCTGACGGGCATGGGAGTCGCGCGGCAGGAGATGCCCACGGCTGTCCTGAATGGCAAGATTTACGTCATCGGAGGATACGATTCCGATCAGATCTCGTACGACACGGTGGAGGTTTACAACCCGGCGACCGACGTTTGGACTTTCGCGCAGCCCGTCCCTTCCGCCAACAATCACAGCGCCGCCGCGGTCGCCGGGGGAAAGCTGTATGCCTTTGCCGGTCTCTCGAACAGAGCCTACGTCTACGATCCGGCGCAAGACTCCTGGACGCAGGTTGCGTCGATGGCGATTGAACACGGCAACACTCCGGCGGTGGGCGTCATCGACGACAAAATATACGTCGCAGGCGGCACCGGTGGGACGCAACGCGAGCTCGAAGTCTATAATCCCCTAACGAATACCTGGAGCGGCCTCGCCAACATGGAAGTGGCACGAAACCACTGCGCCGGCGGTGTCATCGACGGTAAGTTATACGTTGTGGGCGGCCGCGGTTCAGTCGAAGCCCCGACGGCGCTCGAAGTCTATGATCCCCAGAGCAACCAGTGGAGTTCGCTGCCGCCGATGCCGACCGGACGTTCCGGCATGGCCGCGGCCGTAGTGCACGGAGAGCTCTACGTGTTTGGAGGCGAAGTTCCGATGCTGCACGCGGAAGTCGAAGCTTATAACCCGGTGAGCAACAGTTGGCGCAGCCTGCCGGACATGCCTAGGCCGCGCCATGGCATTTGGGCCTCGGTGATCGGCAACAAGGTCTACATACCTGGCGGGGGGAGCCAGCCGGGATTTGCCGCGACGGGCTGGAACGATGTCTTCATTGTGAACACCACGGAATCACTGGCCAATATTTCCACCCGCCTGAGCGTGGGAATTGACGACCACGTTTTGATTGGCGGCTTCATCGTTACCGGCGACACGTCGAAGCGCATTCTGTTGCGCGCGATTGGTCCTTCCGTCGGGCTGCCCGGGGCGCTGGCCGACCCATTCCTCGAGCTGCATGACAGCTCGGGCCGGGAGCTGGCGGTGAACGACAACTGGCGGGACGCGCCTAACGAGCAGGAGATCATCGATTCTTCAATCCCTCCACCGAATGACCAGGAGGCGGCGATGCTGACCACTTTGGCGCCGGGCAGTTATACCGCGATCGTGCGTGGGGTAAATAATTCGACCGGCGTCGCGCTGGTGGAAGCCTACGATCTCGAGACCGGAGGCGATTCGGAACTGGCGAATATCTCGACGCGTGGTTTTGTCCAGACCGGGGATGACATCCTGATCGGTGGACTCATTCTCGACGGCCAGATTTCGCGCCAGGTGATCGTGCGGGCCATTGGCCCCTCGCTCGCGCTGTCGGACGCGCTGGCGGATCCGACCCTCGAGTTGCACGATGGCAACGGCGCGTTGCTCGCCTCGAATGACAACTGGCGCACCACGCAGGAGACCGAGATTATTGCCACTACGATTCCGCCGCCCAACGACTTGGAATCGGCGCTGGTGCAGACCCTGCCGCCGGGCGCCTACACCGCCGTCGTGCGCGGACAAAACGCCAGCACGGGCATTGCCTTGGTCGAAGCATTCGCCCTGGATTAGGCGGGAGCGGCCCAGGCCCATTTGTCCTGAACTGAACCGGCGGCTAAGATATCTCCCATGATTGCGCAAAATCACGAAACCGAATTAGAAGCGGCGCAACGCCGGATGCGCAACATTCCGCGTTGCGGCGCCGCGCGCGTCGAGAGCCTGCAGACATCCTTTCGCGAAATTCTTGAAGCGGTTGGTGAAAACCCGGAGCGCGAGGGCTTGCTCAAGACTCCCTTGCGCGCGGCCAAGGCTTTCGAATTTTTGACCAATGGTTATCGCCAGGATCTCGATGCGATCGTTAACCAGGCGATTTTCTCTTCGGACGCGAGCGAAATCATTCTCGTGAAAGACATCGAGCTCTACTCCATGTGCGAGCATCATCTGCTTCCCTTTATTGGCAAGGCGCACGTGGCCTATATCCCCAACGGAAAGGTTCTTGGTCTTTCAAAAGTAGCGCGCATCGTTGATGTCTTCGCGCGGCGCTTGCAGATTCAGGAACAACTGACGACGCAGATCGCTGATGCCATCATGCAGTCGCTTCATCCGGCCGGAGTTGCGGTTGTGATTGAAGCGAAACATCTCTGCATGATGATGCGCGGCGTCGAAAAACAGAACTCCGTCATGACGACCTCATGCCTCCTTGGCTCTTTCAAAGAGGACGCGCGCACCCGCACGGAGTTTCTTTCCCTTCTTCGGCAGTAACGCGCCAATGCTGCTGACGGTCAGCAAGCGCCTGGAGTTTTCCGCTTCACGTCGCCTCTTTGTTCCGGCTTGGTCGGACGCCGAAAATATCGGTGCCTTCGGGCCGGAATCGGCCGCCCGTTATGGGACTGGGCGAAACTACGTCGCCTATTTTGTTTTCACCGGCGAGGTCAACATCACGAACGGGATGCTGGTTAACATCAGCGAGATCAAAAGGCGGGTGGAAGAAATTCTGCACGCGCGTTTCGATCACAAGTTCCTCAACGAAGATCATCCCGCATTTCGTGACATGCCGCCGACCGCGGAGAACGTCGCCCGCCAGCTCTTCGCCGAAGTCGAACCGCTTTTCGGCCATCTCGAGGCGAAACTGGTCGCGTGCCATCTCGTCGAGACACCAGAGCGAAGCGCGACGATCTACGCCAGTGGACTATGCGAAGGGAATTTTTGGTTCGAGTTTTCCGCTGCCCGCCAGACGATGTCGCCGCATCTGAGCGCGGCCGAAAATGAAACTCTCTTTGCGAGCGCGAGTTCGCCGTATGGGCACGGGCATCATTACCGCACGCGCTTGACTTTTCAGGACGCGGCGGTCCCGCATGCCAAACGCGCGCATTGTCTGGAGTCGCTCCGGGCAGAGCTGGACCACAAGAATCTCAACCACGAAGTTCCTGGCCTAACGAACTGGCCGAAGACCACCGAAAGCTTGGCCCGTTATATTTACGAGCGCACGGCCGCGGTGCTGCCGCTCCAGCGCGTGCGCTTGCACGAACGCGCCGATTTTTTCGCGGAGTATTGGCAGGACGGAAATTACTTCCTCGGAATGCAGCGGGCGTTCAGCGCCGCGCATCGATTGCACGCGCCCCGGCTCTCAGAGTCGGAGAACCTCGCGCTTTACGGCAAGTGCAACAACCCGCGCGGGCACGGCCATCGCTATCTCACCGAGGCGACGATCGGGGGTCGCTATGACGAGCGCAGCGGCACGCTCTACAACTTTCTTGCGCTCCGCAATGGCATCGACCGCGCGCTCCAGTCATGGCAGGATAAACATCTCGATTTCGAGACGGAGGAATTTCGCGAAAAACCTTCGACCGGCGAGAACATCGTGCGCGCGCTCTGGCCGAAGTTCAACGCGCAGCTCGAAGACAGCCTCAGGCGATTGCGCCTTTGGGAGACGCCTAACAATCGCTTCACCTTTCGCCGCTAAACGCCTTTGTAGCCGGGATCGATAATCCCGGCGCCACGGGCGCGTGGCTGCGGCTTCGCTGCTCGGGGTCAACGCCCCGGGCTACAACTCTTGTCGGGTTGGTTTCCTCCCGTAGTGTTCCCAATGGCGAAACTCGGTTCAACCCTGCGCTTGGAAGAGGACATCTCCATTCACATTTTCACCGTCTCGGCTGGCATGGTCGGTGTTTGCCTGACCGTGATCGGATTGCTCCGCGTTGTCATCACCCTTCGCAAGGCGGATACGGTCGCCGACAACCTTCTCGCCTTCGATGCCGTCCTTTTCCTGATGGCCTGTCTTTCGGCCTATTGGGCCCTGCGCACCCGCAGTCGCCGGCGCATGCATCTCGTGGAACGTTTTGCCGATTTTGTCTTTATCGTGGCGTTGCTCCTGATGGTCGTGATCTGTGTTTTCGTCACTTTTGCCATCGCCATCGCGCCGTGATTGCTGCGCATGACCGCTAATCAATTTCGCAAGCTGGCTCTCAACCTGCCAGGGGTGGTGGAAAGCGCGCACGTCCACCATCCGGACTTCCGGGTCGGGAAAAAGATCTTCGCGACTCTCGGGTATCCCGATGATGATTGCGGCATGGTTGGACTGACCCCGGATCAGCAGGCCGAGGTGCTCGACGCCGAGCCGGAAACGTTTCGTCCGGCCGCCGGCGCCTGGGGCCGCCGTGGCAGCACGGTCGTCGTTCTGGCGGCAACGACCGCGGCCAGAATGCGCCCCCTTTTACGGCAGGCCTGGGCTAACGCCACGGCATCCGCCAGCCGTCGTCGTTAGGCGCGCGCGAGGCGCGTGCGAAAGAGGGCCTGGGCGAGAAAAAGCAGGCCGATACTCGTCACGGCATAGGCGGCCATTGTTGTCGCGTCTCCGCCGCGGTAGAAGCCGGCGAAATCAAACCACGGGTTCGCGCCACGATCGTTCACCACCAGGTAGCAAAAACTCAGGAAAAGAACAATGAAAGTCTTGGCGTTCGAAGTCATCACGCCTAACGAAGTGGCCATGGCCGCGACAAATCCGATTCCGAGCAGCAGCGCCAGGAGCGGCAATCCACCGAGTAACGCGGTGCGGAAAATCGCCACTGCACAGAAGGCCAAGCAAAAAAGGCAAGTCGACCCAAGTTTCCACCAGACGAAATTCTCCCGCAGATGGGGCGTGGCTCGCAAACTGGCGATGGTGTTGGCCCGCACGTCGCGCGTTGCGACGTCGGAGACGATGACGGCGAGAACCGCGAAAACGACCGGCAGAACGCTGGCGAGCGAGGCGCCGCAGGTCGCGATGGTGATGGCGACGAAAGCGACGACCACGAGTGGATTGAGAGTGAGTGTAAGCACGGCATCGCTCCAGATCGCCGCCGCGAACGAGCCGCCGCGCACCGGCCGCATCAGCGCTGCCACGACGCGCCGGCTCAGCGGCTTGAACAGGCTCTGCAGCCGGCCAATCCAATTTCGGCTCGACTTCTCCGACGTTTGCTTTGTCCGCGTCGGATCGAAGCGATGGAAGCAAAGCGCGGCCACCAGCAGGAGGAGGAGCGGAGCAAAGGTCGAAACGAGACGGGGCAGAACCCATTCCCGGCTCAGTCGCAGGCCCGGAAAGACGATCGTTGTTTTGTGCGGATCGAAAGACGACGCGCCAATTGAGACCGAGTCCGTATGCAGCACGCGGGCGAGTTGGTCGGTCATGAATCCGAAGCCGGTGAAATCGAAATAGCGGGCCCAGCTGATCTTCCCATGGCTCGCGGCGTTGCCGACCGCCAGACTGATTGTCATCATCCAGAGAATGAAGTAGGCGACATCGCCCAACTTGCCGGAGAGGAAGCGAATCGACTCGAACAGGACCGCCACTGCCGAAACGAAGACAATCGCCGCGGTCGTCAGGAGCAGATATTGCTCGAGAAAAACGAGCGGCTCAATTGGCGCTTCGCCACGCACAATCACCATCGCCATCGAGCTGAGCATGAAGCCGGCGAGGAAAGTGGTGAGAAAGAAAACGTTCCCGAGAAACTTCCCCCACAGGTATTCGCCCGAGCGCATGGGGGTCGAGGCGGCGACGAGGCCGCAGCGGGAGACGACATCCTTGCGGATCGCGTTCGAGATCACGTAATAGCCAAACAATCCGACAAACATCGTGCCTAACGACGCCGTCCCCAGGCCAATCGCGCCCGAGTTGTAGATGGCGCGGTGATCGTTGATTTGAATCAGGGTGCGCCCGGTCGCAGGAGAGGGGATCCAAACGTAGGCAAATGCGCTCAGGAGCAGAAAGACGATCACGGTCGAGACGCGCCGGAAGCGGACGAGGAAATCGAGCCGCACGATGGCTGCGATGCGAGCGAGGCTGCCACTCATCGGGCCGCTGTTTCTTCAGGACCGAAATTCATCAAATAAAGGAACGCGTCTTCGAGTTCCGGCTCCACCGCGGTGGCGGCGAGAGACGGTTCCGGACCGACAAAGCGAATGTGAACACCATCGGATTTCCGGACGGCGCTCGAGATTCTTAGGATCGTGCGGAGCTGATCGAATTCCTCCGAGGAAACCACGGCGCGCCAGACTTTTCCCGCGCAGGCGCGGAGCAGATTCTCGGGGGCGCCGACCGTAAGGAGCGCGCCCGCCTTCAAGACCGCGATCTCCGTCGCGATCGACTCGATATCGGAAACGATGTGGGTCGAAAGAATGACCAGCTTTCCAAAACCAATCTCGGAAAGCACATTGCGAAACCGCACGCGTTCTTCCGGGTCGAGGCCGGCGGTCGGTTCATCAACGATCAGCAGCGCGGGATCGTTGATCAGTGCCTGGGCGATGCCGAGGCGCTGCTTCATCCCGCCGGAAAAGCCGCCGACGGCGCGATTCGCGGATTGATGGAGGTTGACGTGTTCGAGCATCTCCATGATCCGGGGGCGCGAAGTGATGCCCTTGAGCGCGGCGAAGTAACTGAGGAACTCGATCGCGGTCAGGTTTTCGTAAACGCCGAAATCCTGCGGCAGGTAACCGAGTTTCCGCCGGACGTCGTTAGGCCGGCGGGTCACGTCCGCCCCTTCGAAAAGGATGCGTCCGGCGCTCGGCCGGGTGATGGTCGCGATCATCTGCATAAGCGTTGTTTTACCGGCCCCGTTCGGACCGAGCAGCCCGATCACGCCGGATTTGAGATCGAGCGAGACGTCGCGCACGCCGTAGTTGCCGCCTCGGAATCGTTTCGAGACCGATTCGATCTTGAGCATGACTCCTCCATGGCTGGAACCGCGGGCCATGTCGAGCCGTCTTCTGGTCGAAACACCGCAGCCACAACTTGCAAAAGCACTCGGCGTCGGAATGGTGCGCCTTATGGCGATGAACCTGAGCGCGCTCGAAAACGCCGTGACGGCAGGGAAACTTCTCGAAGCGAGTGCGGCCAACATCCGGCGCGCCTTGGCCGGGACAAGCTCGCCGATCGTGTCGCAGTCGATCGCGCAACTGGTCGAGGCATGCGAGTGGACGGAATTGAACGATCGTTTTTATCGCGCCCTCGCTTTCGGCACGGGCGGGATTCGCGGGCGAACCATGGGCAGGATCGTGACCGCGGCCGAGCGTGGCACGCCTAACGAGCTGGGACGGCCGCAGTTTCCCTGTGTCGGGACTAACGCGATGAATTTCGACAGCGTCGAGCGCGCCACCCAGGGGCTGGCCCAGTATTTGTGCGAATGGTTTGCGCGCGAAGGTCGAAGCGGACGGCCGAAGATCGTGATCGCGCACGACACACGGTTTTTCTCCTCTGATTTTACCCGCCTGGCGGCCGAGATCGCGGCCCGAAACGGTTGTGACTCCTGCATTTTCGATGGCCCGCGCTCGACCCCGGAACTTTCCTTTGCCGTGCGCTATTTGCGCGCCAGCGCCGGGGTGGTGGTCACCGCAAGCCACAACCCGGCGCACGATAACGGTTACAAGGTCTATTTCAGCGACGGCGCCCAGGTGGTGGAACCCCATGCCAGCGGCATCATCGCCAAGGTCAACGCCGCCGGATCTTCTCCGCCTGACGAATCGCACGGCGAGATCACCACAGTTGGCGAGGAAGTGGATACTGCCTACATGGCGCGGCTTGAAACCCTCGTGCTCGACTCGGCGCTCGTGAAATCGGAGCGGAATTTGCGCATTGTCTTTACCCCCATTCACGGCACCGGCGGCGTCATCATCAAGCCCATGCTGCAACGGCTCGGCTTCGCCTTCGACGTCGTGACCGAGCAGGATTGCTTCGACGGACGCTTCCCCACCGTGCAGTCACCCAACCCGGAAAACGCCGAGGCCTTACGCCTCGGGATTGAGCTGGCGAAAAAGAAAAACGCCGATCTCGTCATCGCGACCGATCCGGATTGCGATCGAATGGGCGTGGCGGTACGCACTGTCGCCGGCGAAATGCAGCTGCTCACTGGCAATCAGATCGGGTCGCTGATCGCCTATTATCGGGCCGAAAAACTTTTCGAGCAGGGCGTGCTCAATCCGGCGAATGCGGAACGCGGCGTGATCATCAAGACATTCGTCACCACCGACCTGCAAAAGGCGATCGCAGAAAAATTCGGCCTGCGCTGTGTCGAGACCCTGACCGGTTTCAAGTACATCGGCGCGAAATTGGAGAAGTACGAGCGCGCCCTGCCGCCCGAAGCGGTAGCGAATTATCGCGATTTGCCGGAGGCAGAAACGCGCCGCCTGCGTCTCGCGCACTCGTCTTTCTATATTTTTGGGGGTGAGGAAAGCTACGGTTACAGCGGCGCCGATTTTGTCCGCGACAAGGACGCCAACGGCGCGGCCATCATGTTTTGCGAGGTAGCGGCCTACGCCAAGTCGCTGGGCCTGACGCTCGACGGGCTGCTCGACCGAATTTATTGCGAGCTTGGCTTTTTTCAGGAGAAGAACGGCGCGCTCACCTTCGAAGGGGCGGAGGGAGCGGCCAGGATCCAGCGCCTGCTCAGCACTTACGTGAATGATCCGCCTAACGACATGTTGGGCAGCCCGGTGGTGGCCCTACGAAACTTTGAAAGCGAGACCATGCGCGACATCGAAGGCGACGAAATTCCGCGTGAGAAAATGCTGATTTTCGAACTGGCCGATCAAACGCGGGTGGCGGTGCGCGGTTCCGGCACCGAGCCGAAGATCAAGTATTACCTCTTTGCGCAAAACCGGCCCGACGCCGGCGGGTTCAGCGCCGCAGAGCTCACCGCGATCAAACCCCAGGTCATGGCCAGGTTGGATGCGCTCTGGGATTGGTTGCAGCAGGATGTCCTGCGGCGCGCCAGTTGATCGAGCGTTGCTCTTCAGGAGTCGGCGTGATTCTTTGGTTGGCTCCGATTCGCGCGCAAGTGCGCAACGGACGCAGCGAGTTTTTGCCTAACGGGCCTCGACAGTCTGCAGCAGCCGATTAGAATCCTTCTGTGAGTGAGATCAGTTTGAACGGCGGCGAAATCACGATTCTGAAAACGCTTGGCCTGAGCGGCAGCTCGATGGGAGGAGAGCAGTTGGTAGAGCGGGTGCAAGAGATGGATGGCGCGGAGTTTCTCGACACACTCGGAGGTTTGCTGTCGATGGATTACGTCCTCTCGAACAAGGTCAACATTCGCACAATGGATGACGTCAAGAAGGCGACTTTTCGCGTCAGCCCCGCGCACAGCAAGGACCTGCGCGAAGCCGTTTACCCTTCCCGGAAAAAACCGGAGACCCGGCGCCGACGTCGTTCCTGATTTTCGAGTGAGCGAAAATTCGCGCCTTCGCATTTTGCGCAGACTTTGGCCGTGGCTTGCGGCGATGCTCAGCGGCGCGCTCGCCGTCAGCTGTTTTGCGCCCTTCGAGCAAGGGTGGGCCTGCTGGATTGCGCTCACGCCGCTGCTCGCTGCGGTCTGGTTTTCCGGTGCGGGAAGCAAGCGCCGCTGGCTGCGCGATCTTTTGTTAGGCTACGTGGCTGGGGTGGTTTTCTTCTGGGGCGTTTTCTCGTGGCTACATACGGTAACGGTGCCAGGGCTGGTGCTGGTGGGGCTCTATATGGGT
>Ga0157375_10000804_pt1 | contig 27564 bp, 16 predicted proteins | sample M35metaG_FD_115311 | JGI IMG/M metagenome (GOLD analysis project Ga0157375, IMG submission 115311) | Miscanthus rhizosphere microbial communities from Kellogg Biological Station, Michigan, USA - M3-5 metaG | ecosystem: Host-associated > Plants > Roots > Rhizosphere > Soil | place: USA: Michigan... | reverse complement strand
TGCCTCGCTGAGTCGGCAGGCAATCCTCGATGACAGCGAACTGTTCTGCGGTGATCTCCATTCCCGCAGTTTCGCTCGCTCTGCACGTCAATAGCAATTAGTGTTAACACGCCCTAGCTCCGTCGCCCTTCGAATCGAGCGGCGACTCGATGTCCTATTCCATCGCTCGCGAGGCGCAGTCCGACACGCGGGCGACTCGGTTCGATCGGATCTTGCTGGGTTACGCCGGTGACGTTCACATCGGGCAGCCAATGAAAGTTTCGTCGTGTCCGAGCGTCCGAGCCAGGGACGGACTTCTCGAGCGTTGGCGTGAGAAGACGGTGAGGTGGGCTCCGCGTAACCGCCAAGTCGCGACCGGCAGAGTGCCACGATGGGGATTCGAAGCGTCAATAGCCCACTAAGAGGGAAGTCAGCGCAATTGTTAGCGTCGGAATCGATCCGCCTACGGCGTTCGGCCGGTCTGCACGAGGTCAATGGCTCAGCATACGAAAGGCACCTTGTTCAACGGCGACGTGCGCAGAATGCGGTAGTTGCCGAGTTGGTCCGACAAGCCCCGATCCTGCTCGAGGTCGACGGACCGCCCGGCGACAACCTGGGCCGCAAGTCCGCGGGCGATGTCCTGGTCGTCGCCATAGGCGCCGACGGGCGACCTCCCTTGGCGAGCGGCGTTGTTCTTGCCGAGCCCGCGGACATGCTCGAAGACGTTGGTGACGTGCGGCAATAGCTCCACACACAACACACTGAGCGGGGTATTGGCCGGCAGCCCGTAGCGAGCCAGCATCTGCGTCAACTCGGCGTCTATCCAGATGGCGGTGCCGTAGCGTGTCGCGCTGCGGTCCACGGTTGACGCGTCGGCCAGCTTGAAGTGGCTGGCGGCACCGGCATAGCTGATGTCCTCACCGAAGTTGCGCAGCGCGGCGATCTTCAGCGTCGTGCGTTCTGCGGCGGTGTAGCGCTCGGCCCAGACCGCGGTCTTGTCGTGCTGGACCTGGACGCCAGCGACGAGGACACGATCCCCGAGCAGGACGTTGCGATCGCCGAGCTTGTCGGCCTGCTTGACCTGCGCATACAGCAACGCCCAGAGCTCGGTCCTTGGCGGGTCTGCGGTGACGTTCTGGCCGTCGTGAGTGGCCACCGCGAAGGGCGCGGTGACGTACAGCTTCTCTTCGTCGCGGTTGACGGTGCAAGTCAGGGTAGGTGCCGGATGCTGCATCCCCGGTACACGGAGCGGCCGGCCGTAGCGGCCCTGCGCCGTCGTCCAGACCGGGTCGCCGACCGCGTGGTTGGGCGACGCGGTCGTGTAGCGGTCGTGGCCGATGCGGAACTCGTACGTGAAGAAGCCGAAGAGCTCGGGCGAATCGGGATGCAGCGCCGGCGGCAGCGGCAGCAAGTAGTAGCGACTGGCGTCCGCATCGGCGCCGGTTGAGCGCTCCATTCGTTGCATCGCGTCGAGTCCGGCGTCGTCGTTGGACTGGTCGCGGCTGATCACGCGGATCGCCTCGTCCTCGATCGGCAACGTCGGCTCGTCCGGCGACACCAGCAGTTCTGGCCGGTTGTCGGACAGCAGTTGGTCGGGCGCATAGGCCAGGACCCTCGCGAAGTAGCTGTCCTGGGGGTCCTGGATCGGCTCGGCGAACTCGACCCACAGCGAGCGGCGGCGCGGCGTCGTGGACGAATAGCTGTCGACGGCCCGGTAGGGCGACAGCGCCAGACCGACCGAAACGATACGCGGGACCTGCGCCGGCGGCGTCGTGATCGGCAGTTCGAGCGGCAGCACAGTGTCGCCGTCGGTGGGCGCCCCGAGCGGGTTCTTGTAGGCAGCGACGACGGTGTAGGCGAGTTCGATCAGGTCGGGCCAGCGTGGCTCCATCGCATGCGGCGCTGGCTGCAGGCGTTCGCTTTTCGGCTCGACGGCGTCGATGAAGATCAGCGTCGTGTGGCTGCGGTCCGGGCCCTGCAGCGCCTGGAAGGGCGCGGTCTTGCGGATCTCGATGTCGCCGACCTCGAGGGTTTCGGTCTCGGTCGCGATGTTGTCGTCGCGAAAACGCCGCCTGCGGTTGATCACGAGGCTGCGATCTTCGAGACCGTCCCAGGTCCAGTCGCGCTGCAGGTCGAGCACGATGCAGCACAGCCAATGTGCGCCGAGGTCGGCTTTGCCGGCGAACGTGATCGACGCGTTGTCGGGCGCCAGGGTATGGCGGATGCGCTGCGAACAGCCGAACTGCACGCGTTGTCCGCGTTTGCCGCTGAGCGTCAGGCCGTGGCTCTCGACCCCGAGCTGCTGCGCCAGCCGCTGCACGATGTCGGGCGGCTTTGCGACGAGCTTGCCGAGCAGCACGGTGGCGGCGTTGCCGTCGGGGACCGCGGGCGGGTCGGGCTGGAGCCAGATGCCGCGCACCGCCGACTCGGCACCCAACAGGCCGGTCTCGTCGGCCAGCGGATCGGCGCGCACCTGGAACTGCACGGTGCGGCCGAAGCGCGTATTGGAAGCCGGGTCAGGCCCCTCGAGGCCGTAGTAGTCGGACTTGGACGTGCAGACCGCGCGCACCGTCAGGCGGATGGTCCTGGCGCGGGGCAGCACCAGCTGCGGCAGCAAGTCGATTTGCGCCTGCGTGAGCCCGAGGTCGCCAAGATCACCCGGGTCGCCGAAGCGCAGCACCTTGCAGTCGCGGTACTCGAGCGAGACGCTCAGCACGTCGTCGAACGAGGGCGAGGCGGTGGGAAAGCTGCGAGCTGTCGTGTAGTAGTGGATGTAGGCCTCGCGACCCGAAACGCTGTCCTGGTTGTCCATCTTCAGCGTCTGCAGCTCGACGGTGATCTGGACGACCTCGACGTCCGGGTCGGCGATGCCGAAGGCCACGTGCTTGGTCGCCGTCGCCGACAAGGAGGCGTTCTTCAGCAGCGTCACGGGGTCGGCATAGCGACCGGTGAGGACCACCGATGGATACCCGAGCAGCGGGCGCCGCATCGTCAGCGCAGCGGCGGCGAACAGGACCTGGTCGGTGTTGACCGGCAGGTCGTCGATGCGCACGGTGTCGGGCGCAACATAGCGCTTGAAGCGGCAGCGCGCGATTTGCGACGCGACGGCGTTGTCGGGTTCGTCGCCCAACCGGGGGCCGCCGCCGCTCAGGTCGGCCAGGCGGACGCGGAACTGGTAGGACTCGCCGTAGCGCAGCGAGGTCGTCAGGCCCGTCGCCTGGTAGAGCCTCGACAGGTCGTTCTTCGGCGGGCCGTCCACGCCCAGGCCGACGACGGCCGCCGTCTTGTCGTGCTGATAGATCGCCGCCCCGTCTTCGTCAGGCAGCACCATCGACTTGCCGGCCCAGGCGGCAAAGTACATCGGCAGCCAGTAGCTCTTGGTCGTGTCACCGTCGAGCTGAGACGGATAGACCTGGAACGGCAACTCGCGGTCGCGGAAGTTGCCGAGCGCGATCGAGGCCCCGGTCACCGGATTGACGACCGTAAGCGGCACTTTGCCGGTCACCTGGTTGAGAGAGCTCCACGGGCCGGGCGCCGGCACGTCGTGGCGCACATCGATGTGGTACCCGAACATACCGATCGGTGCGTCGATGCGCTGGCCGCCGCCGACGCTCGTGTCCGCGGCAAGCTGCCGGATGTACCAGACCAGGATCTGCTCGTCGTCCCATCCCAGGCGGATGCCGAGCTCGTGGGTCGGATGCAAGCCGTCGCTCTGTTCGGCCAGCAGCGACTGACTCACCGGCTGGAACGCGTGGACGACGTGCGCGAATCCGTCGTCGTACGCGGCTGCCTCGATGAACAGCTCGTCGTACTTGCCGGGCGGCGCGACTGCGGTGACCGGGAACTGGATCGCGCCGAACACGCTGCGCGGCGTGCCGGCCTCGAGCACCGGGATCCGCGCGGCGTAGCGCCGCACGAAGCGCGGCTCGGCCGCCTGCTGGGCCTTGTAGTCGCTGTCGTCGGCCAGGTCGACGTAGAGCCAGCCTCCCGACGCGAAGTCGGCCGGGTCGACTGGCACCCGGGTCGTGTAGACCATCCCCAGCGCGGTCGCCAGCAGCGGCTGGCGCATCGCCGTCGCGAAAACCTGGCCCCAGCTGACCGCCTCGGGCGAGCGCTTGAAGCCGGGCACCGGGGCGGCATCACGGACCGCGCAGTGGTAGGCGTCGTCGGTCCTTGCATTGGGCGTTCGCGGAGCGACGAAGTTGAAGGCGCTGCGATAGCTGACGGGCAAGTACTTCTTGACCGAACGCTCGATGCTCGTCGGGATCGGCGCGCGCTTGGCCGACAGATTGAGCTCGGTGTTGGGCGCCGACTTGTCGGTGATGGTGAACTGTTCGCCCAGTGCTTCGAAGATCGATCGCGCGCTGCCCGGCCGCACGACCGGCGCCTTACGAGGAGCCAGCGCCGGCACGGCGCCTGGCAAGCCGGCAAGGCCGCTGACAACGCGGGCGACGAAGCTCAGCTTTGCATCGGCAAAGGCTGGCGCGCCGGCGAGCGCCGGTTCGCCGTCGATCGCGGCGACCAGCGGGTTCTGGTTGCGCGGCAGGACGACGATGTTGAGCGTGAGCGAGTTACCGTCGAAGGCCTGCGGAAAGGTCAGTAGCGAGAACCTCTGGAAGTCTTCCATCGTTGACGATCCTCAGGCGATCTGCCGGTCTTCTTGCCACGACTTGCTGAAGTCGATGTCGATGACGAGGAAGATGCTGATGTCGATGGCGAAGGTCACCTGCGCGGCGCACACCGTGCGGTCGGGCCCGGTGAGACGCTCGACCGAGCCCTTGGCCTCGATGCTGATCGTGATGCTGACGAGCCCGGCAATCAGTTCGGCGTGCCCCTGGTACAGCAGGAACGCCGACACGCTCATCGTCTTCGAATCGGCATAGATCTCGACGCCGATCATGTACAGCACGCTGACGTTGCCGACCAGCGGCAGCCCGACCACGAGCTGCGCGCCGAAGCCGAACTTCATATCGACGACTGGGCCGACCCCGGTGTCGCCTGCGATCCGCAAGTTGACTTGGCCGACGGCGTAGACGGTGGCGATGCTGAGCGAGACGCACATCACCGACATGCGGCCGTAGAACTCGATGAAAGCGCCGGCGGTCGGCAGCAGCTTCTTCGGGTCGTCGAAGGCCGCGATCCCGACCGAAGAATTGAAGTACACCCCGAAGCGCAGCGATGCTTCGAGCTTCATCGGCGCATTCGGGTCGTTGGCGAAGGGCCCGGGCGGAAAGTGCAGGACCGGGATTTCCTGCGAGGCCTCGAACTTGTAGTCCCAGCTGTCGGCGCCGTTGCTCATCGCGACCTTCAGGCCCCGCTTGAAGGCCTCGACATAGTCGCCGTCCGAGAGCGCCGCCAGGACCTGCAGGATGTCCTTGGCCTTTTCGAGTGCGTTGCTCAGCTCGAGCTGCGGCGTCGGAAAGTCGGGGTCGGCCGGATCGCCGACGAAGCCTGCCTCGGAACCCTTCTTGGCGTCGAAGTTGCCCTTGATCGTGAAGAGCCGCGTAAACGGGCCGAGGTCGGCAACCATCGCCATGTTGTTGATGCGGCTCTTCCAGCGATCGGCGACGCCCCCCGCAAACGAGTCGACGTCGTAGTCGAGCAGGCCGGCGCGTGCCGTCGGTGCCCTATTGGGGTCTGGGCTGTCGGTCGTGGCTTGGTACTCGACGTAGATCTTCAGGTAGTCCTCGTTGACCAGATACCACGGGCCGTTCGGGAGCGCGAACTGGCGCACCGCATTGGCCAGCCGGTAGCCGTCCTCGGCGGCCCGCCCGACGCCGTCGGCCGAGTTGATGTGCATGAGCTCGAGCACCTTCTTGCCGCCATCGGCCAAGGCGCTGAGCTTGAAGTTCTGGGTCAGCGCGATCGCGCTGCCGAACGCAGTCTCCGCATCGCCGATGTTGGGGAACACGGCCTTCGACCCCGCGAGCCGGTACGCATCGACGAACAGCGGCGGGGTCCGCGACAGCAGCTTGCCGGGAATCGCGCTGCTGGCCTGCTTGGCGAAGGCCGGCGTCAGGAACAACACCTTCTGGGTGTTGGTGCTTTGCAGGAAGCCATAGTTGAGGGTGGCAGCACCGGGGGCCCGGAGCAGGTCGGCCGGGTTGGCGATGCGCAGCAGCCCCGTGTCGGGATACGACATGTCGGCCGCGAGTTGGCCGACCCGTACGAGCGGCGCCGACGTGCTGTCGGGCAGCGGCGTCACTGCGCCGGTGCCTCGGGCGTGCGAGACCAGGCTCCACGAGCCGTCCTTCGGCAGCACCACCTGACCTCGCGCGGCAGCGGCGAACACAGGCGTGGTGCCCGCGGCGTCGACTGACGCGTTGACGTCGACACTGTCGACGCGCAACTTCTGGCCGGTGTTGCCGATGTCCATCACGGCCTTGAGCGGGCCGCCGATGCTGCCGGCTTGACGCAGCAGCAGCGCCTGGAAGGTGGTCGGCGTGATGGGGATCCCGCGCGGTGCGGTTTGCACGAAGCCGAGGATGCGGCGCGCCGGGACGCGGCCGCCGACCTGACCCTGCACGACACCTTCGAGTGCGACGTCGGCGTCGAACCAGATCGGCTCGAGGTCGAGTAGCACCGGTGCCTCGCCGCCGGTCGACTTGACTGGCCGGTCGATCGATGGATCGAGGTGATAGAACGACGAAACGTCCATCGTCCCGGTGAACGGCAGGACGTCGACCACCGCAGTGCGGATGTTGTGGACGTTGAACAACCCCTGCAGAGTTCCCGGATGGATCAGATACGGCGCTGCCAGCGCGACGTACTTGGGATCGTCGGGCACGAAGCCGGGGTCGCCGCGGTGCGCGAGGTAGCCGGGCAGGTCCTTGACGTAGCGGAAGCGAAAGTCGAAGACGCCGTCGGTCTGCGCCTTCCAGCCGGAGTCGACGCGGTAGACGTAGCCGCTGCCCACGCGGAACAGCGTCACCGTCCGGACCACGCCGATGCCCCACGGGTAGACGATGCTGCGGACCTGGACGACTTCGTGGGTGGTGCGGCCGACCATCACCTCGAAGCGCGCCTGCGAGGTAGCCGCGAAGCGCGCGTCCGGGTTGGACCAGTCGCTGAAGGTGCTGGCGCCATAGCCGCTGAGGTCGATCCGCTTCAACGGCACGCCGCGCTGGTCGTCAAGCTTGCCTGGCGGCTGGAAGAATTCGCCGTTGAAGATCTTCACCACGTCCTCGCCGAGCGTCGTCGTGCCGGTCGCGTTGCCGAGCGTGTCGAGGACGTTGTTCATCTGCAGCGTGTAGCCGCGGAACAGGTTGTCCTCGACCGGGCCGATGCCTGAGCCGGCGACGAGCTTGAGCTGCAGGCCGCCGACGAGGTCGTTGGCGAAGGTCGGCGCGTTGAACGTGATGATCGGCTTGGTGGCCTGGGCCGGATCGGTCTTGAACAGGTAGGCGATGGCGCGCATGCCGAAAGGCAACGTGAACGACGCGGCAGTGACATTGCCGGGCTCGTCGCGGTAGGCGTCGACCAGCATCTCGCAGACTGAGATCGGCGCGATCGGCACGAGGCGCACGCTGTTGTTGACGATCCGGGTCGGGCCACCGTCGTCGGGGTAGTAGTCCACCGGCTGCGGCGGGTCGGACTTACCGGGTTCCGGTTGCGTGAGGTTGATGACTGGCTCCCACGACACCACCGGCGTGGTGAAGGCGCGCACGTTGCGCGCCTGCGAGACCACGTCCACGCCTTGCACCTGCAACGGGAACGCGCCTGCATCGGCCACAACCTGATGGGTACGCACGAGGCTCAGCTGGCGATCGCCGAACCACGCGAAGCTCACGCCCATCTGGTTGGCATTGCTGCTGACGTCGAGCAGCGCGAAGTTGTCGGCGAAAAAGGTGCCGAACCGGTCATCCCAAGCCGTCTGGTAGTCCGGAGGGCGTCTCCGCGAGTACAAGGCCAGCGGTGGCGCGCTGGACGCGGTGCCGACTGCCGGCACCGGAGTGGCCAATAGCCGTGCGAACGGGCTCTGGCTCATTGCTCCCGCGGCGGTTGCCGGCAGTGCAGGCGCCGGCGCATCCCCGTCGTCCGCGACCGCAAGCCCGGCCGCAGTGCCTGCGAAGGGTTCCTGCAAGGGCGCGAAGTGGAACGACATGCCGACCTCGTCTGCAGTGGTCGACAGCGGCTGCCACTGTGTGCGCGCAACCAGCCATAGCCAGACCGTCACGCCAGCGCGGCCCTGCGCCGTCAATCCGGCGACGCGCTCGAATTGGGCCTGCAGCGCGCCGAGGTTGGCGGCATACGGGTCGGGCAGCGTTGGCACGTAGGCATAGACCCCAACGGTCAGAAACATCGCGCCCTTGTCGACCTGCCGCATGTCGTCGGCCAGCGAGCCGAACAGCAGGCAGCCGTTGACGGGTGTGACCTTGAAGAGCGCGTTGCGCAGCGCCAATGCCAGCGACGGCGCGAGCGCGGCATACGCGCTGGCGGCGCTGGCCTGGCCCTGGTTGTCGAGCAGGATGTTGTCGTCGAAGAGATAAACGAGCTTCGATGACTGGGAGACGGCGACGATCAGCGTCGAGTCGGCCGACCGGATGTCGAACGGCAGGCCGGTGATCGTGACTGGCCGGTCGAGCAGCGGGTTGGCGTTGGTCAGTGCGAGGAAGGCCTCGTTGCCGTCGGCGAAGCTGTTGTAGACGAAGGGGAACTTGGCCTTGAAGCGCAGCATCACGCTTGAGCGGAACGGGTTGCTGGCGTCGGCCCACAGGCGGTATTCCTGGGTGCAGAAGACATTGCCAGCGGCAAGGTCCGTGAGGTTGAGCCGGCCTGGGTCGGCGAGCAGCCAGGGGCTGGCAAGGCCGATCGAGCCGCCCTTGAGCCCCTGCCAGCGTGCCGACAAACCTTGCTTCAGCAGCGCTGCGATGCCGCCGATGCCGGCCGCCGGTGACGGCTTGGCCACGTCGAGTTGCGCCACCGGCAGCGCCCACGCGCAGCGGGTGATCGGTGCGGCTCCGGCGAGGGTCACGAACGGTGATGCGCAGCCGCGCACCGTCAGCGATGGCACGGAGGCCATCAGCGGTACCAGCATCCGGTTGAGAAGCGGCTCGAAGGTGGGCGCGATCTGGCCGTCGAAGCGGAAGTCCGTTACGTCGCCGTAGACCCGCCAGCCGATTGCGCCCGCCAGAGCGTCGATCGCGCCGACACCGTTGGTGACGTGGAAGGACAGGCGCGTCGGCAGCGTGAGGGTCGCCTGTCGCGCGTCGATGCCATAGGGGCTGGCCGGCTCGTCAGCGACCGCGACGCGCGAGTCCAAGTCGAGCGTGACATCCATCCGCGTCCCGGGGGCCAAGGTCAGCTTGCCGGTGACGACCTGCGGCGCGTGGTCGAGCCGGATCGTGCCGCCGGTGATCTTCAGGCCGACAAAGGTGCCCGCAGGCGCATTCTTCGCCAGCAGTGGCGCGTTGATCCAGACGCTGTCGGGCACCAGCTGGTAGGCCTGCGCGGCATTGGCCGGCAGCGGCAGGTCGGGCTCGAACAGTCGCCCGGCGGTCGAGACGTTGAAGAGGATTGCCGGATCGGCGTGTCCCTGGACGTACAGCCCCACCAGCCGTGTGATGCGGAAGAAGTCGAACCAGAAGCTGCGACCGTCGATGCTCGCGAAAGGGCCGAGCGTCTTCTCGACGGCTGCCCCGGCGGCCCAGGCCGGCACAGACCCGGCCATGCGCGAGGTGCGGACCGGCACGTCCCGCATGAAGACGCGGGCCTCGGGTTCGCCGGATTCGGCAGCGACGCGCTGGGCCAATTGCTCCAAGGCGTCATGGATCGCAGGTTGCCGCCGGCCGCCGTGATGCAGATCCGAGGCGTCGATCGACAACGGCCGGTTGGCGATTGTCGAGACGTCCTGGTGGATCAGGACACGGGCGAGCGCCTCGCGAAGGGCTTCGATGCGCTCGGTGTCCGCGGGCGTGGCAGGCGCCAGCATGCCGGTTAGCCGAGTGAGCGAATCGGCGAGGGTCGCGCTGCGACTGCGTGGGGCGGGTGCGCTCATGGACATCTCCAGAGGCAGCGTGACCATTCGCCGGGACCGTCACCACCAGACGCTGCGCAGTGTCCCATTGTGCGAGAAGGCAGCGGCGGCATCAATGAGATTGGAGCCAAGCTGCCCCTAGCAAAACAAGCCGCCGGCGCCCCGCCCAAGGTGCTGGCGCCGGTGCTGAGGAGCGCGAGCACCGTCGCGTTGAGCAACGAATGTTGTGATCTGGCCAGCTATCAGGTCATGGCCCCTGGGCGTACCAAGCGAAGCCGAGGCCGATCATCCCGAGGAGCGCCTGGAGGGCCGTGAGCCACGATCTGAGCGTTAGCGTGCCGAACATGCCGGCCACGACGGCGCCAGCCAGGAGCACGCGCGCGACATCTCCCGCCGGATCGCCTGCATAGGCTGCGTACAACAGGCCGCCGGCCAAGATCGCGTTGTAGATGCCGGCGTTATGAACGATCGTCGCCACCAGCGTGCCCTGGGCTTCGGTCCATTGCTCTCCCGCGGGCAGCTTCTTGCTCACGATCCGAAGCAAGACCGGCGCTGGCCAAGGAAACAGCTCGCACAGCATGAACACGGCATGCAGTGCAGCGATGCCTATCAGAAGCCACTTCATTTCGTCTCCGGAAGGGGGTGGCGACGCTACAGCTGCGTCTCGAAGAACGCCAGCGTTCGCGTTTGAGACAGTGCACTGGCCTTCTTGTTGGACTCGTCTTTGGCGGCGAACCCGTGACCTGCGCCCTCGTAAGGGTAGAGCGTGACGGCCGTTCCCTCCCGTTTGAGAATGGCCTCGATGGCGCCGGCATTCGCGAAACCGGTTCCGGGCGTGCTGTCTTTCGTTCCGTGATGGATCTGTGCGTATGGAACGTGGCCGGCCGATCCGATCCCGTCCAGCATGGGCGCGAAATACTCGACGAGCACCCGCGGCTTCGTCGCGGCGCGAATACGCAACACCAGATGACCCCCCAGGGAGAAGCCCAACAGCCCGACACGCTGCGAATCGACACGCGGCCGTGTCTTGGCGTGCGCGACCGAGTCGGACAGCGCCGCTGCCCAGTCGTCCCGCCTCATCATCATCGCTTCTGCCGCCGGGATACCGGGGGCGGTGCCGGTCTTGACGAAGTAGTCTGGGACCAGTGCAAACAATCCCCGCTTTGCCAACCCGTCCGCATAGCCCTCGATCATGGTCTTCCAGGGGCCATGTTCATTGTTCTCGAGACCGTCGGTTCCATAGGCAATGACGACCAGACCGGTCGTCTTGGTGCCCGGCGGGGAATGCAACTGGGCAGGGATCTCCCTCCCTCCGCTGCGGATCTTGATCGGCTCATAGGGCATGTCGTCCTCGCTTTCAAGCCTTGCGTTTGGCACCAGGTCGCCAGCCGACGATCTGCCCTCGATCGCATCCAGCACTCGACACAGTAGCGCCAACCTGCTAATCGCCGCATCCTCGACAGTGCCAATCGATCATTCCGCGGCTTGGCCGCAGAAATCGCTTGTCACGTCGACAGAATGCGGCACGCCAGCAACGCTCCGTACTAGCCAGCGATCGTGTGTTGAATGGCGGGCAGAGACCTGTTCAGACTCTCGATTGCGATAGAGCGGACCTGCTTCGCGACGGCAGCGTCTTTGAAGCCGTGAGCCATGTTCAGCAAGGCGAGACCGCTCATCAGTTCATTCACCAGCGGATTGAGCTTCACGTCCGGCGGCGGTCCAGGCCAGCAGCCGCCGTGGATGGCCTTCCACAAATCAAAGATCCGTTGGGTTTCAGTCTGGGATACATCAGCCATTTCCGTACTCCTGGTTATCGGACATTGCCAGCGAGCGCTGGTGCATCACCTTAGGGCTGCACCTCTTCCAAGTCTTCATGACTTCTGTGGACACAGACTTGGCACTCGCGAACTGACACTAGTCCTGCTCGGTGTGAGGCGGATAGCTGTCAGACTTGACAGGTCCGCAGGACAGATGACCCGACGTACGCTCGCAAGGTTTGCCTGGCTTCAAGACTCGGTCCTCCGCAAAGATGCGCTGTACTTCGACGCGCCCAACTGGGTCGTGCCGGGCAGTTTGATCCTGGGTGGCGTCGCGTACGCGACCCGCACGTGTTAAACGCGTGTTCGCTCGAGCGCGGTATGCAGCCAAAGCCCTCGGCGTCACCCAGGCGCTCCCTCGCTCCCTGCGGCTCTCGCCGGTCGCTGCCTCGTCGCGCGCGCGTGCCGCCTGATCGGTCACGGTGCGGCGACTCCTCGAGGAGTTCAAGGCAGCATGGCGCGCACTCGACAGCGATACCGCCTAGATCGGACACGGCAGGAGCGGCCGCTGCGGGTTAGTCGGGGATTGCGTCAATTCGGCGAGAACCGACGGCATGCCCCACGAGGTCACAAGGCGGCGTCGACCGGACACGGCCTGCCCCGCTGCCGGATATCGCCTCATTTAAGCCGGCGTCCGATGCTGTTCCGCGACCGCCTACTCGCGCGGTCGGGAATGCCCAGTATGGCCAGTTCAGCCTGGCGGCCCGTGCGTCCGCCACGCCTCGGATCACGCCGCGATCGGCCGCGGCATGACGAAGGCGATCACATCGACGACAGCACGGACTTCGGCTCGAAGTTGCTCGATGAATCGACGAATGGGCTTACCGGCGCGCGTGAAGCTCGACCAGCAGGGCCTGGACTCACAGTCCTCGTGCTGATCGAATCGTTCAGTGGGAGGCTAAGGCCTGAAGACGACGACAACAGTAAAGGCTTGCGCGGACCGCTTGGTCGCCTGACGCCAAGCGAGGTCAGGGCAAACTGCCGAAAGGCGGCCCGTCTCCAACTCAGAACTGCCGCAAACGGGGGCGACGTTACCGCCCCTGGCAGTAACTCCATAACCTTCCGTGCGATGGGGTCAACTCCGATGTCGATGCTCTACGCTGCTTTGTAGACTGTCTCGAAATCCAGCGCACAGGCAATGAACAAGCGCAGGCCCCCTAAACGTACTCTCGCTGGTGTCCCCAGCTCGACGAAGAGTTCGTCCGGCACGTCACCGGAAGCAGACATCGTCCCGCTCGGAAGGCCAGTCCCAGAGCCGCCGGGGAACCTCAAGGGTCGTGAACGTTCGTTTTTGAAGCGACGAGGTCAGACTAGAACCCGGTGACCTTGCGCCGCCTAGCTCAATTGCCGCTTCCAGATGCTACGGCCGTACGTGGCGGCGAAGATCGTCTTGGTCCCACGGTGATACACGAGATCGACAACCATCGCCGGCGGCAGGTTGTCCGTCGCTCTCAACCAGCTTTGCCCGCCGTTCCGGCTCAAATGCACGCCAGCGTCGTTGCAGACCCAGATCTCATCGGGTGCGTCGCTTCGGATCAGCACTGCGTGGTGAGGAACGTCCGGCAGCTTGCCGCCGTCGATGTCGGTCCAGGTCGCCCCGGCGTCGCTCGACCTGTAGACATGACTGTTGCCGAAGTTGGCGAGCGTTACGAGCACGAGCTTGGCGTTCGTCGGGTGCGTTTCGATTCTGGTTATCGTCACGCCCGGCATCGCCCCGGCGAGGTTGGCGCTCCACGTCGCTCCACCGTCCATGCTGCGGAAGAACCCACCGTTCTCCGTGCCCACGTAGACCGCCTTGGAGTTGGCCACTGCAACTTCGATTGCGCTGATCGCGCTGCCGTCGAGAGTCGGAGTCAGCGCCGTCCACGTCACGCCATCGTCGAGCGAACGAAGAACACGCTTCGTGCCGGTGAACACCGTGTTCGAGTTGTTTGGATCGATGCAGATGAATACCATCCAGACGCTTTCCTTCTCCGCTTTCGAGATGGCGGGCGAGGCGTCGATCCACTTCCTGTTGCGCAGTCGAGCGATATCGCAGTTGTAGGCCGAGGCGTAGAGGTGACCGCTGTCATTCCGATCGATGACCATCCAGCCCCCGTCGCCGCCCATCATCTCGAAAGCGTCGTCTGGCCTGCCGGTGGTCGTGACCAGGGTACCGTTGTCCTGCGAACCGCCGCCGAATAGCCGGACGTCAGTCTGGGACACATCGATGTCGTAGTACATCGTCACGGCCAGCCCTGCGCTGCGGTTGGTCCAAGCCTTCCCGCTGCTTTCGCTGAGATCCATCCCCCCATCATTCGCGCTGAACACCCGGCCTGGCTTGTCGACGGGCATGACCAGCATGTGGTGATCGGCATGCGCATACGTCTTGCTGCCGCGTTTCGCATCCCAGTGAGAGAGAACGGTCCAAGTCTTGCCCCCATCGCGGGTTCCATGCAGGTCGACCCCACCGCACAGCACGCAATTGGGGTCGGTCGGATGCACGGCCAAGGAACTTCCATAGGACATCTGCCCCTCCTTGGCGAAGTCCGTGCGCCCGATGCTGGCCCAGGTCTCGCCGCTGTCCGCACTACGAAACACCCCGAGAACACCGTCGTCGTTTCCCGCGGCGTCGGCGCAAATGCAATAGACGATAGAAGTGTTCGACGGAGCCAGGGCAAGCGCGGTGCGGCCGATGCGGTCTGCTCGCGGGAGGCCCTTGCCGAGATGCTTCCAAGTGGCGCCGCTGTCATCGGACCGGTAGATGCCGCCGGCCATGCCCTGGCTGGTGACAGTGATGTAGATCCGGCCGGGGGTCTTTGGATCGAACACGATCTTGTGACACCAGTAGTTGCCGGCGCTGACAAAGGTCTCGCGCAACCATGTCTGGCCATCGTCACGCGAGCTGTAGAGCCCGCCGAGATCGCGATCTGCAGAGACCCTGTCGAAGCCGACACCCCCGACAAGTACGTGGTTCGCGTCGGTAGGGTTCACGGCGATCGCGCCAATGCGGCGCGGGATGCCTGACTTCACTGAAGAGGCCCATAGGACCCACTTCGCGCCGCCGTCGCTGGAGCGGTAGATGCCATCGCCGGGATAGGAGTCTGCCGACAAGTTGGCTTCCCCCGTGCCGCAATAAAGGGTCTTCGGATTGGAAGGGTCGAGGGACAGCGCACCTATTTGCAGGGGGGCGGAATCCAGCCATGCTTGAGCCCAACTGAGCCCTGCGTCGCTGCTCGTCCAGACGCCTCCGCCAGCGGAGCCGATCCAAAGGAGGTCACTGTTCGATGGGTCGCACACGAGCGAAGTGCATCGGCCGCCGATATTCGTCGGTCCGGCGAGGATCCAGGTCGCCGGGGCAGTGGCAACGGGGAGACTCTTCTCCGTACGCGACCGCTCCGCCTGCAGTCTGCGCAACGGCGCCTCTCGCATCGGCCATGTCACCCGCGCCCCGAACCAGGCGGCCCGCGCCTTGTGCAGATTGACGCGAGGCGATGGCGGCCCGGCGTTTGCCCGCTTGGCAGGTCCTCTGGGCAAAGGGAGTGCGCCTTCGTCCGGCGTTGCGGAACTCTCGACTTTGCGTGAGGCCATTTGCTACTCCAACGTGTCGGCAGTGATCGAAGTTGCTACAACGCAATAGCTCGACGAAATCATGACGAGAGGTGACCGGTGCGAATTACGCGCCAATCTCTCCAAGTCATCCCCAGCGCGAGGACACTCAGCGCGGAGAAGAAGGCAACGAGCCCCCACTCCACGGAGCCGTCGCCGCCGTCGGGCTGCAGACCGGCGAAGCGCTCGATCCAGTCGGGCCAGACCAGAGTCAAGGCAAGCAGCGAGGCGCTACACGCTCCCACGCCAGCCTCGACGCAAAGCCTCAGGCGCAGTCCGATGTTCATGTGTGCCTCCTATGCGGATCGCGACGGCATGGTAGCGTCAAGATGCCACCTCGGCGAACTATTTGGAACGGGTCAGGCCAGCTTGTCAGCCCCGCCGAATTGCACGATCGCGTTGCTGCCTGCAACTGCCACTCGCTGCGGCGTGGCGCGTTCTTTTCGATGATGTTTGGACTGAGCACCGGCTAGTCCGCGGGTTGGGAGCCCGCGTCGTGCACGGCCTCGAAGTCTGACTCTGGCCGCAGGTGGTCCCTGAAAGCATTCCGAATATTGTTGATGGCGCATCGCGTCGCGCTTGGATCGGTCGCACACCGGCGGCGGGTCACATCGTTCTCGTTGTAAGAAGGCTTGGTGCCATCGGTGTTCACCTTAATGAGCAGCAGAGGGCGCGCCGAGCACCGGGACTGAATTGCCCTGGAAGACCGGGACGGTCTGGCTACCGCCTTCGTCGGCCTGCTCGAAGACCCGCTGAAATCCGCATGCGCCGGCCAAGGCGCTTAGCGGACGTCGCGATCACCGCGACGAGGCCACGCCGCGCAGATAGCCAGGTGCGAGATCCATTTCCTATTGCGCCGAGCGCGTCTGCTCTTCGGTTATGGGGCAGGCTTGATAGGATGCTCACCAGCGTGACGAGCAATAAGCAGATCTTGCACTTCCTGAATGATTTCGAGCTTGCGCACGTGCTTTCCTGGACATGCGTGTGTGGTGAGCGGGTCTTCTCGGTGCAGCCTGATCGTATGCGCATCGATTCCGAGAATCGCGGACAGCGTGGCAAGTGCGGCCACCGCGTTCTCCCGAACACGCAAGCCGCGGCCTGACTCGAAATCGTCGTTCTCGTAGTCACCGAGCATCTCGATGCCGATAGCGAGCTTGTTCCAGGATGGCGAGTGCACGCCGGATACGTTTAATGGCGTGAACACCCAGATCTGCCGGTCATCAATGAAGAGATGGGGGCCGGCGCTCCACTTTTGGTCATCTCGGTAGTAGCGCTCGAGATTGTGAATGTGCTCCATCGTGAAGCCACTTGGCCGCTCTGCCAATGTGGGGCGACCCGTGTTGTGCAAGACAAAGAAAGAAGGTCGCCAACTAGACCACTCAAGGCTATGGCAATACTGATCAAAGGGCTGAGGTTCGAAGCTCTTCCCGACAATTTCCTTCCAAGGCATGTCTCGCTCCTCGAAGTTCAAACAGCAATTCCTAGAAGCTCGAGCGGTAGCGCTCGGTGCATCTGCCGTTCTTCTCTGGTCTTCACCGGTCGAAGCTAGACCTTTCGGACATTGCAGGCCGCCTCAGCAATTCACGGTACCGTAGTCCGCTTGCGCAATCTGGCGGGGCGACCGAGCAAGTCGGCGACACTGTAGGACTTCGCGCGGCGCGGCGCAAGGTGCTTTCCTTCAATCAACTCCGTCCAGTCGTCAGAATCGTAGAAGCCGAGCACCAGCCTGCTATTCGAGTGACTGAGGACTTTCGCTTGCCGCTGCATGAACACTTCGCCCCGGTCTGGGTCGACGACCGCCACATGCGAGGCGCCCAAGCCACTGTCGTGCATCTCAATTAACAACGCGGTTCTTCCGGGTGCCGGGTGAAGCTCGATCACTTTGTCGATCGGAAAGTAGGCAGCCAGCACCTTTCTGCGGCGGTAGGTCGCAACGTCGTAGATCCACAAGGATTGCCCCTCGTTTTCATACCCGCCTGCTCCGTCGCGCGATGTGTAGGCGATTTGGCACCCCAGCCGAATCGGCCAAGCAGCAAGTACCCGTTCCGCGATGACGACGTCTTGCCCCTCAACGTTGGCGTGCAGTCGCTTTGTGGGGTCAGTGGCTCTTGGCTCGAGCCGCAACTCGCCGGTCCCGCACCCCCGAGAGCTGGGCTCCGCAATTGCGTAGGGTGAGTGGAAGCACAGCGCCGCAGTGCATAGGAGCGAGAGGCGGCGCACCGTACGCCCAGTCTTGATAGGACGTGGTTGCATTTCCATGAGAACGTCGTTTAGGCGGACAGTCGGGCAGACGGCGGCGTTCAGATAGCAAATGGTAGGCTCATGCAAACCTCAAGGCTGCCTATGAGGCCAGCGTTTGACCAGCCGGTCGGTTGAGGAGTCAGCTCGTAGGAGATACGTCGGATCGTCGAAGGGACCGTGACCATCACAATCACGAAAACTGGACTATTGCGTCGGCCACGGGCCTGCCGGCGGCCGCCAGTGCGACGGGAGTTCCCAAATGAGTGATGCCCATGCCGACTGCACTTCAGCGATCATGAGTATCTTCACCGCGCGTGGTAAAGAGATTGGCTGAGCTCGCCGGAAAGCGGACGCATGCCCTCACCCTACGACAGGACCTACTGAGGGCCGCCAATCCCTTCCGAGCAATGGTCCACAGCGGCCAACGGATGTTGAAGCCGGCGGCGCGCGGTCGTGTCCGTTGAAGTTGCGAGCGCGGTCACGGCCAGAGCGCAGTTGCGGGCTCGCGCTCAAGTCGAGCCTTGCGGCGGGGCGGGCGCTGGCGCAGCTGTGGTCACCGTGTCGGCAGTACTTGAGGCAGCGGGTCGATACCGGTCCGGCGTGGCAGGTGTGTCGAGTTTTGATTCGGTCTTTGCCAGCAGCCCGGGAATGAGCCGCTCCGAGAACCCGGCAATGAAGCACCAGACCACAAGCAACGCAAACACTTCCAGCGGCGGCTGCTTGGCCGCCGGCGCAATCGACTGGTTCGATGCGGCCGGCGGGTTGGAGGCCGCTGGTGGGGCAGGCGCGGCCTGCGGGCCAAGTGTGTGCGGATCCGCCGCGCCCCGGTGCCTGCTAGCCGCTTGCTGGGCTTCGTACTTCAGGTCGGGAAAGGCCGGGCCCGTGACCAGGCCGGACACGAAGAAGAAATACAGGATGCTGGCCCCGCCCGCGCCGATCAGCACACGTGAAAAGAGAACCCAGCCCGCGCGCATGACCTTCAACGCGTCCAGGTCGCTGGCATCCAGGCGGCCCCTCAGACTGCTCAGCATGCTGAATGCCGCTCCCCAGCAGCCGGCCAGCACAGCCGGCACCAGCAGACGCAGATCGAATTGCAGCAGATCGGGGAACGCTAGCGTCAGGAGTGCCGATCCTGCGAACACCAACATCGTAGCCACGAACATCTGGCCCGTTCTCAGCGTGATCTGCTTGGTGTACCCGCGCTTGACCTCGTCGACCGTGTAGCGCCACTGTAGGTCGTTGACCAGTCGGCTCAGCAACGCGCGGCGCTCGACCTCCGACAGCGTCGTCTTGGCCGCTTCCGCCGAGTAGTAGTCCGCCAGTGGCGGCTTGAGCGAGCTCTTGGCTTCACGCACTCGGACTTGTAGCTCCCTGGTCAGCGTGTCGTCGTCGAACAGGTGAACCAGCAGCTGCTCGATGGCGTAGGCATTCGTCCAGTTGTGCGGCTCCCCCTCCAGCAACTGGCTGACTCGGTCGAAAGCGTCCTGGCTGCGAGGAGGCAAGCTGCCCTTCACCTTGGCAAAGTAGGCCTCCAGAGTGATGTAGAACTGGGCCGTCAACTCGCGGATCTCGTTGGCGGGCAGTTCCGCATTTAGCGTCTGCCAGAAACTGAGCATAGAGTTCACCAGTCCATTATGTAAGGGGTCGTGGCAGGTTGGCCTAGAAACGCGCGGCGATGATAGATTCTTGCACCGTGAGTTCGTTCGACAAAGAGGTTGCGCCGACTGTCACTCACTTTCGGCACGAGGCGCTCGCCTCACTGAGCCGGAGTCCTAGGGATCCTCTATTGGTGGCGCAAAGCTGCCCCGCATCGATGTGCGAGCGCGTCTCACGCTCCGCAGCCTTTCGCAGGAGCCCATAACTTCGCGCGACGCCGCCGGGCGCGCCCTCGTCGCGGTAGGCAGCGATGGCCTGCAGCGCAAAAACCCGGCCAGGACGAACTTGTCTTCGTCGAAGAAGGCAGCTCGTCATCTCCATCGCTCGCAGCAGCTCGTCGCAGTGCTCGAGCACGGCAGGTCGCCACTCAGGTGCGAAGCCGATGCTTACGACAATCGAATTCCTGACGTAGCCCTCAAGAAACGGATGCCCTGTGCGACCCGGTTTACTTTCGAGCTATCCGGACGACAGCCGATACTTCTTCGGCATGGGGTGCGTCCTGCAGTCGAATGGACCATCCGTCCCGCTACCCCGAATGCGAGCCTCAACGTACTGTCGCTTCGAACTCGCTGCTTGAAGCCCTCGCACAGTCGCAGCATCATCTTGCAGTTAGGGTAACGTAATGGAAGCAACGGCCCCGATCCCTGACGCGCTCCTCCAGGCTGCGCGAGACCACAGGCTCGTCATCTTCTCTGGCTCCGGGCTGTCGAAGCTGGCGCCGTCATCGTTGCCCGACTGGCGGCAGTTCAACGAGATGTTGCTCGACGAGTTGAAGACGCAGGCGCTCGGCGTCCTGGCCGACGATACAAGCCGATCGGCGGTGACAAGCCTGTCGCTGGACGAGGTCGGCGTGACGACGTTCTCGGAAGCGATCGTGAAAATCGTCGCAGGTGAAGGCTATTTTCCCGTGTTGCAGGTACTCGACAGCGATCGGACCAACGCCAATCACCAAGCTATGGCCGATCTCGCTCGACAGGGCATCCTCCAAGCCATCGTCACGACGAACTTCGACACGCTGATCGAGCGGGCGTTCACGGAGGCAGGGGTGCCACTCCAAGTCGCGATCACCCCAGAGGCGTATTTGCGCCCAATCGAGAGCGGGACTTGCACGCTGTACAAGGTTCATGGCTCGGTCACCGATGCGACGACGCTGGTCGATACCGTCGGGCAGAAGCTCAGGGGGCTGCCAGCGTTCGTTCGCTTCCGTCTTGCACAGCTCTTCGCCGCTCATCATGCGTTGATCGTCGGCTTTTCCGGTGCAGATCTCGATTTCGGCCCCGATTACTTTTCTTTCTCAACCGTCGATTTACCGAACGCCGGCCTGACGTGGGGTATTCAGCCGAACACGCAGCCCTCGGCACATGTCGTCGCGCTCGAGAAACGGTTCGTCGGTCACGCCAACCACTACGAAGTCACACTGCCGGATCTCTTCTTCCAGCTCGGTGCTCTTAAGCGGCGTCAAACCGTGACCACCGAGGACGAAGATCACCGCCTCGCCGTGGAGCGAGCGCAGCCCCGCATCGTCGCCATCTTCGCCGGGTTTGGCGCTCGCAATTCGCTGGCGCTGTGTATGCGGCTCCTTGCCGATGCGGGCAGAACAGACAGCGCTACCGTGCTCCACCGTGCCCTGTCCAAAGACATCGAGTCGCGAGCGAATCGACTTGTCCCCAGTGATGGCCCCGCCATTCGAGCCCTGGCCGTTACCGCCGACCTCCTTGGCGACGGGCGAGCGGCCGGCGACTGGAAGCAACTCGAGGTGCACTACCTCGAACGCCGGCTCCGCTCGTGGCAACGTCGCAGCCGGAACGCGAAGTTGGCCTTGGCCGAGAGCGATGGGTGGAATTTCAATGACCAGCGCGAGGTCGAGCGCCTTCTCGCCGGCGCCTGGACCAATCTTGGCATTGACCTCTTCCGGCACGGGAGGATCGCCGAGGGAGGCAAGGCACTGAAGCGCTCGCTCGATTACTGCGAGCTGTCCGGGGATCTCATCTCGCTCGCCGCCATGTTCGGCGCGTGGGTGGATTGGCAGGTTATCGCCGGACGCGATCCGGACGAGGTGCTGCTGTGGGGATGGATCGCCGAAGCGGCTGGCCTCGCGGCCGGCAATGTCGACGCTGCGAACTTTGCCGCGCTGCTCCGCGCAGAGCAGTCGTTGCTTCTCGGCGAATACGATTCGGCGCTTGCGGCACTGGACCGCGTTCGCAGGCGCAAGCCGCTCGGCCCGAGTGTCGAGCTTGCGATCGAGGTCGCGCGCCTCACGGGAGTCATCCAAGTGCGGCGCGGCAGGCCCGACGACGCGCTTGCGACGTGGCGGCAGTCATTGGAGCAATTGACCACCAGCGAAGTGCTCGCCGCGCGCGTCCGTTGGACGATAGTGACGAGCCTGTCGTACGACCCCACCTTCAGGGAGGCGTTGATCGAGGAAGCCGACAAACTGCTCGCGGCCCTGCGCAACGGAGCGGTGATTGAAGGAACAGCCGGCATTCCTCATGTCGAGGAGCTCGAAAGCGCGAAGCTCGATCTTGCGAAGGGCAAAGGACGCTTGCCAGAGTTCTTCGATTCGTCGCCCGCAGATGCGACCAGCCCGGCGCTCCGGCAACAGGCAGAGATCTGGCAGCAGCTCGTGCAGGCCGAGGCCACGGGCGACCAGGCCACCATTCTTCTGTGCCTGCGCTTGCTCGGTCAGCAACTGTACGAGGGGCAGAAGGCGCTGCGCGCGCGGGAAGTGGCGATGGCGCAGCTCGCTGTCGCCGAGCGCGCGGGCGATCTGATGGAGCAGATCGCCGCGAAGTGGGTGCTCGGCAATGTTCTCGCCGCTCTTGGCGATACGGCCGCGGCACGACAGATTCTCGCGGCGTTGAACGCCATCCAGTTTTTGGGCGATCCTGCTTTCAACGAGAGGGTTACCGCGCTGCTCGAGCGGCTCGATGCCGATCCGCGCCCGCGACAGGTCATGCTCGACGTGATCGATCGCATTGAAGGCCGCGAGATCGCGGTCCGCACCGCCGACGACCGGGAGTTGCTGGCGCGACATGCCCTGCAGACAACGGAGTTCGGAGTGATGCGAGTGCTGGCGCTCGAAGTGCTGGCGCTGCGACGATTGTCCGCAGACGCCGCTGGCATCGGCCGCTGTTACGAGATCCTGGCGAAGGCCGCAGCGCTCGAAGGACGTACCCTCCAGGCGAGAACGCTACGGACACGAGCGCGGCAGTCGTAGCGGGGGTCGACTCCAGACTTGGCGAAGAGCTCCAACGCATCTACCTCTTCGAGGCCACACTTGGGCTACAGCCGCCGCTGCTACGTGGGCGTGTTCGTGCACGAGCGCCAGTCGGCGTCGCTGCAGCGCCTGGAAGACACGTTCCGCCACTTCGGCAGCGTGCCGACGAGCTGCTGCTGGACAACGCCAGGGCCCTGGTCGACGACCACAATCGACAGACCCCGGAGGTCAAGTTCAGCGACCGCTTCCACGCGTTCTGCCGCTACGGGGCGTGATCCCGCGGGCCTGCGCGCCGTACCGGGCGCGCACCAAGGGCAAGGACGAGCGTGACGTGGGCTACGTCAAGCGCAACGCCATCGTCGGCCACCGCTTCGCCAGTCTGGACGGGCTGCACGCGCACCCGCGCACCTAAGCCCGAAAGGTGCTGTGTGCGCGGCCGGTATTGCCCTCCTCGGCGTTGATGGCGACGTCGCCGCTAAGCTGCTCTTACGCTGGGATTGGTCGTCCCCGAAACCTCGACCGGCCTCACCCTACCCGACGCGGGCGTCTTGGAAACCGGCGTCTCAGCGGCTAGGTCGGGCGCCCGTGCCTTGGCCACAGCGTCGGGCTTGAGGCGGGGGTCGGCCTCGAGAATGTCTTGGCACACGCCCAGTTCCTTGTCCGTGTAGGTCAGAAAGTACACGGCTCGGAACGTGCCTTGCGGGTTCCTGCAGAGATGATCGATCGCGGCATTGAACAGGGGGCGCACCCGATCGTCCAGGACCGTCCCCTTGCGTGAGCGTGTCGCCATTAGTGGAAACAGGATCGACCGCCGATCAGAGAGCTGGGCGTCCTCGGTCGATGTCTTGAGCGCATTGGTGACGCAGCGAGCGACATGATCGATCGGGATATAGCCCTGACCTACTTGGCCGTAATTGGCCGCAGTATGAAAGATCCGCTTGACCCCGTGAGAGCCTTCCATGGCGCCGGAGGCCGTGACGAGCACCGTCGCCGGGTCGACGGTCGCGCGGCCATTCATCTTCTGCTCCAAGGCCCTGACGATGGTGTCGGTCTTGACCTGGCCGTTCTCCGCATCCTTCTCAGCGGCCAAATATCGGATGATCCCTGAGATGGAGTTTTCGAACGGCCGCGCCATCTGCATGCTCGTGTTCTCCGGGTTCACCCACACGTCGATGCCCGTGACGTTCTGGATGTCTCCGGTCACGAGACCGATCCGCAGATCGTCGTGGTCCTTGATTCGCCACTCATAGAACTCGGTCTCCTCCACCGGCTTGCCCTCGGGGTCAATGTTGAGGTCGAGAACCGCCTGCACCGGGCTGTCGTTGTGCCGCTGCGTCAAGCCGTTGCGGATGATCTGGTGGATGCGCGACTTCGCCTGCTCGATGCTCCCGAACTTGGACTGGTCGTATTCGACCACCTGCAAGCCTTGAATATTGAAAGGTATGACGGTGCCCTTGCGACGTAGCAACACCGTGACTCCACGCGCCAGGGCGTGCCGAATTCCCAGTTCATAGTAGACATTCGCATTGGAGGTGGTGATGTCCACGACGACGATGTCGGAGTAATAGATGTGCTCGAACATCTTCTCGTGGATGGAACCCGCTTCCTCGATCTCGTCGCACCGAATGCACTCGATACCCAAATCCTCGATCGCCTTCTTGAAGAAGAACCGATAGATATCGTCGAAGTCAATCTCGTTGCCGTCCAAGTCCTTTCTTTCGCCGAAAGGCATTACGACGAAGCAGCTGCGCCTGCGCTCGGAGATTTTCAGCATATGGACCTCCATGAGTCCCGACGTTATCCCGTCGCGGCCGGAGTCGCAAGGGCGTTCCGATGCAGAGCACGGCGTAGATCCTGCGTTGGGCCCGGCGCGGTTTTAGTTGGCTTGGTGAGACGTTTAACGATGTGATAACAATTTGGGAAGGCCTCTGATGCATGCCAAGGCGCGTTCGCTGCCGGCGTTCTCAGTGAAGAGAATGATTACCCGGTCGCCGACGGCGCGGGATGCATCCGGTGTAGAAATCTTCGTGCGGCGGAAGTGGCCGCTTTCACCTACGACTGTGCCCGCGGCCCTTGGGTCTATGTCGGCTATAGCCGTCGAACTGACCGCTGCTTCCGGCTCTCCGCGAGGGAGGGTTTCTGCTGGCCTGTACTGGGTCAACCGCGTACCAGAGTTGACTCCCTTTCGCGGAGGGCTACCGGCTGAGGTCTTGAGCGCTTTCGGTGTGCGAAGAGGGGATAGTCCAGCGGCGCCGTGGCACACGCCGTGCAAGCGCGACCCTGGCAACCCTTGTTCGCCGCTGCGGATAGGTGAGCGACTGCGCCGTTCTCGTGGTTCATCGGTGAGAGGGTAGTCGAGCGCAGTGTGCCTGCGGCGCGGGTTGTACCGAGCCTCAATCCGATGAGCATCCGTAGAGGAGGATGCCCGGCTTGCGGCCGGCTCCTTGGGATCAAGGGCATCAAGTCCTGGTGGTGGGCGTCATCTCTTGTAGGGATAGACGTGCGACCGAGCGACGTTACGCTAGACGCTGACGGCTGCTAACGGAAGTCCAGTACGGGCGCACTAGCATGACGGCGCTATTTGCGCTTTCCTGCCGCCCGGAATCGACGAAGGAGACACGATGGATCGAATTCGATCACGGCGTGCGGCGACTGGAGCTCTGCTCCTCGCTGTGCTGTTGTTGGCTGGCTGCTCTGTGACCCCGGAGACTCGGCAGTCGCTGGCTGGCTACGTGCAAGCCATGGATCAGGTGGAGCAAAGCGCGGACGTCTTCCTTGCTGACTTTTCGAATGGATTGAAAGTTCAGGACGAGCTGAAGCGAGTGGCGGGGATCTCGACGGCAGGCAGGCCGCCGCTCTATCCGGCGGCGTTCGTTCTGCCCCCTTCCGCAAGCGCACCTCTCAACGAGACGGACTCGGCCCTGGCGGCAACGCGGCAGGCATTGCGGGTCGTACATGAATACAACGCTGGACTGGTGGCGCTTGCCGAGGGTCAGTCGGAGCAGGAAATACGGCAACATGCCACAGCCCTAGGCACGGCGCTACAGCCGCTGGCCGAACTCGCCAAACTGTCGATTCCGGGCTTCAGCCAGCTGGCGGGCGTTGGCTCCACGATCCTCAAGCTGGCCCAGGATGCCTCGAATCGCCAGCAATTGCAGGAGGCGATCGAGAAGGGGAGGCCAGCCGTCGCCATCATCCTCGAAGAGCTCGAGAAGCAGGCACCCGAGTTCTACAGATTGAGCGTCGTGACGACGTCGCAAGCCGAATCCACTTTGAAGGGGGAGGTACGTCGTACGGCCGAAACGCTCGGCGACATGATCCGTCGCCGCGGGCCCCCCACCGGTTCCGGCATGCTTAACGCCGCGACCGACGTGCAAGTCCAACTAAGTGAGATTGGGCAGCGGACCGGTACGCGGCCTGCGATGCCCATCCCCCTTCCATTCACGGCCGGACTACCCTCTTACGATGCCCCGGCGGACGCTGAAGTCAAGGTTTTCTTGAAGTCCATGCGGTCGAGCGCCGACAGGTACGTCGAGTTGATTGCCAAGCAGAACGCCTATTACGAGCTCATGGCGAAATACGTCAGCGCTTTGAGACAGACTCGGCGAAGCCTGGACCTCGTGGCCGACAGCCTCAATCGTCCGTTGAACCTAGGCGACGAAGCGAAGCGGTTGCTGAAGGTCGCCTTCGATCTTCGGGACGCCATGACGCTGTACCGCAACCCCCCTCCAGCCTCCGCTCTGCCTTAAGGCCGAGTTGATGCGCTGATTTCAACGCCTTGAAGGAGAGCGCCCATGTCGACATACAAAGATGCTCGCGATGCGCTGGAAGACTCCCTGAATTTCGTTCGTCAGGACAGCCCGGAAGCGATCAAAATTCGGGCCGCCATTGCGGCGCTGGACGATGCCGAGACAGCCGAGATCAAACGGGCATTCGTAGATGCCTCTCGTCGCCTTGAAGACGCTACGGCCAAGTTGCAGGCCATCGTCGCAGGACTGCAGCCCAATGCGGCCTCGCAATTCCTTGATCGCGTCACGGGCGTCCTTAACGACCTGACGCCTATCGCACAGAACGTCGACTCGTTGCTGTCCGGCGAGCCGGCGAGCGCGCTCCCGGGTATGGCCGAGGTGAACCTGCCCACCTTTCCCTCGGTGATGGAAACGGTGGTGCCGCCGGTACGCGAGTTCGCGCGGCCGGCACCCTCGCCCACACCCCAACTTGGCGTCCATGCCGACGTGGATCAGATGATCGAGGACATCCTGCGGCGTGAGGGCGGCTTCGTGGATCACCCGAATGACCGCGGTGGCCCGACCAACTTCGGCGTCACGCTGAAAACACTGATGGCGTTCCGTGGCCGATCCCTCAGCGGAGAAGATGTGCGCAGGATGTCCGTTGACGAAGCGCGCGACATTTACCGCAGCGACTACTTCCTGCGACCGAAGATCGACCAGCTTCCAGCTCTCCTGCAACCGCAGATTTTCGATATGGCCATCAATCACGGGCCCGGGACGGCGATCAAGCTGTTGCAGAAGGTCCTCACCGAGGCTGGGCACCCGTGCTCCACCGATGGCGGTATTGGGGACGAAACCACCGCCTGTGCAAGGGCAGCGGTTTCGGCGTTGGGCAATGCGCTCAGCAATCTGCTGGTCGAAAAGCGCATCGACCTCTATAAGGCGATCGTCGATCGCGATGCCAGCCAGGGCGTCTTCCTGCGTGGATGGTTGCGAAGGGCCAACGAGTTTCGGGCGTGACACACAGGACGGCACATCGGACGCGTCGACCTTTGTTCATGGTGATGCGGTGCGGGCCAAGCCGAATATCAGCTCGAGCTTAGCCGGCGTTTAGGATTCGGTTCCGTTCGACGACGCCCCCGGCCGGGAGCTGGCCGCACTGCAGGCAGCGCCGCGGGGGTTGAACCGCTGGGTCGAGGCGCTCTCGGACTGCAATCGCAGCCCGCCGCATTGCGAGTTCGCGGAGCGTCGAGTTCCGGCGTGAAATGGATAGCAGACGTCCTTGGACTTGCTGGGACGTGCCTTTGGTGGAGAGGGTGGGATTCGAACCCACGTTACGGTGAAACCGTAAACCAGATT